>WNGA01008926.1_pt1 | contig 25602 bp, 26 predicted proteins | sample 5400061 | NCBI WGS metagenome assembly WNGA01 (sample SAMN13153366, study PRJNA577476) | soil metagenome | isolation source: 100 cm soil or saprolite under grassland replicate 2 | place: USA:California | collected 2016-06-15 | reverse complement strand
GCCGTGATGAGCGCCGCCTGCGCGCGCGCGACGGTCGCGAAACGATCCGCGTTGACGACGCGCACCTTGTCGCCGTTGAGCCCGCCGACGAGGGCGTAGTCGTACACGGAGAAAGTGGACAGGATGTCGGCCGCGGTCCGGGCGATGGGTATCGAGCGTGCGTCGGGAACGTCGCCGGTCGGGAGGGTCTTATCCGGTAGCGGGGTGGACGAGCAAGCCGCGGCCAGGAGGACGAGGACCGCTGTTATCGCTCCCCATCCTGCTCGACCCACTCGGCTTACTCCTCTTCTTCTTCCTCCGCGTCATCGTCACCGGTGTCGACGACCAGGGGCTCTTCGACCGTCTCTGACTCATCGAGGGCCTCGCCGCCCGCGCGGCCCTCTGTCTCCTCGGTCTCATCCGTGTCCTCGTCGCCGTCCTCGTCCGCGTCCCGCCCGAAGCGGAAGAAGTTGCCCTTGATGTAGGCACGCTCCTTCGTCTCGGCCGGGCGGTGGTGGCCCGGGAAGGAGATCCGGCTCGAGTTCTCGACGCTCTGCAGGACCTCACGAATGGCAACGCGCGCGTTCAGCTGGTCGTTACTGACGATCGCCGCCACGTACTGGTTGCCAGTTCGGATCAGATCGATGAGGCGCCGGCCGACCTTGGGCTCGAGGAAGCCGAGGAGCTCGCCGTCGCGGGCGTGGACGGCCAAAAGGCCTTCCTGCTCCTTCAGCTGGGCCTCGGCGCCGGGGCTGTAACGGGCGAGGATGTGCGGTGGCGCCGGGTTGATGAGGCGGAGGATGCCCGTCTTCCCCATGTCCTCGATGAAGAGGCGGGGCTGCGTCCGGGATGTGGTGACGTTCGGCTTGGTCTTGTGCTCCAGGAGCTGGGCGATTCGCTGCGAGCCGCGGATGGCGATGGAGTTGTACGGCTCGGCCTTGAGCACTTCCGCGAATGACGCCTTCGCCTCCTCGAGCTTGCCCTGTTCCAAGAGCGCGCGGCCCATCCGGTTGCGCGCCTCGATGTCGTCGGGCGCGGCTTCGATGATCTTCGAGTTGAGATCGGACGCGCGCGTCCAGTCCGCCTCGAGGGCGGCCGAGACGGCCTGATCCGCGAGGGCTCGAACGCGCAGTCCGGTGTCGGAAGAAGGTGTCACGGGAGAACTCATTCTAGCCCGGGCGGTACCCTTGCGCGCGTGCCGTACCTCTCAGACATCCAACATCGGCGTGTGATCGAGCCGAACGGCACCGAAGTCGCGAAGCTCGCCGACCTCGCGGTGGTCCCGCAGGGCCAGTTCCCGGCGGTGCAGTGGGCGATCCTCGCGACGCCGAGCGGAGAGCGCATCGTCCGCTGGAACGAGCTGGCCCAGGAGATCGGGCACCTCAGACTCCGCGGTCGCCTCGACACGATCACCGATGCCACGCCGCCGCCGGAGGCGCTGCGCCTCTCGCGCGACATCATGGACAAGCAGGTCGTCGACACGCACGGCGCGAAGGTCGTGCGCGTCAACGATCTGCAGCTCTCGGAGGTCGACGGGCAGCTGCGCCTCGTCGGCGCGGACGTCGGTCTGCGTGGGCTGCTGCGCCGCGTCGGCGCGGAGCATCTCGCCGAGCGCGTCGTCGGTCTCGCGGGCCAGAGGCTGCCACGCGGGATCATCCCCTGGCATCTCGTCGAGCCGCTTGCGGGATCGGGCGCCAATGTCCGCGTGACCGTGCCGCGCACCAAGCTCGCGCTCCTGCATCCGGCGGACATCGCCGACATCGTCGAAGAGATGACGGTCGACGAGCGGCGCGCCGTGTTCGAGGAGCTCGACATCGAGACCGCGGCCGACACGCTGTCCGAGGTCGAGCCGGAGATGCAGGCCTCCATCGTGAGCGACCTCGACGAAGAGCGGGCCGCGGACATCCTCGACGAGATGGCGCCCGACGAGGCTGCAGACCTCCTTCAGGATCTGCCCGAGGAGCGCCGCGAGGAGCTGGTCGACCTCATGCAGAAGGACGAGGCGGCGGACGTCGAGGAGCTGCTCACCTACCCCGAGGACTCCGCCGGCGGGATCATGACGACGGATCTCATCGCGCTTCCCGCACAGCTCACGGCGGGCGCCGCGATCGATCGCCTCCGCGAGCTGAAACCGGAGCCCGAGCTCACCTATTACCTCTACGTGATCGACAGCCAGGGCCGACTCGATGGCGTCATCTCGCTGCGCGACCTCGTCGTGGCGAAGCCGGAGACGCCGATCAGCGAAGTCATGGACCGCAACGTATTGAAGGTCGACGCGACCTCACCTAAAGAAGAGGTCGCCGCGCTCATCGCGAAGTACAACCTGCTCGCGCTGCCGGTGGTCGATGCGCGGCGGAAGCTTCTCGGCACCGTGACCATCGACGACGTCGTCGACATCATGCTCCCGCGCGGTTGGAGGAAGAGGTCGCTCAGGTCGATCGCTAGGTGAGGCGACGGCGGGTCGCCCTTGCCGCATTCCTCGCGGTCGTCGGTCCGGGTGTCATCACCGGCTTCGCGGGCAACGAGGCCGGCGGCGTCACCACGTACTCGGCGGTCGGCGCCCACTTCGGGTTCTCGCTGCTGTGGCTCCTCCTCGTGGCGAGCATCGGGCTCGGGGTCATCCAGGAGATGTGCTCGCGCATGGGACTGGTGACCGGTCAGGGGCTGTCCGACCTCATCCGGGAGCGATTCGGCGTGCGCTGGACGATCCTCGCGATGATCGTCCTCATCATCGCGAACGGCAGCAACGTGGTCGCCGAATACGCAGGCATCGCGGCGAGCGTCGAGCTCCTCGGTGTGCCCCGCATCATCTCGGTGCCGCTTGCCGCACTCGCGGTGTGGACGCTGGTGGTGTTCTTCAGCTACCGCTTCGTCGAGCGCGTCCTCTTCGTGCTGGTGCTCGCGTTCCTCGCCTACCCGATCTCCGTCTTCATCCTGCGGCCCGACTGGCCCGTCGTGATGTCGGGGTTCATCCCCTCGGTCCCGACCAGTCCGTCGGCCCTCGTCTTCGCGCTCGCGCTCGTCGGCACCACGATCACTCCGTACCTCCTCTTCTACATGCAGGCCTCGGTGGTGGACAAGGGCGTCGATCGCCAGTCGGCGACGTACGCGCGCGTCGACGTGTTCCTCGGTGCCGCGCTCGCGGGCCTCTTCGCCTTCTTCATCATCGTGGTGACCGGGACCGTGCTCCATCCGGCCGGAATCCAGGTGTCGTCGGCCGAAGCGGCGGCGAAGGCCCTGGTCCCGCTCGCCGGTGCGAGCGCGGGCCTGCTGTTCGCGGTGGGCCTCTGCGGCGCGTCACTGCTCGGTGCGGTGGTGATGCCGCTCTCGACGTCGTACGCGATCTGCGAGGCCTTCGGCTGGGAATCCGGCATCAGCAAGAACTTCCGCGAAGCGCCGGTATTCATGAGTCTGTTCACGCTGCTGCTCGTGCTCGGCGCGTTCGTCGTGCTCATCCCTGGGATCTCCCTCATCCCGCTCATCATCTCGGCGCAGATCGCGAACGGCGTGCTGCTCCCAATCGTGCTCATTTTCATCTTGCGGCTCGCGACCGACCGCCGACTCATGGGCCCCGCGGTGAACGGGCGCACGACAACGATCCTCGGCTGGGGCGTCGTCGCGATCGCTGGTTCGCTGTCGATCGCGTATCTGCTCACCTCGGTCTTCGCGACTTAGCGAGCGGTCAGTCGCGTGTGCGTGTCACCGTAACCTGATGAGGGTCGTCGTGGTGACCTCGCTCGCCGTTCTCGTGGCCACCGCGTGCCAGGTAGCGGCGCCCGGGCAGGTGGTGCAGCCATCCGCCGCGACGAGCGCGCCGGGCATCGTCGCGCCGGCGGTGGCGGTCGTCGCGCACGCGATCGGCGTCCCCGCGGACCACCGCTACATCTCGCTCTCCGACGGGCAGACCGGACGGATCCTGCTCGTCGATCTCGTCAAGGGGACGAGCACGGAGATCGTCGCAGCCCGGGGCTCTCCCGGACGGCCCTACTACGCGCCTCTCTTCAGCGAGTCGGCCGACGGGAGGCGGCTCCTTCTCGCCGCGGTCGGTCCCGCGCAGCGGTCGGCGTTGTATCTCATCGACGTCGCCGCCGGCGGCGCGACGCTCCTGTACGAAGACGAGGAGATCTGGTCCATCGGGTCCCTGCATGGCGTCATCAGCCCCGACGGCGCGCGCTATGCGTTCCACGGCCACGACGGGGTCCGTGTCGGCGACACCGGAGGTGGACCCACACGGCTGTTCGTCGAGGACGACGACCCAGCGGATATGGCGAGGATCTGGTACCCGCTCGCGTGGTCGCTCGATCGCAGCGCGATCATCCTCGGGCAGGGCACCGACGCGGTCACCAAAGTGGCCGCGTACGGTGCGGCGACAGGCGACGAGTACTGGACCGGTACGGGTTCGCAGGTCAGCTGGCGGGGGAAGGCGCCGTTCCTCGCGGTGGCGGGGAGCGCCGGCACGTTCGGCGGTGAGAATCGCGTCTACGCCGTCAATCCGAACGACGGCCTGATCCGGGATCTCGAGCCGCTGGCGGCGAAGTACTTCGGCTCGATCGCCTGGCATCCGAGCGCGGACCGCGTCCTTTACACCGTCGCCGACAGTCCGTTCACGGAGGCGGATATCTACACGCGCACGCTGGGCGCGGATGCGCCCACGCGCATCGTGTCATCCAAGAAGGTCTGGGATGCCTGGTGGTCGAGCGACGGATCGCGGATCTACGCGACCGCGGCGCGCGGTACGAACACGGGAGCGCCGCGCGTCGGTGACTTCGACATCCTCGAGCTGCCGGGCGGCCGCGTCGTCGCGTCGATCTGCGGCAGCGACGGACACTGCCGCTGACGCGCGCGGATCACGCGCACGGCGGATTCGGCGAGCGCAGGCAGAACATCACTTGCGTCGTCGAGAGCAGATCTTTCAGGAAGCCGACCGAGTCGTCGCCGCCGGTCTGGGCCCAAAGACGCGTTCCGTCCTTCGACCACCACGGCGCGCCGATGAATGGAGATTCGTACAGCTTCGACCCGGTGCCGTCCGCTCTTCGGATCCAGATCGTGCCCGGGGTGTTCGCGCCACAGCAGAGGGGATGCTCGTACACGAAGAAGCGTTCCAGCGCTGGGTGCCACCGCGCGTCGCTGATGATGGTCTCGCCGGTCGGCACATACACCTCGCGGGACGGTCCGCCGTCGATCGTGGTCAGGTACACCACGGATCGCCCGCCGAAGGCATGGCGCGAGCTCGTGACGAGCAGGTTCTGCTCGCCGCCGCGCCAGTCGATGGCGTGGCCGGGGCCCAGCAGTCGCGCGTTGCCGCGAGTGAACTGGCCGCTGCCGACATCGAGGGCGGTCTCTCCGGCTTGGACCTGAACGACGCCCATTCGACTCCCGCCGGTGTCGGAGATCGTCACCGCGATCCACGCGCCATCGTTCGACCACGCGACCGGCTGGGGCGGAGAGCCGACGATCTGCGGATCCGACGCGACGATGCGCCTCGGGTCCGGTCCCGCGTGAGCGTCGGCGATCCAAACACCGGTGCTGTTGGCGTCGCCGAGTCGCGCGTATGCGTACCGCGTACCGTCGGGGGACACGACCGGCGTGCTGAACGACGGGGCCAGGTCCGTGAGCAGCACGACGATCTCGCCCGTCTGCGGACGCACGAGGTAATGGACCGTCCGTCGCTCGGAGAATCGGCGCGCTATCACCAGCACGCGTCCATCGGCCGAGGCACCGAAGGCGATGTTCCGGACGTCGGGGGCGCCAGCCGACGGCGCCGGGTCGAAGCGCACGACCTCGACAGGCGGCCGCGTCGCCGCGGAGTCGAAGAGCAGGATGCGGGTCGTGTCCTGGGCGCCGACCGAGAAGAAATGCGGATCGGCCGGCAGTGAAGGTACGGCCGTCACGTGGATGTCTGCCGCGGGCGATTGCGACGCGGGTGGCGATGGCGAGGACGAGGGCGAGGCGATCGCCGTTGACGGTGAGAACGACGGTGAGGGCGAGACGGACCCCGGCGTTTCGGAGATCGTCGGAGCTCGAGCCGCAGGCAGGCACGCGCCAACTGTCACGACCAGCGCGGCGAGGGCAACAAGGCCACGACGCATGGTCTGACCTTACGCCCGACGAACGCGAGACCCCGGCTGTTCGGCACGTGCGGCGAACGTGGCCGACTCCATCACCGGTAGCTGCACGTGAAAGGCGGAGCCTTCGCCGACGTCGCTGGTGGCCCAGACCTTTCCGTGATGCAGCCGCACGATCTGATACACGATCGCAAGCCCCAGGCCGACCCCCTTGATGCTGGCTGTCTCGGTCGCCTCGATCTGGGAATACCGGTCGAAGATCTTCTCCAGATGAGTGGCCGGGATCCCGATCCCGTGATCACGGACGGTGAGCGTGACCATACGCCCGTCGCCCGTCGTTTCCAGTTCTATCCCGCCGCCGCTCGGCGAGTACTTCATGGCATTGCTCAGCAGGTTGGTGACGACCTGCGTCAATCGTTCCGATTCGCCGTTCACCTCCGGCAGTCCCTCGGAAAGATGAAGCTCGATGGGATGCGCAGCTGCGCTGGAGCTGGACTGAGCCGCGGCGTTCATCACGATGCGGTTCAGATCCACCGGCGCGAAGCGCAGCGTCATCCGGCCCGACTCCATCAGGTCGAGATCGAGCATGTCGCTGATGAGGCTCGAGAGCCGACGGGCGTCCTTGTTGATGTCGCTGGCGTACTCCCGCATCTCCGGGATCGTGAGCTCTTCGTCGCGCATCAACTCGCTGAAGCCCTGGACCCCGGTCAGTGGCGTGCGAAACTCGTGACTGACGATCGACACGAATTCGCCGCGTAACCTGCTGAGCTGCTCGATCTTACGATACGTCTCGCGCGTCGCGCGGCGATATCGCTCGAGGATCAGCCACAGGACGATCAGCAGTGCGAACCCGATCGCGAAGACGATGGGCGAGAGGATCAGTATCCATCGGGCGGTGGTCTCCAGACCTGCGAGGGCGGACTGGGAGTCCGCCTGCCGCTCTTCGGTCGCCACGGTGAGTCGACTCTTCATCGCCAGGAAGAGTGGCTGGGACTCGTTTTCGTGGATACGTTCGGCCTCAGTCCTGTCGCCGGCGGCACTCGCGCCGGCCAATCGCTCATTCGCAACGAGGCGCTGGGCGTGAAGCGCAAGAATGTCCTTCGCGAGCACGGCATCCTCGCGGCCGCCCTGGACCGCGATCTCGTTGACGGCGTCGGTCAATACCCTGCCGGCCTCCTCCAGCCTCCCGATGTTGTCCGAGATGGGATCGAGGAGGTACTCCAGCTCGACCGTTTCCTCCGCGTTGAGCGCGGAGAGCGCACCCGCGTAGCTCTCGGCCACCGTTTCCGAGCGCTGCGCCCGGTCGACCTGCGTTTGCGTGGTGTAGGCCGCGACGATCGAGAACACGGCGAGACACGCGACGACTCCGGCTAATCCCAGCGAGGCCGCACGCGTCCCTCGATTCGACGCTTCGGCCGGAACCTCCGGCCTAACGTGGCTCGTCGAGCACCTCGCCGAACGCGTCGAGCCAGCGGTCGGGATTCTCCTGGAAGATGACCTTGCATCGGGCGCGGTCGAACTCGTAGTAACGGCCTTCGTAGCGCAGACGGATGCGGTCGGCATCCAGCGCGGTCTTGCAGACCACGCAGACGGCGGCCATCAGATCGGCTCGAGCTCGAGAAGCGGCTGGTGCGCACGCACGAGCTGCCCGTTCTCGGCGAAGATGCGCTTCACCTTCCCGCCCGCGGTCGAGCGGATCTCGTTGAAGAGCTTCATCGCCTCGATGAGCGCGACGACGTCGCCCTTGTTCACGACGGCGCCGATCTGAACGAACGGCGGGGCCTGCGGTGTCGGCGAGCGGTAAAAGACGCCGGTGAGCGGCGCGTTCACCGTTGGGAGCTCGCCCTTCGTCTGCTGGTCCGGTCCGGTGACCGTCACGCCCGGCGCGCCCGCGCCATCTCGCGCCGCCGATAGGCTTCGGGCATGGGGGGCAAAGCCCCCCATGGTCGTCTTGCTCACCTTCACGCGCAGGCCGCCGCGGCGGATCTCGAGCTGCTGCACATCCTCCGCGGCGAGGCGCTGCAAGAGCTCGGTCACGAGTGCGTTCGCATCGGCGCGGAGCTTCTTCGGGTCGGCCACTGTCAGGCCCACCGCCGCAGCAGCAGCGCCGCGTTGTGGCCACCGAAGCCCATCGAATTGGAGAGCGACACGTCGACCTGCTGCTTGCGCATCACGTTCGGCACGTAGTCGAGGTCGCAGTCGGGATCGGGCACTTCCTGGTTGATCGTCGGCGGCAGCACCCCGTCGCGCATCGCGAGCGCGCAGAAGATCGCTTCGATCGCGCCTGCGGCGCCGAGGGTATGGCCGGTCATCGACTTCGTCGATGACACCGCGAGCTTGTAGGCATGGTCGCCGAAGAGCGTCTTCACCGCCGCGGTCTCGGACCCGTCATTCGCCGGCGTCGACGTGCCGTGCGCGTTGATGTAGCCGACATCGGTCGGCGCGATGCCCGCGCCCTCGATGGCCATGCGCATCGCGCGCACCGCGCCCTCGCCACCCTCGGCCGGCGCCGTCACGTGGTGGGCATCCGCGCTCTGGCCGTAGCCGATGAGCTCCGCGACGATGCGCGCACCGCGAGCACGCGCGAATTCCAGCTCCTCGAGGATCACGGCTCCACCGCCCTCGCTGAACACGAAACCATCGCGGTCCTTGTCGAACGGTCGCGACGCCTTCTCCGGCGCGTTGTTGCGGCGTGACAGCGCGTGGGCCTGGTTGAACGCGGCGATCGCGATCTTGATGAGGCCGGCCTCGGAGCCGCCGGCGATCATCACGTCGGCCTGCCCGCGCCGGATGATCTCCGACCCTTCGCCGATCGCATGCGCGCTGGACGCGCAGGCGGAGACGTGCCCCATGTTCGGTCCCTTGGCGCCGAACTTCATGGCGATCTCACCCGCGGCCATGTCGATGATCATCATCGGGATCATGAAGGCGGAGACCCGCCGCGGGTCCTTCGCATGCGATAGGACGTTCTCCACCACGGTGCTGACCCCGCCGATGCCGGAGCCGAACGCGACGCCGATGCGCGGCGCGAGGTCCTTCGTGATCTCGAGCTTCGCGTCGGCGATCGCCTGGGACGCCGTGGCGACCGCGAACTGCGCGAAGCGGTCGGCGCGGCGCGCCTCCTTGCGATCCATGTACTCGAGCGGATCGAAGTCGCGCACCTCACCGCCGATCGTCGTTTCGAGACCGGTCGTGTCGAAGCGCGTGATCGCACCGATGCCGCTGCGGCCCGCGCGTATGCCTTCCCACGTCTTGGCGACCGAGCCACCCAGCGGCGTGATCATGCCGAGGCCGGTCACCACGACGCGCCGTCGTTCACCGTCGCGCACGCGTCGAGTTTAAGTGCGTGAGGCGCCCGCGACGCGGATGCCGTCGAAGCGCGCACCGGTCGGATGCACGTCGTGGTCGTCGAGCGATCGGAAGACCACCGCACGGCCCTTTCCAACGACGCTCCACCCATCGGCACCCTCAACGATCGCGGTGTCCTCGTCGATCCCCAGCATCCGATGGCCGTCGGGCCAGATGTCGGCCCAACGCCGCCACATCTCGCCGGGGACCGCATCGAAATGCGGCGCGACGAAAATGCCCGGTAGGAGACCGAGGGCGTCTCGCACCGCGACGCGCCGAGGAAGACCGGTCTCATCGAGCCCGTCCGGGAAATGAAACGTGCGACTTCCGAGCATCATCGCGCCTGCGCTCGAGCCCGCGAGCACCGCGCCCGCGCGATGCCGCGCGAGGACCGTGGACCAGAACGGCGTACCGGAGAGCGTCTCCACGACGTAGCCGGGCTTGCCGCCGGAGAAGTAGATCCAGTCCGCCTCCGCGATCGCCGCACAGTGCCGCGGATCTTCCGCGTCAGCGCGGTCGAGGACCATGACCCCGATCGCTTCGGCTCCAAGACCGGCGAAGTGAGCGGTGCCCATCTCGATCCAGGACTTCGGCGTGTCCTCGGTACCGGCCGCGGTCGGGACGATCGCGACGCGCAACCGGCGCGGGCCTATTCCGGCGAGGATGCCGCGATCCACATCGTCCATGGCGGGCGTGAACTCACCGGAGCCGCACAGCACGAGCCGCCCACGCGTCATGCCGACGCCAGAACGCTATGGAACCGCTTGTACATGCGGTCGTAGTTCTTGCGGCTGCGCTTGTCGCGCTCTTCTTGCGGCAACGCCTCCCAGGCTCGGTGAATGTGCCGCACGGCGAGCCCGACGCCGACCGCCACAGCACGTAGGCCACGCTCGCGCAGCGCGAATGAAACAGCGATGTCGAGATTGCGGTAGAACCGATACCGCTCGTCAAACCCGCCGACCGCAAGCAAGGTGTCGCGCCGCGTCGCCTGACAGTAGCCCTGGATCGCGTCGCAGGCGCCATCGGTCACCTCGTCGAAATGCCGGAGGTCCTTCGTGCGCAGCCCCCACGGCCCGGCGATGCCCGCGCCCGCGTGGAGGGCCGCTTTCAGCACAGTGAACAGGTCGCCGAGCAGCTCGACCGAGGGGTCGAGCTGCAACAGCAGGCGTCCACGCGCGACGCGCAAGAGAGCGTTGCGGCCGGCGCCCTCGCCGAGATCCCGGTCGGCGTGGATGACGCGGACGCGCTCACCCCACGCGAGGCGGTCCAGTCGCTCGGCGCTGGGATCGCTCGAGCCCTGGTCCAGGACGAGCACTTCGGCGTCGGCGGGGGCGAACCGCAGCACAGCGCGCACGCAGCGCTCGACATCCTCCGGCCACTCCCGCGACGTCACCGCGATCGTCCACGCACGCGTCGCGCGTTCCGCCGTCCGATCGTCGAGCTCGCGCGGCGATGCGATCGACCGTCGCGTGCGGCGACCCATCCTTCGATCCGGACGCGCAACGAGCAGCGCATTGCCGTTGTGATCCTCGAGACGCACATCCGTTCGCGCTCGAAGCGCGTCCGCTGCGGCGTAGTCGCCGGACTCCCTCGCGCGCGTGTGCTGCGCCAGCACGGCGAGGACGGGACCGGGAGCCTCTTCGCGCTCGCGCGCGACCGACGCGAGACCGAGCCCCAAGACGGCGTCCGACTCTAAGAGCAGATCCAGCTTGGACCGCGAAGGCAGCGATGGAGAGCGCGTCGCGAGCTGCAGCACCTCGAAGGCCCGCGGCAGGTTCAGGTCATTCGCGAGCTCCGCACGGAACAGTTGCGACCACGCCCGCCGCATCGTGTCGTTGCGCTCGCCGCCTCCGAGCTGCGACCAGTGGCGTACGCGCTGCCGCAAATGGTCGAGTCCTTCGGCGGCCTGGCGGAGCGCGCCCACGCTGAAGTGCATCCGCGACCGGTAATGCGTGAGGAGGCACTGGTAACGGAACGCGAGCGGATCGAGTCCGAGCGCTTCGATCTCGTGGACCTCGAGTGTGTTCCGAGCGGACTTCGCCATCTTCACCCCGTCCGCGAGGAGATGCTGCCCATGGACCCACGTGCCGACGACCGGATGCCCGAGCGCTCCTTCCGACTGCGCGATCTCGTCCTCGTGGTGCGGAAAGATGTTGTCCACGCCGCCGGTGTGCACGTCGAACCTCTCGCCGAGGTACTTGGTGCTCATCGCCGAACACTCGATGTGCCACCCCGGATACCCGGGGCCCCACGGCGAATCCCACACGAGCGCGCGTCGGTCCGGCTCCGCGCGCTTCCAGAGCGCGAAGTCAGCCGCGTCGCGCTTGTTCGGATCGACCTCCGTCCGCACGCCCTGCCGCAGCGCTTCGCTGACGTTGCCGGATAGCCGACCGTAGCCGGGGAATCGCTTCACGGCGTAGTAGACCGTCCGGTCGACGACGTACGCGAGATCCTGCGCGAGCAGCCGTTCGATGAGCGCGATCATCTCCACGACATGAGCGGTCGCGCGCGGAAAGACGGTCGCAGGGAGGATGCCGAGCCTGCGTTCATCCTCTCGGAACGCCGCCTCGTAGAACTCCGCGATCTGCGCCGGGGTCTTGCCCTCGGCGAGCGCAGCGGCGATGACCTTGTCCTCACCGCGGTCGACCGCGTCCTGCCGCATGTGCCCGACGTCGGTGATGTTCTTCACGGAAACGACCCGTTGGCCGAAGAGCTCGAAGGTGCGGCGCAGCCAATCGGCCAGTAGGTACGAGCGGAGGTTGCCGACGTGCACTGGCCGATAGACCGTCGGACCGCAGGTGTACATGCGGATCTCGCCGTCGGTCACCGGCACGACTGGCTCCACGCGGCGGGTCAGCGTGTTGTGGAGACGTAGCTGCACGCGGCCTCCCCTCTCGGATACAGGCTAGCGCCGCTCAGTCGCGCAGCATTCCCTCGATGATGCCCACCGCCTGTTCGAGCGTCGCTACCGCAGAGGCATCCAGCCGCCGCACACGGCCTTCGATATCGGTGATGCGCAGCTCACGCCCTCTTTCAAGGACGCGGCGGCCCTTCGCCGTCATCTCGACACGCACCACGCGAGCGTCACTCGGATCGTCGCGCCTCCGGATGAGGCCGACGCGTTCCATCTCCGCGGCGAGCCGGCTGACGGTGGGCGGCCGCACCTGCTCAGCGGCCGCGAGGTCCCCCAGGGTCTTGGGTCCGCTCATGAGCACCGATAGCGCGGACAGCTGCGCCGGGGTCGCGCCGGTCAGCGGATGGCTGCGCCGAGCGCGCCGCAAGAGATGTATGGCCGCGGAGTGCAGGCGGTCGGCGAGCTGCCGTTTTCGCACCCTGGCGGGCGGCCCCGTTGCGCTCGTCGGCACGCCGTGATATTAGTTAGCAAGGCTAAGTAACGCAACGGGGGAGGCTGGAGATGGCAGCGCAGTTTCTGGAGGCCGTGAAGAAGGGCGACCGCGCCACGGTGGACCGGATGCTCGACGGCGATCCGTCGCTCGTGTCAGCCAGGGACGAGGGCGGTACCTCCGCCGTGCTGCTTGCCCACTACTACGGCAAGACCGAAGTCGCGGCGGCGCTGTTGTCCCGCGCGCCCGCGCTCGACGTGTTCGAGGCCGCGACCGCAGGCGACGCGATGCGCGTTGTGGCGCTCGTCGATGCGGACCCTTCGCTCGCCGACGCGGTCGCGAGCGACGGCTACACGCCGCTCGGTCTCGCGGCCTTCTTTAGGCGCCGCGACGTCGTGAAGGTGTTGTTGGAGCGCGGCGCGAAGCCGGGCGTGCCCTCACGTGATCAGGGTTTCACGCCCCTCCACTCGGCAGTCGCGACAGACGCGGCCCGGAGCGAGGGCGACATCGTGCGGCTGCTCCTCCAGGCCGGCGCCGATCCGAACGCAAAGAGCCGCGAGGGCGGCACACCGCTGCACACCGCCGCCTTCACCGGCGACCTCGGGATCGCCGAGCTGCTGCTCGCCTATGGCGCCGATCCGACCGAGACGGACCGAAAGAGCCTGACTCCACTCGACGTCGCGCGCGACCGGCGCAACGTCGAGGTCGCGGCGCTCCTGCATCGCGCGGTCACGAACCGGAAGCGCGCCTAGCCAGCGAGAGCCCGTTAGGTTAGAGGATCGTCTCACCGAGGGCGCTGGCGACGAGCTCGACGGCGAGCGCCGCAGTGCGGTTGCTCTCGTCGAGGATGGGATTGACCTCAGCGATCTCGACCGAACGGAGCTTCCCAGATGCGGCGAGCATCTCCATCGCGAGCTGCGCCTCGCGGTAGGTGAGCCCGCCGCGCACCGGCGTGCCGACGCCGGGCGCCTCGTCGGGATCGAGCGCGTCCATGTCGAGCGAAAGGTGGATCCCATCGCCCTTGCCCGCGACCGCGATCGCCTTCTCCATCGCCGGTCCCATACCGAGGCGGTCGATGTCGGACATCGTGAGCGCGGTCACGCCTGCCTTCTTGATGTTGTTGCGCTCGCCCGGATCGACGTCGCGTAGTCCGAGCAGCACAGCGCGCTCACCGCTCGTGGTGCCCCGCAGATCCGAGGGGAACGGCTCGCCCGCCAGTCCGAGCGCGACCGCGAAGGGCATCCCGTGCACGTTCCCGGATGGCGTCGTCTCGGGTGTGTTGATGTCACCGTGCGCGTCGATCCAGATCACGCCGGGGCGCTTCCCCGCCCGCGCGAGACCGGCCAGCGTGCCCATCGCCATCGAGTGATCGCCGCCGAGGACGAGTGGGATGCTGCCGGCGCGCGCGATGTCGGCGACGACGGTCGCAAGCTCCTCACAGGCGCGCACGATCTCCTTCACGTTGTGCGCACGCGGACCGCGGAACATGCGCTCGGGGTCGACTCTCCTGCCGGCGTGGGTCGCGAGGCCTTCGTCGAGATCGGCGACGCGGATGTTCCCGCGGTCCTTCACGCGAAAGCCGATCTCCGACAGCTTTGCCACGAGGCCGCCGTAGCGGATGCCCGACGGACCCATGTCGACACCGCGGCGGTTGCCGCCCAGATCCATCGGCATCCCGATGATCTCGACGACCGGGCGCGCCTCCATGCGGCGGACCCTCTCGGGGTCGGCGGCCTCACGCAACAAGCCCTCATCACCGCCCCGGCGTGCTCCCCCGAGGCGGCGCTCCTCGCCCGGGCGGCGCTCTTCGCTCATGTGCTGGTCGCTTTCCCCGCGCTCGCCGCGCGCGGCTGGAAGATCGCTTGGATGACACCCTCGGCGGCGAGCTCCTCGCCGACGAAGGCGCGCACGTTCACGCGCGCATAGCCACGGCGCATCCTGTCGATGACGGCTTCGTACCGCGCTGTTTCGCCCGGCCGGACGATGCGCTTGAAGCGCATCTCATCGATGCCGGCGAAAAGACCGAGCCCCTCGCGGTACTCGGGTAACGCCATGGCCATCACCGTCGCGGCCTGGGCGAGCGACTCGACCAGGATCACGCCCGGAACGATCGGGTTGCCCGGGAAGTGGCCTTTCAGATACCACTCCTCGCCAGTGAACGTGTGCTCGGCGACCGCGCGCACGCCGGGCTCGAGCTCGGTCACGCGGTCGATGAGAAGGAACGGATCGCGGTGCGGTATGAGCGCTTCGATACCCGCGCGATCCAGCGTCGTCACGGCGCGAGTCTATCGACGGACTTTAGACGCGTGCACGCGCCACGACTTGCTCCGCCCATTCGACGAAGCGCAAGGCTCGCTGGATGCCATCGCGCGCACTCGAGTCCCGACGTCCTCCTCGAGATGGGCGGCGGATTCGAGGAGGTCGACCGCCCGCTCATGGTCCGGCTCCGAAGACCGGAATCCAAGGAGCGCGACGCAGATCGCGTCGTTCGCCGCGATCGCCGCATGGACCGACATCAACAGCGACGCGTCGTGCTCTTCGGCTCTGTCGGCCAGCACGCTGGCGGAGGCGGATCACATTCACGCGGTTCCCGTAGCGTCGATGGATCGTCTCCAGCTGGGGAAGCTCCTCGGGTAAAGGCTTCGCCGAGACGACCCCGACATCGATATCACTGGCCGGCAACATGTCACCCCGGGCCGCTCTGCCAAAGATGTACCCGCCTCCACTCCGTCGAGCTTCCGGAGCGCCACCGTTACTTCGCGCTCGAGATCGCACGGGATCGCCCGCTCCCGTTCAAAGAGCTCGTGAATGAGCCCGACGAGGACGTGCTCGGAGTTGAAACGATACGACGCGGTCTTCAATGACCGAGCAACGCGCACGACACCCTGTGTCACCAGGGACGCAAGCGGCTCGCGAGCGGTCGGAGGTGAGACTCGAGCACGGCGGGCGAGCTCGCGGCCGCTTCCAGAGTACCTAGCCCGCGAGCGCGTCCACTCCAACGGTGTCGATGAGGTGCGTCGTGACCTGGCCCGAGCGGAACAGCTCGCTCGCAAGGATCTTCTTGTGCGCCGGAATGTTCGTCGTGACGCCGACGATCGTGAACTCGTCGAGCGCGCGCTGCATCCGTGCGACGGCCTCAGCGCGATCGCGGCCCCAGGCGATGACCTTCGCAAGCAGCGAGTCGTAATACGGTGGCACCTCGTAGCCCTGGAAGCAGTGCGAGTCGATGCGGATGCCGGGGCCTCCGGGTTGGAGCCAGGTCGTGAGCACGCCGGTCGAGGGCGCGAAGTTCTGCTCGCTGTCCTCGGCGTTGATGCGGCATTCGATCGCGTGGCCGGTCACCCAGATCTGCTCCTCGCTGAACGAGAGCGGCTGTCCCGACGCGAGCGCGATCTGCTCTTTCACGAGGTCGATGCCGGTCGTCACCTCGGTCACGGTGTGCTCGACCTGGATGCGCGAGTTCACCTCGATGAAGTAGAACTCGCCGGCGGCGTCGACGAGGAACTCGAACGTGCCGACGTTGCGGTAGCCGAAGCGGACGGCAGCATCGACGGCGCGACGCGCGATCTCCTGCCGCAGCTCCTCGCTGATCGATGCGGACGGCGCCTCCTCGATCATCTTCTGGTTCCGGCGCTGGATCGAGCACTCGCGCTCGCCAAGGCAGATGCCGCTCCCGTACTCGTCGACGGCGATCTGCGCTTCGACGTGCCGCACCCCCTCGAGGCAGCGCTCGATATAGAGGCCGGCGTCGCCGAACGACGCTTTGGCTTCGGTGCTGGCCTGGTCCCAGAGCCGCTGGAGGTCCTGCGGCGCGGTCACCTTGCGCATGCCGCGACCGCCGCCGCCGGAACGCGCCTTCAGCATGACCGGATACCCGACGGCCTCCGCGATGCGCAGAGCCTCGGCCATCGTCTTCACCGGAGCGTCGGATCCCGGGATCACAGGGAGCCCGAGCTTCTTCATCGCGACGCGCGTCGCGACCTTGTCGTGGAAGCGCCGGAGGATCTCGGGCGGTGGACCGATGAACACCAGTCCGTGCTCTTTGCAGACCTCGGCGAAGTCCGCGTTCTCGGCGAGGAAGCCGTACCCAGGATGGATCGCCTGCGCTCCGCTGATGAGCGCAGCCGACATGATCGACGGGATGTTGAGGTAGCTCTCGCGCGACGACGCCGGGCCGACGCAGATCGCTTCGTCCGCGAGATGCACCGGAAGGCTGTGCGCGTCGGCCTCGCTGTACACGACAACGGTCTGGATGCCAAGCTCACGGCACGCGCGGATGATGCGAAGCGCGATCTCGCCGCGATTGGCGATGAGGATCTTATCGAAGGACATCGAGCGCCTCCTCAAGCGTCTTCACGTCAGACACGTTCGCCGTCCGCGCTTCAGGGAGGATCCGCTTCGCGAGCCCGGTGAGGACGCTCGACGGACCGAACTCGACGAATACGGTCGCGCCCTCCCCCTGCGCGCGCCGCATAGAGGCGACCCACTGTACTGCCGACCAGACCTGTTTCTCCAGCAATGACGGGAAATCCGCCGCATGTTCGTGCACCTGCGCATCGACGTTTGCCACGATCCGGTAACGCAGCGCCCCCAGCGGCGTCACTGCGATGGCCCTCGCGAGCTGTGGTCCGACCGGTCGCATCGCCGGGGAATGGAAGGCGGCAGAGGTGCGTAGCGGGATGACCCGTTTCGCGCCAGCCCCTTTCAACGCGGCGGTCGCACGGTCGAAGCCGTCCTTCGGACCGGAGATGACGACCTGACCCGGCGCGTTGTCGTTCGCCACGACGAGGCCGGTCTCCGCGATCGCCGTCGCAATAGCCTCCGAATCGAGACCGATGACCGCCAGCATCCCGCCGGAAGGATCCGCATCCTGCATCAGCTCACCGCGACGACGCACGAGGACCACGGCGTCCGCGAGCGCGAGCGCGCCTGCGGCGACAAGCGCGCTGAACTCACCGAGCGAGTGGCCCATCGCGACGACCGGCTCATCGAGGCCACCCGCTGCTTCTTCAGCGGCACGCAGCGCGGCGATGGACGCGGTGAGGAGCGCCGGCTGCGTGTTCGCGGTGCGGTCGAGCTCGCTCTGGGGTCCTTCCCAGCAGAGCCGGCGCAGATCGAACGCAAGCGCATCGTTCGCTTCCTCGAATGTGCGCGCCGCGCTCTGGTATCGCTCCGCGAGCTCGCGGCCCATGCCGACGGTCTGTGAGCCGTGACCGGGAAAGAGCCAAGCGACATGGCGGCTGCCCATGGGGGCGGAATGGTAGCGACGCCACTGGGCGCGCCGCGGCTGCCGCTAACCTCTCCGTGCACCCGCGCTGAGCGTGGGGCAGAGGGAGGGGCTCATGTCTCTTCGCGGTCTTCTCCGCACGTCCGTCTTCCGCTACACCAGCGTCGCGGTCCTCGCGCTCACCCTTGGCAGCGCGAGCGTGGTGCTCGCGGCGGGCACCGGGGCGATGCAACTACCGACCTTCCGCATCGCCGACGGGACCGATCCCGAGCGCCTCGCGAAGGTCGATGCCGCGGGCAATCTGCAGGTCAGCGTGAACAACACGCCATCCACACAACAGGTCAGCGGCACGGTCAGCGTCAGCAATTTTCCCGCAACGCAGCAGGTAGCCGGGACGGTCAGCGTGACCCCACCCAGCGGCCGCGTCATCCTTCTCGCGACGAATTTCAACGCACCAGCGAGCAACCCGAACGGCACTGCAGATGTTGATACGAGCGACTGCCGTTCGCTCGTGGGAATGATCAGAGGCCCATTTTCCGCCTCCGACGTCACCGTCAGGCTGTATCAGATGAATCCGGACGCAAGTGGATTCGGCTCCGTCAACGGTACGCGCGCGGGGATCATGACGTACTTCACGGTGAATGGAACGCCCATCGTTACCCCGCGGGCCGGAATCACAGTGCAGTCGAATCTGGACGATCCGCTCATCATCGAGAAGATCTGGCTCTTCTGCGCTCACTAGAAGTAACGCCGGGTGCCGAGAGGCGGCGGGTGACCGCCGCCTCTAACGGCGCTTCATCGCCGCCGCGTACTCCGGGAAGTAGCGCTCGATGGTGCTGAGGTCGAACTCCCGCAGGATCGACGTGTTCGATTCGCGATCGAGCATGAATTCGAACGAGCGCCGCAGCAGGTCGTGCACGTCACCGCCGCCGTAGCGCTCGAGCTCCGCGGGCGAGACACGCACGACGTGCGTTGTCTTCGTCGGAGCGGTGACCGTCGCGTACGCGACCCAGCCGCTTCCCGAGTCGCTGTAGGTGATCTCGATCCGACGCGCTGCCATCAGCGGAGCGTGATCACCAGGAGCGGCTGACCGTACTCGACCGGTGCGCCGCCGGCGACCAGGACCTCACGGACCTCGCCGTCAGCGGGAGCGACGATCTTCGCGATCTGACCGAGCGATTTGATCCCGCCGAGGACGTCGCCGCGCGACACCGCGTCGCCCGCCTGCCACTCCTTTGATGGACTGAAGATCCCGACCGTCGTCGCATGCACCCGCTGCGTCGGCAGTCGAACGGGCTGAGCGTCGCTGGTGGCGGCAGGCCGTTCCGTCGTCGCGAGGGTCGCGTCGGGTCGCGCGGCGCCACGCCGCGTGACCGAGACGGCGAAGCTGTCGGCCTCGACCTCGATCGTCGCCGCGGGCGAGCCGTCGGCGAGCCGCATGAGATCGTCCAAAAGTCCCAGGACGTGGTCGGTGTCGCTCAAGATGTCATCCGCTTCACGAGACGCCGGTACCACGAGTCCGGTGGAGGCGGTGGCGTTGCCGCGATCCCCGGCTCGTCGGCCGCACCGAAGGCGCGGAAACGGTCGTAGCGGGCCGACATGAGATCCGCCGCCTGCACGCGCTCAAGCTTCGCTAGCTGCGCCGCGAGTGCGGTGCGGATCGCCGCGGCGGTGGCGGCGTGGTCCGTGTGCGCGCCGCCCGCGGGCTCGGGAATGAGCGCGTCGACGACGCCGAGCTCGAGAAGGTCGGGTCCCGAAATGCGCATCGCCTTGGCAGCCCGCTCGGCCTCCGCCGGGCTGCGCCATAGGATCGCGGCGCAACCCTCCGGTGAGATAACGGAGTAGATCGCGTTCTGGAGCGCGAGCACGACGTCGCCGACGCCGAGCGCGAGCGCGCCGCCCGATCCACCCTCGCCGAGGATGACCACGACGATCGGCGTCTGGAGCCGCGCCATCAGCAGGATCGACTGCGCGATCGCCTCGGCCTGTCCGCGCTCCTCACCCTCGGGACCGGGGTACGCGCCTGGTGTGTCAACGAAGGTGATGAGCGGGAGGTGGAACTTCTCGGCCAGCCGGTACAGCCGCATCGCCTTGCGGTACCCCTCGGGGTGCGGCATCCCGAAGTTGCGCGCGATGTTCTCCTCGGTCGACGCGCCCTTCTGCTCGCCGACGACGACCACCGGACGTCCGTCGAGGTCGGCGATCCCGCCGACGATCGCCGGATCGTCTCGGAAACCGCGGTCACCGTGGACCTCATGGAAGCGATCGAAGACGCGCCCGATGATGTCGAGCGTGTGGGGCCGCTGGATGTTGCGCGCGGCCTGCACGGCTTCCCACGGGCTCGCGCGCGTCGCGAGCTGCGTGGGCTCGGTGATGAGGTTCGCGTCCACCGGGAGGTGGCCGTTGCCGTCAACGGTGCGCTTGGTGCCGGTGAGCCTGTCGAGCATGGACACGGTCAGAGGCTCCAACGGAGGTCTTGCGACGCGGCGCGAAACGCGGTGAGGAAGAACCCGAGCCGCTCGCGCAGGTGCGGCCGCGGAACGATCTGGTCGATGAATCCCCGCTCGAGGAGGAACTCGGCCTTGCCGAAACTGGTGGGCAGCTTCTCGCCGACGGTGCCGCTCGTCACGCGCTCGCCGGAGAAGCGGATGAGCGCGCCGGGCTCGGCGACGATGATGTCCCCGAGCGACGCGAACGACGCGAGGACCCCGCCGGTGGTGGGATCGGTGAGCACGCTCACATAGGGAAGACGGGCCTGGTCGAGCCGCGCGAGCGCGCCGAGGATCTTCGCCATCTGCATCAGCGCGATCGTGCCTTCCTGCATGCGAGCGCCACCGGAGGCCGAGACGATGACGAGCGCCCTGCGCTCCGCGAGAGCGCGCTCGGCGGCGCGCGTGATCTTCTCGCCGACGACGGAACCCATCGAGCCGCCCATGAACTCGAAATCCATCACCGCGAGGATCACCGGATTGTCGCCGATCGTCGCCTCTCCGGTGATGACCGCGTCCTTCTCACCGCTCTTCGCCTGCGCCGCGGCGATCCGCTCCGGGTATGGCTTGCTGTCCGTGAAGCCGAGCGGGTCGCCCGAGGTCAATGTCGCGTCGTGCTCGTGGAACGAGCCCTTGTCGGCGAGGAGCTCAACGCGCTCGCGCGCGCCGAGCCGGAAGTGGTGCTCGCACTTCGTGCACACGCCCAGATTCCGCGCGAGCTGCTTGTTGAAGAGCATCTCGTTGCAGTTGGGACACTGCGTCCACAGGTGAGAGGGGAACTCGTTCGGCTTCCGCCCGAACGGCATGCGCAGCCTCATGTCGGCTTCGCCGCCATGAGAGCAGAACCCATTCCTCGCAGGGGCTCTGCCCCTGCAACCCCGGGACGAGAACGCGCCGCGCTGCTCACTTCGCGTCCTCTTCACGGTACCAGCAGAGGCCAACGACACCGGGGCCGGCGCGGGCGCCGATGACCGGACCGGCTTCGGCGATCCAGTGCTCCACGCAGTGATAACGCGCCTGCACCCAGTCTGCGACGTTGCGCGCGCGTTCGGGCGCGTTCGTGTGGAGTGTGCAGGCGTGAATGCGCGCACCCTCGGGCACGCGCGCCGCGACGAGCTCCTTCATGCGCTCGACGGCCTTCTCACGCGTGCGCACGCGGTCCGCGGGATGCACGACGCCGTTCGCGACCTCGAGGATCGGCTTCATCTTCAGCATCGAGCCGAAGAGCGCCTGCGCGCCGCTCACGCGACCCGACCGCTTCAGGTACTCGAGGGTGTCCGCGACGGCGTAGATCGGGATCTTTCCTGAGAGCTTCTTCGCGATCGCAACGGCCTGCTCGAACGACCCGCCGCCGGCGCGAAGGCGCGCGCACGCGGTCGCGATGAGCGAGATGCTACCGGCGAGCGACCGTGTGTCGATGACCTCGATCGTGACGCCGGGCATCGCCTGCGCCGTCGTGCTGGCGACCGAGAACGTGCCGGACAGCTCCGTCGCGATCGTGAGCACGAGCAGCTGCTTCGTTCCCTCGGCGACGATCGCGTCGTAGACGTCGCGGCACTCGCCCATGTTCGGCTGCGATGTTCCCGTAAGCACTCCCGGCGCGGCGATGCGGCGGTAGAACTCCTCAGCGGTGAGATCGACGTTCGCGGTGAACGTCTCCGACCCGATGTCGACGTGCAGTGGAAGCCAGCGGATGTCGAACTCACGCTGCAGCTCGGGCGTGAGGCACGCGGTGCCGTCGACGACGATGGCGAAGCGCTCGCTCAAGCCAGAGCGACCTCACCCGCGACCACGCGCTCGGTCCCGGACGATGTGCGCACCAGCAGTGCGCCGTCGTCGTCGATCGCGGTCGCGATCCCCCGGAGGGGAGCGCGTTCACCGGCGCGCACTTCGACCGCTTTGCCGAGGAACGTCGAGCGTCGCCGCCACTCCTCGAGCGCCGCGCCGCGCTCGGCCGGGTCTTCGAGGCGATCCAGCTCGCGCGTCAGGCGCGCGAGAAGGGCGAGCCGATCGAGCGGACGGCCGGCGATCGCAAGCGACATCGCTCGCTCGCGCAGATCCGCGGGGAAGTCGTCACGTCGCTGATGCACGTTGATGCCGATACCGAGCACGAGCACTCCTCCGTCGCCATCCGATGTCGCATGAGCGAGGGCGCCCGCGACCTTCCGCCCCTCGACGTGTACGTCGTTGGGCCATTCTAGGCGGGCATCCACGCTCGCCAGACCTTGGAGTGAGCGCGCGATCGCGACGCCGGCGAGCGCGGCGAACAGCGCGGGAGCGACCGGCGCGGGCCGCACGATCCACGACGCAAGGAGACTCGTCCCTTTCGGCGCGACCCACACGCGACCGCGTGTTCCCTGCCCCGCGCTCTGCTCGTTCGCGACGACGACGGGACGCGACGCGCCCTGCGCCGCGAGCTCCCGCGCGCGCGCCTGCGTGGATGGAAGGACGTCGTGATATTCGACATCGCGACCGAGCTCTCGCGCGAACGCCGAACGTACGGCGGGATCTGCTAGGAGTGGCAGCCGCGCTATTTCAAGACCTGCGCGCCGGCGGCGCGCACGCGCAGGACACGTCCGCGACCAGGAACACCCGCGGCCGCGGCGGACTCCTCCATCGCCGAGACGACGCGCGCGGCCAGCCGCGTGGGCGCGACCGCGAGCACGCTCGGTCCTGCACCCGACAGCGCCGCACCGAACGCGCCAGCCTCGCGCGCCGCGGCGATGATCTCGCCGAGCGCGGGCACGAGCTTGGTGCGCGCAGCCTGATGCAAACGGTCCGCCATCGCGAGCGCGAGGAGCGCGCCGTCCGCACGCATGACGGCGGCGATGAGAGTCGCGCCGTGCGCGACGTTGAAGACCGCATCGTCGCGCGAGACCTGCGATGGAAGAACGGCGCGCGCTTCCTCCGTCGAGAGTGGCCGGCCGGGTATGAGCAGGCAGATCCGCCAGGTGCGTGGGAACACCAACCGCGTCGCAACCGGACCGCCCTCATCGGGCAAGGCGACGGTGAACGCGCCGTAGAGCGCGGCGGCGACGTTGTCGGCGTGTCCCTCGACCTCGCTCGCGATCCGCAGGAGCGTGCGGCGGTCGAAGGGTTCGCCGAGCAGCGCATTCGCGGCGACGGCGCCACCCACGATCGCCGCGGCGCTCGAGCCAAGGCCACGCGCGATCGGGATCGCCGAACGCTGCGTCACGTGCTGCGCGACGAGCTCGCGACCTGCGACCTTCGCCGTGGCCCGCGCCGCTACGACGAAGAGGTTCTCATCGTCAGGCGGGATGCCCAGTCCGTCGCCGTCGACGGTGACGGACCACGCCTTCGCCGGACGGAGTTCGAACTCGGCAAGCAAGGGCAGCGCGAGCGCGAACGAGTCGAATCCCGGGCCGAGGTTCGCGCTCGAGGCGGGCACGCGGACGCGCAGCATCTATGGTCGATCCCTAGGCCCGCGTGGCCTGTGCGATCGCGCCCATCACGGCGTCGGCCGTCGCCTCGACCTCCACGACCTCGCGACTGAGCGAGCGCGCGGTCTCCGGATCCTTGAGACCGTTGCCGGTCAGGACGCAGACGACGCTGGTGACGCCGCCCAGTCCCTCACTCTGCGCGCGCTTGCGGAGTCCGGCGACGGACGCCGCGCTCGCTGGTTCGACGAAGATGCCCTCGTGCCGCGCGAGATCCTGGTACGCGTCGAGGATCTCCGCGTCACTCACGGCCTCGATCGCGCCGCCCGATTCATCGCGCGCGCGCGTCGCGCCCTGCCACGAGGCCGGCGCGCCGATGCGGATCGCGGTCGCGATGGTCTCGGGCTCCGCGACGGGCCTGCCGAGCACGAGCGGCGCGGCACCCGCGGCCTGCCAGCCGTACATGCGCGGCCGGCGCGTCGACATGCCCGCGCCGACGGCCTCAACGAATCCGCGCCAGTACGCCGTGATGTTTCCCGCGTTGCCGACGGGGATGAAGAGGGCGTCCGGGGCGTCGCCGAGGCTCTCGCAGACCTCGAACGCTGCCGTCTTCTGGCCCTCGAGCCGATGCGGATTGACGCTGTTGACAAGCGTCGCTTCACCCTGCGCCGCGATCTCCTTGACGACCGCGAGTGCCGCGTCGAACGGGCCGCGGACCGCCACGACGGTCGCGCCGAACGCGATCGCCTGGGCGAGCTTGCCGAGAGCGACCTGGCCGGCCGGCAGCACGACGGTGCAGGGCAGACCCGCGCGCGCCGCATACGCCGCGGCCGACGCGGCGGTGTTCCCGGTCGATGCGCAGAGCACCGCGCCCGAACGTTGCTCCAGGGCCTTCGCGATCGCGACGACCATGCCGCGGTCTTTGAACGAGCCTGTCGGGTTCGCGCCCTCGACCTTCAGCCACACCGCATCGATGCCCGTCTCGCGCTCGAGCGATGGCGCGCGCACGAGAGGCGTGCCCCCTTCACCGAGCGTGAGACGGGGTGTGTGGGCCGTCACAGGGAGATAGGCGGCGTAACGGTCGATGAGACAGAGCCCAGGCGTCACGACGAGATGGATGGTAGCCCTCCTAAGATGGGCGCCGTGAGGCTCAGTGCGAGGGAACATCAGCTCCTTCAGGTACTGGTGGTGCTCGCGATCCTGTATCTCGCCATCCAGGTCTTCGCCCTCGGGTGGGTCGCGGTCGCGCAGGTCGCCGACGTCATCATCATCTTCGTCGCGGCGTGGGCGCTCGCCTATCTGCTCGCGCCCCTCGTAAAGCGCATCGACAGGCAGACCCCGCTCAATCGCACCCTGTCGGTCGTGGTCGTGTACATCGCGATCGCGCTCGTGCTCGTCGTGATCGGACTGCTGGTGGTCCCGCCACTCGTCGCGCAGCTCAACGACCTCGTGACGCGCGGACCGGAATACGGCGAGCGCGCGTCGCAGCTCGCGGCCAGCATCCAAGCCGCGCTCGAGCGAGTCGGTGTACGCGTGGATCTCGCCGAGTTCTACGGGACCTTGCCGAGGCGTCTGGGCGACCTCGCGGCCGCGTACGCCGCGGACATCCTCGGCGTCGTGTCGGCGACTGCTGCGGTCTTCTTCAACGTCACGCTGGTCCTCATCATCGCGTTCCTGATGCTCAACGACGGCGACACGATGTGGAACCGCTTCACGCGCGCGTTGTCGCCCGAGCTCGCGAGCGAGGCGGAG
>WNGA01002976.1_pt1 | contig 25604 bp, 23 predicted proteins | sample 5400061 | NCBI WGS metagenome assembly WNGA01 (sample SAMN13153366, study PRJNA577476) | soil metagenome | isolation source: 100 cm soil or saprolite under grassland replicate 2 | place: USA:California | collected 2016-06-15 | reverse complement strand
CCGCCGCAGCAGTCGTGGTGTTCGTCGTCGTGCTGCTGGTGGCGCGGCGGGGCGGGGCGGCTCCGGTGCAAGTAGTGACCGTCTCAACGTCGGGCGGCGACGGGGCGGCGAGGGGCGGCGGGGGGGGCGGGGGGGCGGTGGCTGTCGTCGCAAACGGCTACGTGGTTGCGCGAACCAAGGCCGCCGTTTCCGCAAAAATCCCTGGGCGTCTCGCGGTGCTCAACGTCAGTGAAGGCTCGCGCCTGGAGAAAGGCGACGTGATCGCGCGACTCGACAACGCCGACTACGCCGCGGCGGTGGGGCAGGCGGAGGCCGGGCTCGCCAGCGCGAAAGCGACGCTTATCGAGACGCAGTCCGATCGCGATCAGGCGCAGCGCGAGTATGTGCGCGTGCGCGACATCCACGCGCAAAATCCCACTCTGGTGTCGCCGCAAGAAGTCGAGAACGCCGACAGCCGAGCGCGGCAGGCTGACGCGCGCGTCGCTGCGCAGTCCGCGCGCGTCGATGCCGCTGCCGCCGGGCTGCGGGTCGCGCAGGCCAATCTCGAGAACACCTACATTCGCGCGCCGTTCACGGGCACCGTCCTGCGGAAGGAGGCCGAGGTCGGAGAGGTCGTGGCGCCCTCGGTGGGCGGTGGCTTGACGCGCGGCGCCGTGGTGACAATGGCCGACCTCGCGACCCTCGAGGTCGAGGTGGACGTCAACGAAGCCTACATCGCGCGCATTCAGAGCGGGCAGCAGGCGCGCATCACGCTCGACGCCTATCCCGATACCTCGTTCCGGGGCACGGTGCGTCAGGTCGTGCCGACCGCCGATCGCCAGCGCGCGACGGTGCAGGTGAAGGTGGCGATCGTGGATCGCGATCCGCGCATTCTCACCGAGATGGGTGCGAAGGTGGAGTTTCTCGAAGCGCCCCTTGCCGCAGCCCCCGGATCGCCGCAGGTCGTCCAGCGGCCGCGCATCATGGTCCCCGCCGGTGCAGTGCGTTCCGACGGCGGTCGTGATGTCGTGTGGATCGTGCGCGATGGACGGTTACACAAGCGTGACGTTGACGCGGGTCCGGTCAGCGCTAACTTCCGCGAGATTCGTGCGGGACTGTCGGGTGGAGAGCAGCTGCTGGTCGGTGGCGTCGAAAACCCGCGCGACGGTCAGCGCGTAAAGCCGAAGAATCAATGATCAAGGTTCAATGATCATTGATCATTGATCACTGAACATTCCTCACTGGACATTCGCCCATGGCGCTAGTCGAAATCCGCGACGTCGACAAGTCGTTCCAGCGCGAAGAGCAGCGCATCGACGTTTTCACCGGACTCAGCCTGGACATTGAGTCCGGCAGTTTCACGGCGTTGATGGGACCGTCCGGGTCCGGCAAGTCCACGCTACTCAATCTGATTGCCGGGCTCGACAAGCCGACCCGCGGCACGGTGCGGGTCGGAGGCGAGCTGGTGAGTGCGATGTCGCCGGGGCAGCTCGCCGCGTGGCGCGCCCGCAACATCGGCTTCGTATTCCAGTCGTTCAACCTGTTGCCGGTGCTCACCGCGTACCAGAACGTGGAGCTGCCACTGCTGCTCACCCGGCTTTCCAAGAAGGACCGGACCGAGCGCGTGCGCCTCGCCCTGGACGTCGTCGGCCTGTCCGACCGGGCCGATCACTATCCGCGGCAGCTCTCCGGTGGGCAGGAACAGCGCACGGCCATCGCGCGCGCCATCGTCGCCGATCCCACCGTGATGTTGCTCGACGAGCCGACCGGGCAGCTCGACGCCAAGAGCTCCCAGGAGGTGCTGACGTTGTTGCAGCGCCTCAACAACGAGTTCAGCAAGACGATCATCATTGTGACGCACGATGCGCATGCCGCCGAGCGCGCGAAGACGACGCTACACCTCGAGAAAGGCGACCTGATCGAGAAGCCGCGCACCGCGGCGGCGGCCGTGCGGTGAAGTACCTCGGTCTGGTTGTCGCCAACCTCGGCCGCCACAAGCTGCGGACCGTGCTGACGATTCTCAGCGTCGCGCTGGCGCTCTTCCTGTTCGCCTCGCTCCGCAGCGTGACCACGACGCTTGCGGCGACGGCGCAGTTCGGCGGCGCGCGGCGCCTGGTCACCCTCAACGCGACCGGCCTCGTGTTCCCGCTGCCACTGGCCTACGGCAACCGAATCAAGGCGCTGCCCGGCGTGACAGGGTTGAGCTGGGCCAACTGGTTCGGCGGCCGGTACGGCGATGGGAAGAACTTCTTCGCGAACTTCGCGGTGGACCCCGTCTCCTATCTCGCGATGTATCCCGAGATTGTGATGTCGTCGGAGCAGAAGCAGGCATTTCTCCAGGATCGTACCGGCGCGATTATCGGAAAGCGGTTGCTGAGCCAGTTCGGCTGGAAGCTGGGGCAGAATGTCACGCTCCAGGGCACCATCTTCCAGGGCGACTGGACCTTCACCATCGACGGAGTCTACACCCCCACCGATCCCGCGATCGGCGACAACGTGCTGATCTTCCACCACGAGTATTTCGACGAGCGGATCGGTCGAGCGGGAATCGCGGGGTGGTATATCGTCGAGATCGATGATCCCGCGCACGCCCCGGCCATCGCCAAGTCCATCGATGATCTCTTCCGTAATTCCAGCTCGCCCACCAAAACCGGAACGGAGCGCGAGTTCCAGGCGAGCTTCGCGACGATGTGGGGCAACGTGAGCTTCCTGATGAGCACCATCGGCCTCGCGGTCGTGTTCGCGATCCTGCTGGTCACGGCGAACGCCATGATGATGAGCGCCCGCGAACGGACCGGCGAGATTGCGGTGCTCAAGACCGTCGGTTTCTCCGACCGCTTGTTGTTCGCCTTGGTGATGGTCGAGGCGGGCGCGATGGCGCTGACCGGCGCAGCGCTCGGGCTCGGCGCCGCCACGATCCTCTATCCCGCCATCAACTTCAACGGCGCGGGTTTCCTGCCGGGATTCTCCGTTGCCCCGAGCACGCTCGTCATCGGCGCGCTCGTGGCGGTGGGCTTGATGCTGGCGAGTGGCCTGGTGCCTGCGCTCCGGGCCGCGCGGCTGCCGGTGGTCCAGGCGCTCCGGCACGTCGAATGATCCCAATCGTCTACAATGTCCGCAGCGTCGCGCGGCGGCCCGTCTCGACCGCGCTGACGGCCCTCGGCGTCGGCCTCGTGGTGGCGGTGTTCATCGGCATGCTCGCGCTTGCGAACGGCTTCAGCGCGGCGCTGGCCCGCACGGGTTCGGATGTGAACGCGTTGGTGCTGCGCAAAGGGGCGGACTCGGAGCTCTCGAGCGGCTTGGGTCGGGACGTGGCGAGCATCGTCGCCGCTGACCCCCATGTGGCGACGGCCGGCGACGGGCGGCCGCTCGTGTCGCCCGAAGTGTACGTCCTCATCCCGCTCAACAAGGTGTTCGACACGACGCAGGTCGCGAACGTGGTCGTGCGTGGCGTCAGCGATCAGGCGTGGACCGTGCGGTCGAACGTGAACGTCACCGAAGGCCAGCGGCCGGCTTCGGGGCGGGCGGAGATCTGCGTGGGAAAGCGACTCACGCAGCGTTTCCCTCACACCGGCATCGGCGAGACGATGCACTTCGCGGGTCGCGACTGGACGGTCACCTGTCACTTCACCGCCGCCGGCTCGGCGTTCGAATCGGAGATCTGGGGCGAGAACGAGCAGTTCATGCCGGTCTTCCGTGGCGAGGTCTTTCAGTCGATCACGTTCCGGCTGAAGGATCCTGCCGCATTCGACGAAGCGCAGCGCTCGCTGCAAGCCGACAAGCGGATGACCGTCGACGTGCATCGCGAGTCCGATTTCTACGCGCAACAGTCCCAGCTCCTCGGCCGGATCCTGAGTATCCTGGCGGTGATGATCACCAGCATCATGGCCGTCGGGGCGGTGTTCGGCGCCATCAACACGATGTACGCCGCGATCGCGTCCCGCGCCCCCGAGATCGGCGTGTTGCTCACGCTCGGGTTCCGGCCCGGCAGCGTCTTGATCAGCTTCCTTGCCGAGTCCGCGCTGATTGCCGCGATTGGCGGATTGTTGGGGTGTCTGTTTGCGTTGCCGCTGAACGGGATCGTTACCAGCACGACCAATTGGTCGAGCTTCAGCGAAATCGCGTTCAGTTTCCGCGTCACGCCGTCCCTCTTGCTTGCCGGCGTGATCTTCGCCGTGGTCATGGGTGTGCTCGGCGGGTTTTTCCCGGCGCTCCGCGCGGCGCGACTGCAGGTGGTGCAGGCGCTGCGGTGAACGTCACCGCGCTCGCCGCGCACACACCGGAAGCGGTGCGCGCGGCGCTCGCGGCTCGGGGGTGGGAAGCACAGCCGGCGTGGTTCGCCGCGATCGGCATCCAGCCGTTCGTCGTTCTCATCGAAGACATCACCGAAGCCGAGCGCGAGGCGCTCGTGCACTGGGGCACGAAGTCCGGCGCCGACGTGCTCACTGGGGACTCGGGGCTGGGGGCTGGGGCCTGGGCGCTCGTCGCCGGGGCGGCCAGCCGTATCGCGCCGCTCGCCCGTTACGACCGGGCCCCGGCCGAGCTCGCGCGTCTCGCGCCCGCCCTGGGCCGGCTGCTCGCCGCGCGCGCTGAGCCGCCGCGCTCGTGGGCGATCCGTGGCGCCGAGCTCTCCCTCGATCAACCGGTAATCATCGGCATCATCAACGTTACGCCCGATTCGTTCTCCGACGGCGGCCACCTTGCCTCCGTCGACGCGGCGATCGAACACGGCGCACAGCTCGCGGCGCACGGCGCACGCCTCTTGGATGTCGGGGGCGAGTCGACCCGTCCTGGCGCCGCTCCGGTCCCCGTCAAGGAGGAAATCGCCCGCGTGGTGCCCGTGATCGAGGGTCTCGTGCAGCGGGGGGCCGGTCCGATCTCCGTCGATACGCGCAAGGCCGAGGTCGCGCGTGCCGCGCTCGATGCCGGGGCGGCGGTGGTGAACGATGTGTCCGGATTGCGGTTCGATCCTGATCTCGGGGGCGTCGCCGCGCAGGCGGAAGCCGGCGTGATCGTGATGCACATGCGCGGAACGCCGGCCACCATGGATGATCTGGCCAAGTACGCGCATGTCGCGCCGGAGGTCGCCGCCGAGCTCGCCGCCCTGGCCGAGCAGGCCGAGCGGGGCGGGATCGCGCGCGAACGGATCGTCGTCGATCCCGGTTTTGGGTTCGCAAAGACGGCGACGCACAACTTCCGGCTGCTCGACGAACTGGCAACCATCGTCGCCCTGGGCTATCCTGTAGCGGTCGGCCTGTCGCGCAAGCGGTTTTTGGGTGCCGCGACGGGCCGGCCGGTGGAAGATCGCGATCGCGCCACGGCCGTCGCCTGCGCGCTCGCCTGGGAAAGGGGCGCGCGCCTGTTTCGGGTGCACGACGTCACTCTAGCACGGGAAGCCTTAGCACTGGCGAGCGCTACGACCAAGCCAACATGAACGTAGACGCCTTCAAGTTCCTGTCGCCGCGGCTCTGGCCGGATCTCCTCGAGATCCTGCTGGTGTCGTTCGTCATCTACCGCTTCCTGCTGTTCCTCGTCGGGACCCGCGCGATGCAGATCGTGATCGGTCTCGTGATCCTGTCGTTGACCTACTTCGTGGCCTTGTTTGCCAAGTTCACGATCATCTATACGCTGCTGGGCGTGGTGTTCATCTATGGCCCGTTCGCGGCGATCGTCGTCTTCCAGCCGGAGCTGCGCAACGCGTTGGCGCGGCTGGGGCAATCACGCTTCATGCGCGCTTTCTCGCGCAGCGACCGCCAATCGGTGGCGGAAGAGATTGCGGAGGCGCTGGACCGGCTGTCGCGCGCGGGCACCGGCGCGATCATCGCCATCGAAGGCGATATCGGGCTCGAGGAATTCATCACGACGGGCGTGCCGATGGAAGCGAAGGTCTCGGCGGACCTGCTGACGACGATCTTTACCCCGTACTCACCGCTGCACGACGGCGCGATCCTGATCCGCGGCGATCAAATCATCGGCGCCGGCTGCGTACTGCCGCTCACCCAGTTCAAAGTCGCTGACAAGTCCCTCGGCACGCGCCATCGCGCGGCGCTGGGACTGTCGGAAGAGACCGATGCCACCGTGCTCGTCGTGTCGGAAGAGACTTCCACGATATCGGTCGCCAGCCATGGACTCCTGTATCGCCACCTAACCCCGCAACAGGTGCGCGATCTCCTCTCTGGCGCCGTCTCGCATCTCGAAGGCGGCGAGCGCGTGACTCAGCCTGCCACCTAAGCCTCCGTACCGGGAGGCCGCCGCTGTCGCGTTCCTCGTCCTCATCGGTTATGTGATTACCCTCGCTCCCACAGTCACGCTGTGGGATGCGGGCGAATTCATCACGGCGGCGAAGGTGCTCGGTGTTCCCCATCCGCCCGGCACGCCGCTCTTCGTGCTGGTCGGCCACGTCTGGGCCGATGTGCTTCGCATCGGCCAATACGCGTGGCGACTGAATCTGATGAGCGCCTGTTTTTCGGCGGCCGGCGCCGGATGCCTGTTTCTGGCGGCGCACCGATTGCTTGTCCACGAGGAGCGGATACTGCGCGTCGGCGGAGCGGCCGCCGCCGCGATCCTCTCGGCGTTCGCCTTCACGGAGTGGCAGAACAGCAACGAGACCGAGGTCTATACGTTCGCGACGTTCAGTATCGCCGCGATCTGCTGGTTGTGTTTGCGCTGGCGCGATATGCGGGGGACGCCCCGCGCCCCGCACCTTCTCCTGCTGATCGTCTACATCGCCGCGCTGTCGATCGGCAATCACCTGCTCGCGCTGCTCGTCGGGCCGGCGGTGTCGGTGTTCATCGCCTACACGTTGCGAGCCAGCCCCGCCGCCGATCCAAACGAGCGGCGCATCGAATGGGCGGAGTGGGCCACGCTGACGGCTTTGTGGTTCGCGCTGGTGGCAGTCGGCCTCGGCAGCACGTCGCTGCTCGTCGTGGGCGGTGTGCTGGTCGCCGCAGCCGTCGCAGCGTGCATGGTGACAGGCTCGCGCGCGTTCCCTCTCGTCGCGATCGCGACGGCCGCCGCCGGCATTTCGATCTACGCGTTCCTCTATATTCGCGCCGGTCTGCATCCGGTGCTCAATGAAGCCGACCCCGAAAACTGGCGTAACCTGCTCGCGGTGATCCGGCGCGAGCAATTCGGCAGCCGCGGAATTTTCGACAATCCAATGGTCCCGGGCAGTCCTCGCACCCTGACGGTCTTCGGGCAGCAGCTCTTCAACTACATCGAGTACTTCACCTGGCAATGGGGTCGCTCCCTGCTCCCCGCAGGGAGGTTGATCGCGTTTATCATCTTCCTCATTCTGGGTTCGGTGGGATTCGAGTTCGCCCGCCGCCGCGACCGGGGCATCGCGTACCTCCTCGGCGCACTGTGGCTCGTCACCGGCCTCGGCCTCGTTATCTACATGAACTTCAAGGCCGGGTTCTCGCGGTTCTGGGATATGTATCCGTCGTGGGACCAACACGAGGTACGCGAGCGCGACTACTTCTTCGTCGTGAGCTTCAAGGTGTGGGGGATCTTCGCCGCATTCGGCCTCGTGCTGCTGGTGCACTGGTTGTCGAAAGTCACTTCCCGGCGTCTCGGTATCGCCGTCGCCTCGTTCCTCGCGCTGGTGCCGTTTGCCGCGAACTTCACAGCGGCGTCGCGCCGCCATGGCGCCGACGCGACGGCGGCGCGCGACATCGCGTATAACCTGCTGCAATCGGTCGAGCCGTATGGGGTGCTGTTCGGGTTCGGCGACAACGACACGTTCCCGGTGTGGTATCTCCAGGAAGTGGAAGGGGTGCGCCAGGACGTCACACAAATCAATCTGTCGCTCGCCAATCTCGATTGGTATCTGCTCCAACTGGCCGCGCGGCCCACGCGGCCGTTCGATCCCGCACACGCGCCGCCCGTCTATCGGCTGCTCGCGCCCGCACAACCGCCGCCGGGTCCGGCCTTGCGGCTGACGCCACAGGATATCCAAGGGATGCAGCCGCTGCGCGTCAGTGATGACGGCGTCTTCCGCGCGGGGAACTTCGAGCTGCCCATCCGCAAAGGGGCGATCCTCCGCACCGCGGACCAGGTGATCCTGTACACGATCGCCGCCTATCTGCCGGCGGCGCGGCCGGTGACGTTTGGGGTGTCGTCGGGTCGGGGCTCCTGGCTCGGCCTTGATCCACATCTCGTGTTCCAAGGGCTCGTCTTCAAGGTCGTCCCCCGAGCCGATACGACGCGCCGGTTCCTGCGCGGCATTCAAGGGACGATGGTCGATTCCGCTCGGACCGCTATGCTCGTCGACTCGGTGTTCCAGTGGGGAAAGATGTTTGGCCCCCCCTCCGACTCGCTCGTCCTCGACCCCGCCGCACGGCAGATTGCCACGTCGTTCTCCGTGGCGTTTTTGGAGCTGGGAAACGCCGCCGCCGTCCGCGGCGAACAGGCCAAGGCATTGGGCTATCTACGCCGCGCCTACCACCTGAATCCGAGCACGGCGCTCGCTGCCGTCATCCGCCGCATAGAAACCGAGGGCGTGCGGAGCGTTATTAGTCGTTAAATTGATCGGCTATGAGTTTCGAGGCCCTCCCGGAGCGGTTGGCGCAGGTGAGGGCAGAACTCGCGCGACGTGCCGCGGATCCGGGGGGCGTCACGATCGTCGCCGTGACCAAGGGGTTCGGGACGGACGCGATTCGCGCGGCGGCGGCCGCCGGCATCGCCGACATCGGTGAGAACCGCGTCCAGGAAGCGGTGCAGAAACAGGACGCGCTGCGGGAGCTGAGCGGCGTTCGCTGGCACCTGATCGGGCACCTGCAGCGCAACAAGGCTCGTGTCGTCGCGGGACGGTTCGATCTCGTCCACTCGCTCGACTCGCTCGAGCTGGCGCGCGAATTGGATCGCCGCTCGACAACACCACAACGCGTGTTGTTGCAAGTGAACGTGGCGCGCGAATCACAAAAGAGCGGTTGCGCGCCGGAGGAAGCGCCGACGTTGGCGCGACAAGTCACCGCGCTAGGAGGTCTGCGGTTGGAAGGGTTGATGACGTTGGCACCATTGACGGACGACGAGGATGTGCAGCGCCGGACCTTCCGGGGACTGCGCCTCCTGCGCGATAGGATCAAGGAAGAGGAGGGAGTATGGCTGCCGACCCTCTCGATGGGGATGTCCGGCGACTACGCTTCAGCGGCCCAAGAGGGAGCGACGGTGATCCGATTGGGTACCGTCCTGTTCGGACCGAGAACGGAGACGCCGTGAGCGACGACGCCTTCAACCTGACACCGCACGACATCCGCAAGCAGGAGTTTCGGAAGAGCCTGCGCGGCTACGACACGGCGGGGGTCGACGATTTCCGCATGCGCGTCGCCGACGCCCTGGAGCGCGCGATGCGCGAGCGCCAGGTCCTCGATGAGCGCGTCGGCGCCCTGACCGAGCAGCTGCGCGTCTTCCGCGAGCGGGAGAAAGCGATGAATGAAGCGCTGGTCGCCGCGCAGCAGCTGCGACAGGAAACGCGGGCCGCCGCCGAGCGGGAGGGACAGGTGATCGTGCGCGAGGCCCAGGCGGAGGCAAAGCGCTTGCTCGACGAAGCGAAAAACGAAGAGAGCGCCGTGCAAACCCGTATGGCCGAAACCGAGCGGCAGTTCCAGCAGTACGTCGGCGGCTTCCGCGCGCTGCTCGAGCGCCAGCTCGCCGAGCTGCGCGCCCTCGACGGTAAGCGCGGGTGACCACGGTTGCCGAGGCGGTTCGCGCCGTGCGGGCGCGGACCACGGTCGTTCCGGAAGTCGCGGTCATTCTCGGAACGGGACTCGGGGCATTGGCCGACGAGCTGAAGGCCGGCACCACGATCCCGTACGCGGACGTTCCCGGCTTTCCCCGGCCGACGGTGGAGACCCATGCGGGCCGCCTGCTGTTCGGCACACTCGGGAACGCCCGAGTCGCGATGATGCAGGGCCGGTTTCATCGCTATGAGGGCTACACGCTGCAGCAGGTCGCGTTTCCTGTGCGCGTGCTGCGGGCGTTGGGTGCCAAGACGCTGATCGTCTCCAACGTTTCGGGCGGCATGCATCCGCTGTGGTCCACGGGCGACCTCGTCCTCATCTCCGACCATATCAACCTGCTCGGCGACAATCCCCTGGCCGGACCGAATGTCGATGCCGAGGGCCCGCGCTTCCCCGACATGTCGGCCGCGTACGATCCCGAGCTGCGCAAGCTCGCGCGCGACGTCGCGCTCGAGCACAAGATCGTGTTGCGTGAGGGCGTCTACGTCGCGGTGCCCGGCCCGAATCTCGAGACGCGCGCCGAGTATCGCATGCTGCGCGCGCTGGGTGCCGATCTGGTCGGTATGAGCACCGTGCCCGAAGTGATCACCGCGGTCCATCAGGGCATGCGCGTGCTCGGGCTCTCGATCATCACCGATAATTGTTTGCCTGACGCTCTCGAGCCGACGTCGGTCGAGCAGATCATTGCCGTCGCGCGCCGCGCCGAACCCAAGCTCGCGGCGGTGGTGCGCGGCGTGCTGGAGCGGTTGTCCTAATGCCCTATCCGCCCTCGGACTCGGCGCAATCCATCGACGAGCTGGAGAAACAGCTGCTCGCGAAGTGGAAGAGCGAGCGACTGTTCACGCGGGTCAGCGACGCGTCCCGGTACGGTCCGCCGTTCGTCTTCTTTGAAGGCCCGCCCACCGCGAACGGGCGGCCAGGCATCCATCACGTCTTTTCGCGCACGCTCAAGGATCTGATCTGCCGCTACCACACGATGCTGGGGCAAGGGGTGACCCGCATCGCGGGCTGGGACACGCACGGACTCCCGGTCGAGATCGAGGTCGAGAAGGCGCTCAATATCAACGGCAAACGCGAGATCGAGGCGTACGGGATCGAGCGCTTCAACAAGCTGTGCCGCGAGAGCGTGTTCAAGTACAAGACCGATTGGGAATCGTTGTCGGACCGCATCGGCTACTGGCTCGACTACGAGCATCCGTACGTCACCTACACCAATCAGTACATCGAGACGGTGTGGTGGCTGCTCAAGCGCCTGCATGAGAAAGCGCTGCTCTACCGCGGGCACAAGGTCCTGCCCTACTGCCCCCGCTGCGGCACCGCGCTGTCGTCGCACGAGGTGGCGCAAGGGTACGAGACCGTGCAGACGAATTCGGTCTACGTCACGTTCCCGCTGCAGACGAGGAAAGACGATGACCCACGCCAGCTGGTGATCTGGACGACGACGCCCTGGACGCTCTTGTCCAACATCGCCGTCGCTGTCCATCCCGATCTCGAGTACGGCGAATACGCCGTCCCCGACAGCACCGGGAAGGTCACGAGCTACATCGTCGCGGTGGCTCGCGCCGCCGACGTCCATGTCCACGGCCGTCCGCTCGCCCAGGGCCAACTGCTGAAGACCTATTCCGGGCGCGACCTCGTCGGCAAGAAATACGTGCCCCCGCTCGACGTCGTACCGCTGCCCAAGGAAGGTCAACGCGCGGTGATCGTGGCGGGGCCCTTCGTAAGCGCCGACGAGGGCACGGGTCTCGTGCACATGGCGCCGGCGTTCGGCGCCGACGACTTTGCCGCCGGACAACAGAACGGGCTCGCGTTCGTGAATCCCGTCGCGCCGGACGGCACGTTCCGTGGCACCACCTGGCCGGAGATCGAGGGCAAGCTCGTCACCGACAAGGAAACGAACCGGCTGATCATCGAGCGGTTGAAGCACGACGGACGCTGGCTCGAGACGAGACCGTACTCGCACAGCTATCCGCATTGCTGGCGCTGCGACTCGCCGCTGATCTACTACGCGCGCACGTCGTGGTTCGTCCGCACCACCGCGGTCAAGGCGCGGATGATCGAGATCAACGCGGAAATCGACTGGCATCCGCCCGAGACGGGCGCCGGCCGCTTCGGCGAATGGCTCGAGAACAACGTCGACTGGGCGCTCTCGCGCGACCGCTACTGGGGTACGCCGCTCAACGTGTGGGAGTGCGACGTCCACCGCGAGCATCGCGAGGTGATCGGTTCGTACGACGAGCTGTCACAGCGCTGGGGCAAAGCACTGCCGACGAACTTCGATCCGCACAAGCCGTACATCGATACCTACACCTGGTCGTGCAACGACTGTGCCGGCACGATGCGGCGCGCCCCGGAGGTGATCGACGCCTGGTTCGACTCGGGGTCGATGCCCTACGCGCAGTGGCACTACCCGTTCGAGCATCAGGCCGACTTCAAGGCGCACTTCCCCGCCGATTACATCTGCGAAGGGGTGGATCAGACGCGCGGCTGGTTTTACTCACTGCTCGCCATCGGCGTCACCGCGTTCGACGCGCCGGTCTACAAGCATGTGATCGTGAACGAGCACGTCCTCGACGTGCACGGCCAGAAGATGTCGAAGAGTCGCGGCAACGTGGTCGATCCGTGGAAGGTGATCGGCGAACACGGCGCTGATGCGGTGCGGCTGTACCTCCTGGGCCAGAGTCAGGTGGGGCTGCCGAAGCGGTTCGATGAGCGACAGATCCCGGAGGTGTCGGGCGGGTTTCTGAACACGCTGCGCTCGACATACGACTTCTTCCGTCGGTACGCCCAGGACTGGAATCCGCCCGCCGAGGAGGACGCCACGCCGCCCAGCCAGCGGCCGGCGGCGGATCGCTGGCTCCTGGCCCGGCTCGATGAGGTCGTCGCGAGCGTGCGGCAATCGTGGTCCGCCTATGACGTCACCGCCGGCGTCCGCGCGATCATGGATTTCGTGGGGGAGGACCTGTCGCGCTGGTACATCCGCCGCAACCGGCCGCGCTTCTGGGCGCCCGATCGCGCGACCGACCCCATCGCGCTGGAGACACTGCACGAAGCCCTGGTCGCCGCGGTCCGGCTGCTCGCCCCGGCGGCCCCTTTCATCTCCGACTGGGTGCACCGGGCCCTGACGGGGACCTCTGTCCACCTCGCCCCGTTCCCGGTGGACCGGGGCCACCGGGCGCCGGAGCTGCTGACGGCCATGGCCACGGTCCGGCGCCTCGCCTCACTGGCCCGGGCGGCACGGGAATCGCGTAACCTGCGGGTCCGGCAGCCGTTGGCGCGGATGCAGTTGGCTGTTCCGGCGGCGGCCCAGGGCCCGGCCTTGTCAGACCTGTTAGATATTCTGGCTGCCGAAGTCAACGTAAAAGACGTCCAAGTCGTGGCGTCGGATCATGATCTCGTGCGGTTGCGCGGGAAAGCGAATTTTCGCACCCTCGGCAAGCGGTACGGCAAGGAAACGCCGCGGGCCGCCGAGGCCGTGGCGAGTCTCGCTGCCGCAGATCTGCAGACGTTGGAGCAGGGCGACATCGTACGCAGCGGCGAGTGGGAGTTCCGGCCGGAGGACGTGACCGTCACGCGCGAAGTCGCCAGCGAGTGGCTAGTGCAGGCCGATGGGCCGTACGTCGTCGCGCTGGATCCGGCGTTGAGCGACGCCCTGGTGCAGGAAGGATTGGCGCGTGAGGTGGTGAATCGCGTGCAGCGCCTCCGCAAGGAGGCGGGCTACGAATACACGACGCGCATCGAGTTGAGCATCGCCGGCGCCGAGGACGTGGTGGCCGCGACGCGCGCGTTTTCTGGGTTCGTCGAAGGCGAAACGCTCGCGCGCCGCATGATTTTGGGGGGAAGCGCCGCGCTCGACGAGCCCGACTTGCAACGGGAAGTAGACATCGAGGGGCGCCGGGTCACGATTGCGCTCCGGCGTCACGACGGAAGAAAGGGCGGAACCAGATAATGCCGACTAAGTCCTCCAAGGTGAAGGCCAAGAGTGGCCTCAACAAGAAGCAGCTGACGCATCTCGAGAAGCGGCTGCTCGAAGAGCGCGCCCGCGTCATCAAGGAGCTGGGCCACTATGGCGAGTCGTTCAACTCGAGCCTCCAGGCCTCCGACGGCGATCTCTCCAGCTACTCCTTCCACATGGCCGATCAAGGCACCGACGCGATGGAGCGTGAGAAGGCCTTTCTGTTCGCCTCGCAGGAAGGGCGGTACCTCTGGCACGTGAACGAAGCGCTGCGGCGGCTGTACAGTGCGCCGGAGCGTTTCGGCCGCTGCGAGCAATGCGGCGACGCGATCGGATTCGATCGCCTCGACGCCCTCCCGCACGCCCGCCTCTGCATCAAGTGCAAGGCCAGAGAGGAAGATGGTAAACGCCGCTGAGCGCCGGCTGTTCTGGGGGACGGCGGTCGCGGTCGTCGTGTCCGACTTCGTCACCAAACTCGTAGCGGAATCCTTCCTGGCGCGGCGCCTGCCGCTGCAGGTCTTCGGCGACGTCGTGCAGTTCCGGCTCGTGTACAACGAAGGCGCGGCGTTCGGCCTGCATGTGGGTGACAACTCCCGCTGGATTTTCCTCGGCCTTGCCATCGTCGCGCTGTTCGTGCTCGCCTCGCTGGTGCGCGGCACACGCCCCGGCGACCGGTTCCGGCTGGTCGCGCTGGCGCTGGTCTGCGGCGGCGCGGTCGGTAACCTGATCGACCGGGTTCGCAGCGCGCAGGGCGTCGTCGATTTCGTGGACGTCGGCCTCGGCGCCTGGCGCTGGCCCACGTTCAACGTCGCCGATTCGGCCATCACGATCGGCGCGATCGCACTCGGACTCTCGCTGTGGCAGGAAGGCCGCGCGCAGCAACGGGCGAAGGAGGCGCGGGCGGCGGAGCCGTGAACACGGTGTTTTGTGTCCTCGTCACAAACCCTGAACGTCTAGACCGCTTCCTCGCCGACCAGCTCGCCCTCTCCCGCACTCAGGCCGGACGTCTCATCGCCGACAAGCGCGTGAGCGCGCGCGGCAAACCACTGCGCGCCTCGGCGGTCCTCGAACGTGGGACGGAAGTAACGGTCGAGCTGCCCGACGAAGCACCCCCACGCACTTACACGCCTCACCACGCCTCTTTGAGTTTTGTTTTTGAGGACGAGCATCTCGCGGTGCTCGACAAGCCGGCGGGACTCGTCGTGCACCCCGGTCCCGGCCACTGGGGCGACAGTCTCGTGAACGTGCTCGTGGGGCGAGGGACGCCGCTGTCGGAAGGCGCGGGCGAGGGCCGGCCCGGCATCGTGCATCGTCTCGACCGCGACACCTCGGGGCTGCTCGTCGTCGCGAAGAGTGATCTCGCGCACCGGCGACTCGCGGGCGCCATCGAGCGGCGCGCGGTCACACGCGTGTACGCGGCGCTTGTGTGGGGCCATCTGCGCAAGAGTCCGGTGGACATCGAGGCGCCGATCGCGCGCCATCCCAAAGAACGCAAACGGATGACGGTCGCGCAGGGCGGCCGCCATGCCATTACGCACGCCGCCGTCGTCGCGCGCTTCGCCCACGCCGACTTGCTACGCGTGCGCCTCGGCACCGGCCGCACGCATCAGATTCGCGTGCACCTCGCGCACGTCGGCTGCCCCATCGTCGGTGACCGCGAATACACGTTTGGCGGCAGCCGCCGCGTGACACCATCGGCGCGCAACGAAGCGGAACGCCTCGAGACGCTGGCGCCGCGCCAGCTGTTGCATGCCGCCGCCCTTTCATTCGCTCATCCCGTGACCGGTGTCACGCTCGCGCTGACGTCGGAATGGCCGCACGACTTGCGTCCCGCGCTCGCCGAAGCGGCCGGCGAGGCAAATTTGCTTGCCGAGCGCAACCCCTTGCAGTATCTTGGCTTCTTCGCATCCGATGACTGACGGAAGCCTCGTCTCCGCCCGATTGCTGGTGTTCCGCGTGGGAGCACAGGCGTGCGCGGCCGAGGTGGACCAAGTGCGGGAGATTCTCCCGCGCCTCCCAACGACGCGTATCCCGGGCGCGCCCCCGGTCGTGGCGGGGCTCGTGAATGTCCGCGGCACACTGGTGACGGTCGTTGAAGGGTGGCGTGCGCTGGGCCTCCCGCCCCTCTCCCCAACGCCATCCCCAGAAGCAGGGCCGACCGGCTCGACGATCATCCTCGAACTGGGCCAAGGCGACGGAGCGGGGGATGGGGAGGAGCGGCGTCGGGGAAAACTGATTGGCTTTACGGTGGACGAGGTGATGGACATGCTGGCGGGCGGCGAGACCACATTGGAAGATCGCAAAGGTCTTCCCGGCGTCGATCCGACGCTGGTGCGGGCCGTCGGCCGACTGAACGGCGAGCTGTTCATCGTGCTGGACGTCGCGGCGCTGTTGGGCCCGATTCTGCCTTCTTAAGGAGCGAGCGGTGAGCCACACGGTTCTCGTCTGTGACGACGCCATCTTCATGCGCACGATGATCACCGACATCCTGGCGCAAGCCGGATTCGAGGTCGTCGGCGAGGCGGAGACCGGCACGCAGGCCGTCGAGAAGTATCGGCAGCTCAAGCCGGACCTGGTCACGATGGACATTGTGATGCCCGACATGGGCGGCATCGACGCCGTCCGCGAGATCGTCAAGCAGGACCCCGACGCCAAGATCCTGATGTGCAGCGCCATGGGCCAACAGGCGCTCGTCGTCGAAGCCATCCAGGCGGGTGCCAAGGACTTCGTCGTGAAGCCGTTCCAGCCCTCGCGCGTGCTTGAGGCCGTGCAGCGCGTCCTCGGCTGACTCTATGGACCTGTCGCAGTACGCCGAGCTGTTTCTGGCTGAGAGCCGTGAGCACTTGAGCGCCTGCAATCAGCTGCTGCTCGAGTGGGAGCGAAATCCCGGCTCGCCCGAACCGGTCGGCGGACTGTTCCGCGCGGTCCATACGATCAAAGGCATGGCGGCGACGATGGGCTACGGCCGCGTCGCCGATCTCGCGCACCGCATGGAGAACCTGCTCGACCAGCTGCGGCGCGCCGGCAAGCCCCCGGCCGACGACACGCTGCAGCTCTTGTTTCGGGCCACGGACGCGTTGGAGAAAGTGGTCGAGCTCGCGGTGACCGGTCGGGAGCGGGAAGCCGACCTCGCGGTTCTCGCCGACATCGATCGCGTAGCGGCAAAGCAGGCGCCACATGAAGCGCCGAAACCCTCGCCGCCCCCCGCCGCCGCTTCTCTCGCCGCCCAGGGTTCGGGCTCGGGTCGCTTGGTGACCGTGACCATCCGTCCCGAAGCGCCGCTCAAGGGCGGTCGCGCGATGTTGATCGTCCGCAAGGTCCGAGGCCTGGGGACGATGCACCGCATCCAACCCGCCGCGGCCGCGTTCGAGTCGGACGATTTCGATGGCCGATTTGTCTTCGAGCTCGACACGGCCGCCTCCGCGGCGGACATCGAGGCCGCGATCCGATCGGTGGGCGACGTCGAGCGCGTGACCGTGGGCGGCGGCGCCGCGATCGGCGAGGAGGGGCAAGTCACGCCGGCCGAAAGCGTGGCCGGCGGCGGACGCGGCCGCCACATCCGTGTGGATCTTCGCCGCCTCGACACCCTCATGGATTTGATCGGCGAGCTCGTGACCGAGCGCGGCCGCCTGAACGACCTCGCGGCCCGCTGGGTGGGACAGGATCCGGAGATCGACGAGGTCGCCATCCAGATCTCGCGCCTGTCGGCGGATCTCCAAAACGAAATCATTCAGGCGCGGATGACGCCGGTGTGGCAGGTGTTCGACCGCTTCCCGCGGCTGGTGCGCGACGTCGCGCGGCAGCTGGGCAAGCAGGTCTCTTTCCGCGTCGAGGGGAAGGAGATCGAGCTCGATCGCGAAATCCTCGACGCGCTCGGCGATCCCCTGGTGCACCTGCTGCGCAACGCGGTCGACCACGGCATCGAGCCGCCCGCCGAGCGCAAACGCCACAAGAAGAATCCGGAAGGCGAGATCGTTCTCGCGGCGGTCCGGGAGCGGTCCAGCGTGGCGATCAGCATCGCGGACGATGGCCGCGGTATTGATCGCGTGCGCATCCTCGAGAAGGCGAAGCGCGAAGGAATCGTCGGGCCGCACGTCGAGTCGCTCTCCGACGATCAACTCCTGCGCGTGCTGGCGCGGCCCGGATTCTCCACGGCGGATGCCGTGACGAGTGTCTCGGGCCGCGGGGTGGGCATCGACGTCGCCATGACGCGCATTCGCGCGCTGGGCGGCTCGATCGAAATCCGGACAGAGCCGGGGAAGGGCACCGCCTTCGTGCTGCGGCTGCCGGTGACCCTGGCGATCGTACGCGCGCTGATCGCCGCCGTCGGGCAGGAGCGTTACGCGTTGCCCCTGACCTACGTCGCCGAAACGGTCGAGTTCGGAACGGTGCCACTGACCACGATGGAGGGCCGTGACGCGATCGTGTTGCGCGATCGGGTCGTGCCGCTCGTGGATCTACGGAAGCTGCTGGGAACGAACGGCGGCGCCCCTGCGCCGCCCCCTCGCCGCCCGGTGATTGTCTTGGAGATGGGTGAACGCAGAGCGGGAATTGTGGTGGACGGTATGCTGAGCCAGCAGGAGATCGTCGTGAAGGGATTCGATGCGCCACAGGGCACGCTGCCGGTCTTCAGCGGTGCCACCATCATGGGCGATGGTGTGCCCGCGCTGATCCTCGACGCCGCCGGACTCGTTTAGGGAGAGGGAATGGAAGACGTCCGTGATCTGAAAGCGCTGCAGCTCGACGCGCTGAAGGAGGTTGCGAATATCGGTGCGGGTCACGCCGCCACCGCGCTGTCGCAGCTTACGCACCGGCGCATCATGATCTCGGTGCCCGAGATCAACATCGCTCGGCTGGAAGAGGTGCCCGGACTGATCGGCGATCCGCAGGAGGTCGTCGCCGCCGTGCTCATGCACATGCTCGGCGATCTGACCGGGCGCACGCTGTTGATGTTTCCCGAGCCCGTCGGCCGGCAGTTGTGTGACATGTTGCTCAAGCGCCCGCTCGGCACGACCCAGGCGTTCGAGACGATCGAGCAGTCGTGCATCAAGGAAGCCGGCAACATTCTGTCGGGCGCCTACATGAACGCGCTCTCGGAGTTCATGGGGATGCTGCTGTTGCCGTCCGTCCCAAGCCTGGTGGTGGATCTTTCGGCCGCCGTTCTCACGACGACCTACCTGAACTTCGGGCACGACCGGGACTTCGTGTTTTGCGTCGAGACGGAGTTCAACATCGATGCCCAGGATGGGTTGCGCGGCCATTTCCTGCTCCTGCCCGACCTGGCGTCACTCAAGGCCATCTTCGACGCCATTCGATTGACTTGATCGTCTCAGAGCGGGACCTCACGGTGTTGAGGTCCTTTGCCCGCCGGATCGATCCGTCGGACGCGGGGGCGCACAACAATCTCGGCGTCCTCTACTATCAGAAGGGCCTCATCCCCGAGGCCATCGAGCAGTTCACGCGCGCCCTCGAGCTCGACCCGCGCATGCAGGTCGCGCAGCGCAATCTCGAGATCTCCTACCACAACACCGGCTATTACGACCGGCGTGTCGCCGAGCTGCAGGAGCGGCTGCGCCAGGCGCCCGACGAGCGCGACGCGCGCTGGGAGCTGGGCCGCACCTATGCGATCCTTGGCGCCTTCGAGGAAGCGGTCGCCGAGTTCGAGGAGCTGCTCGCCCACAAGTCGAAGGACGTGGCCGCGATCATCCAGCTCGGACTCGCGGAGAAAGCGCGTGGCCGGTTCGAGGTGGCGACCGAATGGTTCCTGCGGGCCGTCGAGGAGGAGCCTGATTCCTCCGTCGTGCATTTCTATCTCGGCGAAGTCTATTACAATCGCGGCCTGAACGAGCCGGCGCTGACCGCGCTCGAGCGCGCGGTGTCGCTCAATCCCGACAACGCCAACGCGCATTACCTGATGGCGTTCGTCCTTGGCGATATGGGTCGCCACCAGGATGCGCGCGCCGCGTCCAAGCGGGCGATCCAACTCAACCCGCCGCTCGCGCGCGCGCAGACCAACCTGTCCCTGGAGCGCTACCGCGCCGAACGCCAGTCGGCCGAGCACCGGCTGCGCGCACAGCCGGCGCCGGAGGTGGCCGAAGGCAGCGAGCTCGCGCATTACAACCTCGGGCTCGCGTTCCGGCAGAAAGGCTACTACACGGAGGCGCTGCGCGAGTATCGCCTCGCGATCGAGCGCGGCGAGGACCGGCGGCTCGTGCGCCAGGCGATGGCGGAGGTCTACCTGCTCAAGCGCGACTTTCCCGACGCGCTCGAGCTTTACGAGTCACTGATCCAGGAAGTCCCCGACTCACCCAAACTGTGGAACGAGCGCGGTGTCGTCATGCATCAGGCGGGCCGCACCGCGGACGCCCTGGCCTCCTACCGCCAGGCCACCGAAGTCGATCCGCGCTATGCGCTCGCGTGGAACAATGTCGGCGTCGTGCTCGCCCATCAGAGCGACACCGAAGGTGCGATTGAAGCGTTTCGGAAATCACTACAGCTCTCGTCCCAATTCGTCGGTGCGCGGCTCAATCTCGCCCTGTTGCTGACGCATCTGCGTCGCTTCCAGCTCGCGCTCGAAGCGTATCGTCAGGTGCTCGCCGACCAGTCGAGCTCCGCGCCGGCATGGAACGGCGTCGGGCTGGTGCTGGTGGAGCTGAAGCGCTTTCCCGATGCCCGCAACGCGTTCGTGCGGGCCGTCGAGGCGGATCCACAGAACGCCGGCGCCCATTACAACCTGAGCTTCACGCTCTCGAATCTGGGTGACTACGATGGCGCGCTGCGGGCCACCAAACGCGCGCTCGAGCTCGATCCGTACTATGTGTCGCAAAAGTTCGCGCTGGCGATCGATCTCCAGTACGAGACCGTGTCGATCGGGATCGTCCCCGAGATCTCGGCCGACGTTGCGACCGAGAACCTCGGCGGTGAGTTCGCCTTCGACGAGCGCCTGCTCGACACCATCTTCAAGGAGCTCGAGCCCTCCGCCACGGCGCCGCAGCCCGCGGCGGCCGGGATCGCGAAAAAGGCGGACGATCCGCTCGCCCTGGCGCGCGATTACGAGAGTAAGGGAATGATGGAGCTCGCCGTCGCGGAAGCGATGCGGGCCGTGCAGCGCGGCGCTGACCGCGGCCAGGCGGCAACGCTGCTGGGGGACGTCTACGCGCGCCGCGGCCTTCACGGCGAGGCGCTGGAGCGCTATCGCGAAGCACGGACACTCGATGCGGCGAACTCCGCCGCCGCGCTGGGGGAAGTGAAGAGCCTGCTCGCCGTGCACCGCGCGGCCGAGTCGCTGCCGATCGCCGAAGCGCTCGTGGCCCAGGCGCCCGAGGATGTCGAGATGCTCGTCGCGGCCGCGAAAGCGCGCGCGGCGACGGGCGATGCGGCCGGGGCATTGACGGCGCTGCAGCAGGCGCAGACCCGCGCGCCGGCACGCGCCGATTTGCACAAGCTGCAGGGCGACATCGCCCTCAAAGTCGGGGATCGGCAGGGCGCGCGCGCGGCATATCGGGCGGCACTCGATCTCGACGCGGGCTTTGTGCAGGTGTGGCTCGACCTCGGGCGCCTGCACGAGCATGACGAGGAATGGGTGGAAGCGCAGCGCGCGTATGAAGCCGCACTCGAGGCGCTGCCCACATTCCACGAAGCCGCGCTGGCGCTCGCCGACCTGTTGCGGCGCTCCGGCAGCGTGCGCGCGGCCGTGGTGCGGCTGGCCGAGATGCTGGAGCAGGATCCCTACGACATGGACGCCCTCCTGCTGCTCGGCCGCGCACTGCTCGACGACAAGCGCAACGCCGAAGCCCTGGAGGCGTTCCGGCGCGCGCTCAAATTCGATCCCCAGCACACCGGCGCCTTGTTCTACCTCGGCGCGACGCTCGCGCGGCTGCAGCGGTACGGCGAAGCGGTGGATGCGTGGGAACGCGTGACGCGTATCGACCCGGGCGGGCCGTTCGCGCAACGGGCGCGCATGCACGCGCGCACCGCGGTCGACCTGCAGCACATCTTCTCCACCTCGGACGCGGCGTAGCGCATGCCGATCGAGGGACCGCTACGCGAGCTCGGGATCCACGACGTCTTCCAGCTGCTCGACCTGAGCCGGAAGACGGGGGCGCTGCGGGTCACCTCGGAGCTGCGCCACAACGAGGGCAAGATCTATTTCGACAACGGCGTCGTCGTGTCGGCGGAGATCCGCAGCAACCCGCACCCGCTCGGCGCCTTGTTGCTGCGCACCGGCAAGATCACGGAAGCCGATCTCGAGCGCGCGCGCGACATGCAGACGCGGCAGGGGGACAGGCGCCGGCTCGGCGAGATCCTCGTGTCGCTCGGCGTGATCACGCAGCGCGAGGTCGAGCGCCAGATCCGTTTCCAGATCGAGGAAGTCGTCTTCGAGGTGATGAGCTGGAACGAGGGCTACTTCTCGTTCGCCGAAGAGGCCGAGAGCAAGGTCCCCACCGAAGTGACGGTCCGCATTCCCGTGGAGGCGCTGTTGATGGAGGGGGCGCGCCGCATCGACGAGTGGTCGCGCATCGAGAACCGGATTCCGCACGTGGGCGTCGTGCCGTCGCTGGCGCCAACACCCGAAGGAGGGGGCGGGGAACTCGACCTCCTACCCCCGGAATGGGAGGTGCTCGCGCTGATCGACGGCGAACGATCCATCCGGGCGCTGGCGACGGAGCTCGGACGATCGGATTTCGAGGTGGCCAAGACGTTGTTCGGTCTCGAGAGTGCCGGCGTGATCGTGCTCATGGACCCCGGGACGGCTAAGCGCGGCCGTCCGGGCGGCGCGGCCGACCTGCCCGAGCTGGTCGCCAAAGCCGAGCGGGCCCTGCAGGCCAAGGACCTCGACGCCGCGCGCGCCGCCGCCGAGCAGGCGGGGAGCATGCAGCCGCACGACGCGACGATCCATCTGCTGCTGGGGCGGATTCATCTCGCGCAGGGACACGGGTCCGCGGCGGCCGAGGAGCTGCGGCGCGCGCTGCGGCTCGATCCGCTGCTCGCCGCGGCGCATCGCCAGCTTGGATTTGCGCTCGTTTCGATGGGTCGCTTCGGTGAAGCCGTCGCCAGTTGGGACGAGTGGGAGCGGCTCGCTCGCAGCCTCGACGAGGAGGCGCACAGGGCGGACGTGCAACGCGCGCGCGAGGCGGCCCGAGTGTTCAGCCATGGCTGACGATATCCGCGCACTCTCGGCCCAGCTCGCCCAGGATCCGCAGAGTCTCGTGTTCCTGCGGCTGGGCGAAGCGTTGCGCCGCAAGGGCCAGCTCGATGCGGCGCTGCGGGTGGCGATGAATGGACTCGACCGGCATCCACACCTCGCGGATGCGCACGACCTGTACGCGCGTATCCTGACGGACAAGCGCGACTATGAGCGCGCATTCGATGAGTGGGACATGGCCGTCCGCATTGCCCCCCACCATACGGGCGCGCTGAAAGGCCTGGCGTTCCTGTACTTCAAGGTGGGCGACCTGGCTCAAGCAGAGGCACATCTCGAGGCGGCGCGCAAAGTCGAGCCCGACGACCCCAGCATCGACCAGGCGATCGCGATGATGCACAAGGGCGCGGCACCTCCGGCACCGGAGCCTAGCGCCGCCCCCTCGCCGCCCTCCGCCGCCCCGTCGCCGCCCGCCGCTCCGGCGCTCGACGAGGCCCGCGTTTTCGCCGGGCTCGAGGGTGCCAACGAAGGCCTCCTGCTCATCGACGGCGCCGGTCGGGTCCTCGGCGGTGCATTGCGGGATAAGACTGGCTCTGATGTCACCGATAGCGTCGCCGCGTATCTGGCCGGGGTCTCGCAGGAAGCGGCTCGGACTGCGAAGCTGCTCGGACTGGGCGCCTGGAACGGCTTATCGGCGGAAGGGCTGCACGGTAACGTCCACCTCGCGCATCCGACGCCGGAGGCGCTGCTCCTCGTTGTGCGCGACCGCGGCATGCCACTCGGCCGGTTGTCGATACTCGCGCAACGGGCAACGGCGATGGCGCGCCGCTGGCTGGAGAAACAGTGAGCACGGCGCTCGATCTGATCACGCGCGTGCGCGGCGTGCGCGGCGCGATGCTCGTCTCGGCCGAGGACGGGCTCGTGGTCGCCGAGCAACTGATGGAAGGGATCAAGGGGCCCGCGGTGGCTGCGCTCGCGGCCAGTCTAGCCGGTCGACTGCGGCGAGCGATGGACGCCGCAGGAACGGGCGCTGCCGTGTTCTGGCATCTTCAGGCCGAGCAGGGTGCGTTGCTTGTCGTCCCGGGGACTGGAATTCTTGTGGTTGCCGTCGCGGAACCGGACGTCAACATCGGACTCGTCCGGCTCGAGCTGCTGCGCGCCGCGGAGACGGTCGTATGAGTCCTCAGACACGCGCCGTCGAGAACTGGACCCTCCAGCCCTTGACCGACTTCGTGCGCGAAGCAGCGGTGCGCCTGGTGCTGGTGCTCACGCCGGCCGGCCAGGTCCTGGCGCAGTCGGGATTCTCTCGCGCCGTGGATGTGATGTCTGCGGCGGCGCTCGCCGCCGCGATCGTCGCGTCCACGAACGAGCTGGCGCGCCAGCTCCGGCAGCAGCCGTTCGCGGCGCTCAGTCACCAGGGTCCCAAGACCGGTTTCTTCCTCGCGACGTTCGTGGCCGATCGCGGGACGCTGGCCGTGCTCGCCGTTTACGACCTCGATGTTTCATCGCTCGGCTTGGTTCAGTTATTCTATGAGCACCTGGCGGCGGACTTGAAGGCGGCGAGCCCCAAAGGGGCGGTACCGAAGCAGGTGCTGGCCGCGGACTTCGAGCGCGAGCTGACGGACAGCCTCAACACGCTGTTTGGGAGATAGCCCGTGTCCCTGGTCAACTTCACGGCCCGCGAGATCACGTGCAAAATCGTGTACTACGGACCGGGACGGTCCGGAAAGACGACGAATCTCCATTACGTCTACGGTCGCGTACCGGAAACGCGTCGCGGGCGGATGGTGTCGCTCGCCACGCAAACCGACCGCACGCTGTTCTTCGATTTCCTGCCGATCGATCTGGGACAGATCTCCGGCTTTTCAACCCGGTTCCAGCTCTACACGGTGCCGGGACAGGTCTATTACAACGCGACTCGACGCCTCGTACTCCAGGGAGCGGATGGAGTGGTGTTCGTGGGCGACAGTCAGGCTCGCCAGCTCGATGAGAACATCGAGAGCCTGCAGAACCTCCAAAGCAACCTGCTCGAACACGGGGTCGACGTCCGCACGGTGCCCCTCGTGATGCAGTACAATAAGCAGGACCTGCCGCCGGAGCTGATCCTCACCACCGCTGAGTTGGACGACTCGCTCAACTTCCGCGGCGTGCCGAGCTTTCCGGCTGACGCGCTGCATGGCAAAGGAGTGTTCGAGACGCTGAAAGCGATCTCGGAGTTGGTGCTCAAGAAGCTCGCTGCGGGGAGCCCCGCCGCGTGACCAGCACGCTCAATCCCCGCTTCTCGTTCGAGACATTCGTCGTGGGTGCCGCGAACCGCCTGGCTGTTACGGCCGGCCGTACCGTCGCGGAGAACCCGGGCTCGGCCTACAATCCGCTCTTCATTTATAGTGGCTCCGGGCTGGGGAAAACCCACCTGCTGATGGCCATCGGCCACGCGGCGAAAACCATCGCCTCGCAGCTCAACATCGAGTACCTGACGCTGGATGAGTACGTGGAGTCATTCCACGCGGCGATCGCGGCGGGTCAGGGAGACAATTTCCGCCGCCGCTTCCAGAATGTGGACGTCCTGCTGGTGGACGACGTTCAGTTCCTCACGAATCGCAAAGAGATGCAGGCCGAGCTGTTGCGGCTCACCGAGGCGCTCCAGCAGTCCGGACATCAGATCGTGCTCGCCAGCGATCGCCCGCCATCGGAAATCGCGGACCTGGACGAGCGCCTGATTTCGCGGTTTTCGGGCGGGCTCGTCGTGGATATGGGCATCCCCGATTACGAAACCCGCGTCGCGATT
>WNGA01005638.1_pt1 | contig 25608 bp, 30 predicted proteins | sample 5400061 | NCBI WGS metagenome assembly WNGA01 (sample SAMN13153366, study PRJNA577476) | soil metagenome | isolation source: 100 cm soil or saprolite under grassland replicate 2 | place: USA:California | collected 2016-06-15 | reverse complement strand
CCACGGCCGAGCGCGGCTTCCCTGGGAGGACCGCATCGAGCTGGACGTCTGGTACGTCGAGCATCGCTCGCCCTGGATCGACCTCAAGATCCTCGCGCGGACACCGCTCGCACTCTTCGGCGGGACGTACAAGGGACAGGCCGGCGGGTGGCGCGCGTGATCGCCTTCTTCTCCGGCGCCCACGTCCGGGAGGCGGTCTCACCGCAGCGCGCGTACGAGGCCGTGCGCGAAGCGTTCATCGCCTACGCGCGCGGCGAGTGGTCGATGCCTCCCAAGGTCTACGTCCCCGCGTATCCCGCCGGCGACTTCCGGGCGATGCCCGCCCTCGGCGCAGGGCACGCGCTGCTCAAGTGGGTGACGTCCTTCCCGGGCAATCCGGCGAACGGGCTGCCGACCGTGACGGGCCTGGTGCTGCTCTCGGACGCCTCGAACGGGACGCTGCTGGCGGCGCTCGATGCCGCTGCCGTCACGGCCTTGCGCACCGGAGCCGCGGCCGTGCTCGCCGCGGATGTCCTGGGCGCGGCCGATGCCCGCGACGCCGCAGTGATCGGCGCAGGCGTCAACGGCGAGGCCGCGGCGCGCACCTTCGGCGCCAGAGGACGGACGGTCAGCCTCTGGGACGTGGACGAGAGCCGCGCCCGTTCGGTGGCCGAACGGATCGGCGCCGAGGTCGCGGGGTCGCGCGACGAAGCCCTCGCCGCCGACCTCCTCGTGACGGTCACGCCGGGCCGCGAGGTCGTCCTCGGCGAAGGCTCGCTCCGGCCGGGCCAGCACGCGAGCCTGATGGGCGCGGACGGGCCGGGCAAGGCCGAGATCGCTGTCGCGGAGCTCGCGCGCGTCCGCATTTTCTGCGACGACTGGGAGCAAGCTTCCCACAACGGAGATCTTGTGCACGCCGTCGAGGCCGGTGTACTCACGCGTGACGACGTGTCGCAGCTCGGTGACGTCCTAATTGGTACAGCCGAGGGGCGGACGTCGGACCGCGACATCACGATCTTCGACTCGACCGGCCTCGCGATCCAGGACCTCGGAATCGCCCTCGCGGCGATGGAGCGAGCCGACCACCTGGATCTGCCGACGCTCGATCTTTAGTCGGCCGGTGCTTAACGTGCGAGTAGAAGTAACGTGAACGCGATCGAGACCGAACGCCTCCTCCTCGAGCCCATGGACGTGTCCCGGCTCGAAGACTTCGTCGCCCTCACCGCTCATCCGGACACCATGCGGTACTGGGGCCCCGGTGGACCGTACACGCGTGACGTGGCGGAGCGGAACTTCGCGGCGTCGCTCGCCCGTCTGCGCGAACACGGCTTCGGCAGACGCTGGGTCGTGGCGAAGGAGGATGGCACCGGGCTCGGCTTCACCGACACGAAGTACTTCGGCCAAAGCTGCGATGACGTCTCGCTGGACGAGGTCGAGATCGGCTGGATGTTCACGCCGTGGGCGTGGGGACAGGGGTATGCGACGGAGGCCGGGAGCGCCGTCCGTGACGAGGCGTTCGAGCGGCTTGAGCTCGAGAGCATCGTCGCGGTGCATCACCCCGAGAACGCGGCGTCCAGGCGAGTCATCGAGAAGCTCGGCATGAGGTTCGAGCGGGACGTCGCGGCCAGGGACGATTGGCCATTTCGCCTCTACCGCCTGACGCGGGAGCAATGGGCGTCTTCGCGATGAGCCGCTCGGCCATCGTCCGCATGGCCTACAAGTCGCCCGAGCGCCGCGATCGTTTTGTTACCGGCTTCGAGCTTTAGGGAAGCCGCGTCGTGCCGTTGTTTGCCGCCCTCACGTACGAAGAACTGAACAGCCTCGAGCGCGATGAGACGGTCGTCTTGGTGCCAACCGGCTGCACCGAGCAGCAGGGGCCGCACCTAAGCGTAGATTTCGACACCTGGTTTGCCGCCGAGCTCTGCGAGGCGGTCGCAGAGCGTCTCGAGTCGCGCGGCGTCGTCGCGCTCGTCTTGCCGACGACGCCGTTCGGCCCGACACCCGAGCATCGCGGCTACGGCGGCTACGTCAACCTCCGTCAGGACACATTCGAGCGGCTCTTGGAGGACGTGCTCGAATCGCTGATCGCGCAGGGCTTCCGTCGGTTCGTGATCTGGCGAGGCTGTGGCGGTCACCGGCTCAGCGAATTGGCGCACCGCTTCAACGCTGCCCACACTGGCGCCGCGCGCGTGTGGGTTCCCGATCACCCCTACAACGAGGTCTGGTGCGCGCTCGCCGATCCTGACGTGCCCGGCGGCCACGCCGACAGCTTCGCCACATCGATCGCCCTCGCCCGCCACCGGGAGCGGGTGCGACCCGACCGTGTGCCCCCGCCGAGCGAGGCGACACCAGATTTCGCCGACTCCGCGGCCGACTGGAGCCTCGTCTCAGCTACGGGGGTTGTTGGCGATCCGACGCGGGCATCCGCCGAGCCGGCGAGCGCCTCTGGGCACAAACCGTCGAGCGGGCCGCCGAGATCGTCGAGCGCCTCGCAGTGGAAGCCATCGAACAGCCTTAGAGGAACCGGACCGGATCGAAGAGCGAAAGCAGTGGATCCTCCTCGCCGAGGATCGCGGCGGCGACCAGCTCGCCGGACATAAAACCAAGCACGTTGCCATGGCCGGAGTAACCGGCAGCGATCCACACCCTGTCTCGGACCCGGCCGACGAGGGGCAGGAAGTCCTGGGTGAGCCCGAAGATCCCCGCCCAGCGGTGGCTGACCGGCGGCACGTACCCGAGCAGCTCCGCGAGGAAGCCGTCGAGCGCCTCCTGGATCATCGGGGTCGTCTCCTCGACGTCGGTCAGCTCGGACATGATCGAGAAGTCCCGGAAGCCGCCGAGCACGAGCCTGCCGTCCGGAAGCTGCTGCCAGTAATCGAAGCCCTGACGGGCGTAATGGGGGTAGTCGAAGAGGCGCTTCGACAGTGGCTCGGTCGCGACGACCTGGCCGCGCGCGGGCCAGATCGCGTCGTCGAGCTCCGGGATCAGCCCGCGCCCGTAGCCGTCGGTCGCGACGACCACCTCGTCTGCGTCGAGCGCGTCGAGCGACTCGACCCGGTCGTGCTCGACGATCTGGGCGCCCGCCTCAGCGGCCGCAGCAGCCAGCCGCTGGACGAAGATCGCCGGCTGGATCGCGCCGTCCCGCGGATGGAAGATGGCGCCGTCGAAGCTTCCAGCGAGGCGCGGCGGCAGCTCGTCCCGCCACTGCGCGTCGAAGCCGTCCTCCCGGAGCGCCTCGTACTCGGCGCGAATCGCCTCGCGCTCCTCGGGATCGGCGGCGAGCCGGAGACTGCCGGGTCGCCGTAGCTCGTGCCCTGCGAGCGCCTCGATCCGGTCGAGCGCGGCTTCCGTCCGCCGCCAGAATTCGCGAGCCGCCTCGGCGCCGTACGACTCGCGGGCGACGTCGTAGCGCGCTGCGCCGCCCCGGAGCGTGAAGCCGCCGTTGCGCCCGCTGGCGCCGGAAGCGACCGTCCGAGCGTCGTGGATCCGCACTCGGCGCCCGGCCGTCGCGAGTGTGAGCGCGCAGGCGCAGCCGGTGATCCCGGCACCGACGATGGCGACGTCTACCGGCCCGTCGAGGCGCGGCGAGCAAGGCGGAGGCGGTGCCTCGGCGAGCCAGAAGGGTTCCACCCGCCGACTCTAGCCCGAGGCGCGATGGCGTCCTTCTCGCTCCGCCACGACCGCAGCACTCGTGGCGCGCGAGCTCTAGACGAAAAACCGTCCCGCGGGAGGCGGGCCCGGGCGCGGCGGCATCAGGTCGAACCGTGACAGAGCGTACGGGAGGTACCCTGCGCCTTCATCTCCGTCGTGTGCGCCCAAACGCCGACGAAATCCGTCACCCGGGCGTCTGGGTTGAGTCGCTTGACGAGCCGGTAGAGCAAGCCTGATTGGTCTCGTTCGTCGGTGACGGTCCGGTCGCGAGTGCTCCACCAGATCTGCAGCGGCACACCCGAGAACGCAATCTTCCGCGCGTAGTCGAGGGGGCTGCGACGTGCGTACGCCCGCGGGTCGGTGCGGGGTGCCGCCGATCTCGACCCTGGCAAGCTTGTCCAGCCCGGCATGCGGCGAGGATCGCGAGGAACGCTGCCACAAAGAACGCTTAACGAAAGGCCAAACGCAGCTAAACGTGCTCGCGAAATTCGCAATCGGCAGCGACGCTATCCCAGGGCCCGGTAGATGCCGGCGCCCTCGGCCGCAAGCTTCCCAATTTCGAGCTCGGCGAGTGCCGCCGCAACCTCGCCGGCTGTGAGGCCACTGGCACGGATTAGTTCGTCGACACTCGCGGGTAGGCGCTCGAGCAGCGAGGCCGCAACTTCGCCAATTTCCGGCCGGACGCGTTCACGCGGAGCGATTCCAAGTGACTCGAGCACGTCTGCCGCGGCGGTGAGAGGCGTCGCCCCAAGCCGCAACAAGCCATTCGTGCCTGCGGAGAGCGGCGATGTGATCTCGCCCGGAACCGCGAACACCTCACGCCCCTCCTCGAGCGCGAAGTCGGCCGTGATCAGGGCGCCGCTTCGCTCTCGCGCTTCAACGACGATCGTGGCGGCGGCGAGGCCGGCGATGATGCGGTTCCGCGCCGGAATGCGCCACGGCGCCGGTTCGACTCCGGGTTCGTACTCGGAGACGAGGAGCGAGCGCTCTGCGATCGCAGCCGCGAGGCCTGCGTGGGCGGCCGGATAGTCGCGCTCGATCCCGCAGCCGAGCACGGCGACGGTGTGGCCGCCAGCCTCGAGCGCGCCGCGGTGCGCCTCACCGTCGATTCCGCGCGCGAGTCCGCTGACAACCACCACCTCCGCGGCGGCGAGCTCGCGTCCGAGCATCTGCGCGACCTGAGCCCCGTAGGGCGAACAGGCACGGGCGCCGACGATCGCTACCGATGGCGCCTCGAGCAGGTCGGGCGATCCGCACCCGCGAAGGTGGAGCCGCGCCGGCGGATCGTGGATCGCGCGGAGGCGCGGCGGCAACTCGCGGCGGCGAATGGCGGTCATGCGGCGAGGTCGGACGGAGTGCGATAGGCGAGCGCCTCGGCGACGTGCTCCGGCAGAACGGCGTCCGCATCGGCGAGCGCCGCGATCGTGGTCGCGACACCGGCCACCTTGGCGCGACCGCGGCCGGAGAGCGGCAGCCGCTCGACTGCACGGGTGAGCAGGTCGTCGGCCTCCGGCGTCCGCGCCAGCGGGCTCGAGCCAAGGCGCAGCGCGCCGCACAGACCCGCTGCCGAACCTCCGCCGACGCCTCGCCCGGCGGAGCCTGGAGCTCCGCCGCACGCGGCCGCGGCACGGTGACAACGAGGTCGAAGCGGTCGAGCAGCGCGCGAGAGAGCTTGTCCCGGTAGCGCGCGAGGCGCTGTGCGGAGCACGTGCACTGCGCACCGGGATCGCCGCGCGCCCCGCACGGGCACAAATTCATGGTGCCTATGAGCTGGAACCGCGCCGGGAACCGCACCGTGCCGGCGGCGCGGGCGACGCCGATCTCGCCGTCCTCGAGCGGCTGGCGCAGCGCTTCGAGCGCCGGCCGCTGGAACTCGGCGAGCTCGTCCAGCAGCAGGACGCCGCGGTGCGCGAGGCTCGCCTCTCCGGGGCGCAGCCGCGGGCCCCCGCCGACGATCGCCGCGGTCGACGCGCTGTGGTGCGGCGCGCGGAAGGGCGGATAGCCCACGAGCGGGTGCTCCGGATCGACCAGGCCGGCGACGGAGTGGATCCGCGTCACCTCGAGGGCGTCCTCCTCCTCGAGCGGAGGCAGGATCCCGGGAAGGCGCCGCGCGAGCATCGTCTTGCCGGTTCCCGGAGGGCCGCCGAGGAGCAGGTTGTGCCGGCCGGCGGCCGCGATCTCGAGCGCGCGGCGCGCGCGTTCCTGGCCGCGGACGTCCGCGAGATCGAGCGGCGCCCGCTGCGGACGGCCGTTGCTGGGCACGAACTCAGGCGGCTCGAGATCGCCGCGTAGGTAGCGGGCGGCGTCGGCGAGGTGGCGCACGCCGACCGGCTCGACCCCTGCGAGCGACGCCTCCGTGCAGGCCTCGTAAGGGCAGATCAGCCGCTCGAGTCCAGCGCGTCGCGCGCCCTCCGCGACTGCGAGCACGCCGCCGACGCGGCGCATGCGCCCGTCGAGCGCGAGCTCGCCGCACGAGGCGTGCTCCTCCAGCCGCGCGGGCGGGATCTGACGGGACGCGGCGAGCAGCGCGAGCGCGATCGGAAGGTCGAAGCCGGACCCCTCCTTCTTCAGCTCGGCGGGGGCGAGATTGACCGTGATCCGCCCGTCCGGCCAGAACAGCTCCGCGGACAGGATCCCGCTGCGGACGCGTTGCTTCGCCTCCTGGCAAGCGCGATCCGCGAGGCCCACAATCGTCAGGGCAGGCAGGCCGCCCTGGAGGTGCGCCTCCACCTCAACCCGCCGCGGCTCCAACCCGATCAAGGCAAAGGTGACGGCGCGCGCGAGCACGCTTCGACGCTAGCCCGCCATGTGCGACCGGTCTGTGACGACTCCGAGCCGGATCTCAACGAACGACTGCAAGGACGGCTTACGGACCGCTCACCTGCTCCTAACGTCTCGTGGCCACAATGCCCTCCTCGGGGTGAAGGCGACGAGGGGGTATCCGTGATCGGACGTGCAGGCGTTGTGGTGGGTGTCGCCCTACTCCTCGCTCTGGGCGGCGCGGCCGTCTCCGGCGCGAAGCCACACGGGCGAGTCGCGGATAGCCGCTGCGCCGCCGTGCGTAACGAGTACAAGTCGTTCGCTGCCCTTCCTTCCCTCCCCCACTGGGTCTGGACAATCCCGTACGGCTGCGTGTTCATCCGCGACCGTGCGCCGACGCCGGATTGCCAGCACACCGACGTCCGCAACGGCTGCGCGCCGCCTCCGGACGTGGATGTGCGCTATCGGGGGCACACCTACGTCTTTCACCTGACGCTCAAAGGCGTTCCGGCTAAAGCCAAGGGACTCTGGACGGCCGGGGGCACGCGGCGCTTCATCGTCGCGCATGACGGGCTTCCGCCGAAGAGCAAGCAGAGGCTGTTCATCGAGTTCAGCGGAACCGAGTTCGACTGCCTCCTGCAGAGCGGCCCGAGCAAAGGCCTACCCGACCTGGGACCGGAGCTCCGGTGGCGGATCGCATACAACATCGACAAGAAGAACGGCCTCTGCTGCCCCCACGTCGACCCCGGCGACCCGGACCAAAAGCCGCCCTTCGACGTCACCCCTCAGCGACTGGTCGTCGCGAAGGGATAAACGCCCTCAGGCGACGCGGGCCACGAGCACGTCTTCGAAGAACTCGCCGGCGCGGCGGCCCGTACGCCGGTTGACATGGCGCCGCAGACGCTCCTCGAGCCGCAGGCCGGCGCGCTCGAGGATCTCCGGATAGAGGTCGCGGCGGTCGTTCACCACGATCACCACTGGAGCGCCGCGACGGAGAGCCGACGCGGCGCCGGCGAGTGCCTCGACGATCCCGTCCGTATACGCATCGAGCGCCGAGCGAGTCGTCCTGACCGCGGCGGCGCCCAGCTCGGCCTCGCGTCGATCCTCGAGCCCCAGCAGCTCGTACGCGTACCGATGCTGCTCGTGGTAGTCGATCAGGCCGGGGTAGGGCGGCGACGTGAGGATGCCGTCGAATCGCCCGCCGTACGCGACCGTCCGCGCATCGGCGTGGAGGACGGTCGCCGACCGCGACCGCACCCGCAAGCGTCCGAACTCGCGGATCCGCGCGAGCGTGTCGTCCGCGTATCGGCGTAGAAACTGGCGCGCCGTTCCGACGGGACGGCAGACGCGCTTGTGCTTGTGGCACCAGTAGTCCTCGAGCTGTGGCTCGCGCGGCGACTCCAGGTCGAAGTGCGGCGCCCGCCTCGCCGACCGCGCGGCCCTCGACAGAACCACGCGCAGCACGTCGGCGTGCTCGTAGTCCGCGATGAGCCCGCGCCAGAAGAGCAGCTCCGCCAGCGCCGCGGGCGCGTACCACGACCGCAGGTACTCGCTATCGGTCTCCGCCGTGTCGCCCGCGAAGCGATCGAGCCGCACGCAGGCGTCACGCAGCTCCCGCTCGAGCGTGAACGGCCCGTACCGCGCCGTCTTCACGGAGATCAGCAGGCAGTTGAACGCGGCCAGCTCGACCGCAGTCGCCTCGAGCCCGCTCTCGAGCGCCTGCACGGCCGTCGTCCCCGACCCGGCGAAGGGATCCAACACGTGCTGCCCCGACCGGAAATACCGCTCCAGCAGCACCTCGACGAGCTGCGGAATGAACTTTCCGAGATACGGATGGAGCCGGTGGACGTGCTTCGTCCGTTCGCGCTCGGGCAGCTCGCGCTCCGACCACGAGAGCTCGAGATCGAGGTCGGCGTAGAGCGCATCCTGGGTTGGAGCCACCCGCGCCAGTTCGACGCCGCGTTCAGAAAGCCTGGGCGATCCGTGAAAGGCGACGGCCCCTGACGGCGATCACGTCGAAGGAGACGACGAGGCCGCGCGACTCAGGATGTTGCGCGAGCCATCCTTCCGCCGCGCGGCGGAGGCGCCGTTGCTTCTCCAAGTCGACCATGTCGAGCGGATCGCCAAAGCCAGGGCCGCCCTTCTCCTTCACCTCGCAGAACACGAGGTGCCGCCCGCGGCGCGCCACCACATCGAGCTCGTTCCCGCCCGCCCAGACGTTCCTCCCGAGAATCCGGTACCCGCGCAGCCGGTACCAGAGCGCCGCGCGCCGTTCGGCGTGCCTGCCGCGTCGGGGAGCTCCCATGCGGCGAGGCTACGCCGAGGCGGCGCGGGAAAGCGTCACGGACTGCGAACGAAACTGAGCAGCCGCTTCTCCTGCGTGTCGACGACCGCCAGCGCGCGCCCCCGAGGGCCGCGCACCACGAGATGTCCGTCGCCGTCGCGCCGGAGCCGGTACTGGAACACGTTTTTCGGTTGGTACTTCCACGGCATGTCGATGCAGACGGCAGTCGCGTGCCGGAGGTCGAGGGCGTGGATGAACGGCCGCGGCCCCGCGGCTCCGTAGAGCGTGTACGCCCAGCCGCCGTAGGCGAGCCGCGAGACCGGCATTCCCTGCATGTCCGTCTCCCACGACGTCTTGTCGGAGATGACCTTCGGGAGCAGCCGCTGCGTCCGCAGGTCGTATGCACGGACGCGGTAGTGCGTCGGATCCTCGTTCGAGTAGACATGGTCGATCAGATAGAGGGTGCGCGCGTCCGGCGAAAGCGCGTCGAAGCTGAAGCTCCCCTTCAGCCGCACGGTCTGGAGGACGCGGAAGCGCTTCGTGTTGACCACGAGGAACGAACTGCGCTTCGCCTGTGGGTTGACCCCGTTCGAGTCCGCGAGGATCAGCGTCCGCCCGTCGGCGGAGAGACCTCCCGCCGTTCCGTCGAACGCCACCAACGGGATTCCCCAGAAGCCCGGAAGCGGCTTGAATCGAAGCACACGGCCGCCGTCGCGCCGGATCGCCTCCAGCGTCGTAGTGTCCAGGCCCGGAACCGCGACGTAGCGGACGTTCCCTCGTGCGATCCCGTCCCGTCCCTGCATCACGCCGGGGCTCGGCCCGGCCCCGAATGCCGCCGCCTGCGTGGCCGCCGCACACGCGACGCCGATCGCCACCGCTCGTACCTTGCGCATGTCTGCCTCCCGGGTTTGCCTGAGGCTTCTACACCGGGCGGCGCCGAAAGGGTCCCTGTTCAGCCGCCTTTCGTCAGGACGGCGTGGATCTCACGCGTCAGCGCCGCAACCTGCTCGGTCAGATCCTTGTCCTGCCTCGTCAGGTCGGTGTTGGCGTCGAGGAGGCGCCTCAGCGCCTCGATGCGTTCGCTCGCCAGCTTCTCCGCATGGTCGTGGTGGCTCTCGGTCAACTCCTCCGCCCGCTTGTCCCGGTCCGCCTGGCGCGTCTGCGCGAGCAGGATCAGCGGCGCCGCGTAGGCCGCCTGCGTCGAGAACGCGAGGTTCAGCAGGATGAAGGGATACGGATCCCAGTGCGCGACGATCGCGATCGAATTGAGGGCGATCCAGGCGACGACGACGAGCGACTGGCCGGCGATGTACTGCGGCGTCCCGAAGAACCGCGCCGCCCGTTCGGCGCGGCGCCCGAATGCGTCGGCGCCGAATGCGCCGTGGTGCTCCTCGCGGCTCGCCACACCGCGAGGGTACGCGGCGAGACGGACGCTAGCCGAGGTGGGAGCCGCGCCGGAGCCGCACGAAGTGCCAGCGGCCGGCTCGGTTCCCGCGGAGGTCGTTGCTGCGTGCGTCGACGATCATCGTCGTCCCAGAGGCCGCGGGAGCGGTAGCAGCTCCCGTCCTCCGCCGCGGAAGCGCGATCTCGCCGCCGGCATCGAGCTTCTCCTGCAGCCACAGCGTGACGTCCCGGGTCGGCGGCGTGGGGTCTGCGACAGGATGCGCGGCCCCGCCTGCGATCGCGGCGAGGACCGCAAGGAGGTGCGTCACGCAGGCAGCGCCAGCCGCTCTTCGAGCTCGGCCTCAGACAGGTAGCACAGCGCCTGGAACGATCTGCGGTGGATCGCCGACGGGCCGCGCTCGCGGACCATCCGCGAGTGCCTCGGCGTGATGTAGCCGACGTGCGACGAGAACCCGTAGTGTGGGAAGAGCGCGTCCATCCGCCGCATCAGGCGGTCTCGCGTCACCTTCGCCACGATCGAGGCAGCCGCGATCGCCGCGCTCTTCTCGTCGCCGTCGACGACGGCTTGATGGGCAGGCGCCGACGGGCCGAGCCGGAAACCGTCGACCAGGCACGCCTCCGCCGGCGGGGAGAGCGCGTGCAGGATCGAGCGCATCGCCACGAGGTTGGAGCGGTGCAGCCCGTTCCGGTCGATCGTCCCGTGCGGGATCACGCGCACCTCGATGCGGTCCGCGCAGGCCATCACCGCGCGAAAGAGGTCCTCGCGCCGCTCGACGGAGCACTGCTTCGAGTCGTTCAGGAACCCGAGCGGGCGAACCTTGTGGTCCCGCAGGCAGCCATAGTCGAGCAGCACCCCGGCGACGACCAGCGGGCCGGCGAGCGAGCCGCGTCCCGCCTCGTCCGTGCCTGCGACGAAGCGCGCACCCAGCTTGCGATCGAACCTGAGGAGCTTCTGACCCGTCCTGCGCGCCACGCGCGCGAGGATAGCTCAGGTTTCGGCGGGCGCTGCCTCGGCCTCGGCCTCGGCTGCGACCGGCTCGGCCTCGAGCGCCTCAGCCTCGGCGGCCTCGACCTCCTCGATCTGCGTCTCGGCGGCCTCGCTCTCTGCGACTTCCGTCTCGGGACGCGACCGCGCCGCCTTGGAGGCGTCCTGCCGCAGCTCGCGGACGCGCGCCTTCCGCCCCACCTTCCCGCGCAGGTAGTAGAGCTTCGCGCGGTTGACGTCGCCGATCGCGGTGACCTCGATCTTGTCGATCTTCGGCGAATGCAGCGGGAACGTCCGTTCCACGCCGACGCCGAACGACTGCTTCCGCACGGTGAAGGTCTCCCGCGCCCCGGCTCCCTGGCGCTTGAGAACGATCCCCTCGAACACCTGGATCCGCTGCCGCTGCCCCTCGATCACCTTGAAATGGACGCGCACGGTGTCCCCCGCCTTGAACTGCGGAATGTCGCCGCGCAACTGGGCGCGCTCGAGACTCTCGATCACCTTGCTCATAGGAAGACGGCCCGTGGGCCGCCGGCAGATGCTAGCGAATGTGGATCCGTTTCGAGCCGCGCTTGATCTCGATCGCCTTGCCGATCACGCTCTTGCGCGGGATCGAACCCCAGCGCCGCGAATCGCAGGAGCTGACGCGGTTGTCTCCGAGCAGGAAGTAGCTTCCCCGCGGAATCGCGGTCGGCCCGAGCGTGTCGGCATCCCGTCGCTCGGGCCGGACGTACGGCTCGTCGAGTTTGCGCCCGTCGACGTAGACGTAGCCTTTGCGCTCCGACCACCTCTCGCCCGGCAGCGCGACGATCCGCTTGATGAAGGTCCCTCCCGAACCGCACTCGCGCGTCGCGGCCGGAGGAGTCCTGAACGCGACGATGTCGCCGCGCTCGGGGTTCCCATCTCCGTAGGGCCGGACGGCGACGAGGTCGTTCTGGTCCGCTTCGCAGCCGATCCCGGGCCGGGCGCAGTGAAGCGTCGGCTCCATCGACGAAGAAGGAACGCGGTAGATCTTCGTGTCCCGGTCGCTCGAGCAACCCGCGAGCGCGACTGCCGCCGCCGCGAACGCGACGCGACGCATCAGTGGAAGGAGATGCGGCTGGGCGGCCAGTAGGTGGCGAACACCGGGCCGATCAGGTTTGGCTTCGGGACAAGTCCCCACCGCCGAGAGTCACAGGACGAGATCCGATTGTCGCCCATCATCAGGTACATGTCCTTGGGGATTTTCGTGTACTTCCCTTTCGGCGGGATGTCCGCGAGCGTATGCGTCTCGGAGTCCCGGCGCTCGGGCCGGACGTACGGCTCGTCCAGCTTCCGCCCGTCGATGTACACGTAGCCGTTCCGCTCCTCCCAGACGTCGCCGGGTAGGCCGATCAGGCGCTTCACGAACGTGCCGCCGGGGCCACACTCCTGCTTGGCCAGGGGCGGCGTGTGGAAGACGATGATCTCGCCCCGGTGGGGGGCGCGGAAGTGGTAGATGAACCGGTTGGCGAGGACGCGGTCGGATGTGCGGGCCTCGCAGCCGGGCCCGGGCCGCGCACAGTGCAGCGTCGGCTCCATCGAGGAGGACGGGATCCGGTAGGGGTTGACGACCCACGCTTTGATCGCGAGCACGATCCCGACGGCGCCCGCGATCGTGACGACCCAGTCGAGGGCGACCCGCCAGCCGTGCGGCAGATTGGGGAAGAGGCGGTCGACCGGGTTCCGCGAGCGCTTCCTCTTGGCCGCGGCGCCGTCGCTGGAAGCGTCGTAGCGGGCGCGCTCGGCGGGATCCGAGAGCACGTCGTACGCGTCACGAAGCTCGCGCCAGAAGCCGTTCTCCCAGCCGCGCTCGAGCGCGATCCGCCGGTAGGCGGCCTCGATCTCCTGGGGCGAGGCGTCGGGCCCCACTCCGAGCACGGCGTAGTGGTCGCTCACAAGAGGCTCCTCCGCCTGCTCTGTTCACGCCGCCAGGCCTCGATCTTGCCGTGGTCCCCCGAGAGGAGGACGTCCGGGACGCGCCAGCCGCGAAAGTCCGGCGGCCGCGTGTAGTGGGGATATTCGAGCCCGCCCTCGAGCTCGGCGGAGAAGCTCTCTTCGGCCCCCGATTCTTCGCGGATCGCGCCCGGGAGGCGCCGCGCGATCGCATCCAGGACGATCATCGCCGGGAGATCGCCGTTCGAGAGGACGTACGGCCCGACGGAGATCGCATCCGAGGCGAGGTGCCGAACGACGCGCTCGTCGAAGCCCTCGAAGCGGGCCGAGAGGAGCGTGAGCCGCTCCTCGCCGGCGAGCTCCTCCACGACGTCCTGCGTCAGCTGCCGCCCCTGCGGCGTCAGGGCGACGACGCGATGATCCGGCGCACCGCCATAGACGGCGTCGAGCGCGGCAGCGACGACGTCCACCCGCAGCACCATGCCCGCGCCGCCGCCGTACGGCTCGTCGTCGACCTGGCCGGCGCGGAGGGGCGTCGTGTCGCGGTACGAGAACAGGCGCAGGTCGAGCTCCGTCCCGAGGACGGTCGCAACGGGGCGCTGCTCTGTAAGCCACGCGAATGCGTGGGGAACGAGGGTGAAGACGTCGAGCTGCACTGGACGGGCGACCCAGGTTACCCGGGGCCGGCGTAGCCTGGCGCGACGACGATGCGCCCCGCGTCGAGGTCGACGTCGCGGATGCAGTCCTCGACCATCGGCAGGGCCAGGCCACAGTCGAGCTCCAGCACGTCGTTCGCGACGCCCGGCGCGACATCGGCGACCCGGCCGAGCTCGCGGCCGCCTTCTTCCATAACGTCGAGACCGACGAGCTGGAAGACGTAGAACGAATCCTCCGCGGGGGCGGGCAGTGACTCCCGCGGCACCTCGAGAGCCGCGCCGCGGGACACCCCCCGGTCGAGCTTGATCACCGGCCGGCCGCGTGCCCGTTTCGCAGCGAGAACACGTGCCGGCTCCCCATCGACGAGGAGCTCGGCACCAACGGCGAACCGTGCTTCGACGTCGCTCGCATGCTCGACCACGAAGGAGCCGTCCAGGCCGTGAGACTTCCCGACCCGCCCGACGAAGACGGTGTCAGGCGCCCGCACGCTCCCGCGAGATGCGCTCGAAGAAATCCGTCGCCTCCTCGGGCGTGGCCGCAGGCCATTCCTCCGGCCACCCCGATTCCCGGATCGCCGTCGCTGCCGCCTCGGTGTCGTAGTCCGTGCGGCGGAGCTCGACGTCGGGGCCGAGCAGCGCCCAATAGGCGCCAGGTTCCTGCTCGTACGGCATGCCGACGCTGCCTGCGTTGACGAGGCGCCTCTCCCCCACCTCCCGGCTGAACTGGACGTGCGTGTGACCGACGACGACCGTGGCCTCGTCCACGCCGGCGAGCGCGGCCGCCCAGCGTTCGTCAGGACTGATCCGCGTCAGCAGCTCCTCGTCGCTCCGCGGCGTGGCGTGGCAGAAGAGGACCGGCCCGAGCCCTTTCACGTCGACGCTCTGCCGCTCCGGCAGCCCGGTGACGAATGCGAGCTGCTCGTCCGTGAGCTGTGCCCGCACCCACTCGATCACTTCCGGCGGCGGGCCGCCCGGGCGTCTTTCCGGCACGGCGGCGAGCTCGCGGTCGGCGTTCCCGCGCAGCCAGCGAACGCGGTCGCCGAGGCCCCGCAGCCGCTCGACCGTCTCCGCAGGCCAGGGCCCGGCGGCGACGTCGCCACCGACGACGATCAGCGCGTCGTCGTCGACCTCCGCCAGCACTGCCTCGAGCGCCGGCAGGTTCCCGTGGACGTCGTAGAGGGCGACAAGCTTCAATCGACGATCTCGAGCTGCACGCGGCGCTGCTCGCGCGCGGAGCCGGCGCGCACGACCGTCCGCAGCGCCCGCGCGATCCGGCCCTGCCGGCCGATCACCTTGCCGCGGTCGTCCTCCGCGACGTGGAGGCGGAGCACGAGCACGCCGTCCTCCTCGACCTGCTCGACGCGCACGGCGTCGGGGTCGTCCACGAGCCGGCGCGCGAGGTCAGCCAGGAGCTCCGCCACGCTAGGAAATGTTTTTGGCTTTCAGGAGCTTCTGCACGGCGCCGGAGGGCTGCGCGCCCTTGCCGAGCCAGTCTCGCACCTTGTCCTCGTCGAACTCGATCAGCGAGGGCTGGTGCTGCGGGTTGTACCGCCCCACGATCTCGATGAACTTGCCGTCCCGCGGCGAGCGCGAGTCGGCCACAACGACGCGGTAGATCGGATTCTTCTTCGACCCGACCCGCGTCAACCTCATCTTCACAGCCAAGTCACTACCTCCGAGTCTTGGTTCGCTTCTTCTTCTTGTTGGACTTCGTCGCCTTGCGCCGCGGCTGACCGGCTGCGGCGACGGGCGCCTGGCCGCTCATCATCGCGCCCAGATCGGGCATCTGGCCGCGTCCCATTCCCTTCATCAGCTTCTCCATCTGCTTGCGCGCCTCGAGCAGCCGGTTGACCTCCTCGACGCTGGTCCCCGAGCCGCCGGCGATCCGCTGGCGGCGGGAGCCGTCGATCACGCTGGGCATCGACCGCTCGACCGGCGTCATCGAGAGGATGATCGCCTCGACGCGCCCGAGCTGCCGCTCGTCCACCTGGTCGATCCCCTCGAGCTGCTTGCCAAGACCCGGCACGAGCTTGAGCACACCCTGGATCGGCCCCATCCGGCGCAGCATCTTGTAGCTCTTCAGGAAGTCGTCGAACGAGAACTGGCCCTTCAGCATCCGGGCCTCGAGCTCCTTGTGCTCGTCCTCTTCGACAGCGGCCTCGGCCTTCTCGATCAGGGAGAGGACATCGCCCATGCCGAGGATGCGGGAGGCCATCCGGTCGGGATGGAAGTACTCGAGCTGGTCGAGCTTCTCGCCGACCGAGACGAGCTTGATCGGCCGGCCGGTGACGGCCTTCACGGACAGCGCCGCGCCGCCGCGCGCGTCCCCGTCCAGCTTCGTCATCACGACGCCGTCGAAGGCGACGCGCTCCTGGAACGCCTGCGCGACGTTGACGGCCTCCTGGCCGGTCATGGCGTCGAGCACCAGCAGGACGTTGTGCGGCTTCACCTGACCGTGAATCCGCACTAGCTGTTCCATCATCGGCTCATCGACGTGCTGCCGGCCGGCCGTGTCGACGATGACGACGTCAAGCCCCTCTCGCGCCGCTTGCTCGACACCAGCTAGGGAAACGGCGACAGGGTCGTCGTTTCCCCGGTACACCGGAACCTGGATCTGCCGCCCGAGCTGCTCGAGCTGGTCGATCGCGGCCGGGCGCTGAAGATCGGCGGCGACCAGACCGGGCTTCCTCTCTTCCTTGCGGAGCAGGAGCGCAAGCTTCGCCGCGGCCGTCGTCTTCCCGGAGCCCTGCAGCCCGGCGAGGAGGATCACGGTCGGCGGGCGTCCGGTGAAGGCGAGCTTCGAGCTGCCCGCGCCCATCAAGGCGGTGAGCTCCTCGTGGACGACCTTCACGACCTGCTGGCCGGGCGTGAGGCTCTTCAGGACGTCCTGTCCGAGCGCGCGCTCCCGCACCTGCGCGACGAATTGCTTGACGACCTCGAAGTTGACGTCCGCCTCGAGCAGCGCGAGCCGGATCTCGCGCATTGCGCGCGAGATCGCCTCCTCGTCGAGCGTGCCGCGACCGCGGAGGTCCCCGAGCGCGCTCTGCAAGCGGTCTGAGAGGGTGTCAAACACGAGCCGGAAGTGTACTTAGTAGGACTTTGTTAGTTCGTTGAAGGGTCCTCTTCGTTCGTCTCGAACGGTGTCCGCGTCAGCGGTCATCGTTCGGAGGAGGAGAGGATGGAGGCTGCGTTCGTACTCGAGATGCCGGCGGTGGAGGTCCGCGACCGGCTGGTCGGCTTCGTTGAGGAGGTGGCGGAACGGCTGCCGCTTCGGCGGCAGCGTGAGAACGCGCTTTTGTACGTGCGCGGTTTGATCGAGCATGGGGGCCGCAAGAGCTTGCAGCCGACCTTGTTTCGGCTTGAGGAGACGCCGGCCAGGTACGAGTCGATGCAGCAGTTTCTGGCCGACTCGCCCTGGGATCCGGTGCTGCTCGTGCGGGCCTGCGCGGAGCGGGTGGCGCCCGAGATTGGCGTCATCGCCTGGGTCGTCGACGACACCGGGATCGTCAAGGACGGCAAGCACTCGCCGGGGGTGAAGCGCCAGTACTCGGGCACGCTCGGCAAGATCGGTAACTGCCAGGTCACGGTCAGCGTGCACGCGGTCGGTGAGCGGGGCACGCTGCCGCTGGGCTGGTCGCTGTATCTGCCCGAGGAGTGGTGCGACGACCAAGAGCGGCGGCGCAAGGCGAAGATCCCGGACGAGCTCTGCTTTCAGACGAAGCCCGAGCTCGCCGCCTGCATGTGCGATGAGGCGGCCGGCTGGGAGGTCCCGACCGCGCCGGTGCTCGCCGACTGCGCCTATGGCGATGACGGACGCTTCCGCACCAAGCTGCACGGGCAGGAGCTCGAGTACCTGCTCGCCGTCTCTGCTCAGATCAGCGTCTACGGGCCGGAGACGACCTTTACCGTGCCGCAGCGCAATGGTGCGGTCGGCCGGCGGCGCTCCGTCGCCCGGCCGGACCGGAAACCGGAGTCGGTGCGAGCACTCGCCCTCCGGCTACCGAAGCGCGCCTGGAAGACGCTCGCCTGCCGAACAACGCCGGCGGGCGAGCAGGTCTCGAGTCGCTTCGCCTTCGTCCGCGTCGTCGCGACCCATCCGGTGCGCAACAACAACCTGCCGCCGCGCGAGGAGTGGCTGATCATCGAGTGGCCGGAGCGAGAGGACGCCCCGACCGACTACTGGCTCTCCAACCTCCCCGCCGACAAAAGGCGAGCTCGGCCTCGACCACTACGAAGGCCGCAGCTACCTCGGCTTCCACCACCACACCGCGCTCGTCACCTGCGCGCACGCCTTCCTCACGCTCGAGCGCCTATGCCCGAGAGCCCGGCGGCCGGCCTGACACTGCCGCAGGCGGTGCTGCTCCTGCAGCCTGTCCTGCGGTGCTGGGCCGACCGCTGCCGCACCTGTAACCAGTACATCGACCTCAACCAGTTGGAGCTCTTCGTAAGACGTGAGTAACAAAGTCCTATTTAGGGGTCTAAACCGTCCCTATTCACACGGAGGTAGAGATGGCAGACATCGCCAAGGTGATCACGATCATCGGCAACTCGCCGGAGAGCTTCGCCAAGGCAGCCGATGCGGCCGTTCAGGAGGCGTCGAAGACGCTCCGCGGGATCAGCGGCGCCGACGTGGTCTCGATGAGCGCAGTCGTCGAGAACGACCGCATCAGCGAGTACCGAACGACCGTCAACATCGCGTTTGCGATCGAGCGGTAAAACCTAGCCGGCGACGAGGGCACCGTCCTTCGCTAGCCCGGCCGCCTCGACAGTCCTACACTCGTCGGTGCCGTCCTCTTTGGGAGACGTACGCATGTCCGACCTGCCGACGGGAACAGTCACGCTCCTCTTCAGCGACGTGGAGGGCTCGACGCGTCACCTCCTGAAGCTCGGCGCACAGTACGAGCAAGCGCTAGCGGATCACCGGCGGCTGCTCCGCGAGGCCTTCGCGCGGGTGGGTGGGCGTGAGGTCAACACGCAGGGCGACTCGTTCCTCGTCGCATTCCGCCGCGCACGCGATGCCGTGGCGGCGGCCGTCGCGGGCCAGCGCTCCCTCGGCGCACACAGCTGGCCCGAGGATCGGCCGCTCCGTGTTCGCATGGGCATCCACACCGGGGAGCCGGCGGTGCGCGAGGACGACTACGTCGGCCTCGACGTGCACCGTGTCGCACGGATCAGCTCCGCGGCCCACGGCGGCCAGGTCCTGGTCTCGGACGCCACGCACCAGCTGCTCGGCGACGAGCCGCTTCCGGACGTCCACCTCCGAGATCTCGGCGAGCACCTGCTCAAGGACCTCCCCGCTCCGGAGCGGCTGTTCACCCTGCAGGCGCCGGAGCTGCAGGCGGAGTTTCCGCCGCCGCGCGCGCTCGATGCGACTGCTCTCCCCGTCAAGGCCAGCTCGCTGGTCGGCCGTGCGCGGGAGGTCGCGAATCTCTCGGAGCTGGTCGCGCGAGACGACGTCCGGCTCGTGACGTGCACGGGCGCCGGCGGAATCGGCAAGACACGGCTCGCCCTGCAGGTCGCGGCCGGGGCGGCATCGGGCTTTCGCAACGGGGTCGTCCTCGTCGCGCTCGCACCCGTCACCGAGGCGATCTCGGTGCTGCCGACGATCGCCGCCTCGCTCGGTATCCGCCCGAGCGGACAGCAGCTGGTCGAGGACGACCTGGCCGCGTATCTCGCCGGTCGGCCGATGCTGTTAGTGCTCGACAACTTCGAGCAGGTCACGGCGGCCGCCCCGGACGTCGCGCGCATGCTGGAGCGCGCGCCCGAGGTCAAGGTCCTCGCGACGTCGCGGGCTCCCCTGCGCCTCTCCGGCGAGCACGAGTTCCCGGTGCCTCCGCTTGCGAACGAGGAGGCGGTCGCGCTGTTCGCCGAGCGCGCGACCGCCGTCCGGCCCGGATTCGTCCTCACCGCGGGCGGCGAGCAGGCGGCGGCCGAGATCTGCCGCCGCCTGGACGGGCTCCCCCTTGCGATCGAGCTCGCCGCGGCGCGAACGAAGCTGCTCGGGCTGGAGGAGCTCCTCGCGCGGCTCACCCGCAGCCTCGACGTCCTCGGCGAAGGGCCACGCGACCTTCCGGCGCGGCAACGGACGCTTCGGGCCACGCTCGACTGGAGCTACGAGCTGCTCGACGCCGACGAGCAGCAGCTCTTCGGCGAGGTGGCCGTCTTCGTCGGCGGAGCCACGATCGAAGCGATCGAGGCGGTCTCCTCGTGCGAGGACGGGCTGGAGCTCGTCGAGGCGCTTGTGGACAGCAACCTCCTCCAGCGAGTCGAAGGATCGACCGAGACGCGGGTCGCGCTGCTCGAGACGGTGCGCGAGTACGCCCTCGCGCGACTCGACCAACGACGCGACGCCGACGAGATCCGGCTTCGCCACGCGCTCTGGTTCGCCGACCTTGCCGAACGCGCCGAGTCGGAGCTCACGGGCGAGCGCCAGGCGGATTGGCTGCAGCGGCTTGCGAGCGACCACGACAACCTCCATGCGGCGCTGGACTTCCTGCTCGCGAAGGGAGACGTGGAGCAGGCACTTCGCACGGGGAACGCGCTCATGCGCTACTGGCGCGCGCGTGGCCACGCCGTCGAGGCTCGACGCTGGCTCGACGCGGCGCTGGACCGTGCCGACGAGGTCGACCCGCGCGTTCGAGCCGGTGCGCTCTGGACGGCGGGCCGGCTCGCGATGGCCCAGAGCGATCTCGCGCCGGCCGAACGCCGCTACACCGAGGCGAAGGAGCTCTATGCGTCCCTTGGCCACGGACGGGGCGAGAGCGCGACGGGCGCCGGGCTCGGCATGGTCGCGTTCAAGCGAGGCGAGCTCGACCGCGCCGAGGCTCTCTGCCAGGAGAGCCTGGAGCTCGCGCGACGAATCGGCGACGACCGTGCCGCCTCGTTCGCGTTGACGAACCTGGCTAACGCCGCTAGCGCTCGTGCGGACCATGCGCGCGCACGCGCGCTGCACGAGGAGAGCCTCGAGCTGCGGAGGCGCCTCGGCGATCCGCTGCTGATCGCGAACAGCGCACACAACCTCAGCCTCGACGCCCTGGCGGAAGGCGATCTTGAGCGCGCACGGACCGCGGCCGAGGAGTGCCTCACGATCTCGCGCGAGCTCGGGAACCTGATGCACAACGCAGGTGCTCTCTACTGCCTCGGCAAGGCCGCGGTCCTCGAATCCGACTGGGCCACGGCCGACCGGTACCTCCGCGAAGGGCTCGAGCTGTACGACCGCCTGCACGAGAACGGCGGGATCAGCCACTGCCTCAAGGCGCTCGCGGAGGTGGCCGCCGCCGAGGGGCGGGCCGAGCGCGCGGCACGGATCTGGGGAGCCGTCGAGGCACAGCGTGCCGGCCTCGATCTCGGCCTCCCGCTCGAACACGACCCCGAGGTCGGCCCCGGGTTCCTGGCCGAAGCCGTCGCAGAGCTCGGGGAAGATCGCTTCGAGGCCGCGCGCGCGGCCGGACGGGGGCTCACTCTCGACGCAGCCGTCGCCGAGGCGCTCGCGGCCTGAGGGAGTATCTTCGGCACTTCGTTCCTAGCGACGAGGAGGAGACGTGACATACGGCGACCCGAAAGAACAGACGCCGGCCTTCACCGGCCGATCCCCCAAGAGCCGTCAGGAGGCGCTCCACAACGCCTCGCTGGCGGCGCAGGAGTTCTTCAAGGAACAGGGACGCGAAGGGCGGATCTTCCTTCAGGTCCTCCGCGAGGAAGTCGTGATCGGGAACCCGCACATCGACGAGTTCCGGATCATCGTCGCCGAGTCGGGAGGCAGCGGCTAACCGCTGACGAGCGCCCGCGCGAAGTCGCTCGGATCGAACGGCCGGAGATCGTCGAGGCTTTCCCCGACGCCGATCAGCTTGACCTGCAGGCCGAGCTCGTAGGCGATCGCGACCGCGATCCCGCCCTTCGCCGAGCCGTCGAGCTTGGTGAGCGCCACACCGGTGACGCCGACGGCATCGCCGAACAGGCGCGCCTGCTGGAGGCCGTTCTGGCCCGTGGTGGCGTCGACCACGAGCAGCGTCTCGTGCGGGGCGCCTTCGAGCTTGCCGGCGATCACCCGCCGCACCTTGGCCAGCTCCTCCATCAGGTTCGCCTGCGTGTGCAGGCGCCCGGCCGTGTCGACGATGACGACGTCCCGGCCGTCGCGGGTCGCGGTCTCGATCGCGTCGTAGGCGACCGAGGCTGGATCGGCGCCGCGCTCGCCGCCCACGAACGCCGCGCCGGCCCGATCTGCCCAGATCTCGAGTTGCTCTTCGGCCGCGGCGCGGAAGGTGTCAGCCGCGCCGAGGACGACGGAGTGCCCGTGCTGCCGGAGTCGCTGCGCGAGCTTGCCGATCGTCGTCGTCTTGCCCGTGCCGTTGACGCCGACGACGAGGAGGATGCTCGGGTCGGCCTTGACGTCCAGCGTCCCGGGGTCGCCGAGCAGGGAGGCGATCTCCTCGGACAGGGCCTCGTTCAGGTCGGTCAGGTCCGCGCGCGCCTCGAGGCGTCGAATCAGCTCCGCGGTCGCGCGCACGCCGACGTCGCCACGGATGAGCGCCTCCTCCAGCCGCTCCCAGGCGAGCTCGTCGCCCGGGTCGAAGGCGGCGGACGCAAGCTCCTGCGTGAGTGCGCGCCGGCTCTTCGAGAGCGAATCGCGCAACCGGGAGAAGAGCCCGCCGCGGACGTCCTCCGGCTCCGGCTGGGCGTCCTCCTCGCCGAGAAGCTCGGCCCAGCTACGAGGCAATCGGCGCCGCCTGCTCCCTCGGGAGCCGGCGAGACACGATCTGCGAGACCCCGTCGGCGCCCATGGTGACGCCGTAGAGGATATCCGCGGCCTCCATCGTCCTCTTCTGGTGCGTGATCACGACGAACTGCGCGCGATCGGAGTACCGCCGCAGCAGCTCGACGAAGCGGCCGATATTGGTGTCGTCGAGTGCAGCTTCGACCTCGTCGAGGAGGTAGAACGGGCACGGCCGCGCGAGGAAGAGCGCGAACAGGAACGAGATCGCCCCCAGCGCCTTCTCGCCGCCGGAGAGGAGCGAGAGGCGCGTGATCCTCTTGCCGGCCGGGCGTAGCTCGACCTCGATCCCCGACTGGGACTCGTCGCCGTCCTCGGGCTCCGTCAGCCGGAGGCGTCCCTCGCCGCCGGGGAAGAGCGTCCCGGCGACCTCGGCGAAGTTCCGCTCGACGGCCTCGAACGTCTCGGCGAACCGGCGCTCCACGGTTGCCGCGAGATCGTCGCGGAGCGTCTCGAGCTCCGCGAGGGAGCGCTCGAGGTCCTCACGCTGCGTCGACAGCTCGACCAGCCGTTCCTTCTCGCGCTCGTACTCCTCCTTCGCGAGCGGATTGACCTGGCCGAGGGTCTCACGGCGCCGCTCGAGCCGCTCGATCCGCTCGGCCAGCTCGTCGCGGTCCTCGCCCTCGGCCGGATCGGCGCCGGCTTCGCCGAGGCGGCGGCGCGCCTCGTCGGCCTCGGCGTCGATGCGCGCCCGCTCCACGTCGAGCGCGTTGAGCCGCTCGGCAGCCTCGGCGGCGGCGCGGCGGAGCTCGACCTCGGCGGCGCCGAGCCTGCGGAGCTGGTCGGCCAGGTCGCCGGTGCGAGTCGCGCCCGCGTCGGCGCGCGCACGCAGCGGCGCCTCGAACCGGTCTGCACCCGCGTCCAGCGCGCCGGCAAGCCGCTCGGCGAGCTCGAGCAATCGCCGGACGAGCGGGTCGGCCTCGACGGTGTAGGCATCGGCCGGGAACGGCTCCGCCGCGCGCGCCTCGAGCTCCTCGACCTCCGCGGCGAGCGCGCGCCGCCGGGCCTCGAGCTCGAGCCAGACCGCCTCCGCGGTCTCACCGGCGAACCAGAGCTCCCCTCGCTCGGGGTCGAAGCCGAAGCCCTCGGCCGTCACCGCCGCAACCGGCGACGACAGCAGCTCCTCGCTTGCGACGACCGGCAGCTCGCGGACGAGCGCCGCCGGGTCGCGTCCGACGAGCACGGTGACGCTGCCGAGGCCGGCCGCGCGGGCTCGTTGCGCCAGGTCGAAGGCGGCGCGGGCGTCGTCGGCGACGAGCGCGGAGGCGCGGTGCCCGAGCGCCGCCGCCACGGCCCGCTCCTGGCCCGGCTCGACGTCGAGGAGGGACAGGGCGAGCCGCTCGCCCTCCTCCGCCAGCGCGCGCGCAGCCGGCGGCAGGCCCTCCCGCTCGGCCAGCGACCGCTCGAGCGCGTCCAGCCGCTCGCGCGCGAGCCGCCCGCGCTCGGCAATCGCCTCGCGCTCGGCGCGGACGCGGGCGTCCACGATCCGTCGCGGCCGCTCGAGCTCCGCCCGCAACCGGCCCACGAGCTCGTCGGCGGCCTCGCGACGCAGGGCGAGCCGCTCCGCCGCGCTGCGCAGGCGGTAGAGAGCCGCCGTCGCCTCTTCGCGCCGGCCCGCTGCGTCCGCGAGCTCCTCTTCTGCCTTTCCCCGCTCGCCGAGGAGTGCGTCGAGCCGCTCGTCGGCAGCGCGGCGCGCCAGCGACGCAGCTGCCCGGCGTTCCTCCCCCTCCGCCAGGCGCTCGTCGAGCGCGGCGAGCTCGAGCTCGGCGACGCGTGCGCGCAACGATGCAATCTCACCGCGGAGCTTCTCGGCCCGCTCGGCCGCGGTCGCCTGCAGCGCGAGCGGACGGAGTCGCTTCCGGACCTCGTCCTCGACGTCGCGCGCCCGCTCGACCTGGACGGCGACCCGCGCGAGCTTCAGCTCGGCCCGGTGCTTCCGCCGCTTGAAGCGCCCCAGCCCGGCCGCCTCCTCGATCAGCTCACGGCGCTCTCCTGGATGCGAGGCGAGGATCTCCTCCACGCGGCCCTGACCGATGATCGAGTGCATCCCGCCGCCGAGGCCAAGATCCGCGAGCAGCTCGACGAGGTCGATTCGCCGCACGGCCGTCCGGTTGACGAGGTACTGCCCCTCCCCGCCGCGGTGCAGCCGGCGGGCAACCGAGAGCTCCGAGTACTCGAGCGGCCCGTCGCCGGCGGTGTTGTCGAACAGCAGCTCCACCTCGCAGAACTCCGCACCCTTCCGGACGCCGCCGCCCGCGAAGAGCACGTCGTCCGGCTTCTCGGCCCGCAGCTCGGAGGGCGCGAGCGAGCCGGCCGCCCAGACGATCGCATCGGAGACGTTGGACTTCCCCGACCCGTTCGGCCCGACGACCACGGCGACGCCCGGCTCGAGGCGCACCTCGACCGGATCCGGAAACGACTTGAAGCCGCGCAGCTTGATCGCGCTCAGGTGCACGCCCGCGGGAGGCTAGCTGGAGGCGCGGACGGCGATTCTCAGCCGGGCAGCCCGAGGCGCCGCCGAATCTCCTCGCGGCTCGTCCCGTCACGGACGAGGCGGCGCTCGATCAGCTCCTCGAGCCGCCGCTGGTTCTCGTCCCAGCGCGCCCACTCCTCAGGCGTCGTCTTCTTGCGCTTCCTCTTCGCCATCGTCCTCGTCCTCCAGGAGGCGAATGATCCTGCGGATCCCGACCTTGATGTCGGCGAGCGTGAAAAGCATAGCCGTGACCTCGTCACGGTAAATCAGCGGCTCGGACTCCATGTCCGCGAATGTTCGCCTGGGTGACGCAAGCTGCCTAGAGCCTTTTCGGGGCTGGGCCGATACCGCCATCTGATGTTGACGCTCCGTCGAAGCCGCCGGTAAGCTGGTCCGGTCAGCGACGCGGAAGGAGGGCCAGAGAATGACTGTGAGTTTCGCCCCCTTCCCCGGCGTCGCCTGATCCGCTGACACGGAGCTTCCTCTTCGGATAGCGCTCCATCGCTCGGGCGGCGCCTCGACGCCACCGACCGAAGGAGACCGTGTCCGACCACGAAAACAGCCGAACGATGCGCCTCCACGCGCTCGACGCATGGGTGCGCTCCGCGTCCGTCCTGACGGACGCCGACAGGCTGAAGGCGATCCTCTACTCCGGCGCGGGCGCCGGCGGTGCGACCGTGCTCGGCGAGCAGTTCTGCATCTTCCCCAACGGCGCCGTCACCGGCGTGCTCG
>WNGA01007754.1_pt1 | contig 25611 bp, 27 predicted proteins | sample 5400061 | NCBI WGS metagenome assembly WNGA01 (sample SAMN13153366, study PRJNA577476) | soil metagenome | isolation source: 100 cm soil or saprolite under grassland replicate 2 | place: USA:California | collected 2016-06-15 | reverse complement strand
GGGGGTCGCGCGGCCGACCTCCTCGGGCGGCGGCGCGTCTTCATGGTCGGCGTCGCGCTCTTCACGGTCGCCTCCCTCGTCTGCGGGCTGGCGAGCTCGGAAGGAATGCTCATCATTGCGCGTGCCGTGCAGGGTCTCGGCGGGGCGATCATCTCTCCTGCCGCACTCTCGATCGTGATGACGAGCTTCGAGGAGGGCGCGGAGCGCAACAAGGCGCTCGGCGTCTGGGGCGCGCTCGGCGGGAGCGGCGCTGCCGTCGGTGTGCTCGCCGGCGGCGTCCTCACGGACTGGGCCGGCTGGGAGTGGATCTTCTGGGTGAACGTCCCCGTCGGCGCCGCCGTGCTGCTGTTGACCCCGTTCGTCGTCCCGGAGAGCTTCCGCCAGACCGAGCGGCGCCGCTATGACCCACTGGGCGCCGTCTCCGTCACGGCCGGGCTCGCGCTGCTCATCTACGCGATCTCCGAGGCGCCCAACGTCGGCTGGGCGACGGCGCGCACGATTCTGCTTTTGATCGCCGCGGGTGCTTTGCTCATTGGGTTCCTCGTGATCGAGCGCAACGTGGCGGAGCCGTTGATGCCATTCCGCATCTTCCGGGTGCGCACCGTTGCGGGTGCAAACGCCGTCGGCGCGCTACTCGGCGCCGTCATCTTCGCGAACTTCTTCGTCCTGACGCTCTACGTGCAGGGGGTGCTTGGCTTCTCGCCCCTCAGGACCGGCTTCACATTCGTCGCGACCGCGGGCACCGCGGTCGTTGCTGCAGGAGTCGCCCAAGCGTTGACGACGAGGTTCGGCGCGAAGCCGATCATGACCATCGGTCTCATCCTCCTCTCGGCGGCGATGGTCTGGTACTCGCAGATCCCGGTCGACGGCAGTTACGCGTCCGACCTGCTGCCGGGCTATCTGATGGTCGGCGTCGGCATCGCGTTCGCGTTCGTCCCCGTGTCGATCGCTGCATTGGCGGGGGTCGCCGAACGCGAGGCCGGATTGGCCTCCGGGCTCATCAACACCTCGCAGCAGATCGGCGGTGCGATCGGCGTCGCGGTTGCGTCGACGGTGTTCAGCAGCCGGATCGACTCGCTCGTCGCGGACGGGAAGTCCCTGCCGGCGGCGCTGACGGGCGGTTACCGCTGGGGTTTCTGGGCGCTCTTCGTCTTCGCTGTCTTGGCGGTGCTCGCCGCGTTGACGCTCATCAGGCGCGAGGAGATGGCCGAGTCGCCGACAACAGCGCCGGCCGCGGGCAGCTAGACCTTCGCGACCAGCGCTTCCGGCACTGTCTCGTGCACGGTGAAGTGGCGATCGAGCCCCGAGATCTGAAGCGCGCGGCGCGTCTCGAGTCCGGGCGCCGCGAGCAGGAACGCGCGGCGGTTGCCCAGCTTCGTCCGCGCCTCGATCAGGATGCCGAGCGCCGTCGAGTCGATGAACTCGACCTCACCAAGGTCGACGACGACCCGCTCGGGCGAGTCCGTACACGCATCGACGAGGGACTCGCGTACCTCGTGCGCGTTGTAGAGGTCGAGCTCACCGGCGAGGCGAACGACGCAAGCCTTGCCGACCTTCTCGACTGCGAGCACCGGCGCCTTCCGCAGAACACCGTCACCGTCCGACACGCGCCCCTCCTCCATTTTGTGGATGAGCGCCGCCAGCAGGGTCTGAGCAACCGGCGCGCAGCGACTAGACCACCGCATCGTATCCCAAACAACGCCCGGGCCGGTTGACTCCGCGGCCTCGTGCAAGTGATCTTTCACGGATGGACGTAGCTGCCGTCGCCCGCCGGGCGCGGACTGAGAACTTCCCCGTGGCGTCGCTGCTCTTCCCGCGCCGGTTGCGGCCGCACCTCCGTGCGGTCTACGGCTTCGCCCGCCTCGTGGACATTCTCGGCGACGAGCTAGAGGGAGATCGGCTCGCGGCGCTGGACGAGCTCGAGCGTGAGGTGGACGCCTGTTACTCGGGCCGGCCGGCGTGGCCCGTGATGCGTGTGCTCCAGCCTACGATCCACGAGTTCTCGCTCCCGCGCGAGCCGTTCTTGCGGCTGATCGAGGCGAACCGAATGGACCAGCGCATCGCGGAGTACGAGAGGTGGGACGACCTGCGGGAGTACTGCCGTCACTCAGCCGACCCCGTCGGCCGACTCGTGCTCGGGCTCTTGCGCCTGGACGAAGAGCCTGAACTCGTCGCCGCCAGCGACGATGTCTGCACGGGCCTCCAGCTTGTCAACTTCCTCCAGGACGTGCCGCGTGATCACGAACTCGGCCGCGTCTATCTGCCCGCCGAGGATCGGCGTCGTTTCGGCGTGACGGCGGTCGACCAGCCGAGCAGCGAGCTGCAGGAGCTGCTGCGGTTCGAGGCGGTGCGTGCGCGGGGTTTGCTCGCGGCCGGACGCGTCCTGCACTCCCGAATCGGCGGCCGCGTCGGCCGGGCGGTGGGCCTGTTCGCGCGCGGGGGCCTTGCGGCGCTCGACGCGCTGGAGTCGGCGAACTGGGACATTTTCACGCAGCGACCGCGCCCGTCCCGCGCACGACTTGCGTTGGCGGCGCTCGCACGATGACCGCCGCGCGGGCGTACGCCGAGGTCGAGCGTCTCACGAGGAAGCGCGCGCGCAACTTCGCGTACGGGATCATGGTGCTCCCGCGTGACAAGCGCCGCGCGATCGCGGCCGTTTATGCGTTCGCCCGTCGCGTCGACGACATCGCCGACGGTGAGCTGCCTGGCGAAGAGAAGCGGCAGCAGCTGGAGCGTCTCCGTGTGGGGATCGCCGAGCCTCCGGAGGAAGACTCGATGTTCGTCGCGCTGGCGGACGCGCGCACGCGGTTCCCGATTCCCGCACGCGCCCTCCACGAGCTCGTCGACGGCGGCCTCCAGGATCTCGAGCAGACGCGCTATGCCCACTTCGAGGAGCTGCGGGGGTACTGCACGAAGGTTGCCGGCGCTGTCGGAGTGGCCTGCGTTGCCGTCTACGGCTCCGACGACGTCGAGCGCGCGGAGACGCTCGGCATCGCGCTGCAGCTGATCAACATCATCCGTGACGTACGCGAGGACTGGCAGCTCGGCCGCGTGTACCTGCCGCAGGACGAGCTCGCGTCCTTCGGCGTGACCGAGGACGACATCGCAGCGGGCCGCGCGACCGACGCCTGGCGCGCGCTGATGACCTTCCAGGCGGAGCGCGCGCGCGTGTACCTGCAGGACGGACTCGGCCTGCTGCGCTCGCTCGACGGTCGCAGCGCTCTGTGCGTCTCCACCTTTGCCGGCCTCTACCGCGCGACGCTCGAGCGGATCGAGGCGCGCGGCTTCGACGTCTTCGACGGCCCGCCCCGTCTCTCGGCGTTGACGAAGCTGCGGATCGTGGGAGAAGGGCTGCGCCGATGAACGCCGTCGTCGTCGGGGGAGGCCTCGCGGGCCTCGCTGCCGCACTCGAGCTCGCCGACGCGGGTCACGACGTGACGGTGCTCGAGGCGCGCCCGACGCTCGGCGGCAAGGTGCAGACACTCCCCCGACGGGATGGCGATCCCGATCCCCCGCCGGACAACGGTCAGCACGTCGCGCTCGGCTGTTTCGAGCAGTACCTCGCCTTCCTCGACCGCATCGGCAGCCTCGGCTGCGTGCAGCGGGTGCCGCTCGACCTGCCCGTCGTCGACGAACTCGGGCGGACGGCGAGGATCGGCTATGGGCTTGGGCCGCTGCTTCGTTATCGGCACCTTCCGCTGCGCGACCGGCTGCGCGTCGCGGGCCTCGTCGCCCGGCTGCCGCGGCTCGAGGCCGGCATACGGACGTTCGGCGAGTTCCTCCGCGCGAACGGGCAGTCGCAGACAGCGATCGACCGCTTCTGGGAAGTCTTCGTCCGTCCCGCGCTCAACCTCCGCACAGACGAGGTCGACGCGGGCGCCGCCATCTTCACGGTGCTGACCGCAATGCGGTCCGGCCGAGACGCGAGCGACCTGGTCGTCCCGGCAGTTCCGCTCGGGGAGATGCACGGGGTGGCGGCGCGACGAGCGCTCGCGGAGACCGGAGCAGACGTGCGCACCGAGGCGCGCGTCGCCCGGCTCGACGAGCTGGAGACGGACGCGGTCGTGCTCGCGGTGCCGCCCGACGAGGCCGCGCGCCTGCTCGAGGAGGACTGGAGCTTCGAGCCGTCGCCGATCGTCAGCGTGCACCTCCTCGTCGATCGCAAGATCCTCGAGCGAGACGCCGCGCTGCTCGGCTCGGACGCGCACTGGATCTTCGACCGCGGCCGACTCATCGGAAGCCCGCCCGAGCATGGGCAGTACCTCACGGTCGTCTCGAGCGGCGTCCCGGAGCTCATGGAGCTCCGCGGGCGGGAACTCGTCGAACTGATCGTCCGCGAGGTCACACGACGGTTCGGCGACGCCGGCGTGCTTTGGTCGCGCGTCAGCCGCGAGCCCGAGGCGACGATCGCGCTGCGCCCGGGCGTCGAGCGGCCCCCTCCGGGAATCGTCCGGCCCGGCGTCGCCCTCGCCGGAGCGTGGACCGGGACGGGCTGGCCGGCGACGATGGAGAGTGCGATACGGTCCGGTCGCGCGGCCGCCGCGAGTCTGTTGTCCGACATGACAACTAAGGTAGCCGCATGACTGCCGTGCAGGAGCTCACCGCGCTCGACGCCACGGTTGAGCGCGCCGTCGACCGGCTCTTCTCGCTCCAGCATCCCGACGGGTGGTGGAAGGGCGAGCTCGAGTCGAACGCGACCATGATCGCGGAGCACCTGTTCCTGCTGCACTTCCTGGGGCTGCGCGATCCGGAGACGGACCGGTTGCTCGCGAACGAGCTGCTCGCGCGCCGCCGCGAGGACGGCACCTGGTCGATCTGGTTCGAGGGTCCGCCCGATCTGTCGGTGACCGTCGAGGCGTATGCGGCGCTGAAGCTCGCGGGCGTCGATGCCGGTGCAGCGACCCGCGACTACATCCGGCGCGCCGGCGGTGTCGCGCGCGCGCGTATCTTCACGCGCGCGTTCCTCGCACTGATCGGGCAGTGGCCGTGGCGGCGCCTCGTGCACGTCCCCGTGGAGCTGATCCTGCTACCCGCCGACGGCCCTCTCTCCGTCTACGACTTCAGCTGCTGGGCGCGGCAGACGATGGTCGCACTCTCCGCGGTCGAGGCGCTCCGGCCCGTGCGCCCCAGCGCGATCGATCTGAGCGAGATCGGAGGCCGAAAGACGGAGCCGTCACCGGCGCCGCGCCACCGGCCTCTGCGCCGGCACGCGATCCGGCTCGCCGAGCGCTGGGTGCGCGAGCGCCAAGAGGCGGACGGTTCGTGGGGAGGAATCCAGCCGCCCTGGGTGTGGTCGCTCATCATGCTGGCGGCGCTGGGGCACGGCCTCGAGGACGACGCCTTTGCCCGCGGCCTCGCCGGTTGGGAGGGTTTCATGGTCCGTGACGGCGACCGGCTGCGGCCGGAGGCCTGCCAGTCGCCGATCTGGGACACGGCGCTCGCGGTGCTCGCCCTGCGAGCGGCGGGCGTCACGCCGGACGACCCGCGCCTGCAGGCGGCCGGGGAGTGGCTGCTGCGCGAGGAGGTGAAGGTGCCGGGAGACTGGGCGATTCGCCGTCCGGGGCTCGCACCCGGCGGCTGGGCGTTCGAGTTCGAGAACGACCTCCATCCCGACGTCGACGACACCGCGGTCGTCGTTCTCGCCCTGCGCGAGCTCGGGATCGGAAATGCAGCCGTCCGGCGCGGGCTCGAGTGGACGGTGGGAATGCAGTCCGAGAGCGGCGGCTGGGGCGCCTTCGACGTCGACAACGAAGCGCTGTGGCTCTACAACCTCCCGATCTGCGACTTCGGCAAGGTCACGGACGAGCCGACCGCCGACGTGACCGCTCACGCACTCGAAGCCCTGGCCCACGAAGGGGGCTACGAGTCCTCGCTCTCGCGCGGCCTCGACTGGTTGCTCGCGGAGCAGGAGGAGGACGGCTCGTGGTTCGGCCGTTGGGGGGTCAACCACATCTACGGGACGGCGGCGGCGCTACCGGCGCTTGAGGCGTGCGGCCTCGCGCCCGAGCATTCTGCGCTGAGGCGCGCCGTCGCCTGGCTCGACTCCGTCCAGCAGCCCGAGGGCGCCTTCGGCGAGGACATCCGCTCCTACGCCGACCCGGCCTGGCGCGGGCGCGGCGCGGCGACTCCTTCGCAAACAGCGTGGGCGCTGATGGCCTACATCTCGGCCGGGGCCGGGGAAGCCTTGTCTGCGCGGCGCGCAGCCGAGTATCTTTCCCAGATTCAGCGTCCCGACGGCGACTGGGACGAGCAGCACTTCACGGGCACAGGTTTTCCCCTCGACTTCATGATTCGCTACCACCTGTACCGGCTCACGTTTCCGCTCCTCGCGCTCGGGCGCCTGAGAGAAAGGCTCAACCGATGAAGTTCCCGCTCCGCTCAACCGTCCAGATCGGCCGTTACGTCGTCAGCCAGCAGCGGAAGGGGGACCGCTATCCCCTCGTGCTGATGTTGGAGCCGACGCTCGCGTGCAACATCGCGTGTATCGGCTGCGGGAAGATCCGCGAGTACGAGTCGAACAAGGCGCGACTCACGGTGGAGGAGTGCATCGACGCCGCCGTCCAGTGCCCGGCGCCGGTCGTGTCCATCTGCGGCGGCGAGCCGCTCGTCTACAAGGGCATCGAGGACGTCGTCGCCGGCATGCTCGAGCTGCGCAAGAACATCGACCTCTGCACGAACGCGCTCCGGCTCGAGCAGTACCTCGAGGTCTTCAAGCCGAGCCAACGCCTGACGTTCGTCGTCCACCTGGACGGCATGCGCCAGATCCACGACTACATCTGCGACTACCCGGGCCTGTGGGACATCGCGATCGACGCGATCAAGAAGGCCCGCGAGGCCGGCTTCCGCGTCACGACGAACACGACGATCTTCAAAGAGACGTCGGTGGACGATGTGCTCGAGATGATGGGCTACCTGACCAGCGAGGTCGGGATCGACGGGATGCTGATCGCACCGGGCTATCAGTACTCGCAGATCGATCCGGCGCTGACGATGACGCGCACGGAGCACGAGGAGAAGTTCCGCATCATCCGCAAGGTCGCGCGGCAGCGGAACTACCGTTGGCTCGCCAGCCCGATCTACCAGGAGTTCCTCACCGGCGAGCGCAAGCTCAAGTGCGCGCCCTGGGGCTCGATCACGCGCAACCCGTACGGCTGGAAGGGCCCGTGCTACCTCCTCACGGACGGGATCTTCCCGACCTACGACGCGCTGCTCGAGGGCATCGAGTGGGAGGAGTACGGCCCCGGCAACGACCCGCGCTGCGAGCACTGCGCGATCCACTCGGGCTTCGAGCCCTCGGCGGCGTACGAGGCGGCCGGTTCACTCAAGGAGAGCGCCAGGAGCATGGCGTGGACGTTGACGGGCTGACACGCTCCGCGTCCGGTTTCGCCGGAGGTAGCCCGTGAGCGCTCCGGCGCCTGGTCCGCGGGAGCATCACCAGTGGAATGACCTCACCTTTGCCTGCGCCATGACGGTTGAGGAGCGAATCGCGCGGCGGCTCGGGCGGACGGCGCTCGTGGGGCTTGGAGCGGCGAACGGCGTTCCCGAGGGACGACTGGTCTCGTTCGGCATCGCGGGTGCCCTGTCGGAGGATCTACCGATCGGCACGCTGATCGATGCGACGCGCGTCGTGGACGAGTCGGGCGCGACGCTCTGGGAGGGCGGGCCGCTCGGCGCGGCTCCGGCGCGCACCGGCACGATCCTCGGTGCGAGCCGCATCGTCGACGATCCCTCGGAACGCGCGCGGCTGCAGGCGCAGACTGGTGCCGACGCGGTCGACATGGAATCCGGGCCGCTCGCGCGCAGCGGCCGGCTGGTGGGATGCCTGCGCGCGGTCAGCGATACGCCGACCCGTCGGCTGGGGGGCGTCGCCCGGGGGGCGAAGCCGAACGGCGAGGTCGACTACCTCGGCTTCCTGCGCGGATTCCTGCGCGAGCCGCTCGTGACCGCCCGCGCAGCGCTCGGCGCGCGCCGGGCGCTCAAGAGCCTGGAGGCGCTCGCGTGAGCAAACGAGTCCTGCTCGCCGCGCCGCGATCGTTTTGCGCGGGCGTCGACCGCGCGATCGAGATCGTCGAGCGGCTGCTCGCCGAGCACGGGCCGCCGATCTACGTCCGCCACCAGATCGTGCACAACGACCATGTCGTCCGCCGGCTGGAGCAGATGGGTGCGGTGTTCGTCGACGACGAGGACGAGATCCCGCCGGGAGAGATCTGTGTCCTCTCCGCACACGGTGTCGCTCCGGCCGTGCGCGAGAACTGCGAGCGGCGCGGTCTGCGCGTCGTCGACGCCGTCTGTCCCCTCGTGTCAAAGGTCCACGCGGAGGCGCGCCGCTATGCGGACAGCGGGCACCTCGTCGCACTCGTCGGGCACGCCGACCACGTCGAGGTGATCGGGACGCGCGGAGAGCGACCGGACGCGACCGTCGTGGTCGAATCGCCGGAGGAAGCCGCGCGGCTCGACTCGGGCGGCAAGCCGCTGGCCGTGATCAGCCAGACGACACTGTCGCTCGACGACGTCCGAGGAACCGTCGATGCGCTCGAGGAGCGGTTCGGTGGGCTCAAGCGGCCGGCAGCGGATGACATCTGCTACGCGACTCAGAACCGTCAGGATGCGGTCAAACGGCTTGCGGAGGAGGCCACGCTCATCCTGGTGATCGGCTCGCAGACGAGCTCGAACGCCCAGCGGCTGGTCGAGGTCGCTCGCAACGCGGGCGCGGAGGCGGAGCTGATCGACGGTGAGAGCGCGCTGGGCGACGACTTGCTCGCGCGTCACGAAGTCATCGGCCTGACGGCCGGAGCATCGACGCCCGAAGAGCTCGTCGAGGGGACGATCGCGCAGCTTGCGGCGAGCGGCTATCGCGACCTGGTCGAGGTCACCGTCGCGCGCGAGGACGTTCACTTCCGGCTACCGCGGGAGGTTGCATCGGCATGATTACCGCGAAAAATGCTGCGCATTTTTCGCGGGTCAGAGCTTGTCCCTTCGCTTCCCTCGGGAGACGGAAATGACGAGCGTTGAAATTCCCGTCTCGATCGCGGCAGCGCTGCCCAACCTGACGGTGCTCGACATCACGAACGACGTTCAACACGAGGTGGCGGCGACCGGCGGCAGCGGCATCGCCTACGTCTCGCCGAACGGCGACCCGTCGCTGATCCGCGTCCAGGAACGGGAGACCGGCTTCTTCTCCGATCTCGAGTCGCTGCTCGAGCGCCTCGTCCCGCTCGAGATGGACGATCGTGAACGTCTTGTCTCGATGCTCCTGGGACCGCGGACCGAGCAGATCCCCTTCATCGACGGCCGTCTCTACCTCGGTCAATACCAGCGCATCTTCCTCGTCGGGTTCGAGGATCGTTGCAACGAGGAGTGGATGCTGACCGTCGTCGGCCAGTCCTGAGTTGACCTGACCGCGCCGCGAGGCGCACACTGTCGGTGAGGATGGAGCGTGCTCGGCGGCACCAGCGACTCCTCGCGCGGCTTGCGCTCGGTCTGCTTGCGCTCATCGCGGAGCTCGTCGGCCGCAGCCTGACGCATCGGCTCGACTTCGGGCGTCACGTGGGCGCGCCGAGCTACTCCAGCGCTGACTACTACCCGATCCTGCTCGCGGTCGTGAAGGTCGGCGTCGCCCTGATGCTCGCGCGGCTCGCGTGGCGCTTCGTGAAGGCTCGCGCCGTCGCGCGTGCGGCACGACGGCTGCTTGCAGCGCACGGGTCGCCGGCCACGCGTCCCACCCCGCGCGTGCGACTCCAGCTCTCCCCACGGCTCTGGCTCGGCTCGTTCATCGTCACGTCGGTCATCTACCTCGTCCAGGTCGACGCGGAGGGAATCTCGGCCGGCCGGTGGCCGTTGCTGGCTGGCCGAGTACGAGACGTACGCCGCTGAAACACTGGCCCGGGCGTGGCGGCTGGGCGACCGCTCCAAGCTCGTCCCGCGAGTGGCGCGCGCCGAGCGGGCAACCCCGCGCAGCCTCTTCGGGCTCGCCTTCGAAAGCCGACCTCCTCCGGCACCCGCATAGGCCTGCGGACCGGCGTCCGCGGGCCTGGTCCCTGACCTCGACCTCGGGAGGACGTCGTGAACGCAGAACTCGTCAGCGAACTCGAAGCGCGAGCGCACCGAACGGCACGAGCGCGTGCCGTCCTGGCCCTCGGACCGGTGACAGCGCTCGCGGGAATTCTCTGGGCGATCGTCCAGCCTTACCGGATCACGCTGCTGCATCCGCGCGGTGAGGGTTTCTGGTGGCTCTTCGTGCAACCCCCGCTGCTCGTGATCGCCGTCGGTCTCTTCTTCTACTTCGCCGTCGCGCCTGGACTGCTGGAGGACCTCGAGGATGAGGGACGTGCAGCCGCCCGCTGAGCACGTCCACTGGCTCTTCGCCACGGGCTTCCTGCTCCTGGGGCTCTGTCTGCTCGGGGAGGCGATCGTCGGCACGAAGGTCTGGCGTGGGCGTGCGTGGCGCGCCTACCTGTGGCCCGGCCTCGCCTTCGTGCTCGGCGTGTTCATGTGGCCCGTGATGGTCTTCTTCACGAACTCGACACTGCACATGCTCGCCCACGGGGCCTGGGCGCAGGTGCTGATGTTCGCGGGCGCAGTCGAGCTCGGGCTCGTGCGGGGAAAGCTCCGGGGCAGCTGGTGGCGGTTGGCGATGACCGCCGCGTTCCTCGTCTCGGGCACCGCCTTCCTCATCCACGAACAGAACTCGTGGCTGTTCCAGCGCTCCTCGTTCCTGCACCACGCGCTCGGATGGACACTCGTCGTCGGCGCGATCTTCCCGTTCGCCGGGTTCGCGCTGACGTTCGTCGTCGTCGCGGTGCTCCTCTACTGCGACCGCGACGTCGCGCCGGTCTTCGGACACATCTCCGAGCTCGCGGGGACGCCGCGTCGATGAGACGGTTGCTCCTGATCGGAGCCGTCGCCGCGCTCGCTCTCCCTGCACAGGCGCTCGCGCACGCAACGCTGCAGAAGACCTCGCCCGCGTTCCGTGAGCGCCTGTCCTCGTCGCCACCGACCGTTGTGCTGCTGTTCGACCAGTACGTGAAGGCGGTTCCGGGCTCGGTGCGGTTGTACTCGTCGACCCGGAGCATCGGAGTGACGCGAGTGCGCAGCGACGGTCGCCATCTCGAAGCGTCCCTGCCGCGGTTGCCACGGGGTCCGTACACGGTTCGTTGGCATGCGCTGTCGGGCGACGGGCACGTCGTCTCCGGTGTCTTCACCTTCGGCGTCCGCGCTGCGGCGCCGCCGCCGACGGAAGCGTTCGGAGCGTCCGGGCCCACGCGCACCGAGAACGTCGTGCGGTGGCTGTACTTCCTCGCGCTTGCGTTGCTCGTGGGAGGCCTCGGTTTCCGTGTGCTCGTGCTGCGAGGACCGTTGTCGCCGCGGGCCGAGAGGCGGTTCTTCGTCATCACCGGCATCGCAGCGATCGCGACCATCGACGTCGGGATCGCCGCGTTCATCCTGCGTGCGGAGGACGCGCTCCAGCTTCCGTTCGGACGCTTGCTGTACGGCGACCTGTCACCGATCGCGCATACCCGGTTCGGCACGGCGTTCATCGCCATGACGCTCGGGTTCGCGCTCGTCACGGGGTTTCTCTTCCTCGCCTGGCTCACCGATCGCTCGATCCTGCTGTGGCCGGCGTTGGCGGTCGGGCTCGCGTTCGCGTCGGGTCTCTCCTTCTCCGGGCACTCCGCCGCCGACGCCGGCTCGTCGTGGAAGTCGGAGCTCGCAGACTGGCTGCATCTCTCCGCGGCCTGCCTCTGGATCGGCGGGCTGGTGCAGCTTGCGCTCGTGGTCTGGCCGCTGATGCCGGAAGCACGGCGTACGTCCTTCCTCGCGTTCTCGCGCCTCGCCACGGTGTGCGTGGGCGTGCTGCTGCTCGCCGGCGTGTACCTCAGCATCCTGCGGCTGCCGCACCTCGACGATCTGTGGACGACGGGATACGGGCACGTGCTGCTCGTGAAGATCGGCCTCGTCTCGCTCGCGTTCGCCTGGGGCGGGCTGCACAAGCTCCGGGCGGTACCGGCGCTCGCTCGCGGGAACGAGAGCGTCGGCGGGAAACTGCAGCGGAGCCTGATCGGCGAGAGCATGGTCGGAATGGCGGTGCTCCTCGCGGCAGCAGTGCTGGTCGACGCCAAGCCTCCCGTCCAGCCTGGCCCGACTCCGCCGGCTGCGAGTAGCGTTCCACGCTGATGTTGTGGGCCATCTCCGGCGGCGCGGGCTTCCTGGGCCTGCACCTCGCGCGACGGCTGCTCGCCGAGGGACACTCGGTCCGCACGCTCGACGTCGTCCGGCTCGACGATGCCGAGCTCGAGCGGTCGGTCGAGGAGTTGCGCGGCGACGTGCGCGACCGCGAGCGGGTGCGGGAGCTCGTCGCCGAGACCGACGTCGTCGTCCATGCCGCCGCAGCGTTGCCGATCCAGGCCTCGCGCGATTCGATCCGTTCGGTCAACGTCGGCGGCACGGAGAACGTGCTGCGCGCGGCGCGCGAGGCCGGCGTCAGGCGCGTCGTTTTCGTCTCCTCGACGGCTGTCTACGGCGTACCCGAGAAGCACCCGATCGAGGAGGACGATCCACTCGTCGGCGTCGGCTGGTACGGGGAGTCCAAGATCGACGCCGAGGCCCTTTGTCGCGTCGCCGCCGTCGAGACGACGATTGTCCGGCCGAAGACGTTCATCGGGCCTGAGCGCCTGGGCGTCTTCGAGATCCTGTTCGACTGGATCCGCGAGGGGCGGCGGATCTACGTCCTCGGCAAGGGCTACAACCGCTACCAGCTGCTCGCGGTGGAGGACCTCGTGGAGGCGATCGTCCGCGCGGCGGCTGCACCTGAGGCGGCCGGTGAGACCTTCAACGTCGGCGCGACCGAGTTCGGCACCGTGCGCTCGGATCTGCAGGCTCTGATCGACCACGCCGGTTCCTCGTCGCGCCTGCAACCGGTGCCGGCGAAGTTCGCCGAGATCGTCCTGGGCGCACTCGAGCGGCTGCGCCTCTCGCCGCTCGCGGAATGGCACTACAAGACGGCGCACAAGGACTCGTTCGTCGAGGTCTCGAAAGCGCAGCGTCTGCTCGGGTGGCAGCCCCGGCTCTCGAATCGGGAGGCGCTGATCGGGACATACGACTGGTACCTGGCGAACCGCGAGCGCGTGGGCGCTGCCGGCATCACGCACCGCGTGCCGTGGAATCAGCAGGCGCTCGGCCTGCTCAAGCGTTTGTCGTGATCTTCCTCTCGGAGGCAGAGGTGCGCGAGCTGCTCGATCTCGACGCGCTGGTCGATGCGCTCGCGGCCGCGCACGAGGACCTCAGTGCGGGGAAGGCCTCGATGCCGCCGCGCATCGCCGCACTCGTTCAGGAACGGGAAGGGCTCCTCGGCGTGATGCCTTCGTACCTGCCCTCCGCCGGGCTCACCTGCAAGCTCGTGACGCTCTTTCCACACAACGACGACCGCGAGACGCACCAGGCCGTGATCTGCCTCTTCGATCCGGACAACGGAACGCCGCTCGCGCTGATGGACGGGACCTACGTGACCGCGACGCGCACGGCGGCAGGCTCGGCCCTTGCGACGCGGCTGCTCGCACGTGAGGACGCGCACGTGCTTGCGCTCGTCGGAAGCGGCGTGCAGGCGCGCTCCCATCTCCGCGCGCTTCCGCGAGTACGCAGCTTCGACGAGATCAGGATCGCGGCGCGCGACCGCGCGAAGGCGGAGGCGCTGGTGGACGAGATCGGGCCGCCCGCCCGAGCGGTGGACTCGTACGAGGAGGCGATCCGCGGCGCGGATGTCGTCGCCGCGACGACGCATGCCGTCGACCCTGTCGTCCGTCGGGAGTGGCTCTCGCCCGGCGTGCACGTGAACTCGGTCGGCCTCAACCCGGCGGGGCGGGAAGTGGATGCCGAGACGGTCGCCGACTCCCTGCTGGTGGTCGAATCGCGCGACTCCGCCCTCGCTGCTCCTCCCGCCGGGGCACCGGAGCTCGTCGGCATCGAGCCCCGCCACGTCCATGCGGAGCTCGGCGAGCTCGTCTCCGGGGCCAAGCCCGGCCGAACCTCGCCGGAGCAGATCACCCTGTATAAGTCAGTCGGCGTCGCCGTCCAGGACGCCGCCGCCGCAGCGCTCGTGCTCACGGCGGCGCGGGAGCGGTCGGTCGGCCGGGAGATCGAGCTGGAGGCAGCGAGATGAGCACCAACGACAACTTCAGGCCGGGGCTCGAGGGCGTCGTGGCGTTCGAGACGGAGATCGCCGAACCAGACCGTGAGGGCGGCTCGCTCCGCTACCGCGGGGTCGACATCGAGGAGCTGGTCGGCCAGGTCCCGTTCGAGAAGGTCTGGGGTCTGCTCGTCGACCAATCGCTCGAGCCGGGGCTGGCCGCGTCGTATTGCGAGCTTCCGATTCGCACTGGTGGCTACATGAGCGACCTCCAGGCCGCGCTCGCGATCTTCTCGGGCCGATGGGATCTCAAGCAGCTGATCGACATCGATGAGACGCAGACGCGTGACGACCTCGCGCGCCTTTCTGCCGGGGCGTTGTCGGTGGTAGCGCAGTCAGCTCGCGGCGACGCGACGCCCGTTCCCGAAGACGAGGTGATGAAGGGCGAGACGGCTGCGGAACGGTTTCTGCTCGCCTGGCGAGGCGAGGTCGACGAGCGCCACGCGAGGGCGATCGATACCTACTGGATCTGCACCGCCGAGCATGGGTTGAACGCGTCGACCTTCACCGCGCGCATCGTTGCGTCGACGGCCGCCGATTGCGGTGCCGTTCTCGCCTCCGCCGTCGGAGCGCTCTCCGGTCCGCTCCACGGCGGCGCGCCGGCGCGCGTCCTACCGATGCTGGATGCGGTGGCCGAGCTGGGCGACGCGGAGAAGTGGGTTCGCGATGCTCTCGGCCGAGGCGAGCGGATCATGGGTTTTGGCCACCGTGTGTACCGCGCCGAGGACCCGCGGTCGCGTGTGCTGAAGCGCACCGCGAAGGAGCTTGGCTCGCCGCGCGTCGAGGTCGCCGAAGAGCTCGAGCAGGTCGCGCACGAGGCGATCGCGGAGCGCCATCCCGACCACTCGTATACGAACGTCGAGTTCTGGTCCTCGGTCGTGCTCGACATCGCCGAGATTCCCCCGTCGCTCGCGCCGGCGATGTTCGCGTGCTCGCGCACGGCCGGCTGGTCGGCGCACGTGCTCGAACAAAAGCGCACGGGACGTTTGATCCGACCAAGCGCCCGCTATGTCGGTCCCGGCGAGCGCCACTTGTCACAGCTCGGAAGCTGACGCTTCCGAGCTGATCGGGTACGCCGCTTTCGCGGTAAACGTGCGCGTGCGAGAGATGCGGGCGGTCTCGCGGCTCGCAGTAGGCTGCGGCGCGTGGAATTGACCGCCTACCGCGACCGCTTCCCGATCCTTCGTGACACCACCTATCTGATCAACCACTCATTGGGCGCGATGCCTGCGGCTGCCGAGGAACGTCTGCTCGAGTTCGTGCGCACCTGGCGCGAGCGCGGGATTCGCGCCTGGGCTGAAGGCTGGTGGGAGATGCCGATCGCGGTCGGCGACCAGATCGGGCGCATCATCGCTGCGCCGCCAGGGGCGACCGTCATGCACCAGAACGTCGCCGTTGCGGAGGCGATCGTCGTCTCCTGCTTCCGACCGGTCGACCCGCGACGCAACCGCGTCGTCTACGAAGAGGGCAACTTCCCCAGCGTCCGGTACCTCTACCAGGCGCAGCCCGACCTCGAGGTCGTCGTCGTCCCGAACGACGAAGCGATTGTGGAGGCGATCGACGAGTGCACGCTGCTCGTCCCGATCACGCACGTCCTGTTCAAGACCGGCGAGCTCCAGGACGCCGAGGCGATCGTCCGCCGCGCGCACGAGGTCGGCGCCCACGTCGTGCTGGACGCGTACCAGTCGGCCGGAATCGTTCCCCTCGACGCCACGGCGCTGAATGTCGACTTCGCCGTCGGTGGCAGCGTCAAGTGGCTCTGCGGCGGACCCGGCAACGGCTGGCTCTACGTGCGCCCGGACCTCGCCGACGTGCTCGAACCCACCTTCATGGGCTGGCAGGCGCACGCGCGGCCGTTCGGGTTCGAGCCGGAGCTCGAGTACGCATCAGGATCCAAGCGCTTCCTCACCGGTACGCCGAACGTCCCGGCCCTCTATGCGGCGACCGCAGGCTATGACCTGATCGAGGAGATCGGTGTCGCGCGGATCCGCGAGAACTCAGTACGACAGACACAGCTCCTGATCGAGCTCTTCGACCAAGCGGGGTTCGAGATCGGCAGCCCGCGGGACCCCGGCCGGCGCGGCGGCACGGTCACGGTCCGCACCCCGGAGTTCGAGGCCGTGCACACGGAGCTCGCCGAGCGGCAGATTCTGTGCGACTTCCGCCCGGATGCCGGGCTGCGGCTCGGGCCGCACTACTACAACTCTGACGACGAGCTGCGGTACGCGGCCGCGCAGATCGCCGAGATCGTCGAGACGGGCGCGTACGAGCGCCACCTCGGCGCAGCAGCTCGCTTCTGAGATAGTGCCCCTCCCGGCAATGCATGCCGGCTTCTGGCCCGCGATCACGCGGCGCCAGAGTCCACCCTCGCTCTTACCAAGGCTTCTAGCCTTGGCCGCGAGCGAGTGCGGCCTCTGGCTTGGTGCTCGCGACCCAGAAACTCGGCGGCATCACCGGAAGGGGCACTACCGCTGCGTGGGACAGAACTTGTCGTTCGCGAGGAACTGCATGAACAGCGCATCCATGCGCCGCTCGTACTCGACGTCCGCCTGGTTGGACGGATTGAAGTCGTGCAAGCCGGCGGCTTCCCAGCTCACGTCCGGAGTGACGCCGGGACCTTCGACCGTGATCCGGTAGCGCTTTCCGTTCCCGGCCGGCCGAAGATTGTTCGGATATCCGGGAAGCGTGTTGTCGCGCGTTGGCCAGAAGCTGTAACAGAAGGCGCCGCTGACCGTGCGGAACACGATCGACGTCTCGCGTTTCCAGCCAGGCCCGTAGGCCGAGTCGAGCGTATCGATGTAGAGGCTGCGTCCGTACTTGTCGTTGGGGGCGCCGTCCCGCCCGGTGCCGAAGCCGAAGACCGGGTTGCCCAGGTACGTCAACCTGCCGAAGAGGTCGTGCGCTTGGCCCCCGAAGGCCCAGTCGGGATAGGCCTCGAGCATCGCCAGGGGGCCAGTCCAGTGCGACACGTGCAGCTCCCACTGCGTCTGTCGCGGGAGCCAGGGCACATAGCCGCGGTGGGGGAGATACGGCTGCCAGGCCTGCAGGGCCCAGTACGAGCCGTCCGGCGCCTTACACGAGGCCACCACGTACACGAGCGGAGGGCCGTCGTACTTCCCGCACCGATTCCGGAAGTGCTTCCACACCAGTCGGTGTGACGTCTTCCAGCCGCCGCTCCAGTCGAACCTGAAGCGCACCTGACGCTCCGTTCGGCTCGGGGGCCGTGCGTTGACGGCACCCCAGACCAAGGTATGAAACGTGCGGCCGCGGGCGCGATAGGTGACGAGCGCAAACCCGCGTGCGTTCACGGCGAGCCGCACGCCTGATGCATTGACGTCGACCCGCTCGGACGCGCGCGCCGTCGACACGCCTGCTGCGAGCACGGCAACAACCACGGCAGCAATCAGACGGCGACCCACGGTTCCCTCCCGGGCGCGGACGGTAGCGGAGATTCCCCCGCACGGGTGATCCGTTTTACCGTTTTCAAAACCGATTCGTCATCGGTGGGCCGCCGCATTCTGCTCCCGCTTGCCGTCGCCCTCGCGCTCGTTCCTGTCACCAGCGCGTCCGCCTCGCAGCTGATCGACCGCAACGCCAAAGGAGCCAGGCTCGCCGTGAACGCCAGGGGCGAGGCGCTCCTGACGTACCGCACGCGCGGGCGGACGCAACACGTATTGGCCTGGGGCGCCATCGACGCGCGCCAGCCGACCTCCGGCAAGTCTCAGGTTCGCTTTCGCAAGGACTACTCGGGCCGAGGCCGCTACTGGCTCACGTTCAAGAACCAGTGCCGCCGCTACGACGGGCCGAGGCTCGCGTACCTCGTCACCGCATGCGCTGCTCCGGACGGCTCGTACTGGGCCCTTCAGGCGTGGCAGACGCCGCTGCCGGACCTCGGCATGGATCCCTGGCTGCCCGTCCACCGGGCGTGGGAGCTGCACCTCTCGCACTGGTCCGGTCCGATCGCGAAGGTCGAGGCGTGGACGGACTGGATCTACAGCGGCCGCTTCCACCACCTTTTCGGACGCGTGACCTACGACGGCCTGCCGGTGCACGGGTTCACCGCGACGCGCAGAGGCGCGCCCACCGACGCCTACGGCCGCCTCGTCTACCTCGACACGTTCAACTCACGTTACGGCAAAGGTTGGAAGCGGGAGAACGCATTCCTCGCGCACAACCCGACCGGACTCTTCTGCTACGGCTTCTACCCGTTCGATCCGACGAGGGGATACGCGCATCCGCCGGGCTTCCCGAGCACGCCGCGAGGCCCCGGCAACGGCGAGAAGTACCGACTAACGGTGAACGGGCCGGGCGTTACCCCGGACGTCACCATCGCCATCCCCGGCCTGCACGACTACAACCCGAACAACCCGGCGGACGTGGCGTACGAACGCCGGCAGAACGCGCTGCTCGACTCCATCGTCGGAGTCGACAAACAATGTGGACGTCACTGACGCAGAAGCTCGAGCAGGCGCTGCGCGTAGGCGGGCGCGGTCGGCTCGTCCTCGTGCCGGAAGTAAGCGAAGACGGGAACCTCCATCGCGCCGATCCGGTCGACCCAGCTGCGTAGCTCCTCGTCCGAGTACGGCGGGTCTCGAAAGCGGACGTATCTGAACGACGCTTCGTGCTCGAGGTCGTTGACGCGCACCGCGCCCGCTTCGGCGAGCCGTGGCTCGATGCCGTCCCAGGAGGGGTGGGCGAGGTCGAAGGCGACCTGCAGCCCGGGATCGAGCGAGCCGAGGATCAATTCGATCATGCCCTCGTCACGCGCGCTGATCAGCTGGACGCGTATCGGCCCGAGTCGATCGCCGAGCGTGTGCACACGCGGGCCGAACTCTGCGAGCAGCCGCGGCCGGTTGCCGGCGAGCTTCGGCGCGAAGCGGAACCCCGGCGGGGTCTGCTCGGCCCAGCGCCGGAACTGCTCCTCGGCCGGCAGCCGGTAGCCGGTGGTGTTCAGCTCGACCGTCGAGAACCGTTCGGCGTAGAAGCGGAGGAAGTCTTTGGACTCCGTTCCGGGCGGGTAAAACACAGGCTTCCAGGACGGATAGGACCAGCCCGAAGTGCCGACCTGCACCCGGGCTAGACTCGATTTCGTGGCAGTCACTCCCGAAGTGTTAGCCGAGAACACCGTCCCCGTACTCGACCACGGTTTCGTCGCGCTGGACGGGGCGCTTGCCTCCGACCTCGCGGTGGTGAACGGCGCACGCGTCTCCTTCAATCAAGCCTCGGACGAGATGACGGAACGGGACGGCGGCCTGATCCGCTTCCTCATGCGCGAGGGTCACGGCAGTCCCTTCGAGCACGGCTATTTCCGATTCATCGTCAAGGCGCCGCTCTTTGTGGTGCGCGAGCACCATCGACATAGAGCGGGGCATTCGTATAACGAGTGGAGCGGTCGCTACTCGAAGATCGAGCCGGAGTTCTATGTCCCCGAGTACGTAAGGACCCAGGTCGGCAAGCCTGGGGCGTACTCCTTCGAGCCTGTCGATGACGTGACCCGTGAGGCTGCACGGCGCGAGATCGAGGAGAACGCGACACGGGCTTTCCAGGCGTACGAGCGGATGCTCGAGCAGGGAGTGGCGAAGGAGGTCGCACGCGCAGTTCTGCCTCTCTCGACGTACACCAAGTACTACTGGAGCTGTAATCCGCGCAGCCTCATGCACTTCTGCTCACTGCGGAATCACGAAGCTGCCCAGTACGAGATTCGAGAGTACGCAGCGGCCGCGGAATCGTTCCTCGAGCGCCTTATGCCGGTCACGCACGCAGCTTTCGTCGAGCGCGGGCGGATCGCTCCCTAGACGCTCGGCCGCAGGACGATCTCAGTCGGCTCGTGGTTCGGCGGGATCTGCCGCGTGACGACCCAGCCGTTCTTGTCGAAGTGCTTGAGGTCGTAGGACGCGCTGAGCCGGACGACTGTTTGACCCTGGCCAACGTTGAAGACACCGCACTTTGCAACCGGCTTGCCCTTCCGAGTGAGGTAAAGGTCGTAGTAGCCGCCCTCGGGCAGCTGTTGGAGGCCGCTGACCTGGAGAACCATCGGCCAGTTGCCCTGACTGTCCCGCTTGCCGAGCTTGAGCGTGGCCAGCGCATCTCGATCGAGCTCAGTCCCCCGCAGCTTCACAGTCCGCACGGCGTTGATCGACGTCGAGTCCGAGCTCGTCGTCTGGCCGAGCAGGAAGCCGACCAAGACGGCTGTTGCGAGCACGGCGGCCGCGAGCAGCGGGCGGCGGCGAGTGGCCGGCTTTCGCCGGTGCCAGAGCGGCGGCAGCGCTTCCTCGGGCCAGGGAACCGAGTCCAATTCCAGCGAGAGCTCGGGCGGCGGCTCGGCTGCGAGAAGCAACTCGTGCGCGCGACGAAGCCGCTCGCGCTCGTCCTCCGGGACGTCGTCATCGACGAGCTCGTCGAAATCGGGCCTGCGGGTCATCGCAGCTCTCCCTCGAGCAGATCGGCCAGCCGCCCGAGACCGGCGCGCGTCCGGGTCTTGACCGTCCCGAGCGGGATCCCCAGGAAGTCCGCGACCTCGCTCTGGGAGAGGCCGCCGTAGTACGCGAGCTCGATCACGTCGCGCTCGTTCCGCGGCAGGTCTTCGAGAGCGCGATGCACGCGCCACGAGACATACGCGGTCTCGGTCTGCTCTTCAGGGGTCGGCTCGACCGCTGGCGTGTCGGGAACATCGCCGGGCGGCTCGTTCCGGCTTCGGGAACGATCGACGATCGCATTGCGAGCGACGGCGTACAGCCAGGGCGCGCCGGCGCCACGCTCGGGCTTGTACGTCCTCGCCGAGCGCCAGACTGCCGCGAACGTCTCCTGGACGGCGTCCTCGGCCCGCATGCGATCGCCGAGGCGGCGCAGGGCGAGGCCGAACACCGGTCTGGCATATCGGCGGTAGAGCGCCTCGAAGGCGTTCGCGTCCTGGCGGGCCACCCGCCGGATCAGATCGCCGTCGGTCGGACGGCCCTCCTCATCGAGCGTGTCTGCTCCCGTCGATTCCCGTTGAGCCCTCTGCGGCATGGCAGCCGGCAAGGCATAGCTAAAGCCCATCTCATCTGGGTCTTTACGGGATTCCACGTCAAGCGGATTGGAGCAGACTGCGGTCTGCCGCGACAACCACCTACCCGAACGAAACGCTTAAAAACCCCTTACCGGCGAAACACGTCTGTAGGGAAGAAGCCGTACAAACCGCAGGGGGTTCCATGATGCGCAGGCTTATTCCGTTCGGAGTCACGGCGCTGGCGCTCGTCCTGGTCGCGCCGGCCTCGACAGCGACCACCACGGTTCAGATCAAGCGCTCTGGCTTCGTACCGGCGACCGTGACCATCAACCAGGACGACGCCGTCACCTGGAAGAACGTGGACACGATCGACCACCAGGTCGTGGCGAACGGAGGCTCGTTCGTCTCGCCGATCCTGAAGCCGGGCAAGACGTACACGCACACTTTCCGGAACGGCGGCACGTTCCGCTACCACGACGGGCTGCATCCGACCCTGAAAGGCACCGTCACGGTGCGCGGCGCGCCGGCTCAGGTGACGCTGGCGACCTCGGCGCCGGTCGTCAAGTTCGGGGCCCAGGTCACGCTCACCGGCACCGTCTCCAACAAGAAGGAAGGCGAGACGGTGACGCTGGTCGCGCTTCCCTTCGGCCAGACGACGAAGCAGGTGGTCGCGACGCTGCAGACGACGCCAGGGGGAACGTTCTCGTACAACGTCACGCCGCAGATCTACACGACCTACCAGGCGCAGTGGAAGTCGCGGGAGAGCTCGGTGATCGTGCAGGTGCAGCCGATGATCAAGCTGCCGGCCGCCTCGCGATCCGGCTACTTCCACTTCTATGTCAAGGCCGGACAGTCGTTTGCCGGCCGGCTCGTGTTCCTCCAACGCTTCACGCTCGCCCATCAGTGGGTCAACGTGCGGCAGCTCGCGCTTGGCTCGAAGTCCGGGCGGATCATGTCGCTGCGATTCGTGCGCTCCGTGATCCCGCGCGGCCGCTGGTCGATCCGGATCTTCATGCCGGCCAGCGCGATGCCGGGCGGCTACATGGATGCCTGGAGCGGTACGCAGCCGGTCGTGAGGCGCTAGGGCGATGCAGACCGCAAGCCAGGCCTGCTCGCGGCGTCTTTTCCAAGACGAAACTCAGTCTTGGGGGTTGAAAATCATGAAGAGACTTCTCGGCGTGGGACTCGCTGTCGTCGCCACGGCGGTTGCTTCGTCGGCTCCGGCCGCAACGTCGACGATGGCGATCACGCGAAACGGCTATGTGCCCAAGACCCTGACGATCGCGACCGGTGATTCCGTGAACTTCGTCAACCAGGACACGGTTGCGCATCAGGTCGTCTTGAAGCCGACGACAGGATTCACCTGTGCTGCCGGTCTCGTGATCCAGCCCGGCCAGAGCTCGGCCTGCACCTTCGTCACGGTCACGAAGTACGCCGTCAGCGACCCGAATCGCAGAACGGGCGCCTTCAAGGGAACGATCACCGTGAACGCGGGGCCTCCGGGCAGCGCGCTCTCGCTGGCCGCTGCACCCAAGGTTGCCGCATATGGAGGCCACGTGACGCTGTCGGGCAGACTGGCAGCCGGGCTCGCGAACCAGAAGATCGAGATCTTCGCGCAGGAGTGCGGGGCGTCCGCGTCGACGAAGCTCACAACAGTCACGACGACGGCCGACGGCGGATACAGCTTCGTCGCGCTGCCGCGCAAGAACACGACCTACCAGTCGAAGTACAAGGCCCTGTCGAGCGCGCAGGCCCTCGCGAAGGTGCGGCCGAAGGTCACGCTCCGCAAGCTCGCACCGCGGAAGTTCCGCGCCACGGTGCTCGCCGCCGAGTCGTACGCGGGGAAGTTCGTGCTCTTCCAGCGTTACAGCGTGTCGAAGCGGCGCTGGATCACGGTCCGCTCGGCGGTGCTGCGCGCGGGATCGACGCTGACGACGCCGATCAACCCGACGAGCGTCTCGACGACGACCTTCCGCGCGCGGATCAAGGCGCGACTGCGCGTGCGCGCGCTTTTGACCCAGGCGCAGGCGGGCGGCTGCTACGCCGCTTCCAGGAGCGCCACGATTCGCAGCTAGACCACTAGTCCACTTCGAGAGCGCGGGCTGTTCTAGCGCGCGCTCTCGAACCGCTCTTGCACGGCGTCCCAGTTGACGACGTTCCACCACGCCTCGAGGTAATCGGGCCGGCGGTTCTGGTACTTCAGGTAGTAGGCGTGCTCCCACACGTCGATGCCGAGCAGCGGCGTGTCCGCGTTGCTGATCGGTGAGTCCTGGTTCGCCGTCGAATAGACTGCGAGGCCGGTGCCGTCGTGGACAAGCCAGGTCCATCCCGAGCCGAAGCGCTTGACGCCCGTGTCGTTGATCAGCTTCTTCAGCTCGTCGACAGACTCGAAGGTGTCGGCGATCGCGTCCGCGAGCTTCCCGCTCGGCTCACCGCCGCCGTCCGGGCTCATGATCTCCCAGAAGAGCGTGTGGTTCGCGTGGCCGCCGGCGTTATTCCGGACCGCCGCCTGCTTGTCCTCGGGCAGGAGATCGAGGGTCGCCAGGACCTGATCGACAGGCCGGTCCGCCCACTCCGTGCCCTCGAGCGCCTTGTTGGCGTTGTCGACGTAGGCCTGGTGGTGCTTGTCGTGGTGGACGCGCATCGTCTGCTCGTCGATGTGCGGCTCGAGTGCCGCGTAGTCATAGGGCAGCGGAGGCACCTCGTAGGCCATCGGTCGCTCCTTTCTCGCTTGTAGAGCGAGGATATGCTCCCGCGGCCCGGCAAGGTCGAGACAGGAGTGAGGATGGCGACGCTCGCGTTCAAGTTCGAGGAGATCACCGCACGGGAGCTCAAGCCGGAGCTGTACGAGCTCGACGGCATCTCGCGCGCGACGATCGAGGCCCACTACAAGCTCTACGAGGGCTACGTCAACAAGCGGAACGAGATCCTGGCGAAGCTCGACGAGGTGGACACCTCGAGCGCCAACCAGGTCTACTCCGATATCCGTGCGCTCAAGGTCGATCTGACCTTCGCGATCGGCGGCATCAAGAACCACGAGATCTACTTCGAGCACCTCGGCGGCGGTGGGGGCGACCCGACCGGCTTGATCGCAGACCTGATCGTGCGGGACTTCGGCTCGGTGCAGGACTGGCGCACCGACCTGAAGGCGACGGGGATGGCCGGGCGCGGCTGGGCCTGGACAGCCTACGACTGGGACGAGGGCCGTCTCTTCAACTACGTGGGCGACGCGCAGAACACGTTCCCGATCTGGAACGCCACGCCGCTGATCGCGCTCGACGTTTACGAGCACGCCTACTTCCTCGACTACCAGACGGACCGTGCGTCCTACATCGACGCCTTCTTCGACAACCTGGACTGGTCGACGATCAACGACTGGGTCTCGAAGTACCAGATCCAGAAGTAGGTCGGAATGACCACGGCGCTGCTCGTCGTCGCCGGTTACCTGCTCGGATCGATGCCGTGGGGGTACTGGCTCGTCCGGCTCGTGAAGCACGACGACATTCGCCGCTACGGGAGCGGCAACGTCGGCGGGACGAACGTGTGGCGCGTCTACCGCTGGCGGCTCGGGCTGCCGGTCGTCGTCCTCGACACGGCGAAGGGATTCGTTCCGGCGCTGGTCGCCACGCTCGCCGTCTCCCACCTGGCGGGCGTGCTTGCAGGCGCGGCTGCGATGCTCGGGCACTGGCGACCGCTGTTCCTGCGCTGGCAGCGAGGCGGGAAGATGGTGGCGACCTGCGGCGGTGCGTTCCTCGGCGTGGCACCCGTCGTCGGTGGCATCGGGGCCGGTGTCTGGATCGCCGTCTTCCTCCTCTTCCGCTACGCCTCGGTCGCGTCGATCGTGGCCGCGTTTGCGCTACCGGTGATCGCGGCGCTGCTCGGCGAGCCGTGGCCGGTCATCGCCTTCGCCGTGGCAGCAGCGCTCGCGGTCGTCGTCCTGCACCGGGCGAACATTGCGCGCCTGCGCGCCGGCACCGAGAGTCGCTTCCGTTTCCGGCGTCCCGCGAGCGCCCGTCCCGCCGAACTCAAGTAACACTGTGTTACTAGTGGTTCACGGCGGCAGTACGACACGCCCCGGAAGTAAGTAACACAGTGTTACTTGGTCTTTGGTGCCGCTTCTACGCAGCAAGCCACTCGCGCAGCTCGGTGTGCCGGTCGGCGAGCTCGCCGTTGCGGAGCTCGTTGCGAAGCTCTCCGACCGTGCCGTAACGCTCGGCCAGCACCTCGTGCGAGTGGATCGTCTCGAAGTTGACCTGACGCGCGAGGAGGAAGTCTCCGTCCTCGAGCTCGTCGTAGCGGTCCAGCGCGGACCGTAAGGAGATGCGTACGGAGTCCTCGACGAAGCGCGGCTGCAGATGCGCGTGCTCGACGACGAAGAGCTCGTCGGGCCGCTTGAGGAGCTCGTAGATCGGCGAGCTCATCGAGCCCTCGACGATTGTCG
>WNGA01005164.1_pt1 | contig 25612 bp, 27 predicted proteins | sample 5400061 | NCBI WGS metagenome assembly WNGA01 (sample SAMN13153366, study PRJNA577476) | soil metagenome | isolation source: 100 cm soil or saprolite under grassland replicate 2 | place: USA:California | collected 2016-06-15 | reverse complement strand
TTCCAGCTCACGCAGCCGGGCGGGCACCTCGGCACCTATGTCCTCCCAGTTGCGGTTGGCGGCGCGCTGCATGGTGGCGGCGTGCTCGGGATGCATGTGCCCGAACCGGCCCTGCATGACCAGGTAGTCCGTGACCGGCCGCATCGTCGGCGGGATGAAGTAGTCGTAGGAGCGGGTGAGCGGGTCGTACTCCCACACCGGGAACAGGCCAGCTTCCACCACACGGCGGCCCAGCTCGACGGTCATCGGCGTCTGGTACACCCAGCCCTTCTGGCAGGGGGTGTAGACGTGCATGAAGGCAGCGCCACGGAAGTTGAGCCCCTTGCGGGTCTTGTTCATCAGGTCCATGAGGTACCCGACCGTGGTGGTGGCCACGTAGCAGTTGGGGTGCCCCTCGGCCATCATCTTGGCCAGGTTCTTGGGCGGCAGCTTCTTGCCTTCGGGAATGACCTTGCCCGGCGGGGTGAAGGTGGTGTTGCTGCCGTACGGGGTGGTCGGCGAGGTCTGGATGCCGGTGTTGGCGTAGCACTCGTTGTCGTAGCAGATGAACAGCGCGTCGTGGCCGCGGTACAGCGCGCCGGAGATCGAGCCGATGCCGATGTCCGCGGCGCTGCCGTCACCGGCCATGACGATGATGTTGGGGTACTCCCCGCGGTACTTTCCCTTGCGGATCATCGCCTCGTAGGCCGCGGCGACCCCTGAGGTGAACGAGCCGCCCGAGGCGATCTGGGTGTGCGCCCACGGGACCGTGTACGGCGTGGACATGTAGGTGGCGTTGGCCACGTACATGCACCCGGTCGGGCCGGCGACGACCGTGTTCTGCCCGGCGGCCTTGAGCACCGCCCGGTACTCGATCGCCGGGCCGCAGCCGGCGCAGGTGCGGTGCCCGGCCTGGTAGGGGTCCTCGACGGGCAGGTCGGGCAGGTAGTGCCGGTCGCGGCCGACGTCGTCGTCGACCGTCGTCGCGCGGCCCTGCTCGTCGAAGAGCGGCAGGTACTGGCGCACGACATCCTGGGTCAGGGTCATCGGTCCATCCTCCTCATTCCTCGAAGCCCGCCCAGTGGGTGGCCTTCTCCACCTGGCCACGCTCCATGGCGGCCACCATCTTGTCTGCCATCCAGTCGAACTCCTTGGCCGGCACGGTCTCGCCGCCGAGGCCGGCCATGAACGAGGTGACCAGCGGCCGGTTGTGCGGCGAGTGGTACAGCGCGGTGGTGACGTCCAGGGACAGGATCCCGCCGTAGCTGGCGCCGCCCAGGCCCAGGTTGGTCTCGACCACGCCGACGACCTTGGCGCGGGCGAGCGCCTGCTGCAGGTCCTCGGTGGGGAACGGCCGGAACCACAGCAGCCGGGCCATGCCCGCCTTGATGCCGCGCTCGCGCATCGCCTTCACGGCGGTCGTGCAGGTGACCGCGTGGCCGCCCTGGATGACGAACACCACCTCGGCGTCCTCCAGGAGGTAGCCCTCCACGAACGGCGGGTAGTGCCGGCCGAAGGTCTCGCCGAAGCTCGCGGTCTTCTCGCGGATGATGTCCAGCGCGGTCTCCATGGCGCGGGCGCGCTCGAGCTGCAGGGGCGGCCCCTGCTCGGGGTGGATCTGCGGGCCGTGGGAGACCGGCCTGTGCGGGTCCAGCGCGAACGGGTGCCGGTAGGGCGGGAGGAACTCGCGGACCTGCGCCGGCTCCGGCAGCTCGACCATCCCGGAGATGTGCGACACGAAGTAGCCGTCCTGGCAGATCATCTGTGGCAGCAGCAGGCGCGGGTCCTCGCCGATGGCGTAGCCGAGCAGGGTCTTGTCGAACACCTCCTGCGGCGTCGACGCCCAGCCCATGAGCCAGCCCATGTCCCGGGTGCACAGCGCGTCGGTGTGCTCGGAGCCGAAGTCGCCCGGCGGGTCGAGGGTGCGGTCGGCGATGGCCATCTGGATGGGGATCCGCGCCCCGGACGTGGGCGAGTACAGCTCGTAGGCGTAGGTGACGCCCACGCCCGAGGAGCCGGTGTACGCGCGGGCGCCGGAGGAGCCGGCGCCCAGCGCCGCGGAGAGCTGCGCGTGCTCGCCGTCGGCGTGGATGAACTCGGCGTCCAGGAGGCCCTCGGCGATGAACTGCGCGAGGTTCATCATGATCGCCGTGTACGGCCGGATGGGGTAGGCGGTGATCACGTCGACGTCGGCGAACAGCGCGGCGTGCGCGGCCGCGCCACAGCCGTTCATGCGCTTGGTCGTCCCAGAGAGGTGGATGATCCGCTGGTCGTGCGCGAGCACGGGGTCGATCTCCGGCTCGGTGGCCGCGGCCGTGACGATTCTCTCGGCCAAGGTCCTATCCCTCCCCGTTGCCGTTGCCGTTGCCGGCCGCGTGGCGCGTGGCCCGCCGCGCGGCGTCGTACTCGGCGATCGCCTGCTCGTGGATGCGGGCGATCGGGATGGACTGCTCGGCGTGGGCGCCGTCGTAGGGGGCGAAGGCCGTCTCCATCCGCGTCACGTCGTCCTGCTCGGCGAAGTCCAGCTCCGGGACCTTCTCCAGGCAGCCGGTCGGGCACTCCTGCACGCACACCAGGCAGCCCTTGCAGTACTTGGTGCGGATCGAGTAATGCCCGTTCTCGCGCGCGTCCCGCATCACGCTGACGTCGGGGCAGACGATGTAGCAGTTGTCGCAGCCGTTGCAGACCCCGCAGCTCATGCACCGGTCCGCCTCGGCCATCGCCTGCTCGGTGGAGTAGGCCAGGGTGACCTCGGTCTCCTGGTCCCTGACCCGCTCGGCCGGCGGGACCATGGGCGCCTCGATGCGCGGCGCGTGCTTGAAGTACGCGGTGTTGAGGCGCTCGTAGGGAATGACCTCGACCGGGTCCGGCGGGGTCAGCTCGGTGGCGCGCAGCACCTTGTCGATGTTGCGGGCGGCGCGCTTGCCGTCGCCGAGCGCGTCGACCACCATCGCGGGGCCGCGGACGATGTCACCGCCGGCGAAGATGTTGCCCTCCACGCGCCCGTAGTCGTCGGCCTGGAGCAGGCCGCGCTCGTTCAGGTGGTCCGGCGCCCAATCCAGGTTCTGGACCTGGCCGATGGCGAACATGACCGTGTCGCACTCGACCTGGACCTCGGTGTCCGGGGTGACCTCCGGCTTGACGTTGCCGTGCTCGTCCTTTGCCAGCCGCGCCTGCGCCAGGACCGCGCCGGTGACCACGCCACCGTCGCCGAGGATGCGGACGCAGGCGGTGCCGGGCTGCAACCGCACGCCCTCCTCGACGGCCTGCTCCAGGTCGTCGGGTTCGATCAGCAGCTCGTCCCTGGCCTCGAGGCTCACGATGGTGACCTCGTCGGCGCCCAGGCGCAGGGCGGAGCGGGCGGTGTCGGAGGCGGTGTTGCCGCCGCCGATCACCAGGACCTTCTTGCCGACCTTCACGGGCCGGCCGTAGCCGGCCTCGCGCAGGAACTCCAGCCCGCCCGTGACGCCGCGCAGGTCGCTGCCTTCCACCGGGAGGCGGCGGCCGACGTCCTGGCCGACGGCGAGGAAGGCGGCGTCGTAGCCGCCGAGGTCCTCCCAGGTGACGTCGGTGCCGACGCGGGTGTTGCAGCGGATCTCGATGCCGCCGAGCCGCTCGATCTTGGCGATCTCGGCGTTGAGGACCTCCTCGGGCAGGTGCCAGTGGGGGATGCCGCCGCGCAGCATGCCGCCCGGCCTGGCCTGCGCCTCCAGGATCGTCACCCGGTAGCCGAGGCGGCGCAGGTGGTAGGCGCAGCCGAGCCCGCCGGGCCCGGAGCCGACCACGGCGACGTGCTTGCCGTTGAGCGCCGGCAGCGTCGGCGCGATCGGGTCGTCGGCCAGCGCCAGGCCGTAGTCGCCGAGGTAGCGCTCGACGTTGCGGATGCCGATGGGCTCGTCGTGGTCCTTGCGGTTACAGGCGCTCTCGCAGGGGTGGTAGCAGACCCGACCGGTGACCGCGGGCATCGGGTTGTCTTCCATGATGGTCAGGTAGCCGTCCAGGAAGCGCTCGTGCTTGACGTAGTCGAGGTACTTCTGGATCTGCTCGCCGGTGGGGCACGCGTTGTTGCAGGGCGGCATCTTGTCGCGGTAGACGGGCCGGAAGAATCGGAAGTTCCCCGTGGGGAACAGCTCCTGGCCGGCCTCTTCGGTGGGTGCCGGCGTGACGCCGGCGAACGGGAGCCGCAGGTGGTCGGGGATTCTCGTGTTCCTGACTGACATACGCGCGTACCTCGAGGCTCGATGGCGGGCGTCGCTGGGCGCTGTCAGGTCGGTGCCGTGGCGGTGGCGCGCCGCTCGGCGTAGTCCAGGACCGTATGCTGTTCCGCCCCGCGCCTGAAGGCGGCCTGGTCGTAGACCGTCTGCGCGACGGCCTCCAGCGGCAGCACGCCGGTGGCGGCGGTCAGGGCGCCGATCAGCGGCGCCGCGATGCCGATCCCGACCTCGCTGCGCTCGGTGGCGCCCTCGGTGGACATGCGGTCGTAGGCGAGCTGCCCGAGGTCGCGCACGAACATCCACGGGCTCCGGCCGAGCTGCTCGGCCAGGGCGACGGCGTCGACGACCACCAGCTTGCTCAGCTTGGCGCGCATCGACTCGGGCAGGAAGCGCAACAGGTACTCGGGGTCGCGGCTGGAGTTGATCACCAGCACGCCCTGCCCGTCGGGGGTGCCCCGGAAGAAGTTGACCCCCTTGATGAGCGTCTCCTCGACCAGGACGACCCAGTCGGGGTGGGGGTTCTCGTACACGAAGTGGTCGACGATGGGCTGGTCACCGAACCGCGCGTACTTGCGGATGAGGCAGTTGGTGCGGTCGGGGTCGTCGACGTAGTCGCTGATGTAGTGCGAGTAGAGGCCGGCGTTGCTGGCGGCGGTGGCCATGCAGTTGACGACGTCCCGGGCTTCCTTGTCCATGATGATGCCGCGGGTCCAGACGGTGATCTCGTGGTACACGCCTCGTCCTTCCCTCGTCCTGGCGTGGAGTCGGGGACGCTTCTCGTGTGAGATCGTGAGCGTCTACAGTATACAGTCTTCAGCTCGACCCCACGATCGGCGCGTCGGCCGATCCGAGGTTTGCGGGCGGCTGCCGGCCTGCCGGCGCGCCGCCGAGCGCCGCTTCTCGTCCACGGCCATGGCCGACGCCTACCTGCGCCTCTACCACCAGGTGCTGGCCAGCGCCTAGGGTCCGCTGAGAACCTGCTCGTGGGCACGAAGGGAGGCCGCCGTTGAGCGAGCGCGTCACCGTCGACCGGGACGGCCACGTCCTGATGATCGGCGTCAACCGGCCGGAGAAGCGCAACGCCTTCGACCTCGCCACCATCGACCAGCTCGGCGCCGCCTACGAACGCCTCGCCGACGACCCGGACCTGCGCGTCGGCGTGCTGTACGCGCACGGCGCGCACTTCTCCGCCGGGCTCGACCTCGCCGAGGTCGGGCCGGCGGTGGCCGAGCGGGGCCCGGGGGCGCTCTCGGGCGGCCGGCGCTACGACCCGTTCGGCGTGTGGGGGGAGTCGGTCGGGAAGCCGGTCGTCATGGCCGTCAACGGCATCGCGTTCACCCTCTCGATCGAGCTGGCGCTCGCCTCGGACATCGTGGTGGCCGCCGACGACGTCCGCTTCCGCCAGCTCGAGATCGCCAGGGGCATCCTGCCCTTCGGCGGCGCGACCTTCCGCGCCCCGGCCCAGCTCGGGTGGGGAAACGCGATGCGGTTCCTGCTCACCGCGGAGGAGTTCGGCGCCGAGGAGGCACGGCGCATCGGGCTGGTGCAGGAGGTCGTCATCGCCGGGCGGCACGTGGAGCGCGCGGCCGAGCTCGCCCGGGCGGTGGCCGCCCAGGCGCCCCTCGGGGTGCAGGCGACCATCGCCAACGCCCGGGTCGCGCGGGCGGCGGCCGAACGGGCGGCGGTCGAGCACCTGCGCGGGGTCCTGGCCGGCATCCTCGCCAGCGACGACGCCGCCGAGGGGGTCCGCAGCTTCGTCGAGCGCCGCACGGCCCGCTTCACCGGCCGCTGAGGCGCTACCCGCCGGCGTCGATGGCGCCAGCTCCGGGGGGCCGTGGGCGAACGGCGGGACGCAGACGTGGACGGCGTCGAGCCGCTCCCGCTCGAGCATGTCCAGGTGGCTGGCGTAGGCCCTGGCGCCGGCTATGCCGATGGCCACGCCGGTCACGATGGGTCCTCTGCTAGCCTCATCGCCGTTCGCATACCCCGAAATGCGGTTCTGGAGACCTCGCTCGTGGCCGACATCGACGCCTTCGTGCACGCCGAGGCGGGCTCGCTGGTGGCCGAGCTGTCGTCGTGGTGCGCCATCCCGTCGATCTCGACCGAGCCCGAGCATGGCGCCGACGTGCGCCGCTCGGCCGAGCACCTGGCGGGGCTGATGGAGGCGGCCGGGCTGCACGCCGAGGTGCTCGCCGTCGACGGGAGCCAGCCGGCGGTGTACGCCGAGTGGCTCGGGGCCGGGCCGGACGCGCCGACCGTCACCGTCTACGGCCACCACGACGTGCAGCCGGTCGACCCGCTCGACCAGTGGACGACGCCGCCCTTCGAGCCGACCGTGCGCGACGGCTGCCTGCACGCGCGCGGCGCCTCCGACGACAAGGGCCAGGTCCACTTCCAGGTCTCGGCCGTCCGCCACCTGCTGGCGGCCGACGGCGGGCTGCCCGTCAACCTCAAGTTCCTGGTGGAGGGCGAGGAGGAGGCCGGCTCCCCCAACATCGAGGCGTTCCTCGGCGAGCATGGCGAGCGCCTGGCCTGCGACGTCATCCTGGTGTCCGACACCGGCATGGTCGCCGAGGACGTCCCCTCGCTGGTGACGGCCATGCGGGGGCTCGTCTACTACCAGGTCGACGTGCGGACCGCCCCCGCCGACCTGCACTCCGGCGTGTTCGGCGGCACCGTCCCCAACGCCGTCGCCGAGCTGGTCGCGCTGCTCGGCAAGCTCAAGGACGACCACGGGCGCATCGCCATCCCCGGCTGGTACGACGACGTGCGCGACCTCGACGACGAGGAGCGGGCCAACTTCGCCGCCCTGCCGTTCGACCCGCGGACGTTCGAGCGCGACACCGGGGTCGGCGCCCTGCCCGGCGAGGCGGGCTGGTCGCCCCTGGAGCGGATCGGCGGGCGGCCGGCGGCCGACGTCAACGGCGTCTGGGGCGGCTACACCGGCGTCGGCTCCAAGACCGTGATCCCCGCGGAGGCCCACGCCAAGGTGTCCTTCCGGCTGGTCGCCGACCAGGACCCGGCGCGGCTGGGCCCGCTGTTCGAGCGCTGGGTCCGCGACAACCTGCCGGCTCACGTGCAGGCCGGCATCCGGTCCTACGGCGGGGTCAAGCCGTGCCTGACGCCGCTGGACCACCCCGCCAACCGGGCCGCCGCCAGGGCCGTCGCGCGCGCCTTCGGCAAGGAGCCGCTGTTCAACCGCGAGGGCGGCTCCGGGCCGGAGCGGGCGCTGTCCGACGCCCTCGGGGCCGACTGCGTCTACCTCGGGGTGATGCTGCCGTCCGACCGCATCCACGCTCCCAACGAGCGCCTGCTGCTGGCCAACTACTACCGGGGCGTGCGCGCGGCCGCCTATACCCTCGAGGAGCTCGCCAGGCCCGAGGTGGTGGCGGCGCTGCGCGCCTGGCGCGGGTAGGCGGCGTGGAGGCGGGCCTGCTCCGCGACGCCCTGACGCTGCTGCTCGGCCTGTTCACCGGGGTGCTGAGCGCCATGTTCGGGGTCGGTGGCGCGTTCGTGTCCAACCCAGGGGTGCGGGCGCTCGGGGCCGCGCCGCTGGTCGCGGTCGGCACCACCCTCCCGTCGATCCTGCCGGGGGCGGCGTCCGGGACGATTCGCTATCAGCGGGAGGGCCTGGTCGACTGGCAGGTCGTGGTCTGGGCGTCGGCGGCCGGGCTGCTGGCGGTGATCGGCGGTGCGCTGCTGTCCCACGCCGTGCCCGGCGATGGCCACCTGCTGCTGCTCGCCATCGCCGGGCTGCTGGGGTTCACGGCATGGCGCACCGCCTTCAGCATTCCCTCCGACGACGGCGAGCCAGAGGGTGGCGGCAACCCGGCGCCCGCGACGGCGCCACGGGTTCGCGGCGGCTGGCGCCCTGCGGCGGTCGGGCTGGCCGCCGGGCTGCTGTCGGGCCTGCTCGGCATCGGCGGTGGGGCGGTCATGGTTCCCGCCTTCGGCGAGCTGCTGCACCTGCCGCTCAAGACGGCGATCGCCACCTCGCTGGTGTGCGCCGGCGTCTTCGCCCTGCCGGCCACGGTCGTCCACGCCATCCTCGGCGACGTCGACTGGCGCCTTGCCGCCCTGCTCACCATCGGGGTCGTGCCCGGCGCGCGCCTCGGCGCCGGCCTCACCATCCGCGCCGCCGAGCGGCGCCTGCGCCTGGCGGTCGGCCTCTTCCTCGCCGTGGTCGCGGTCGTCTACTTCGTCACCGAGGCCCGCGCCCTGCTCGGCGAGCTGTAGGCGCCGGCCTCCTACGCGTCCTCGTCGAGGGCCTCGTCGAGGGGGACCAGGCGCTGCTGCAGGCCGAAGATGGCGGCCTGGGTGCGGTCGGCGAGCTGCAGCTTGGCGAGGATGCTGGAGACGTGGGCCTTCACGGTCTCCTCGCTGATCTGCAGGGCCCTGGCGATCTGGCGGTTGGCGCGGCCGCGGGCCAGCGCGGCCAGCACCTCCAGCTCGCGGGGGGAGAGCTGGTCCAGCGGCCGGCGGCGGACCGCCACCTCGCGCACCTCGCGGACCAGCCGCGCGGCGATCCTTGGCTCCAGCACGCTCTCGCCCCTGGCGGCCGCCCGCACCGAGGCGACCACCTGGTCCACCCCGGCGGTCTTGGGCAGGTAGGCCAGCGCGCCGGCGCGGACCGCGGCCAGCAGGTGCTCGTCGTCGGCGGAGGAGGTGAGCATCAGCACCTCGGTGGCCGGCCGGTCCTGCTTGATCTGCGCGAGCACGCCGAGGCCGTCCTGGCCGGGCAGGAACAGGTCCAGCAGCACCACCGTCGGCCGAAGGGTGCGCACCGCCTGGATCGCAGTGGGGCCGTCGGCGCACTCGCCCACCACCTCGATGCCGTCCTCCTGGTCCAGCAGGAAGCGCAGGCCCTGGCGGACCACCTTGTGGTCGTCGACGATCAGGACGCTGATCATCGGGGCAGCAGGATCCGCACGGTGGTGCCCTCGCCGGGCGTGGAGTCGAGCTGGAAGGTGCCGCCGAGCTCGGCGACCCGCTCGCGCATCAGCCCCAGGCCCATGCCGTGGCGTTCCGCCCGGGCCGGGTCGAAGCCGGCGCCGTCGTCTGAGACGGTCACCGCCACCTGCGCGTCCTGCTGGCGCAGCCGCAGCCGGACCCGGTTGGGCTGGGCGTGCTTGACGGCGTTGGCGAGCGCCTCCTGGACGATCCGCAGCACGGCGTGCTCCACGGAACCCTGCAGCTCTACCGGCTCCAGGTCGGTGTCGACGGTGATGCCGAGCCGCTCGCGGTAGGCGCGGCACAGCTCCTCCAGGGCCGGGACCAGGCCGGCGTCCTCCAGCGCGACCGGGCGCAGCTCCAGCAGCAGCGCCTGCATCTCGTGCATGGTCGCGGTGGCGGTCTGCTCCATCGCCTCGACCTCCGGACGCAGCGGCGAGCCGGCCGGCAGCGCCCTGCGGACGCCCCCGGCGAGCAGGCGCAGCGAGAACAGGTCCTGGGAGATGGCGTCGTGGAGCTCGCGGGCGATCCTCGCGCGCTCGGTGGCGCCGGCGAGCTGGCGTTCGGTGGCCATGGCGGCGTCCAGCCGCTCGGCCATGCGGTTGAAGTTGCCTTCCAGTTGGGCGACCTCGTCGCCGCCGGACACGGGCACGCGGTGGCGGTAGTCGCCGTCGGCGACCGCGACGGTGGTGGCGGCCAGCCGCCGCAGCCGCCCGACCAGCCGGCGGGTCGACAGCAGGCCGAAGACCAGCCCGACCGGCACGGCCGCGGCCAGCACCAGCAGCCCGACCTGCAGCGAGGTCGACTCGTCGACCGGCGGAGCGGGGAACCCGGCCGCGGACGGGACCTGCACGTAGACGATGCCGAGCAGGTCGGACGGCGGCAGCGGCTTGACGGCCGGCTTGTCGAGCGCGCCGATGTCGAACACCGGCGCGACCGCCCAGCGCACGTCCTTCTTTGCGGTGGTGTCCGTGCCGAGGAGGCCGCGCCTCGTGGTCTCCGGGAGCTGGCCGGTGAACTTCGCGATCAGCAGGCGGATCCCGGCCGGGTCGAACCGGTCGCCGGTGCGGTAGCGGGCCGGGTAGGAGCTGGCCACCACCCGCCGGTCCGGGTCGAGCAGCAGCGCCAGCGACATCGGCTGGGCGTCGTCCTGCGGGGTGGTCGTGTAGGGGATGCGCACCCCATCGGCGTTCTGGGAAAGCCGCGCCTCCCCGGGTCGCAACTGCAACGTCGGGTCGCCGAGCTGCAGCTCGCGGGTGGTGGGCAGCCGGCCGAGCCTCGCACCGAGCTGCATGGCCGTGGTGGCGTAGCTGTCGGCGGTGAGCTGCACGAGCGTGTCCGGGTCGACCCGGGGCAGCAGCCTCGGCACCACGATCCCGAGCACCGCGACCTCGACCAGCACCACCGCCGCGGCTGTGACCAGCACGTAGGAGGCGCTCATCTTGGCCTGCAGGCCCCAGCGTCGCTTCATCCGACTCCCCCCGGTCCGTGCCGCCAATCTTCCACCATCGCCCAGCGCGTGGTGGGTCACACGCTTCGCAGCGCGTCGGTCGGGGCAAGGCGCGCGGCGCGCAGCGCCGGGTACAGCCCGGCGACCGCGCCGATCGCCAGCGCCGCCACCAGCCCGCCCCAGGCGGCGACGGCCGGGACCTGGACCGGCCAGTGCTGCCGCTGCGCGACGGCGATGGTGATGGCGGCGCCCGCGGCCACGCCGCCCACCCCCCCGAGCGCCGCCAGCAGCAGCGACTCCACCAGGAACTGGGCGGCCACGTGACCACGGGTGGCGCCGAGCGCCCGGCGCAGGCCGATCTCGCTGCGGCGCTCCAGCACCCCGATCACCATGACGTTGGCGATGCCGATGCCGCCGACCAGCAGCGCGACCGCGCCCAGGCCGAGGAACAGGCCGGTGGTGGCGCGCTTGGCCGCGACCCGGGCGGTGAGCGCGTCCGAGGGTCGGCTGGCCCGCACCTGCTCGGGATGCACGGGGTCGGCGGTGGGGGCGAGCAGGGCCGCCACGGCGGTGGTCTGCTCGGTGTCGGTGCGCACGTAGATGCGGCTGGGGTGGCCGTCGTAGCCGAGCAGCCGGGTCGCGACCGGGAAGCCGACCAGGGCGGAGCGGTCGATCTCCGGCGCCAGCGGGAACGGGTCGAGGATCCCCACCACCGTGAACCAGTGGCCGCCGAGCCAGATCCGCGTCGGCTGGTCGAGCGCGGCGATCCCGAGGCCCTTGGCGGCCTGGTAGCCGAGCACGGTCGCCGGGTAGCGGGCGCTGGCCGGGTTGAGGAAGCCTCCCTGGCGGAGGTGGCCGTTCAGGGTGGCGAGCAGTGCCAGGTCGCAGGCACGCACCGCCAGCGCGCCGGTCAGGAACGCGGGCACCTTGTCGGTGCGGTAGACGCTGACGGCCTCGAGCTGGGCGGTCGGGGCCACGTGGCGCACGCCCTCCAGCCGGCCGAGCATCCTGCCCGCGGGAGCGGGCAGCTCGGCCTCCTGCCCCTCGATCGAGCGGCCGTTGACCACGGTGAGCAGGTCGGTGCCGAGCCGGTCGATCTGGGCGAGCAGGTCGGCCTGGCTGGAGCGGGTGATGCTGAGCACCGCGACGATGGCGGCGATGCCGATGGCCACGCCCAGCGCCGACAGCCCGGCCCGCAGCGGCCGGGCGCGCGGGCCGACGGTGCCGACCGGCAGCAGGTCGGCCGGTCGCAGCCGCGACCTCGGGGCGGACGGGTTGGCGCCGGTCACGGCCTGCCGTCCCCCGAGTCGCGCACGACCTGCCCGTCCCGCAGCTCGACCCGGCGGGCCATGGCGGCGGCGACGCCGTGGTCGTGGGTGACCACGACCAGGGTGACCCCCTGCCGGTTGAGCGCCTGCAGCAGGGCGACCAGGTCGGCGCTGGCGGCCGAGTCGAGGTTGCCGGTCGGCTCGTCGGCGAGCACGACCTGCGGGTGGCCGACCAGCGCCCGGGCGATCGCCACGCGCTGGCGCTCCCCGCCGGACAGGGTGGTGGGACGGTGGCCGATCCGGTGGCCGAGCCCGACCCGCTCCAACGCCTGCCGCGCGAGCCGTCGCCGCTCGGCGCCGGGGACGCCCCGGTAGAGCAGGCCGGCGGCGACGTTGTCGAGGGCGGTCAGGTTCTCCAGCAGGAAGAACTGCTGGAACACCACCCCGAGCCGGTGCGCCCGCAGCCCCGCCACCCGCCGGTCCGGCAACGCCCCGACCGGCTGCCCGGCCACGCGCACGACCCCGGAGGTGGGCCGGTCCAGCGCCGCCATCAGGTGCAGCAGGGTCGTCTTGCCCGACCCGGACGGGCCCACCACCGCCACCAGCTCCCCGTGGGTGACCGTGAGGGTGACGCCGCGGACGGGCTCCACCGGCGGGGTGCCCGCATAGACCTTGCGGACCCGGTCGAGCTCCAGGACCGGCGTGGCCGCCGGCGGCGCGGTGGCGGTCATGGCGCCGGCACCGCGACCGTCGTGCCCTCGGTCAGGCCGGGGCCGTCGACCTCGACCACCCCGGCGGTCTCGTCGAACAGGTCGGTGTGCACCGGGACCCGGCGGTGGGCGCCGCCCTCGACCACCTCGACGGCATAGCCGCCTCCTGGCTCGGCGAGCAGGGCGGTGATGGGCACGGCGAGCACGCCACGGTGCGCCTCGGTGGTGATGGCGACCCCGACGGGCGCCTGGTCCAAGCCCTTCGCCGCCCGCGGTTTGGTCAGCCGGACGGTCACCGGGATGCTCGCCTGCTCCGGACCGCCGCCACCCTGTCCCTGGCCCTCCTGCCCGGCGGCGGGGTCGGGCACGACGGCGGCGCGGCTCACGGTGGTGACCGTGCCCGGCGTGGCCGTCCCGTCGGGCAGGATCACCTGCACCCTGGCGCCGCGGCGGACGAGTTGCTGGAACGCCGGCGGCAGCGAGACCCCGACCACCGGCCGGGTCGAGGTCGCGGTCAGGATCGGCGTGCCCGGCTGCACGGCCCCCCCGACGGTCGCCGTCACGGCGGCGATGCGGATCGGGCCGGGCAGGAACACGACCCCTCCCAGCGGGATCGCGCCGGTGCGCCGCGCCGGCGGCAGCCCGAGCGCGTCGCCCTGCCAGCGCCTGACCGCCGCCCGGGTCGCCGCGGAGAAGTGCCCGTCCACGGTGACGGCACGGTCGGGGTCGAAGCCGAGCGCGGCCAGGTTGGCCTCCAGCGCCCGCACGTCCGGCCCGTCGGTCATGCCGGTCTGGAAGGCCCGCCACGCCGGCCGGCTGCCGTACCACAACGGCACCGGCTGGCCGTCCACCTCGTAGACGGCCTGCCCCCGGCCGATCACCGCGCCCGGGGCGGGCAGGCGGGTGACGATCCCGCCCTGGGCCTGCCCGCCGTCGGCCGCGCCAGGGGCGTGGCCGACCACCGTGAAGCTGCCCTCGTAGCCCAGCGTGCCAGGCACCTGCTGGCGAGCGACGACATCGGTGCGGGCCACCACGGCGGTGCCGGTGGGGATCTCGGGCGCGGCCTCGGCGGGCGCCGAGCGCCCCAGGCCGCCACGGACGGCCGCCCAGGCCCCGGCGACGAGCAGCACCAGGACCAGCGTGGCGGCCAGCAGCCCGGTGCGGGCCCGGTGGCGGGAGGGGGACGCCTCAGCTTCCATGGATGCTCCCTGTCGGGTCCGGGTTGAGCTGCTTGCAGGCTCGCGCGGCGGTGAGGAACCGGGGCGACTTGCCCTCCCGCTCGAGGGCGGTGCCCGCCACCGGGAAGGTCCCGTCGGCCTTGGGGTCGGGCCAGTCCGGCATGCCGTGCTCGCGCATGCAGCGCGCGAACCGCAGCAGCGCCGGGATGTCGGCCGGCGGCCGCGACGCCTCGCCGCCCTCTGGGCCGCCGTCCTCGCGGATGCTGGCGGGCAGCCGGTTGTAGATCGGCATGCAGGCGCGCTGCGCCCGCTCCGGCGGGTCGCCCGGGTCGCCGCCGGGGAAGTGGGGCTGGCCGTCGGCGTCGATCTGCGGGTCGGGCAGGTTGGGCATGCCGTTGTCGCGCAGGCACTGGACGACCTCGCGCCAGATGGCGACGGCATCCGGCGCGGTCGTGGTGGTTGCCGCCTGGGAGCCGGCGGGGGCCGAGCACCCGGCCAACCCGGCGAGCAGGAGCACCCCCACGACGGCACGCCGGCCGCCGATGAACCTCCGCATGGCGCCTCCCTGGGGCGGTGACGGACCTCTGCGCCACGAGGCTCCCAAGCGGGCGCCTCGGGCACATCACCGCGGGATGGGAACGCCGATGCCCCTTTTGGGGGATGGCGGCCGCCCCTCCAGGGGGCTCAGGGCCGGCTGGCCGCCACGAACGTGGTGAAGTTGAACTTGAGGTCCTGGATGCGCCGCTCCAGCACGCGCAGGCCGAACAGCTCGGCGCAGCGCTCCGCGGCGATCACCGCGGTGGTGCCAGGCAGCTCGCCGGTCGCCAGCATGCGGGCGGCCTCGGCGGTGTCCGGCTCCTCGGTCACCAGCGTGGTGGGGAAGTGGTGACGAAGCCACATGCGGCACTGCCGGATCGCCTGCTGGTGGGAGGCGATCCGCTCGATGCCCTCGCGCCCCGGCAGGCTCGGGTGCACCAGCAGGGTGTGGTTGACGTCGATCTCGAACAGGTCCACCACCCGGAAGCGGTAGGCGGCCATCGCGTACACGCTCTCGTAGACCACCCCGCCGTTGGAGTTCTCCAGGGCGAAGATGCCGAGGTCGACCTCGCCGGCGTCGACCGCCCGCAGCACCCGGTCGGTGGAGAGCAGCTCGACGATCTCCACCTCGCCGAGGTTGTTGTCGCGGGCATACTCCAGCGCGGCCTCTTCGGAGAACGAGCCGCGGATGCCCATGACGCCGAGTCGGACCAGGTCACCCACGGTTGGCGGCCTCCTTGACGAAGCGGGTGGAGTCAGGCACGGCCAGCGAGCTCCTTGACGAAGCGGGCGACCTCGGCGGCGAGCTCGGCCGGCCGCTGCAGGGGGATGTCGTGCATGGTGTCCTCGAACCAGATCGCGCGGGCGTCGGGCAGCAGGCGAAGGGCGCGTTCCACCGCGTCCTGCTTGGCGGCGGCCAGCTCGTCCTCGGCGGCGGGGCAGAGCAGCACGGGGCAGCCGACCAGCGGGTACAGCGCCGACGGCCGCTGGTCGTAGAGGGCGTCCACCACCTGCATGTGGTTGTCGAAGCGGAAGCGCGAGCGGGCCACGCCCTGGTCGTCGACGTCGACCCCGGCGCGCAGGAAGTCGCGGACCCAGCCGCCGTGGCCCGCACCGGCGGCGAAGCGGCCGGCCCGGGCCAGCCAGTCCTCCAGCGGGACCGCGAACCGGGGCGGGGCCAGCCGCTCGCGGGCCAGCTCCCTGGTCATGCCCGGCCAGTCGGCCACCCCGATGAAGCCGCCGTCCACCAGGACGAGGCCGGCGACCGCGCCGGCGCGCTCCGCGGCGTACTGCAGGGCGACGTTGGCGCCCCAGGAGTGCCCCGCGAGGACGGGCCGCTCGACGCCGAGGGCGAGCAGCGCGAGCTCCAGGTCGCGGCAGACGGTGGCGAAGTCGTAGCCGGCGGCCGGCTGCTCCGACCCGCCGTGGCCGCGCTGGTCCAGGGCGGCGACGCGCAGGCCGGCGTCGGCCAGGCGCTGGGCGACCCCGTCCCAGATGCGGGCGTTGGAGGCGAGCCCGTGCAGCAGGACGACGGGTGCGCCGTCGCCGCCCCAGTCGCGGGCGTGGAGGCTGACCCCGTCGCCGGGTACGGTCCGGTCGGTCGGCGGGCTCGTCTTGTTGGGCATGGGGCACCCATCGTACGGGAGCCGCCGGCGAAGCCGCCTGGGCGACCCTAGGCCCGCTCGGCCTGGCGCTTCAGCTCCTTGCGGTCGACCAGCGTCACCGACGTCACCCGCTCCGGGCCGACCTCCAGCCGGTACAGCGAGCCGGTCCGGAAGTCGGGGGCGCCGCTGACCAGGCGGGCGCGGAGCAGGTAGAGCGGGATGAGGTCGCCGTGGCTGACGCCCACCACCGCCTCGCCCGGGTGCTCCCCGGCGGTGGCCCGCACCCACCCGGCCAGGTCGGGCGCGTCGTAGCCGAGGCGGTCGTCCAGCTCGACCTGGAGGCCGACGGCGGCGGCCAGCGGCGCCGCGGTCTGCCGGCAGCGCAGCCACGGGCTGGCCGCGACCAGCACCGGTCGCTCGTGGCGGAGCGCCAAGGCGAGCCGGTCGGCCTGCACCCGGCCCCGCTCGACCAGCGGCCGGCCGCGGTCGCCGCCGGTCCAGACGTCGCGGTTGGCCGCCTTCGCGTGTCGGACCAGAAACACGAGGGTGGTGACCATGTCCCAGAGTGTGGCGGTCCGCCCCGCCGGCCGGCAACCGTCCGCGGCCTCGCGCTCCGCCAGGCGAGCGGCCTCGCGCTCCGCCAGGCGAGCGGCCTCGCGCTCCGCCAGGCGAGCGGCCTCGCGCTCCGCCAGGCAACGCTCGGCGTAGCATCGAGGGATGCCGAAGCTCATCTACGAGCAGCGCGTCGCCGGCGGTCCAGGCAACCCGTGATCCACGGCGCGCCCGGCCCGGCAGCGGTCCCGTGAACGCGCCGCTGCGGGTCGCCACCTGGAACATCTTCGGCGGCAGGACCTGGGACGGAGCCCGGGTCGACCTCGACCTGACCGTGGCGACCCTGCGGCGGCTGGACGCCGACCTGGTGGCGCTCCAGGAGGTCGACCGCGACCTGCCCCGCAGCGGCCGGGTCGACCAGGCCCGCCTCCTCGGCGAGGCGCTCGGCATGGCCTGGCGGTTCGCGCCCGCCCTGCTCGGCACGCCGGGCGGCCCGGGCTGGCGCTCCGCGAGCCAAGTTGGCTGGCGGCCGGTCGAGCCCGGATCGCCGGACCCGGGCGGAGCCGCCTACGGGATCGCGCTGCTGTCGCGGCTGCCGCTCGGCGCGGTGGAGACGGTCCGCCTGCCGCGGCGTGGCGACGAGGAGCCCCGGGTCGCCCAGGTCGCCGAGGTCGTCATGGGCAACAGACGGCTCACCGTGACCGGCACCCACCTGAGCTTCGTCCCCCGCTCCGGCGTCGGTCAGCTCCGCGCCCTCCTGCGCCGGCTCGACGGCCTGGGCGGACGGCGCCTGCTGCTCGGCGACCTCAACCTCTGCTGGCCACTGGTCCGGGTGGTGGCGCTGCCCGGGTGGCGGCCGCTGGTCCATGGCGGGACGTTCCGCAACCGGCCGGGCGGCACCCTCGGCCCCCGGGTGCAGCTCGACCACGTGCTGGCCGCCGGGCCCGCCGGGGCGGCGGCCAGCCGCGCCCGCATCGTCGGCGGCCCGGCCTCCGACCACCTGGCGGTCGGGGTCGACCTGGACTGGGGTCGGGCTACGCCTGGGGCCGCTCGAACCAGGACTGGTAGGTCTGGGCGAAGAACAGGTCGCCGGAGACCTTGAGCTTGCCGGTCATGAAGAGCTGCATGCCGTTGGCCTTGCCGGTGATCAGGCGCAGGAAGTCGCCCAGCCCCATGCGGATGGTCACCCGCGGGCTCTCGGCCTTGCCCTCCTCCACCTCGCAGCGGCCGTCGGCGATCCGCATCGCCCACTCGTGGGTGCCGGCGGGCGAGCTGATCTCGTACTGCACCGCGGCCTCCTGGCCGGCCGCCTTGGCGGGGCTGAACGACTCGGCCATGCCGGCGAACACCTTGCCGAGGACGGCGTCGACCCCTCCCTCCTGCTGCTGGATGGCGGCGACCAGCTCCTCGTTGGAGTTCTGCTCGACCGCCGCGCTCAGCGCGGAGAAGTCCGAGGCGTCGATCTGGCTCATGCGGGGGGCCTCCTTGCTCGGCGGCGGCCACCAACTTAGCGGCCGTAAGTTGAAGCCTACGCGATCTCAGCCGTAGTCGATGCTGGCGTAGCGGCTCAGCTTGGAGAGCTGGTGGCGGGCGTCGATCTGGCGGCTGGTCCCGGACTTGGAGCGCATCGACAGGGACTGGGTGAGGGCGCCGCGGCGGTCGAAGCGGACGCCCCGCAGCAGCTCGCCGTCGGTCACGCCGGTGGCCGCGAAGAACACGTTGTCGCCCGTGACCAGGTCGTCGATGGTCAGCACCTGCTCGAGGTCGTAGCCCTGGTCGAGGGCCGCGCGGCGCTCCTCGTCGTTGCGCGGCCAGAGCCTGCCGAACATGGCCCCGTCCAGGCACTTGAGCGCGCAGGCGGCGATCACCGCCTCCGGCGTGCCACCGATGCCGACCAGGATGTCGACGCCGGTGCCCTCGCGCGCGGCCATGATCGCCCCGGCCACGTCGCCGTCGGTGATGAACTTGACCCGCGCGCCGGCCTCGCGGATCTGCCCCACCAGCTCCTGGTGGCGGGAGCGGTCCAGGATGCAGACGGTCAGGTCGGCGACGTCGGCGCCCTTGGCCTTGGCGACCGCCAGCAGGTTGTCGGCGAGCGGCGCCTCGAAGTCGACCGCGCCGGCCGCCTCCGGCCCGACCGCCAGCTTCTCCATGTAGACGCACGGGCCGGGGTCGAACATGGTGCCGCGGTCCGACAGCGCCACCACCGAGATCGCGTTGGGCATGCCCTTGGCGGTCAGCGTGGTCCCCACCACCCCGGTCATCGGGACCGAGCCGAGCACGTGCCGCATGGCGTCGACGGCGGCCTGGTCGACGGCCTCCTTGTCGCCGAAGCCCATCTTGCGCGCCGCGGCCATGGCGGCCGCCTCGGTGACCCGGACCAGCTCCAGGGCCAGGTTACGGTCGGGGGCCTCGCGGTCCAGACGAGCGTCCATCGGGCACACCTCCAGTTCGGTCCCCGGGACCGCCGTTGGGCCGGGAGGCCATTTTCCTCGTCAAGGGGGCTGGCATCCAGGGCCGCGGCGGCTTACCCTTGGTGCGGTGGCCCCGGCCCTCGGGCGTGCGCGGCCTCCGGCAGTCGGGCCCTGGCGCCGCCGATCCCACCCGGTCGGCGCCATGGGCCCGCTGCGCTTGCGCCCGAACAGGCCCCTGACGGAGGCAACGGTGGGTGGTAGCCACGGGCACGTGCACGCCCCGGTCCCGGTCGCGGGCTCGCCGGGAGGCGCGGACGAGGGCCTGCGGGCGGTCCGCCTGTCGGCCGTCGGGCTCGGCCTGACCGCCGCCGTCCAGTTCGCCTTCGTCGCCGCCAGCGGCTCGGTCGCCCTGCTCGCCGACGCCCTGCACAACCTCGGCGACGTGTTCACCACCGCCACCCTGTGGATCGCCTTCGTGGTCGGCCGCCGCCAGCCCGACAGGGACCACACCTTCGGGTACGCCAGGGCCGAGGACGTCGCGGGCGTGCTGGTGGTGCTCGCCATCGCCGCCTCGGCGGCGGTCGCGGCCTGGGAGTCGCTGGACAAGCTCCTGGGCGGCGAGGTCCCCGAGCTGCGCCGCCCCAGCTGGGCGCTGGGGGCCGCCCTGGTCGGCGTGGTCGGCAACGAGGCGGTGGCCCAGTACAAGATCCGGGTCGGCCGGCGGGTCAACTCGGTGCCGCTGGAGGCCGACGGCCGCCACTCGCGGGTCGACGGCCTGGCCAGCCTGGCCGCGGCGCTCGGCATCGCGGCGGCATGGGCCGGCTGGCCGGCCGCCGACCCGCTCGCGGGCCTGCTGCTGTCCGGGGTGATCGTCTGGGTGCTGGTCGTGTCCGCCCGGGACGTCCTGGACCGGCTGCTGGACCGGGTCGACGCCGGGGTGGTCGACCAGATCGAGCACGCCGCCGCCTCGGTGCCGGGCGCCGAGGCCGTCCACGCGGTCCGTGCCCGCTGGGTCGGCCGCTCCCTGCACGTCATGGTCCACACCGACGTCGATCCGGACCTGCCCCTGCGCGACGCCCACGCGCTCGGCGAGCGGGTCCGCCATGCCATCTTCCACGCCGTGCCCGGCGTCGCCGCGGTCGACCTGCACCTGGACCCGGCCGGGCTCGACGACCATGACAGCCACGGTGAGACGATGCACCACGGGTACCGGTGAGGACGCCGGGCCGCGAGGCCTGAGGGTCCCTGAGGGAGGCGGGAGCGATGCTGACCGAGGTGGTGGTGAAGCTCGAGGACCGGATCGGGGCGCTCGCCGACCTGGGAGAGCTGCTCGGCGGGCACGGGGTGGACATCCGCGCGCTCGCCGTGCTGACCGTGGCCGGGGGACGGGCCCTGGCGCATCTGGTGGTCGAGCCGGCCGACGTGGCCGTTCGGGTGCTGCGCGAGCACGACCTGGTCCCGGAGCGGGTCAGGGAGGTGCTGTCGGTGACGCTGGAGGACGAGCCGGGGGCGCTCGGCCGCTACTGCCGCAAGCTGGCGGACGCCTCGATCAACCTGGAGGCGGTCTACCTGGCGGGGGAGCGGAACGGCGCCAAGGAGCTGGTGCTGGCCGTCAGCGACCTGCAGGCGGCCCGGCGGTTGCGGGGTCAGGGCAGGCGGTAGCGGGAGCGGAAGCCGGCGGCGTCCAGCCGCGCCGCGTCGCCGGCCATCGCCTCCCAGCGCCGGCGGGCGTCCTCCCCGTCGTCGAACCACTCGCTGCGGGCGACCGCGCCGCCTCCCCGGTCCACGATCCGCACCCGCCAGCTCCGCCGGTCCAGGCGCGACAGGAGCACCACATAGGCGTCGGTCGCCGGAGGGCGGGGCGCCGCGACCTCGCCGGCCGGCAGCTCGACCAGGACATGCTCGGCCACGTCCACCGGCACCGAGTACTCCCGGAAGTCGATCCGCGCGTGCAGCCAGCGGCCGCCGGGCGCCTCCGCCACGTAGACCTCCGCGCCCGGCCGCAGCGGCGACTCGGGCGCCAGCCGCCGGCCAGGTGGCAGCCGGACCTCGACGATCCGCCCCCTGGCGCCCTGGCCGAGGTCGGCGAGCGGCCGGGCTGGAGCTCCGCGAGCCTGAGCCGCTGGAGCTCCGCGAGCCTGAGCCGCTGGCGCTCCGCGAGCCTGAGCCGCTGGCGCTCCGCGAGCCGGCTGGCCGGTCAAAGCGCCCGCAACCGGCACGACGGCGGCTCGGCCAGCAGGTCGGTCAGGTCCGAGCTGGCCATCCGGTCGAGCAGCGGCTCAAGCGCCGCCTCGGCGGACGGGCGCCCGTCCCAGCAGGAGACGGCGAGCAGGCACACCCCCTCCCTGAGCAGCACGCTTCCCTGGAAGCCGGGCGCGGCCCGCTCGAACCGGCCGACCTGCTCGCCCCAGAGCGCGGCCATGGCCAGGGCCGCCTGTTCCGACCGGGCGGTTGCCCGCAGCACCCGAGCGAACACGTCACCTCATCCCAGGTCCCGTCGTCAGCCGACCACGGAGAGTGGTGGCGCTACTGGTATCGGCGGGCTCCCGCGGACGCCACACCCACTCGTCGGGTGGCCAGGATGGGGCACGATCTAACTAGTTACCGGGCAGCACGTAGAGGTCGCCGCGGGCGAACGCGGCCGGCCGTCGGCGGAGCGCCGGAGTGGCCTCGCCGGCGGCGGGCACCCCGCCGGCGTCCCAGCGCTGGCCGCTGCAGGGACGGGCGAACCCGGCGCCGGCGGCGACCACCTTGCAGGGGCCTGGCGCTGCCAGGAACGCCCGCAGCTCGTCGCCGCGCCGGTCGACGACCACCACCTGCCCGGCCAGCGCCTGCCTGGCGGAGCGTGAGGCCCCGGGCACCTCGGTGACCGCACCGGCCGGCAGCGTCTCCAGCGCCGCGACCCGCACCCACGGCGGCCCTGGTCGCCCGGCCCTGGCCAGGTAGAGGCCGCCGGCGGCCAGGATCACCACCCCGAACAGGGCCGAGGCGACGATCCAGCCGCGGCCGAGCTGGCTGCGCAGGATCAGCTTGCGGGCCTTGGCCGCCCTGGGAGGCAGGTAGGCGGTGCGGCGCGGCGCACCGGTGGGGTCGGGGGTGGGCACGGTGACGGTCCTCCGGGGTCGAGCGTTGTAGCAGGCCAACGGCCGGGTAGTATCTTCCCAGGTGCGGTCGGGCAACGACGCCGGGCCGGTGCGACAGCGAAAGGGGCGGACGTCACCGTGGCGCAGGGACGCATCCGGGTCGTGGTGGCCAAGCCGGGGCTGGACGGGCACGACCGCGGGGCGAAGGTCGTGGCGAGGGCGCTGCGCGACGCCGGCATGGAGGTCATCTACACGGGATTGCACCAGACCCCGGAGCAGATCGTCGCCGCCGTGGTCCAGGAGGACGCCGACGCGGTCGGGCTCTCGATCCACTCGGGCGCCCACATGACCCTGTTTCCCCGCGTGGTCGAGCTGCTCCGGGAGCGCGGCGCCGACGACGTGCTCGTCTTCGGCGGCGGCATCATCCCCCGCGACGACATCGTCCTGCTGAAGCAACAGGGGGTCGCCGAGATCTTCACCCCGGGCACGCCCACCCAGAAGATCGTGGAGTGGCTGCGGGCGGCGCTCGACCAGGCCGCCTAGCCGGACACGGCGCCCAGGCGGCCACGGCCGCCCGATGGAGGATGAGGCATGGACCTGTTCGAGCATCAGGCGAAGGAGCTGTTCGCCCGCCACGGGGTGGCCGTACCCCGCGGCAGGGTCGCGTGGTCGCCGGAGGAGGCCGCGGCGGTCGCCGCCGAGCTCGGCGGCACGGTGGCGGTCAAGGCCCAGGTGCAGATCGGCGGCCGCGGCAAGGCCGGCGGCATCAAGCTCGCCGGCGACCCCGCCGAGGCGCGCGCGCACGCCGAGCGGATCATCGGCATGGACATCCGCGGCCACACCGTCCGCCGCGTGCTGGTGGAGGAGGCCAGCGACATCGCCGCCGAGTACTACGTGGCGATCCTGCACGACCGGGCCAGCAAGGGCTTCCTGGCGATGGCCTCCGCGGAGGGCGGGGTCGACATCGAGGAGGTGGCGGCGACCAAGCCGGAGGCGATCGTCAAGGTGCCGGTCAACCCGCTGGTGGGGCTGCGCTCCTATCACGTCAACCAGCTCGTCTACGGCGCCGGCTTCGACGAGCGCGCCCGCAAGGGCGCCGCCGAGCTGCTGGCCAAGCTGTACGACGTGCTGGTCGCCGCCGACTGCATGCTGGTCGAGGTCAACCCGCTGGTGCTCACCGGCGGCGGCCAGGTGGTCGCCCTCGACGGCAAGGTCAGCCTCGACGACTCCGCCCTGCCGCGCCACCCCGACCTGGAGGCGCTGCGCGACACCTTCGCGGTCGACCCCCAGGAGCAGGCCGCCAAGGAGCAGGGGCTCAACTACATCAAGCTCGACGGCTACGTCGGCATCATCGGCAACGGCGCCGGCCTGGTCATGAGCACCCTGGACGTGGTCGCCCAGGCCGGCGGCAAGGCGGCCAACTTCCTCGACGTCGGCGGCGGCGCCTCGGCCGAGACCATGGCGGCCGGGCTGGAGGTGATCCTCTCCGACGCCAAGGTCCGCGGCGTGCTGGTCAACATCTTCGGCGGCATCACCCGCGGCGACCTGGTCGCCCAGGGGATCCTCGACGCCCTCGACCGGCTCGGCGACAAGGTCCAGGTCCCCCTGGTCGTGCGCCTGGACGGCACCAACGCCGAGGAGGGCAGGGCGCTGCTGGCAGGCTCCCCCTCCGACCAGGTGATCCCCGCCGCCACCATGCTCGACGCGGCCCGCAAGGCGGTCGAGCTCGCCAACGCGAAGGCAGGTGCCTGACCATGGCCATCCTCGTCGACGAGCAGACCCGGCTGGTCGTGCAGGGCCTGACCGGCCGCGAGGGCCGCTTCCACGCCCTGCGCAACCGCGACTACGGCACCAACGTCGTCGCCGGGGTCACCCCGGGCAAGGCCGGCCAGGACGTCGAGGGCATCCCGGTGTTCAACACCGTCGCCAGCGCCGTCGCCGAGACCGGCGCCAACACCTCGCTGATCTTCGTGCCGGCCCGCTTCGCGGTCGACGCCCTCTACGAGGCGGTCGACGCCGGCATCGGCACCGTCGTGCTCATCACCGAGAACATCCCCGTGCTGGACATGACCCGCGCCTACAACTACGTGCGGGCCAAGGGGACGGCGCTGGTCGGGCCCAACTGCCCGGGGGTCATCTCGCCCGGCAAGGCCAACGTCGGCATCATCCCCGGCGAGATCACCCACGGCGGCCCGGTGGGGCTGGTGTCGCGCTCGGGCACGCTGACCTACCAGGTGATGTACGAGATGGCCGCGGCCGGGGTGGGCCAGACCACCTGCGTCGGCATCGGCGGCGACCCGGTCGTCGGGTCCAGCTTCATCGACGTGCTGGAGCGTTTCCAGGACGACCCGGAGACCGAGGCGGTCGTGATGATCGGCGAGATCGGCGGCGACGACGAGGAGCGGGCCGCCCGCTTCATCGCCGAGAAGATGAGCAAGCCGGTGGTCGCCTACATCGCCGGGTTCGAGGCGCCGCCCGGCAAGCGGATGGGCCACGCCGGGGCGATCATCTCCGGGTCCAGCGGCACCGCCCAGGCCAAGGCGGACGCGCTGGAGGCGGCCGGCGTGCGGGTCGGCCGCAACCCCACCGAGACCGCCGAGCTGGCCGTCGCGGCCGTCAAGGAGCGGTAGCCGCCCGGCGCCTGACGACCACCACCGTGTTCATGATCTTGTCGGCGAAGGTCTGCCGCTTGGTGTCCCAGATCGGCCACAGGAAGCCGATCGGGAACAGGATGCACGGCAGCGCGTCAAGCAGGTGGGCGAGGTCGCGCAGGAGCGCGATGGCGCCGCCGACCGCCTGGCCGTCGTCCGCGCGTGCCAGGCGGATGCTCATGACCTGCTTGCCCCAGCTCTGCCCGCTGCGTCCCTGCAGGACCCAGCGGTTGTAGACCCAGACCGCGGGACCGAGCGCCCAGAGCAGGAGGAAGACCAGCGAGGTGGTCCCGCTCATCGTCGCCTCCGGGCCCGGGTCGAGCACGACCCCGGCCGCCAGCGGCGGGATGAAGGCGACCACCACGTCGATCAGGTAGGCGACCACCCGATGCAGCCAGCCGGCCAGCTCGTGGCCCATGAAGCGGCCGGGGCGCTCCTCGCCCCAGCCCGGGACCGCCCCCGCCGCGCCCTGCGGCGGCGGGGGCGGCAGCGCCTCGCCGTACCCCTGCGTCACGGCGGCTCCTTGCGGTCGACAGGGTGCCGGTACGGTCCTCTCAGGCGGGCCGGCCGGCCTGCTGCTCGGCGAAGTCGCCGATCACCGGCAGCTTGAAGTGCCTGCCCTGGAAGGCCTGGATCATGAGGAAGATCCAGGTGAAGAAGAAGACCAGGGACACCAGCCAGAGCAGCCCCGAGAGGAACCCGCTCGTGGCCAACCTTATCCAACCGACGAGCATCGCGACCACCGCGAACACGATGGACTGCATGGCGTGGAAGCGGACCTCCGGGCGCTTGTCGATCAGGTAGAAGATGAGCCCGGTGAGCCAGCCGAACACGTAGGACAGGCCGGAGGCGACGTTCTCGCTCAGGCCGCTGCTCGCCGGCTGCGGCTGGTAGCCGGGGGGCTGTGGCTGGTAGCTGGGAGGCGGCGGCTGGTAGCTCTGCTGCGGCTGGTAGCCGGCCGGCTGGCCCCACTCCGGGCCGCCGGTGGGGGGCGGCGGCGGTGGCGGCGCCTGCCCGCCGGG
>WNGA01002973.1_pt1 | contig 25619 bp, 22 predicted proteins | sample 5400061 | NCBI WGS metagenome assembly WNGA01 (sample SAMN13153366, study PRJNA577476) | soil metagenome | isolation source: 100 cm soil or saprolite under grassland replicate 2 | place: USA:California | collected 2016-06-15 | reverse complement strand
ACGAACCGCGGCGGGCGGTGGGAGCGGCTCGGCTTTCCGGATGAGCGCGCGGAGGTCTGGTCGATCCTGATCCATCCCGGGAATCCGGACATCCTCTACGCCGGGACCTCGCCGACCGGCGTCTGGCGCAGCGACGACGGCGGCGACGAGCCATAGAACACACCCTTGCCCAGGAGAGCCTCGACACCATCGACCTAGCCGGCCGCGCCGGGGAGCTACTTCGACTTCAGCGTGACGTCCTCGTAGGGCGCCGAGTACGCATGCCCGGAGATGAGCCCGAGGCCTGATTCCCCGACGCGCGGCCCTACGCCGTTGAGGAACGCGAGCTCCCAGATGGGCGCATAGATGACCTTGTCGTACACGAGCTGCTGGATCTTGGAGAGGACGCCCTCGCGCCGCCTGCGATCCGTCGCCGCGGCCTGCTCTTGGAACAGTCCGTCGATATCCGGGTAGCTGCCGTAAACATAGGTTCCGCCGGTAACGGCGAAGGCCTCGAGGCGCGTGGCGGCATTGCCGAAGGCGCCGCTGGCGCCCTGGATGAGGTTCCTGAGCTTCTTCTCCCCGTATTCCTTGAAGAACGCCGCCCGCTCGAGCGGGCGGATCTTCACGCGAATCCCCGCAGCCTGGAGATTGTTGACGACGGCTTCGGCGAGGTTGGAATACGCGACGTCGCAGAAGTACTCGCCGGCGTCGAGGCCGCTGGGATAGCCGGCCTCGGCCAGAAGCTGCTTGGCCCGGGCGGGATCGTAGGCGGGTGCGGGCGGCTGCCAGTAGTAGTCGAAGGTGCTGGGGATGATGCTGCCCGTGAGCTTGGAGTGGCCGAGCGTCAGGGCCTGGTTGATCGTTTTCCGGTCCATGGCCAGGCTGGCCGCCATCCGCACCCGCTTGTCGTGCCAAGGCGACTTCGGATCCCATTGATCGGGGAAATAGAGCCAGAACGGCGCCTGGATCACCGCCGGCTTGAGAGAGAGCCCCGGGGTTCGCTGGAGCTCCTCCGCCAGCTCGCCGCGGATCGAATAGACGATGTCCACCTCGCCGCGCTTGAGCGCGGCCAGCCGCGTGGACTCGTCCGGGATCACCTTGAAGACCAGACGCTTGACGCTCGGGGCCTTCCGCCAGTACTGGTCGAATGCCTCGAAGACGAGCTCGACGCCGGGCGTGAACGATACGAACTTGTATGGGCCGGCGCCGATCGGCGCCTTCTTGTAGCCCTCGTCACCCACCTTCTCGACGTATTTCTTGGGCACGATCCAGCCCGCGCCCGTCGCGCTCGCGTAGAAGGTGAGAAAGTCCGGCCAGGGCTGCTTCAGGCGGAAGCGGACATGTTGCGCATCGGGCGCCTCCACGGCCGCCACGCGGTCCTTCAGCATCTTGTGGGACGTGCCCCGGTAGCGCTCGAAGGAAAACTTCACGTCCTCCGCGGTGACGGGGTCGCCGTTGTGAAAGCGCGCTCCTTTGCGGAGAACGAACTCATAGACCTGGCCGTCCCTGGAGACGGACCACGACTCGGCCAGGCTCGGCGCGATGGGCTGGCCGGGCATGGGCTTCACCATGGCGTCGTGCAGCGCATAGAGCAGCATGAAGGGCGTGATGATGCCGGGCGTCTCGGCGGGATCGAGCCAGGTCGGCGCCAGCGAGACATGCACGCCCCAGGTGAGCTGGCCTTCCGGGGCCGCCACCCCCGCGGTGGGCAATGCGAGGAGGACGAGCAGCAGGGCGACAAGGGTCGGAATGAGCGCGCGTCGAGAAATCATGAGCACGCCTCCTTGTTGACGCAGAGAGCTACTTGGCGCCGATGGTGGCCTTGATGCTTCCCATGTGCTCATCGGTGTGGTTGATCAGGATCCGCTCGATCACCTGCGCGGTTGTCATGGGCGGCACGCCGGCCAGGACCGTTGCGCTTCGGTCCAGCTCGGCATCGCTGAGCCCCCGGACGATCTTGACGGCATTGGCGCCATTCGTCTTCAGGAGTGTGAGCGTCTTCGCCTTGCCGACTCCGGCATCCTCCTTCGCGTGCTGGGCATTTCGCTCGTGAACCATGTCCATCGTTCGGTGCGGCACGGACTGGCCCTGGGCGACCAGCTGAACGAGCCCCACGACCGAGCCATACGCCATGGCGAGGTGATGGGCTACCACGCCGACGGGCCATTTCTCGGCCGCCGTCACCTTCTTCCAGTCGGCGTCGCTCAGCCCCTCGACGACTGTGTTCATCTGGCCGAATTTCTCGTCGAACCTGCCGGCCATCGTCTCCGCACGCGCTCCCATGTCTGCCTCCTCGCGGGTGGGTGAGGAACGCCTCGCCCGAACGTTGGAGATCTTACCCCTGCCTCAGCCTCCGATTCAACGCGTCGTTGAGCCCCTCGCCGACCAGGTTGATGGCCAGCACGGTGAGCAGGATCGCGATGCCCGGGATGGCGCAAAGCCACCAGGCCGCGCGCAGCACGCCGCGCCCGGCGCCCACCTGAAAGCCCCAGCTCATCACAGATATTGTCGATGATGAACTTGCGGTCCACCGCATAGGCGATGGCCTGCCGCACTTCCTTCTTGTCGAGCGGCGGCCGCTGGCTATTGATCTCGAGCAGCGTGATCGGGTTGATCATCGAATAGCCTTCGAGCGTCACCGCGATATGGGGCAGGGCCTCGAGATTGCCCAGCGCAGTCGAACGGCGGGTAGCCGTGGCAGCTCGGCGGTCCGCGAGCAGAGCAAAGCGAAGATGAAGAGGCTCTACCAGGGCCTCATGCGGATCACGCGCGCGGTGGTGCGCCACGCCGAAGCCGCCGTGCCGCGAGTGCGACGAGCGACGGGCATGTTTCCGGGCATAACAGGGCCGCTCGCAAGAAAACCCGACGCGGAAATCCTTGATTTGATGGTGGCGGCGGGAGGACTCGAACCTCCGACACGGGGCTTATGAGACCCCTGCTCTGCCACCTGAGCTACGCCGCCGCGCCGGTGACCGAGCAGAAAATCTACAGGCTTACGGTACGCGAGTCAAGCGAGCGTCGGTCGTCTGGGGGGTCACTGTGCCCGGAATTGTGCCCGTGAGCCGGCGCGCTACGTCCTGGAGATCCCGGGGCTCACGATGTGGTAGCGGTCGAACACACTGCGTGTCTTGTGGCCGGTCACCGTCATAGCGACGCGCTCCGGCACACCAACGTTGTCTCGCTGGCGTCTGTCCGCTATCTCGTCGGTCCCAGCTATCGCCGCCGTGCGGCTGCCGCGTGACCCTCACTATCCTGACGAGCGCCCGCTTGGCATTCGTCCTTGACCCCTGTCCCCCTTTGGCGCTACCGTCGAGTACCTAACTTGGTCTCACGGCCCGACTCGCTGGGAGGCCCCGGCATGCAGTGTCCCCGGTGCCAGCAAGACAATCCACCGCAGGCTCGTTTCTGCATGAAGTGCGGGGTGAGCGTGACGCTCGCCTGTGCGAAATGCGGCACTGACCTTCCGGTCGGCTCGGCTTTCTGTATCTCGTGCGGGCATCCGGTTGGAACAGCACCAGCCTGGGAGCCACGCTTCGCCGCCCCCCAGTCCTACACGCCCAAGCACCTCGCCGAAAAGATCCTTACCTCTAAGAGCGCCGTCGAAGGCGAACGCAAGCAGGTCACGGTCCTCTTCGCCGACCTCAAGGGATCGATGGAGCTACTCGCCGACCGCGATCCCGAAGAGGCGCGCAAGCTGCTCGACCCCGTCCTCGAGTGCATGATGGAGGCCGTCCACCGCTACGAGGGTACGGTGAACCAGGTGATGGGCGATGGGATCATGGCGCTGTTCGGTGCGCCACTCGCACACGAGGATCACGCCGTCCGTGCGTGCTACGCGGCCCTCCGGATGCAGGAGTCGGTGAAACGGTACGCCGAGGACGTTCGCCGCCGCGAGGGCGTGGTCGTTCAGATTCGCGTGGGCCTGAATTCTGGTGAGGTCGTCGTTCGATCCATCGGCAGCGACTTGCGAATGGACTACACGGCGGTCGGGCAGACGACGCATCTCGCCGCGCGGATGGAACAGCGGGCCCAGCCCGGCACCACCTTGCTCGCCGGGAACACAGCGCGACTAGTCGAGGGCTACGTGACGCTCAACCCCATGGTCCTGATCCCGGTGAAGGGACTGGCGGAAGCCGTCGAGACCTATGAGCTCCTTGGGCCGGGTTCCGCGCGCTCACGACTCCAGGTCGCTCAGTCCCGCGGGCTCACCCCTTTTGTCGGTCGGGACGTGGAACTCGCCGAGCTCGGTCGAGCGGCCGACCGGGCCAGGGCCGGCCACGGCCAGATCGTGGCCCTCGTGGGCGATCCCGGCGTCGGAAAGTCCCGGCTCATTGCTGAGTTTGCCAGTGCGCACCTGCCAGGTGCCTGGCGCGTCGTGGAGGCCGGGACGGCCTCCTACGCCCGGACCACACCCTACCTCGCGGTTACTTGGCTCCTGCGAACGTACTTCCAGATCGAAGAGGGCGACGACGAGGAAAAGATCCGCGGCAAGATAGCCTCGCGCCTGCTGGGCCCGGACGAGTCGCTGCACGATACCGAGGAGGCTGTGCTCGCACTCCTGGACGTAGGCGTCGAGCGGCCGTCCTGGCGCGACCTCGACCCGAGCCAGCGACAACGGCGTATTCTCGACGCCGTCCGGCGGCTGCTGCTCCGCCACAGCCAAGAGCAGCCACTCTGCCTCGTGCTCGAAGACCTCCAGTGGGTGGACGCCGACAGCCAGACTTTGCTCGACCGGCTGATCGAGACCCTGCCCACGGCCCGGATCCTCTTCGTTCTGAGCTACCGGCCCGAGTACAGCCACGGCTGGGCGAACAAGAGTTACTATACCCAACTCCGAATCGACCCGCTCCGTCCGGGCCAGGCGGAGAAGCTGCTAGATGGGCTGCTCGGAGACTCCGCCGATCTCCGCTCGCTGAAGGCCCTTCTTATCGAGCGGACAGAGGGCAACCCGTTCTTTCTCGAAGAAACGGTGCGGCATCTGATCGAGACTGGAGCGCTTGCCGGCCAGCGGGGCGGGTACCGCTCCACCCGCCCTGTTGCCGCTCTCGAAACACCATCCACGATCCAGGCCGTACTGGCCGCTCGCATCGATCGCCTGCCGGAGGACGAGAAGCACCTGCTCCAGGCCGCGGCGGTCATCGGCAAGAATGTGCCGTGTCAGCTCCTGGCTAGCATCAGTGATCTCGGAGAAGACCGACTGCGCCGGAGCCTGGCCCAACTCCAGCTGGCCGAACTGCTCTACGAGGTGAACCTGTTCCCGCAAACCGAGTATACGTTCAAGCACGCGCTCACGCTGGATGTGGCGCTGGGCGGCCTCCTGCGCGAGCGGCAGCGGGCGCTCGACGCGCGCATCGTGGAGGCGATCGAGCAGCTTTACCCGGACCGCCTAGCTGAGCACGTGGAGCGTCTGGCCCATCACGCCTTCCGCGGTGAGGTGTGGGACAAGGCCGTGGACTACCTCCGGCGGGCAGGGAGCCGGGCCTTCGCGCGGGGAGCGCTGGCCGAGGCGGTGGATCGCTACGAGCAAAGCCTGGACCTGCTGCCGCGGCTCGGGCCCGGTCGGCAGAACCTCCTCCGCGCGATCGATGTTCGCCTCGACCTGCACGCTCCCCTGATGACCCTGGGTCGCGTGCAGCGGCTCATGGAGGTTGGCCAAGAGGCCGAGCGGCTGGCTCGTCACGCAGACGACGCCGGGCGCCTTGGGCGCGTTTTGTATCAGATGGGGTACTTCTCGTGGCTATCCGCACAGTACGGGCCGAGCCTCGAGTACGGCAAGCAGGTGCTGGCGATCACGGAGGAACGTCGCGACACGGCGCTCTGGGTGCGGGCCACGCACCTGCTCGGTCTGAACCGGCTGGCGCAGGCGGATTTCGGCGTCGCCATTGAATTGCTCAAGAGCGTCGTCGACGGACCAAACGCCGGAGCCGCACACGAGCATCTCGCCCTGCTGATGACTCATGTCGACGCCTGCGGGTGGCTGGCCTTCTGCCTCGGCTCACAGGGTGACTTCTCCGCGGCGCTCGAGTACGCGGACCGTGCGGTCGCCATGGCGGACCGCTCGGGACATCCGCAGCCCCAAGCGATCGCCTACGGTTTCCACGCGATTCCCATGATCGTCAGGGGGGACTTCTCGCTGGCCTTGCCGTGGTGCGAGCGCGCCCTTCACGTTTGCCAGAGCAAGGCCGTCCTGGCCTGGATACCAACGGTATATTCTCTCTGGGGCTGGACGCTAGCCTGGCTGGGGCGCCACGAGGACGCACTGAGATATCTGGAGGAGGGTGCGGTCGGTCGCGAGCGAATGAACGTGACGACCAACCTCGCGCTGTTCTACTTCCGCTGGGCAGACGGCCTTCTCCTCGCCGGGCACGTCGAAGAGGCGGGCCGTGCTGCCGCCCGGGCGCGTGATCTGGCCACCGCCGCGGGCGAGCGCGGCCATGAGGCCCTTGCGCTGCACGTGCTGGGTGAAGTCGCTGCGGCTGCGATGCCGGCCGGGCCGGAGGCCGCGACGGAGTCTTTCCAGCGTGCCGCGGCGCTCGCCGAGCCGCTCGGGATGCGCCCGCTCTTGGCCCGCTGCCGGTTGAGCCTCGGGAAACTGTGGGCTGGGACTGTGCGGCGCGGTGAGGCGCTGAGCGAACTCACCGGTGCGGCCGACCTGTTTGAAACGATGGGTATGACGTTCTGGCTCGGACGCGCGCGGGCCGAGCTGGATAAGGCGGGTCTTTGAGCCTCGGCGGCGGGCGGGGAGACGCGCGCGCAGCACACCTGTTGGCCTGAAAGGAGCGGAAGCCATGCCCTTCGTGCAACGGCCCAACAGTCAGGGATTCCGGCTGAAGACCACGGGGCTCGGGCTGTCCCGAGGCGTCCTCACCAAGGAGAGCAGCGTGTCATTCACCTTCAACCGCGCTCGCTTCACGGAGCGGTTCGCCAAGAAGACCCTCACCGCCCTGCTTCAGCACGGTGGCAAAGTCGGGTTTCGCATCGGGCGAACCCAACGCATCAAGAGCTTGGAAGTGGCGGGCATGAAGCTCGCGTCGAGTGCCGAGGTGTCGAAGGAGTTCCGGCAGTCCTTCGGCGAAGGCCCACACGAAAAATGGGTCGGCTTTCCGACCGCCGGCAAGCCGGTCCTCCTCGGCGTAGGCTTCAAGACCAAGCTCGTGATTACCTTCAGGCCGCGGGCGAAGGCCGGGTTCCAGCTCGTGCCCATCGTCCTTGCTTTCGGGAGCCAGGACCTCACCCGGCACTACGTGCTCGGGGTCAGCGCTCTCACGCCGGGCAAGCCCCTGGTTGACTCGTTCGTCGAAGTCATCTCCGGCAAGTGAGCGTCGGGGTGGCGGGGAACGCCGGGGCACCTCCCGCCGACTCTTCGGGCACTCTGACTCTTCGGGCACTCCGGTTGATGCGCGGGCTATCACGGGTTTGGTTGAGCGAGACTGAGGGTCATCGGGGTATTCGACCGCTCGGCTTGACCTTCGAAGCTCGTCTTCGCGGTAGCGCTCGATTTGCCCGTCGCGGACCCTTGGCTTCCCTTCAAGACTCGCGGCTACGACCGGCGGCGCGATACTCGCTGGGGATCGGCGAACTGCAGCGCTGTATCGAAGCTCCAGCGGCTCAGATCGAGATCGAGACCGTCGAGGGTCTCGAGCACTACCGCCGGGGGACCGCATTATGAACGCCATCCGAGGCGGTGTATGCTGCTTCCTTACACCGGACGATGCCGCGCTCGAACCAGAGCCGCGCGCCCTGGCTCAGCGACGAGATATGCTCGAGCTGGGCGTGGGTAGGCTCGCCTTCGGGCGCCTGGAACACGCGCGCGAGCCATGAACGCCGACGCGGCTCACGCCCAAGGAGGATTCCCATGGCGCGCACGCTGCTCGACAAGGTGTGGGAAGCGCACACGGTCCGGATGCTGCCGTCCGGCCAGACCCAGCTCCTGGTCGGCCTTCACCTCATCCACGAGGTGACGACGCCGCAGGCCTTCCAGATGCTCAAGGAGCTGAAGCTCAAGGTGCGCATGCCTGAGCGGACCTTCGGCACGCTCGACCACATCATCCCGACAACCGACCAGACTCGCCCCTACGCCGACCCCATGGCGGAGGACATGGCCGCGCACATGTACAGGAACATGAAAGAGTTCGGCCTGCCGCTCTTCGACATGGCGAGCGGCCGCCAGGGCATCGTCCACGTGATCGGGCCGGAGCTGGGTCTCACCCAGCCGGGCATGACCATCGCCTGCGGCGACAGCCACACCTCGACCCACGGCGCCGTCGGCGCCATCGCCTTCGGGATCGGCACGACGCAAGTCCGCGATGTGCTGGCGACGCAGTGCCTCGCCATGGCCAAGCCCAAGCTGCGCCAGGTGCGGGTGGACGGCGCGCTCGCCAACGGCGTCTACGCCAAGGACGTGATCCTCGCCATCATCGGCGCCCTCGGCGTCAAGGGCGGGGTGGGCTACGCCTACGAGTACGCCGGGCCCGTCATCGAGCGCATGACCATGGAGGAGCGCCTCACCGTCTGCAACATGTCCATCGAGGGCGGGGCGCGCTGCGGCTACGTCAATCCCGACGCGATCACCACCGAGTATCTGCGCGGCCGGCCCTATGCGCCGGCGGGCGCGGCCTTCGACCGGGCGGCCGCCTGGTGGAAGACGATGGCCACCGAGCCGGGCGCCGCCTTCGACGACGTCGCGCATCTCGACGGCGCGGCTATCGAGCCGGTGGTGACGTGGGGCATCAATCCGGGCATGTCGGTGGGCGTGAGCCAGAGGATCCCGGCGCCCGAGTCCGCGCCCGAGCCCGAGCGGCCGACCTTCCGAGAGGCGCTCGCCCACATGGGCTTCGAGGCGGGCCAGCCGATCAAGGGCGCAAAGATCGACGTGGCCTTCGTGGGCTCGTGCACCAACGGGCGCCTGTCCGACCTCCGGGCGGCCGCCGAGGTGGCGAAGAAGGGCAAGGTGGCCAAGGGCGTGCGCGCGCTCATCGTACCGGGCTCTCAGCAGGTCGCGAAGGCAGCAGAGGCCGAGGGGCTGCACGAGATCTTCCAGGCCGCGGGCTTTCAGTGGCGCAAGGCCGGCTGCTCGATGTGCCTCGGCATGAATCCCGACAAGCTCGAAGGCCGCGAGATGAGCGCGTCCTCCAGCAACCGCAACTTCATCGGCCGGCAGGGCAGCCCCACGGGGCGCACCCTGCTCATGAGCCCGGCCATGGTCGCGGCCGCCGCCATCACCGGCGCCGTCGCCGACGTGAGGGAGTTCCTCCGATGACAACGACCACCGACTTCAGGCGACGCCAGGTGTCGGGGCCCGGCATCCCGCTCCCCGGCAACGACATCGACACCGACCGCATCATTCCCGCGCGCTTCCTCAAGGCCGTGACCTTCGAGGGCATGGGCGAGCACACCTTCGAGGATGCGAGGAAGCAGAATCCCGAGCACCCGTTCAATCAGTCCATCTACCAGGGGGCGGCGGTGCTCGTGGTCGGCCAGAACTTCGGCTGCGGCTCCTCGCGCGAGCACGCCCCGCAGGCGCTCATGCGCTGGGGCATCCGGGCCATCGTCGGCGGCTCCTTCGGGGAGATCTTCTTCGGCAACTGCGTGATGCTCGGCATCCCCTGCCTGGTCGCGACCCAGGCCGACATCGAGTGGCTCCAGAAGGCCATCGGTCGGTCGCCGCAGGAGCCGCTGACGGTGGACGTGGAGAACCAAGAGGTGCGCTTCGGCGACCGCGTGATCAAGGCGACGATGCCCGACGGCCCGCGCAACCAACTCGTGGGCGGGACCTGGGATTCGACGGCGGTGCTGCTGGAAGCCGGCGCGGCGATCGAGACGACGGCGAAGAAGCTGCCCTACGTCGCGGGCTATTGATCCGCCGTCACATGCACCGTCGAGACGGCCGTGCAGCACGCCGTGGTGCCTCGTAGGGCGCTAACGGACAGCGGGCCACGCTCGCGGCGCCGCGACGAGGGCCTGTGACCGCCCTTCGGTAGCTCGCGGCTCAAGAACAGCCCACCGAGCACCTTCACTCCGCGCGGACTCCGGAGAGCGTTGCTCGCTCGGTTGGAAGCCTCGCTATATCGGGCCTTCTGGGGGTCAGTGCGCGCTTCGTGGCCAGGGAACGAGCTCAGGCCTCTCACCATGGAGTCCGCGGCGATCATCACGCCGACGGATTCGTGAAGTATGTCGTAAGATGCTACCGAGGTTGACTCATCAGGCGGTGCCGCATAACGTATCGGCACTCAATGCGAAGCAGAAAGCTCCCCAGAGGAGGCTCAAGATGAGTGATTGGCGCATTCTGGTGTTCCTCATGTCCATTCTCCTGGTCCCGGTGGCGGCGGGTGCCGCCCCGGCAGGCAAGGTCGTCATCGCGCAGGGCGTGGACCCGACGACGCTCGACATGATGAACCAGCAGGAGCAGCCGGCGTCGAACGTCGGCGCCCAGATGTACGACATGCTGGTCGAGCGCGACCAGAGCCTGAAGCTCGTGCCCTCGCTAGCGGCGGAGCTGCCGAAGCTGGTGAACCCGACGACGTGGGAGATCAAGCTCCGCAAGGGCGTCAAGTTCCACAACGGCGAGGACTTCACCGCCGACTCGGTGAAGTTCAGCCTCGAGCGCCTGATCAACCCGGCCAACAAGCTACGCGGCGCCTCGTCGTTCGCGCCCATCGACCGCGTCGAGATCGTCGACCCATACACGGTGAGGGTCTACACGAAGAAGCCCTGGCCGGTCTTCATCAGCCACATGGCCCTCCGCCAGGCCTCGATGTACCCGCCGAAGGAGTACGCCGGCAAGGACACCGCGACGATCTCCAAGAACCCGATCGGCACTGGCCCCTATAAGTTCGTGCGGTGGGCGAAGGACGAAGAGATCGTGATGGAGGCCAACGCCGGCTACTGGGCCGGCGCGCCCAAGATCAAGACCGTCGTATTCAAGCCGATCCCCGACGACGCGGTGCGGGTGGCGGCGCTGCAGAACGGCGAGATCGACGTCGCCGTCAATATCCCGCCCCACCTGGCCGGCATCATCGAGAAGCACCCGAAGATCTTCCTGAGCACGGCGCCGTCCATCCGGACGATCCAGCTCATGATCTACACGCATCAGATGGACACCACTCACAAGCCCACGGGGCCCTACAACGGGCCGACCGCCGACAAGCGCGTACGGCAGGCGATCGCCTACGCCGTCGACGCCGACGAGATCATCAAGGGCGTGCTGGACGGCAAGGCGACCCGCGTGGCCACCATGCTGACCAGCATGCACTTCGGGTTCGATCCCGGCCTCAAGCCGATCAAGCAGGACCTGGCCAATACCAAGAAGCTCTTGGCCGAGGCCGGCTTCCCCAACGGCCTCGAGATCACGCTGAACGCCCCGCAGGGACGGTACGTGCGCGACAAGGAGGTGGCGGAGGCCGCGGCCGGCCAGCTCACGAAGGCCGGCATCCGGACGACGCTCCGGACGCACGAGTTCGTGACCTACCTGAACAACATGGTCTACGTCCACAAGGCGGGCCCGGTGTGGCTGATCGGCTGGGGGCACCCGACGCTGGAGGCGGAGGCGATCTACGTGCCGCTCTTCCGGTCCGGCAACATCTTCGCCAACTGGCACAACGACGACTTCAACGGAATGGTGGACGAGGCGCAGACGATGATGGACGAGAAGAAGCGCCTCGCACAGTACCACCGGATCAACAAGCTCTGGATCGAGGAAGTGCCGGCCGTCCCGCTCTACCAGCAGATCGACCTCTACGGCGCCAACAAGCGGCTGGCCTGGAAGGCGCGCAGCGACGAGCTGATCAAGGCCTACGATATGGCGCTCAAGGACGGCAAGTAGGGGAAGTCCGGTGCTCGGGCGCTACGACCGCGTCCGGAGAGGGAGCAGCCCCCGTCGTCGCCCTCAAGTCGGATGATCGACGGATCGCGCGGCTCAAACGCCCGCTCGAACGCCCGAGGGTTGAGATAGCTCGGCGCCGAATGCCGCCGCTGCCCATCTTATGGGTAGGCAGTGCGGCGGACTTGCGCTCGGGGTCGGGAAGGATGCCCGGCCTCGGGGCAGTGTGCCTCGACTGTGGGGGGTGCCGGCGCTTCATAAGCGGCTGTTTTCCTGTGATTCCAAACCTGGCACGGCTCATGCGGTGCCTCACTGGCTCGTGAATCGCCCAAAGCGAGGGGCGAGGGAACCGACCGGAGGGCGCAGCATGCGCGCTCAACAGGTGATGCCAGGCAGATGGACGTCTGGTACGACGCGATACTCCAGGAGCTGTCGGAAGTTCCCGCAGTGAGCGAGCTAGTGGACGACGCCGAGGTCTCTCCCGAGCCAGAGGCCACCGCGGACGAAGAGGACGGCGGCTAGGGGCCTCCCGGAGCGGGACGCGCCGACGGGGTTCATCGGAGCCTTCGTCCAGCGCGCGCCCGTGGCCAGTACCACAGCCAATGGCGCGGCGTAGAGCGACGGCGATCCGCGCCCGGCGACTGAGCCGTATGCCGCAAAATGGCGTGGACACGCCGGATCGCTTTGTTATAATCCCGCCAGACCGAACCCGAAAAGACCAATTCCAGCTACGACTCTCGCCGCTACATGCAGGACGGGAGCAGCGCGGAGGAGTTTTACAATGGCTTGGCTCGGCAATCGGCCTTGGATCGAGGACGAGGAGAGTCCGCTGTACGGTCAGGATGACAACACCCCCGAGGAGGAAGACGACGACGACCTCGAGGAGGATGACGACGACTTCGACGACGACGACTTCGACGACGACGACTTCGACGACGACGAGGACGAAGACGACGAGGGCGACGAGGTTGAGGGCGACGAGGGCAAGTAGCTGAAGCGACCGAACGAAATCCTTCGCAGGGAGGCGACTATGGCGCTGATGGGTGAGGCAGGTTGGCTTTTCCTGTTGCGTTGGATTCACTTCCTCTCTGGCATCACCTGGATCGGCCTCCTCTACTACTTCAACCTGGTGCAGGTCCCGTTCTTCGCCGAGACGGAGGCGCCGGTGCGGAGCGGTGCGCAGCAGAAGCTTCTGCCCCGGGCCCTCTGGTGGTTCCGCTGGGGCGCCATGTTCACGTTCCTCTCGGGCTGGATCTACCTGCTCCACTACTGGCTCGGTCGGAGGGGGGTCACCGATCCCGGGACGTGGGTCATCCTGCTCGGCGGCATCCTGGGCTCTGTGATGTGGGCCAATGTGTGGTTCATCATCTGGCCCAAGAACAAGATCGTGATCCAGAACGCCATCGACACGGCGGCTGGCAGGCCCGCCAATCCGGCGGCGGCCCCGGCGGGCGCCCGCGGGGGCTTGGCCTCCCGCACCAACGTGGTCCTCTCCATTCCCATGCTGTTCTTGATGGGCTCGGCCAGCCACCTGCCCCTGCCGATGCCGGGCAACGGCGCCTTCTTCTGGATCGTCGCCCTGATCATCGTCGCGCTCGTCGAGGCGAACGCGCTGTGGGGAAAGCCCGGCCAGGGCGCGGCCAAGCCCCTGGCCACCATCAAGGGAACCCTCTGGGCGGGCTTCATCCTGACGGCGGTGTTCTACGTGTGGTTCGAGATCGTAAAGGCCTAGTCTGACCGAGGAGACAAGACAGGCAAACCGGGCGGGGCTGAAATCCCCGCCCGGTCTCTTTCAATACGGAAACGCGATCGAGCCCGGGATTGCCCCTGTCAAGTCAGGGTGGTCGAACCGCGGCTGGGTTCAAGGAACGAGATCCGCGAGCAGCGCGGCCTTCGCTTCTCGCGAGAGTTCTGTCCGGGCCCGTTCGGCCGGGTGGTCCACCACGAGGAAGACCGGCGAGTCCCGGAACGCCTGCACGGCGCGGTCAGGGAACGCGAAGCGGACGAAGTGGACGGCGGAAAGCTTGCCCTTCTCCTCGTCGGAGTGGCCCGCCTCGAACTCGCCCGGGACTGCGAACTCCTTGCCGACCTGCATCCAGACGTGCTGGCCGGTGTCGATACCCATCAAGCGGTCGAGGATGGGCTTGATCTGTTCCTTGTCCTCGATCTCGATCATCATGGTCGCCGACAATTCGCCTGGGCGGGGCAGCAGCGCGCCGTAGACATCGATCTCGTCCTGGACCCTGGCCTCGTCGGTGATCCGCTCGGCCCGGCACATCTCCTGGATCTGGAACAGCAGGGTATCGCGGTTCTCGAATAGGAACGAGAGAAAGCGTCCCACCGACACGCGGCGCGCACGCTTCAGCTCCATCACGCGCCGGCGCGTCTCGTCGCGGACCTTTTCGTATTCGAAGAAGTTCAACACGTCCCCCGGCTCGATCTTGCTGTAGGTCATGTCAATCCTCGACTTTCAAACCGTAGGCCTCGGCCAGGATGCGGATGGGATGGTGCGCTCGCCGGCCGGTCCCCTGGTGGATCTGCAGCGCGGCCAACGGGCAGTCCGTGGCTACGCGGTCGGGCTGGGCGGCCTCGATGTCCCTGAAGAGCGGCTGGGCCAGCTTCATGGAGAGCTCGAAGTACTCCTTCTTCATTCCCCACGTGCCGTCCACCGCCGAGCACCGCTCGACGGTCTCGACGCGGGCGCCTGTGAGCCGCAGCACGTCGGCCGACTTGGTGCCCAGGTTCTGCGCCTTGAGATGGCACGGCAACTGGTACGCGATCGTGCCAGGGGCGTTCGGGAAGCCGGTGTCCAGCCGGCCCTCGCCGTGAAGCCCCGCGAGGTACTCGAAGAGATCGCGGGTGTGGCCGGCGACCAGGTTGGCGTCCTCGGACCCGTCGAGCCACGGGTACTCCTGCTTGAGCATGTACGAACAGGTCGGCCCAGGCACCACGATCTCTCGCCCCTGTCGCACCGCCTCTGCGAGGGTCCTCGCGTTGTCGGCGATCAGACGCTTGGCTTCCTTGACGGCGCCCCCGTCCAGATACGGCATCCCGCAGCAGCGCTGGGGCGGCAAGGACACGTTGATCCCGTTCCTCTCCAGCACCCCCACCGCGGCCTTGCCGGTGGCGGGGTCGTTGTACTCCACCGAGCAGGTCGCGAACAGCGCGACGCGGCCCCGGACCGCGAACGGCGCGGTCTTTCGCTGGTCGAACCAGCTGGAGAAGGTCTGGCGATGGAACGCCGGGAGGTTCCTGTCCCGATGGATCCCGAGGGTGGCCTCCATGAGCTGGCGCTGCACGGGAAGCGCCGCCATCCAGTTGGAGAGGGGCGCGGCGAGGCTCCCGAGCTTGCCCACCAGCTCGGTGTTGCCGAGGAAGCGATCCTGGAGCGTCACGCCTTTGCGTTTGGCCTCGGCGGACCGCGCGCGGAGCATCAAGCGCGGGAAATCCACCTGCCAGCGATGCGGCGGCGTGTACGGGCAGTGGTTGTAGCAGAGCTTGCACTGGTAGCAGAGGTCGACCACTTCCTTGACGTCGGCGGCAGGCAGCTTCTCGACGTCGCCGTCCACGGCCTCGGCGTCGAGCCGTTCGAACAGCACCTTGAACGACGGGCACAGCGGCAAGCAGCGCCGGCATCCCGAGCAGATATCATAGACGCGGCGCAGCTCGACGTCGACCTGATCGATCTTCCAGAAGTCGGGCTGCCGGATGTCCAAAGTCATGGGATTTGGGGGGAGGTTTCGGAAGGGGGGTAAAGCCCCCCTCCGAGTTTCTCAGATGGCGTCAGCGGGGTCCTTGCCGGCGATCTGGTGCATTCCCTTCGTGAAGCGCCCCGCGTGGGACTTCTCCGCCTTGGCGAGCGTCTCGAACCACTCGGCCAGCTCGGAATAGCCCTCGTCGCGCGCGGTCTTGGCCATGCCGGGATACATCTGGGTGTACTCGTAGGTCTCGCCTTCTACGGCGGACTTCAGGTTCTTCTCGCTCTTGCCGATGGGCGCTCCCGTCACCGGATCCCCGACCTCCTTCAGGAAGTCGAGGTGCCCGAACGCATGGCCGGTCTCGGCATCGGCCGTGTCCTTGAACAGTCCGGCGATGTCCGGAAACCCCTCGATGTCGGCAACCCGGGCGAAGTACAGGTACCGGCGGTTGGCCTGCGACTCCCCCGCGAATGCCTCCTTCAGGTTCTCGTGACTCTTGGAGTCCTTGAGACTCTTCCCTGCCATCGTGACTCCTCCTCTCAGAGTTAAGGGTGAGCAACGAAGCTGACTATGTCTCCGACAACCACGCCGACGACGGCGGGCGCCGGCGCGAGGACCGGCGGCTCGACCTCTTGCGGCACTCCGCGCAGCGCCCATAGAACTCCATGCGATGATGGGTGACACTAAACCCGCCCTGCGCGGCCACGCGACTGCAGAGGGCCCGGGAGCGGGGCGCGGTGAGCGGACCGTCCACATCCACGATGCGTCCGCACCAGAGGCACGTGAAGTGATGGTGCTCGCTGGTGTTCCCGTCGAAGCGGGCATGCGGTCCGGGCAGCTCCTTGAGCAGCCCCTCGGCGACCAGCAACCGGAGGTTCCGGTACACTGTGCCCAGGCTCACGCGGGGCAGGCGGCGCCGCACCATCCGGTGCACCATCTCGGCCGTCGGGTGCGAGCCCGTTGCGCGGACGACGTCCAGCACCACGCGGCGCGGGCCGGTGAGGCGCAAGCCCACGTTCCGGAGGGCGGCGTCGGACGCGGTATCGCCCGCCCAGCTCCGGAGGCGCCGAGACTTATTAGGAATGATTGTCATTACGAGGAGGAGGTTACCGCCGCCGGCTCGGGGTGTCAAGCGTCAGCCGGGACCGGACTCCCCGCCGGGGCTTGCCGTTGCCCGCGCCTTCGGCCCTCTAGTACACTTCCCATCTCAGGAGGATCCATCCCATGTCCCAGCCCCCCTGGCTCCGGATCGAGGGAGCCCGGCAGAACAACCTCAAGAACGTGTCCGTCGCGATCCCCCACGATCGGGTCACCGTGATCACCGGAGTCTCCGGCTCCGGAAAGTCGTCCCTGGCCTTCGACACCCTGTTCGCGGAGGGGCAGTGGCGCTACATCGAATCGCTCTCGGCTTACGCGCGCATGTTCCTCGAGCGGCTGGACCGGCCCGACGTGGACCGCATCGAACACATCCGGCCGGCCATCGCCATCGAGCAGAAGAACCCGGTGCGCACCGCCCGCTCGACGGTGGGCACGGCCACCGAGCTCCACGACTACCTGCGGCTGCTCTTTGCCAAGATCGGGCGCGTCCACTGCCTGCAGTGCGGCGCTGAGGCGCGGAGCGATTCGGCCGAGCAGGTGGCCGACGCCCTGGTCCGCGACCATGCGGGAGCGCGCGCGCTGATCTGCTTCCCGCTGCCCCGGTCGGCCGCCAAGGATCCCGCAGCGCTGTTCCCTGCCCTGCTCCAGCGCGGATTCGCGCGCGTGCAGGCGGGCGAGACCGTGCTCGAGCTGGCGGATGCCGCCGGCCGCCCGGCGACGCTCCCGGAGGGTCTCGAAGGCCAGCCGCTGAGCGTGGTGCTCGATCGCGTCGTCATCGCTCCCGACGCCCGGCGCCGGATCACGGACTCGCTGGAAGCCGCGCTCGTGGAGGGGGGCGGCGAGGCCCACGTGGATCTGGTCGGGGGGAGCGTGATCGCGGTGAGCCGTGAGTTCCGCTGCCCCCAATGCGGGTCGGGGCTCACGCGCCCGCGGCCGCTGCTCTTCTCGTTCAACCACCCGCTGGGCGCCTGCCCGGAGTGCAAGGGGTTCGGCAACATCCTCCGCTACGACGAAGCCCTGGTCGTGCCGGACCAGACCCGGAGCCTGGCCGACGGCGCCGTGCAACCCTGGTCTCACCCTTCGGGCCGGTGGTATCAGAAGCAGCTCCTCAAGGCGGCGAAGAAGCACGGCGTGGACGCGACACGGCCCTACGCCCAGCTCCCATCAGAAGCCCGCAAGTGGATCTACGAGGGCGACGACGGCTTCGCCGGGATCCAGGGCTTCTTCGAGGAGGTCGAGTCCTACCGCTACAAGCTTCACGTGCGCGTCTTTCTCTCGCGCTACCGGAGTCCCTTCCCCTGTCCGCGCTGCCTCGGGGCGCGCCTCCGCCCCGAGGCGCTGTGCGTGCGAGTCGGCGGCACCACCATCGCGGAGCTCGGCCAGAAGACGGTGGAGGAACTGGAGACCTTCCTGGACACGCTGCCGCTGGCGGGCTGGGAGGAAGCGGTGGCACGCGACGTGCTCAAGCACCTGCGCGCCAAGCTCACATTCCTCCTGCGCGTGGGCCTGGGGTATCTGACGCTGGCGCGGCAAACGCGCACGCTCGCAGGCGGCGAGGCCCAGCGCATCAACCTGGCGAACCAGCTCGGGTCGCAGCTCGTGGGTACCCTCTACGTGCTCGACGAGCCGTCCATCGGGCTCCACGCGCGGGACACGGCGCGGCTGGCCGAGCTGTGCCGCGAGCTGGCGGCCGCCGGTAACACGGTGGTGACCGTGGAGCACGACCGCTCGTTCATCGAGAGCGCCGACTATCTCATCGAGATGGGCCCGGGCTCGGGGGAGCGCGGGGGCGCGGTGGTGTTCGCCGGCACCCAGGGCGAGTTCCTGAAGGATCCCCGGTCCCTCACCGCCCGCTACCTCAGCGGCCGCGAGACGATCCCGCTGCCGCTCTCGCGCCGCGAGTGGCGGCGGACCCTCGCGCTTCGGGGGGCGCGGGCTCACAACTTGAAGAATGTGACCCTACGGATCCCGCTCCACAGCCTCAGCTGCGTGACCGGCGTCTCGGGCTCGGGCAAGTCCACCCTGGTCCACGACACTCTCTACCGGGCGGTCGCGCGCCACTTCAAGGTGGAGTTCCAGCCACCCGGAGAATACGCCGAGCTGCAGGGGCTCGAGTACCTCCGCGGCGTCCGCCTCATCGACCAGGAGCCCATCGGCCGGACGCCGCGCTCCAATCCGGTGACCTACGTCAAGGCCTTCGACGAGATCCGCAAGCTCTTCGCCGGGCTCACGCGGGCCAAGACGCTGGGGCTCGGGCCAGGCGCGTTCTCGTACAACGTGCCGGGCGGGCGCTGCGAGGCCTGCCAGGGCGACGGTGTCCAGAAGCTCGAGATGTACTTCGTCGAGGACGTCTACGTCACGTGCCAGGAGTGCGAGGGCAAGCGTTTTCGCCCCGAGGTCCTCCGGATCACCCACAAGGGCCGGAACATCAGCCAGGTGCTGCAGCAGACGGTGGACGAGGCAGTGGCCTTCTTCGCCGCCGAGCCCATACTCGTGAGACGGCTCAAGCTCCTCCAGGAGGTCGGCCTCGGGTATCTGCGGCTCGGACAGCCGGCGACCACGCTGTCGGGCGGCGAGGCCCAGCGGCTCAAGATCGCGGCGGAGCTCTCCGCGCGCCCCACCACCGATCACCTCTACATCCTCGACGAGCCCACCACCGGGCTTCACCTCGATGATGTGAGGAAGCTCCTAGCGGTGCTCAATCGCCTGGTGGACGCGGGTAACACGGTGCTGGTCGTGGAGCACCATCTCGACGTCATCAAGACCGCCGACTGGATCGTGGACCTCGGGCCGGAGGGCGGCGACGCGGGCGGCGAGATCGTGGCAGAGGGCACGCCCGAGCAGGTCGCCCAGATCGACGGCTCTTACACCGGCAAGTTCCTCCGCGATCTCCTGCCCAAGGTCAACGGTAAGGCTGCGCCCGCGCGGGCGATACCGTCGCCCCCCGTCTCTTGACCTGCTCGACGGCCTCGGATACAGTCAAACGGCCCGAAGCGCCTGCCACTCGAGCCGCGAGGAGACCGAATGGGATCACTCAAGGACAAGTACTGCATCGTCGGAGTCGGCGAAACCGAGTACAGCCGGCATTCCGGCCGCACGACCCGCGCCATGGCCGTCGAAGCCGTCAAGAAGGCCATGGCGGATGCCGGGCTCGGCAGGGACGGCGTGGACGGCATGATGTCCTATCAGGGTGGCGACTCGACGCCCTCCAACTGGGTGTCGCCGGACCTCGGACTCCGGCTCAACTTCTTCATGGACGTGGTGGGCGGCGGCTCCTCCTCCGAGGCCCTTATGGGTCTGGCCATGGGCGCGATCGAGGCCGGCATGTGTCACACCGTCGCGGTCTTCCGCTCCATGAACGGCTACTCCGACTTCCGCATCGGCGGCACCGGCGCCCGCGCCGCGCAGCCGGTGCGCGGGCTCGACCTGGCCCAGGTGCCGTTCGGGATGCGCAGCGCCGGGCAGAACTTCGCGCCCACCTTCATGCGCCACATGTACGAGTACGGCACCACGTCCGCGCAGGTCGCGCGCGTGCGCGTCGCCCACAGCAAGCACGCCTCCCAGAACCCCAAGGCCCTCTTGAAGGACCGGGTGACCGTCGAGGACGTGCTGGGCTCGCGCTGGATCGTCAAGCCGCTACACCTCCTCGACTGCTGCCTCGAGACCGACAATGCGACGTGCCTGATCGTGACGTCGGCCGAGCGCGCGCGGGACCTCAGGCGCAAGCCCGTTCACATCATGGGCGTGGCGGGCCGCGTGAACAAGCCGCGCACCGACTTCCACTGGGCGCACGGCCCCATCTCGCGCGTGGCCGGCTACCACGCTCGAGACATCGTCTTCGGCCAGGCGGGTATCGGACCCGAGGACGTGGACGTCACGGGCTCCTACGACGCCTTCACCTTCACCACGATGCTCCAGCTCGAGGAATACGGCTTCTGCAAGAAGGGCGAAGGCGGCGCGTATGTCGCGAGCGGGGTCATCGAGCTGGGTGGCCGGCGTCCCAACAACACCTCGGGCGGCCATCTCTGCGAGGGGTACACCCATGGCATGTCCATGGTGATCGAGAACGTCCGCCAGCTCCGCGGCCAAGCCGACGACTACTGCCCTGGAGGAGCCGAGGGCAAGCACAGCTACGACTACTCGCCCGGTAAGTGCCGGCAGGTGAAGGACGCCCGGATCGCGATGAATCTCGGCTGGGCCATGCCGCCGACCGGCTCCGCCCTGATCCTTCATAATTAGAGAGAGCCATCATGCCCACCGCCGAATACCGCGGGATGAGCCTGGTCGTTCCTGAGAACGACTCGGAGTGGCGTGAGTACTTCACGCTCGCGCGCGGCCGCCGGCTGATGCTCCGCGCCTGCGCCGACTGCGGGCTCATGCGCTACCCGCCCAGTCACGGCTGTCCCTGGTGCGCTTCGCTCCAGTGGAGCTGGCGCGAGGTGAGCGGACGCGGTCACATCTACTCCTACGAGATCGTGGCGCACGCGATCCAGCCGGGCTTCAAGGAGTGGACGCCCTACCCCGTGGTGCTGGTGGAACTGGACGAGCAGCGGGGCGCTCCGACCGAGCACGAGGCCATCCGGCTCATCGCCAACCTGGTGACGACCGACTTTCGTCCCGAGAAGGAGGAGAACGTCGCCATCGGCAAGCGCGCGCGCGTGATCTTCCAGGATATCTCGGAGAACTTCGCCCTGCCTCAGTTCACCCTCACCGACGAGCCGCCCGTCGGTCGCGTCTGGCGGTTCCCGGGGTAACCGATCGGAGGGGGCCTCGACGGCCCCCTAAATAAATAGCGCTCGATGATTCGGAGTGGTAACGAACGCCGCGGCGGCTGCGGGTGGCGTCGTGTGCGCCCCCGGGCGGCCGGGCGGAGTGGGACCCCCGAGTCCCGTTCGCAGCTCGAAGAGCTGCGTTCGGGCGAGTGGGTGGCGGAGCCCGGCCGCCGGGGGGCGCACACGACGACAGGACCCGCAGCCGCTACGCCACGCGCGTGCAATCACTCCAAATCGTGGGGGTCTATTTGGACCTCCCCCAAGACTCGGTTGCGCCGGCAAAGCCGGCGCTCGAGGGGAGATCAGTCAGGCGCGCTCGCAGCTCGGGGGGCGCGCGTTACGGCTTCATGCCGGCCGAGACCAGCACGTCGCGCGGGATGATCAACCGCGCCGCCATCACGGGACGCGGTGACGTGCCGACGCGCAGCTCGCCCACGATGCTCAGCAGCATGTAGGCCTCGCGCCGCGAGAGCGGCGTCATGGCGGCGACGTAGTCGACGGCGGCCCGGGCGCAGTCCTCGGTGGCCCGCTCGACAGTCTCGCCGAAGCCCATCACCTGCACGGTCTCGTCCACCTCGATGATCGGCCGCTCGACGTGCCGGCCCTTGTCGAGCAGGATGCGCGCACGCACGCGCGCGTCGCACTCGACCCCGGTGCCGGCGATGATGCCGTCGCTGATCGCGGCGTGGGGGTCGGCGAAGAAGACGAGGGCGCCCGGCACCATGACCCGCAGGTGGATGCGGCTGCCGGCCTTCGCGTCCTTCTGGTCGAAGTCGCCGCCGTAGGGCCCGGCGTAAGCCGGCTTGTAGCCTTCCGGTGGCATGGTGGAGACGGTGCCGAGATTGGGCGCGAGGGGGATCGGGATGCGCCCCTCGAACCAGGCCTGGCCGTCGCGAACGGGCACCGCGACGGCGTGGGGTTCGGGGAAATCGTCCATGAGCACACCGAACTTCCGGAGGATGGCGTTCACGCCTTCCCCGTGCGGCGTGATCTCGAGAAGCTCGACCACGACCGCGTCGCCCGGCTCGGCGCCGCGCACCCAGACGGGGCCCGCGATGGGCGCGAGCGGATGACCGTCGCAGGCCGGCGTGAAGGGCACCGGCACCTCGCTGATGTCCTTGACATCCGCGAACGCGCCGCGGACCTCGACGGTGACCTCCTCACCCGGATCGATGGACAGGACCGGCGGCGTCTCTACGTTGACGTCGAAGAGGTACCAGCTTCGCTCGGCCATTCTCTCCCTCCGTGATCGCCTCGATCGGATTCGCCGGTGACCGGATCCTCCGGGCACGAGCTGAGCCGCGCTCACGAGGCGACAGTCACGCAGCCCGCCATGCCGTCCTGCGGCCTCGGCCAACGAGGCGCGAGGAGGGGGCGAGAGCCCCCCTCCTCACCAGGCCCTCCTAAAGGACACCGACACGCAACACGCGAAGCAGGAAGCGACCCCCCGGGCGGTCGGGAGGCTGGTGTCGGCTCAAGGCAGGCGCGCTCCGACCGCATTCACATAGACCCCGTAAATCGACTGGCTACCGCACATGAACAGGTAGTGACGTTTCGCAGTGGCGAAGTCGACGTTGGCCACGATTTCCGGGAGATGGAGCATCGCCAGCTTGTCGCCGTTCGGCGCGTGAATGCGCACGCCATTGGTGTCCGGTCCGCCCCAGCCCCAGCTGCACCAGAGGTTGCCGTCGGTATCGGCACGGATGCCATCCGTGAAGCCCGGCTTGAAGTCGGCGAAGACCTTCCCGTTACGCAGCGTCCTTCCGTTCGCCACGTCGAAGACGCGAATGTGGGCAGGATACTGCGGACCGTCGGTCGCCCCGGTATCGATGATGTAGAGCCGCTTCTCGTCCGGCGAGAGACAAAGTCCATTTGGACGGCGGAAATCGTCCACCACCACTTCGGCTTTGCCGGTTTGCGGATCCAGCCGGTACACGTTGGTCGGCAGTTCGAACTCATCCTTGTGCCCCTCGTACGGTCCGAGAATGCCGTAGCCCGGGTCGGTGAACCAGATCGCCCCGTCGGAGGCGACCACCGCGTCGTTGGGCGCGTTCAGCTTCTTGCCGTTGTATCTGTCGATCAGCACCGTCCAGGTCCCGTTCAGCTCGAGGCGGGTCACACGCCGCGTATCGTGCTCGCATGCGATCAGGCGGCCCTCACGGTCGCGGGTATGCCCGTTCGAAAACCCGGAGTTGGTCTGAAACACGCTCACGTGGCCGTCATCCTCGCACCAGCGCAGGGTCCGATGGTTCGGGATGTCGCTGAAAATCACGCATCCCCAGTCATGCATGGCGATCGGACCTTCCGCCCACAACGAGCCGGTCCACAGGCGCTTGAGCGGGCTGTTGCCTTGCATCCCGGTGAAGCGCTTGTCGTAGATCTCCCACGCCGGTTCGGGGTAGGTGACAGGCGTTACGGCCGTCCAGTCACGATCACGGCCCCACTTGTCTGCCGCCGATGCGAGCGGCGCGATCGCAGTGGCCGCCGCCGTCGCCGCCGCGGTGGTGAGGAAAGAACGTCGACTGACTTCCATGGTCTTCCTCCTCTGGCTGGGGTTTGGGTGACGCGGTTGCCGTGCTCATCGAGGCCCCGGGGCGAGCGGTTGTCACCGTTTCGGTCCTCCAGCCCCAACCGGCTGATGTGCCTCGCCAACCTCAGCAGGCGAGCGCCCGTCCGCCGCGATCGCCGCTGGTCCCAGGCAATCCTGCGCCCGGAACCGGCGCGCGGTCAAGGCGGCGATCACCCTCAAAAATAGTGTTACCGAAACGCAGGGTGGAGTGCACCCCTAGCATGAGACACGGAAACGGGTGACAGTCCTCGGAGGAGGACGAATGCCTGGACAACGAGCCCGTGTCTTCGGCCGTGAGTTCAAGGAGGCGGCAGTACGCCGGATGTTGCAGGGCGAGAAGGTCAGAGCCCTGGCGGAGGAGCTCCGGGTGTGGCCGAAGCTCTTGTATGCCTGGCGGGAGAGCTTCGAGCGGGGTGGCCCTGAGGCGCTGCTCCGACCGGGTCGGCCGCGGAACTCAGTGGCCCGGGCGAAGCTGCCGAGGCGGGCCGTGGTGCCGCGACGGCTACAGGGCGGCGTGGCGGACGCCCAGGAGCGCATCGCCGAGCTCGAGCGCAAGGTCGGCCAACAGGCGTTGGAGCTGGATTTTTTCGCGCGCGCCTTGCGGCACGTCAAGGCACCACCCCGGCCGAACGACGGGAGTGGCGCCACAGCGTTTTCGCCCTCATCCCCGCGATGACGCCCCCGCAAGGCCAGCTGTCGATCGAGCGGATGTGTGCCCTGGCCGAGGTCAGCCGGGCGACCTACTACCGGCACTGGCGCCAGGCGGCGCCGCGAGGGGAAGAGCCGCCCTGCGCGATGCGCTCCAGCGACTGGCCGTGGCGCACCGGCACTACGGCTATCGCCGCCTCACCGCCCTTGTGCGGCGCGAGGGCTGGGCGGCCAATCACAAGCGGGTTCTGCGCCTGATGCGCACGGACAATCTCTTGTGCCTGCGCCGGCGCGCCTTCGTGCCCGTCACGACCGACTCCCGCCATGGCTGGCGCGTGGTGCCGAATCTCGCCCGGGGCATCGAGCTCACGGGCCTGGATCAATTGTGGGTCGCCGATATCACCTACCTGCGGCTCCTCGACGAGTTCGCATTCTTGGCGGTGGTGCTCGATGCCTTCAGCCGGCGCGTGATCGGCTGGGCAGTGGAGATCCACTTGAAGGCCAGCCTCGCGCTCGCCGCGCTGCGGATGGCGCTGGCGGCGCGGCGGCCCCGTCCCGGGGGCCTCATTCATCACTCCGATCGCGGCGTCCAGTACGCGTGTGGCGACTACAGCGCGCTGCTGGCCACGCACGGCATCCAGCCGAGCATGAGCCGGATCGGCTCCCCGTACGACAATGCCAAAGCCGAGAGCTTCATGAAGACCCTGAAACAGGAGGAGGTCGACGGGCGGGCCTACCGGGATGCCGACGAGGCGCGCCGCTCCATCGGTACGTTCATCGAGGAGGTCTACAATCGCCAGCGGCTGCACTCGGCGCTCACGTACCTGACCCCGACCGAGTTCGAGGCCACGGTGCTGCCCGCGGCGATCGCTATGCCCGCGGCTCTCACGGAGCCGGCATGATCGCGTTTCCCGGTGCGGCGACCGAAACCGAGCCTCACAGACGCGACTTGTCGAGGGAGGCTGCTACCTTCACGAGTCCGTTCTGCAGCGCGCGGTGAAAATCGCTGCCCTGCGCGCGGGGATCGCCAAACG
>WNGA01006667.1_pt1 | contig 25628 bp, 21 predicted proteins | sample 5400061 | NCBI WGS metagenome assembly WNGA01 (sample SAMN13153366, study PRJNA577476) | soil metagenome | isolation source: 100 cm soil or saprolite under grassland replicate 2 | place: USA:California | collected 2016-06-15 | reverse complement strand
AACTCGCGCACGATGGGTTTATCTTGCGAAGCATGGCATAGGAAAACTTTGAGAAGGCGTTTTTCGTTAGGCATAGGTTTGTCCCGTCCAATTTATTTGATGAAATTATACGGCAAGTAGAGTTGATCTGCTACTGCTAAATATCACAATTTGATGTCAAAGAAGTCTGTCCAGCCAGGGGTCAATCCAGCCTTCGGCGAGGAGTCGCTGGTATAACTCGCGCACGATGGGCTTGCGATGCATGGCAGAGGAAGACTTTGAGAAGACGTTTTTCGGTCGGCATAGGAATCTCCCTACTAACGATTAAATAAATTATACGGCAGAATTGAACACGGGTTCTCCGCGTTGGGCAGTTTCGTATGGATTCTTAATCTTTTTCCCCTCGCGCGGTGTAAAATCTAAGTAATGATAGATTGGAGCGGAAAAACGCTGGGCAGGGTTCATATAGAATCAATGCTTGCGCGCGGGGGCATGGCGGAAGTCTATTTGGGCACGCATACCACCCTGCAGCGTGAAGTGGCTGTCAAACTCCTGCGTAACTCGTATGTAGATGACCCGCGCCTCTTGGAGCGGTTCGAGCTTGAGGCGCGCGCGGTCGCCAAACTGCGCCATCCCAATATCGTCCAGGTTTTCGATTTCGATACGATTGAGGATCAGCCCTACATTGTGATGGAATACATCTCCGGTCCATCGCTGTCGAAATACATGGAAGCTTTACATGCCAAAAGTGGACGGTTGGAGCTCCCACTTGTCAGCAAATTATTAAATGGTGTAGCCAATGCGCTTCAATATGCGCATGAAAGTGGAGTGATCCATCGCGACGTTAAACCGGGCAATATCCTTCTCAGCTCAAGGTCGCACCAGATTGCTCCCGGTGAGACGCTTCCTTTGGATTTCGAACCTGTCCTCACCGACTTTGGTCTGGTTCGCTTTCTGAATTCCAGCCGCCAGACAACCATAGGGCAGTCATTCGGTACGCCAGCCTATATGAGTCCTGAACAAGCGATGGCTCTGCCGACTGATGGTCGGACAGATATTTACTCACTCGGTGTCGTCCTTTATGAGATGTTGAACGGCGATGTCCCATTTGAAGGGGAAACGACCATGAGCGTCCTGCTCAAACATATTAACGAAGCGCCTGCGCCGATCCCCGGGCTTTCCCACGCTTTGCAGAAGGTGCTTTTCCTTGCCCTTGCCAAGAATGCGGATGACCGTTTCCAGGAACCGAAGGATTTTGCAGCCGCGTTCAGCGCTGCACTGGAGGAAACATCCGATACCAGCACGGTGGCGACAATCACCCGTATTTTAGATTCTGCGAAAGCGAAAAGAAAACCTCTCACTGGATTAAGAAGATACTGGAGGCAAGTATTCCTGGCGGGAATTCTGATTGCTCTGGTGAGCACATCCCTGTTATTCAGTGGGATGCGCACTTCTGCAAATAGTGAGACTTCAACAGCTCCACCGATCAGTGATACGCCTATCCCGATAGTTCCTGTTACATTGGGTCCTACTGGTATTCTACAATTTCAAGATGGGAACGCCATTCTGGATCAGGCAATTTTGATCGCCCAAGCTATGCCAGCACCTCCCGCAGAAAGGCAATACAAGGTCTGGCTTGTGAACGGAAAAGACCGGCTTCCGCTCGGCATCCTGCACGTGGATGGAAAGGGCAAAGGACAACTGACTTTTGATGACTCTCAGAAACAGAATCTATTGGCAGTTTATAACCGGGTCGAGATCATGATCGAAGACCCTGACTCGAATCCCAGTGGTTCGGCGGTTATTGCATATGCTTATGAATTACCAGAAGCCGGTCTCGTATACCTGCGCGGCCTGATGATTTCCTTTCAAGGAACACCGGAACATGTTGGTCTGATTCATGGGCTGACCAGGAGTGCGAAATTGATAGACGAGGCAGCAAAGAAAATGCTCAATGATAATGAGAATGGCAATGAAGCTGGCACAAGGGAGAATGCCGAAACGATTATGAACCTCCTGGTCGGTGATCAGAGCCCGGACTTTAGAGATTGGAATGGTGACGGAAAGATGATCGAGCCGAGGGACGGCTATGGTCTTTTACTCAACGGTGACAATTTGGGATATATCCAGGCTGTCTATTCGAATGCAGATTATGCGGTCAATTCCCCGGGTGCCTCGCGCAACATGATAGTAAACGGAGAAAACGTAAAGGTCTGCTCTCAAAATTTGGCTCGTTGGGCGCCGGAATTGCATGATCACATTTTGACAATCCTTAACGCAACGCCGCTATCCGATATGGATCAGGTGGTCAAGCGTTCAGTTGATCTGGCGAATCAAATGCTTAATGGCGTTGTCTCGAATGAAAGCGGAAAGGTCGAACCAATTTCCGATGAATGTGGCGTACTCGTTGCTTACGAGTATACATACCATATGGCGGATCTCCCGCTCCTACCTGTCAATCCGCCGGATACGGCAACCGCAATCAGTGAGACGGTCACGCCATCGCAAACTTCTACTTCTTCGCCGCTTTTCATTATTACCCCCGCAAAACAACCAGATGGGTCACTGGCCACGGCGAGGCCAGCCACAGCACCTCCAGGTCAAGCCCCCGGGAAGCCCAAGCCACCTGCCAAGCCCAAACCAACAAAGAAAAAATAATAGGGTACGTATGCAAATACCCTGTTATCTTGTAACAAGCCGCTACCTTAGAAAACTCGCAAACAACTGGTTTGTCCCGCGAGGCATGGCAGAGAAAAAACGTGGAGTTTGCAGTCGGCCATGAGGGTGCGTCGCACCTTTCTAAATGGGATTCGTCCCTAGGGTTGATTCTATCCATTAAATGGGTTTTGTCTACGGGTAAGGTGCAACGCACTAGTGCCCTCCTGTTTTAATTTCAATACCATTTCGGATTATTTTGCTCAAAATTCAGATGTTATAATTCATCCATGTTCGAGTGGATTGGTAAGGTTATCGGTAAAGTGCGGATTGGGAAGTTCCTCGCACGAGGGGGCATGGCAGAGGTTTATATAGGCACGCACCTGACACTCGATCGCCCAGTCGCAATAAAAGTATTGCATAGCTATATCGAGTCAGACCCTGATTTGCTGGCACGCTTTCAGCGTGAAGCCAAAGTCGTCGCGGGGTTACGCCATCCAAACATCGTTCAGATCTTCGACTTTGATACACATGAGGGTCATCCCTACATCGTGATGGAATACCTGAGTGGTCCATCACTGGCTAGCTATTTGCGTAAATTACATGACGAAGGAAGGAAACTCCCCCTCGACCAGATTGGGCGTCTACTTCGCTCGCTTGCCGCGGGGATTGACTATGCCCACGAGCAGGGTGTCATTCATCGCGATATCAAACCAGCTAACATCATCCTTCACAGCAAGAATGAAGAATTCTCTGTTAATAATCAACTGACCAAAGCTGTAGAACCGATCATCACTGACTTCGGTCTGGTGCGCATCGCACATTCCGCTTCCCACACTGCCTCAGGGATTGTCAGCGGAACACCTTCCTATATGTCTCCAGAGCAGGCGCGCGGCGATAAGATCGATCATCGAACCGACATCTATTCCTTGGGTATCGTTTTGTATGAATTGCTTGCAGGCCGGGTTCCCTTCGAAGCCGATAGTACCATGGGTGTTATTTACAAACTCATCAACGAGCCTCCGCCGCCTATTGAAAATATTCCGCCTCAGTTACAAGCAGTGATTCAAATAACATTAGCTAAGGATCCAAAAGATCGATATCCAAACTGCAGCGATCTAGTTCAGGATTTCTATGAGACGGCTGCCTTGCATGCTACAGCTCAGTCCATTCACTCGGCTCAGACATGGATGTCCAAAACGGCTGAAGATTCCAACAAACGGAATCCAAAACTGAGGCCCGTTTGGATCGGTGCTGGCATATTTGCGTGTGCTTGTATGGGCGCTTTGCTTCTAGGTACAACATTAGGTGTATCTGCGATATCCATTTTCCCTCAATTGCGAGGTACACAAACGATTCATCCATCGGCTGAATCTCCGGACGATGGATATATTCCTGATACTGGTGAGAGCGCCTCCTCGGCTGGTATTTTGCGTTTTCAAAATGGCACAGCTGCAATGGATCAAATCACTATTAGCGCGATGCTTGATGCGCCGCCGGAGAGAGAGCAATATGAAGCATGGCTCATTGACGATAATCATGAAACGAGTCGAAGCCTGGGTGTTCTCGAACAAAATGATACAGGTCAGTTCATCCTGACCTTTGTCGATCCGCAGCGTGAGAATCTTTTAGGCACATTCAATCGCATGGAAATCACTCTCGAGCCTAACCCGGATGACAGCCCTAATTCATCTAGAAACGTGGTTTACTCATCCGTAATTCCGCCCGAGTCGCTAATGCATATCCGGCATCTTATGGCCGGTACCGATGAAACACCTGGCGGAATCGCGATGGCTGCAGGGTTGGTCAACAATGTAACTCTGATCAAAGATTCGGCAGATGCAATGTTAGCTGCCTTTAATGGCGATGACAGAGCAGCTATGCAATCTAATGCAGAAGCCATTGTCAATTTAATTGTAGGCAAGGAAGATCTAAGTTACTATAACGATTGGGATAACAATGGAACCGTCCAAGATTCGGGAGATGGCTATGGTCTTCTTGTTAATGGTAGTCAAGGCGGCTATCTTGACGGTATGATTCACCATGCCAGCTATGCTGCCAAAGCGTCAGGCGCAACAAGTGAAATCATGATGCATGCTGGGCATGTAGAGACTTGTACACAAAACCTAGAGAACTGGGCTCCCGAATTAAGAGATCTTGCGCTTCGCATCGCGCGCGCTACCCAAGATCAGGATGTAGGCACTGATGTGCTTAAGGCATCGATCCTTGCTAAACAGATGCTTGATGGTATAGATATTGATGGAAGCGAATCTGTGGACCCAATCGCAGGCGAAGGCGGAGCACTCACTGCTTTTGAGCATGCAGAGTATATGTCTGATATGCCAATATTACTGGGGGAAAATCGGATACCTTCACCTTAGAGCAACGGCAATCATTTACACAAGATAATCATTGAGCGATAGGAAGTTCCTACCGCTCAATGATGTTATTGCTTTTATTGATGTCTGAACATTCCGTCTAATTCAGCGGACAGCCTAAATTGTTGAAAGTATCCAACTGAGCGGCAAGCGCAAGCATCGTGCTGCGATCCCCACTCGCCAGTGCTGCATTGACTTCAGCAATGACTTGAGCGGTGGTGAGCGGATAATCCACATCCGGACTAGCCGAATTGAGCAGTGCTGCAACAGCGGTACGCAGGAGGATGCGTGCACCCGCGGTAGTTCCAGAACCACCTTTGAAACTTAGCGCCTGGAGCAAGGTCTTGTTGTCCAGACCAAAACTATCGGGCACATCAAACACACTTTCCAAAGTCTGGTTTGGCGAGAATCCGGTTGCTGCCCAGGAATCCAAGTGTTGTGACTGTTTCCAGTAGCCAGGCGTACAGCCTTGGAACGGTGGCGGGGTAGGAGTAAAGGTCGGAGTTGGTGTGGGAGTATTCGTGGGGGTATTCGTTGGTGTGTTAGTCGGTGTATTCGTGGGTGTATTTGTTGGCGTGTTTGTAGGAGTATTTGTTGGGGTGTTCGTCGGAGTATTCGTAGGTGTGTTGGTTGGTGTATTAGTCGGCGTGTTTGTAGGCGTATTTGTTGGCGTATTAGTGGGAGTATTCGTTGGGGTGTTGGTTGGCGTGTTAGTCGGAGTCGGTGTATCTGTGGGCGCCTCAACATCGTAGCAGAATAAGAGGTGGCTTAAGCCAAAGAACGTGCCATTCGATGGATTCACTGGGGCATGTAAATCTGTGTCGGCAGTCACCTCAGGATTGTATAGATAGAGATTTCCATCATTTCCGCCTTTGACAAAAACCGCATCGACACCAATGTTGGCAGTGAAATCAAAGACAGGACCGTCGGCCGTATCTCGCACGTCAATCGTGACAGTCAACGTCCCATCGCTGTAAGTACCATCGGCCACCGGCTCCACTTTAAGCTCGGTTGTGCCAGGAACGAGATCTTCGCAGCTCGGGTTATCCGCTACTAAAATAGGTTCAACTTGAGCTGCACCAGCGAGACTGCTGGCAAGTACCAGCCCGATAAGTGAGAGCACAGCTGCAAGCATAATGATTGATTTTCGACTTGGAATATTCATGTTAACTCCTTGAGACTGTAAACAAAGGTTATTTATAAAACTTACTACTTGTGAAAGATAATATTTTGAAAGTTGATTACTACTTCCTGTAATTCAAACCACGCCAGATACAGAAAACTAAATACGCATGCGTCCTGTCGTGCTTGGAAAAATGGGGAGTTTTATTTTAAATGAACAGTGGGCTTTTTGAAGCGAGTTGGTTTCGTTGGGATCACAGTTACCTAGAAGGCGGATTGGTTAGCAATTCTACAACAATAAATACTGTCGCGACACGTTTACATCAAATCGTAATTGGACTGCTATAGTCCGATTTTGCTCTTAATTTAAAGAGGTGACCAACATTTCACGACATTAAGCTTGGTTGATGCTTGCCTTTTGTTAAAGAGCGATAAAAATTATCTTCTTCTCCGTACCTTTAGTAGCCAGCCAAAGAACATTGCAAACAGCAAGCCGAATAATGAGCCTGAAGCCACATCTCCCGGGTAGTGATCACCAAGGTAAATTCGAGAGAACGCTACCAGACTGGCAATCAAGTATCTCCAACCACTCAGCCGAGGAAATCTGCGGTTGAGTAACCACGCTCCACCAAACGCTGCAGCAGAGTGGCCTGATGGGAATGACCACGATCCTGGCTTTTTACCAATGACAATCGCTTGAATAATTGTGATGAAAGGACGCCGCCGCTTGAAGTAGTTCTTAATAGGATGCTCCACGAGCGTGGTCGTTATCGCCAGCGGGATAGCTGTATCTCGGAGAAGCCCACCAATTATCCGGAGGTTACGCAGAGCGGCAATCCCCATCACTGCATACCAAGCCGTGGCTCCTGTGAATACCAGAGTGAGACCATAAAATAGAATATTGAGAAGTCGAGTATGAGGCAAATGATTGACTGCGAGAAACAGATTGGCATCTAAGGCATCTAGGGGTTTGAGCCTTTTGAGAACCGCCTTACGCAGATATTCACGTTTCTCAGGATCGGCTACTGTTGGCGCACCTTGCTGCTCAGGATTCAGAACCTCTTGCGCCGCTTCAGAGACTACCTCGCGTTGACGCTTCTCCGGCGTGGCAAGGACACGAGCAGTGGCTTCCAAAACTTCCTGGGGCTTTTTGCTTTCAGGTGCAGCCTCAGCCGCTTTTTCTACTTGTCGCGCCGCTGCTGCAGGTGTTGGTGGGGGTGGCTGAGTTTGTTCAATCTCTGCTGCAGTCTGGCCCGCGGTGGTTTCTTCTAACTCACCAATAACCTCATCTGCTTTCTCCTGAGAGTCTACCTTGGATATTGCCTCTTTCAAGGCTCGCCGGACAGGCTTGGCTTGAACCTTTTCTTCCGGTGTGGGCATTTCCCAAGGCGCAACAGGCGTATCCCCTAGCTTCTGCTCAGGAGGCTTGGTCGGTTTCTTCTTTTTATTCTTAGCGGTCGTTTTATCGCTCATGTTCGCTATTGCTTTACTTACCTTTGACTAATATAAAATTCTTTAGAAGAATTACAAAGTGAAAATTAGCCATTCACGATCTCGCCCCCATTGGGATGCAAGATTTGTCCTGTCATGTAGGAAGAGTCATCACTTGCCAAAAATACATAGGATGGTGCTACCTCTTCAGGTTCACCTGCACGGCCCATCGGCACATCGGAGCCGAACTCCGCTACTTTGTCTGCTGGAAATGAGGCCGGGATCAAAGGTGTCCAGATTGGCCCAGGCGCAACTCCATTCACACGGATCCCTTTTTCAACGAGTGCATGAGCCAAGGAGCGGGTAAAGCTGACGATTGCTCCTTTGGTGGCTGCGTAATCAATTAAATATGGACTGCCACGATAAGCTGTCACAGAGGTTGTATTGATGATCGCGTTACCTTTTTTTAAATGCGGCAGAGCGGCTTTTACAATATAAAAATAGGAAAATATGTTTGTACGGAACGTTTTTTCGAGTTGTTGTGAAGAAATCTTTTCCACTGTTTTTTGAGGATATTGAACAGCAGCATTGTTTACAACGATATCCAGCCGCTTCAATTCCTTGACCGTTTGCTGTACCGCCCGCCGACAGAATGACTCATCCCCTACATCTCCCGAATTCAAAAGGCAGGACTGCCCATATTCTTCGACCAGCGACTTTGTCTCTTTCGCATCTTTATGCTCGTTTAGATAAACAATTGCGACCTGGGCCCCTTCTTTAGCAAAAGCTATTGCCACTGCCCGGCCAATCCCACTATCGCCTCCGGTGATGAGGGCCACCTTTCCATTTAGTTTTCCAGCCCCGCGATCAGATGAATCATCGACCTTAGGCGGCGGTCTCATCTTATGTTCTAAACCAGGTTGTTGCTGTTGATGTTGAGCAGGACGTTGAGTTTTCTTGGGTTGCTGTTTTTGTGGCATGGGGCTGTTTTCCTAATTTTGATACTTTCGATGTTGAGCACAGCCCGGACAATCACGGGGAAGCGGGCACAACTCGACGGCGGTTGCTAGGCTGATTCCAATTCCTAAGTCGGAAACCGAGGAAGATCAAGAGAATGCCGAAGATTAATTCGTAGGCACCAAGTGTCCAGATCAACGCAACGCCACCGGTAGCAGGTCGAAGTACGAGCAAAATACCCAAAGCAATCGAGGCAACGCCACACAACGCCAACCACCATTCATTTGTGATCTCGCGTCGAAGCCGGATAGCGGCTGCAATTTCCAGGATGCCCGTAATGATCGCCCAGGCTGCGATAACGAAGAGAATCACCAAACCAGTCAATGCTGGCTGGAGAAAGGCAATCGCACCCGCTGCAATACTAACTATTCCTTCCAGCAGGAAAACCCACCAGCGCGGCGTATCCTTCGAACGGCGAACGCCTGTAATTACCGCAAGCACGCCATCGAATAGGGCATAGAAACCAAAAAGATAAACCAGAGCAAGCCATGTAAGGCCTGGCCACAAGAACGCGGCCAGGCCTAATAGGACTGCGATCAATCCTCGCAACGCAACCAGCCACCAATTATGAGCCAGTGCGTTGACCATTACATTTCCTTGCTCATGGCCGCTTGGACGTTCACTCTGTTCTCGGCCAAAACAGTCAATTTTTCATCCGTTTGTTTTTCTTCTTCAAGCGTTTGCTCAAGCAAATCAGCCGCTTTCATATAGCCTAATTGCTTGGCGTGAGCACGCGCCGTGCCATAAGTAGCGATTTCATAATGCTCAACCTTTTGGGCAGCTCCAATCAATGCTGCTTCCAGCGCGTCCTTATCAGATTTTGTTTGAAGCACTTCCTTCCCTTCCTCAATTATGCCTTCCATACCTACGCACTTCTTGCCGCTGGGCTTGATGCTCAAATCATTGCAGATCTCCTCGATGCGTTGCGCCTGTCTGCGTGTCTGTTCCAGATGGTGTTCAAATGCACTGCGCAAATCATGCGAATCGGTGGCTTTGGCCATCTTGGGCAGCGCCTTGATCAACTGGTTTTCCGCGCTGTAAAGGTCTTTCAACTCATCTACAAGTACATCGTTTAGGGTATGCATCTTCATTTTAGCCTCCAGATACTGATCGTCATTAAACAATATTAAGATTGGAAAGTAATTTACACAACTTTCCTTTGTCGTGTATAACGAAGATAATTAATGCGTATTACGAAATCAGTGCGACCTCATTAGTGTCCACACAGCGCTGGTATAATCATGAAAATCTTCTTTTTTGTTTTACAGGTGTTATGGAAACAATTACCCAACACGGATATCTATTACTCGCCGATATCTCTGGCTACACCTCATTTGTCGCAGGGACGGAACTGGATCACTCACACGAAATCCTTTCCGACTTGCTTGAAACCATTTGTGTCCAGATCGAAAAGCTTCTGACTATTCATAAGCTTGAAGGGGACGCGGTATTTGCCTATGCGCCAGAATCAAAAATAACCCGCGGGGAAACAATCCTGGAATTGATCGAATCCACCTACGCGGCCTTTCGTGATCGCCAAGTGGATATCCACCGTTCTACTACCTGTACTTGCCTAGCCTGTAAAGGCATTCCCAGCCTCGATTTAAAATTCATTGCTCATCATGGCGATTACATAATGCAGCAAGTGCGCGACATTCGTGAGATGGTTGGTTCAGATGTTAATCTTATTCACCGCCTATTGAAGAACCACGTCTCCGATGCCACCGGCTGGAAGGCCTATATGATGTTCACCGAGCCCTGTCTCGCTCATCTGGAATTGAACCTGGAAGGCGTGTATGAACAGATGGAATCTTACGAACATCTTGGCACGGTCAGAACGCTCAATCTTGACCTTCATAAGCGATATGCAGAACTCAAAGAGGCAAAGCACGTCTTTTTCTCCGAGCAGGATGCCGACCTGCATTTCGCTGTGGAATTTCCAACACCTCCTCCTGTGACGTGGGATTGGTTGCAAGACCCAAACAGGCGCAACCTGTGGAGTGGCGGCGTCCACTGGTCTCGCGGAGACAGGCCCAAGGGTCGAGCAGGAAGCGGGGCTAGCAATCATTGCGCGCATGGCAAATCTCTCAGCACGGAAGTTACCCTCGACTGGCGTCCGTTCGAATATTCCACCACAGATTCTTATGAGAATGGGAAGAAGACGTTCAGTGAGACATTTCGTCTTGAGCCTCTTCCAAATGGTGGCACACGCGTCCACAACTTTTCGCAAGTCCATATGCCTGTCCCACGCTGGGTTCGCCGCATCATGGCGCGCATATTCATCTTAAACAAGTTCAAGTATGACCAGGCACTCGCAAAAGCCGCACAGCTAGCGGGGGAAGAATACAAATCATTCAATTCTGAATGAGACGCCTAGCACAACTTCTGTCTATTAAACAAGGCGAAAGCCGCATGGCCTCTTTGGTGATCGGCATCATGCTGTTCACCTCTATGGGTGCCGCTCTGGGTGGGACAGGAATCGAAGCGCTTTTCTTCGCGCGCTTCGGCGTGGAATATCTCCCCTATATGTTTGTAGGACTGGGCTTCACCAGCATGCTTATGTCCTTTGGAGTGACTGCCGCGCTCGGACGTATCCCACGCCATATCCTTTATATAAGTCTGCCTCTTTTTATCGCGCTCGTTCTGATCGGCGCACGCTTTGCATTGTTTACCGGGCTCAGCTTGCTATATCCGGCATTGTGGCTTGGAAAAGAAATCCTCAACTCGCTAATTAGTATTCTTGTCTGGGGCATCGCTGGCACAGTTTGTGATACGCGCCAAGCGAAGAGACTGTTTCCACTATTCAACGCCAGCCGTATCTTCGGACAGGTGGTGGGTGGATTTGTCACGGGCGCCTTGGTCATTGCGGTTGGAATTGAAAATTTGCTAATCATCTGGGCGAGCGCGATGCTTTTTGCATTTTTCTTGAGTCGCGCGTTGATTGGAAACCAACAAATCGGCGAAACGCAGGCACTAAAATCCAGGCGAAGGCAGCCAGCCCTTATTCAAGAAATGCAGCGCGGTTATCAATACGTGCGTGGCTCACGCCTCATGCGCTGGATTTCTTTCTCTGCGATCCTATTTTCAATCCTTTATTTCTCCATCGCCCTTCCCTTTTCGCGCGCTGCGACCGAGCAATATGCTAATGAAGATGCTTTGGCAGCCTTTCTGGGGCTTTTTAACGGCCTAAGTACCGCGGCCGCGTTTTTAGCTTCTCTTTTCCTTGCCAATCGGCTCTTCGCGCGCTTTGGGATCATGGCTTGTATCCTCGCTTTCCCGGTCATCTATTTGATTGGTTTTGGAAGTCTCGCTCTCATTCCAACCTTTATAATCGTGGTTTCATTTCGCTTCCTGCAAATGCTTTGGCTTTCAGGTATTGCTGACCCGGCATGGCAAACCATGTTCAATGTTGTTCCGCCAGAACGCCGTGACCAGGTACGTACATTTATCGGCGGTGTGCCTGAACAAGCAGGCACATTTTTAGCAGGCACAATCTTAATTATAGGTGAACAGACACTTGCACCTCAGCAACTGTATCTCGTCGGTCTTTTTGCTGCAGCATTGTGTACCTACGCGATCTATCAAGCGCGCCACGGATATAATGATGCCCTGCTCGATGCGCTGCGAGCGGGCAGGCCAACTCTCTTTTTTAGCGAAGAACAACCTTTCGGCGGCTTTCGCCAGGACGCGGTCGCGGTCAAAGCCGCGCTCGGTGCTCTCCGCGATCCTGACCCAAAGGTTCGGCGCGTCTCTGCAGATATCCTCGGTCATCTCTCGCTCCCTGAAGCCATAAATGAGCTTGTTGAAGGGCTTCGAGATTCAGACGCTCTCGTTCGCGCTTCCTGCCTTCGGGCTCTTACCCAATCTCATGCAAGTTCGGCTTTACTCGATATTGCCGTTTTATTGCATGACCCTGAGCCGGATATCCGTTTCGAGGTAGTGACTGCTCTTTCAGCGCTCAGTACCAACTCATCCGGATTAATTCATTATCTTGCACCCATGCTGGATGATGACGAAGCACGCGTCAGCACGCGCGCCGCAGTTTCAATATTACGAATCCCATCAATTCCAGCAAGCCCGGCGGGATTTCTTCGCGAAAGAGCTGGAGATGAGGAAGAAATCCGTACCAAGGCCAAAACCTTTATCCGTCACACCGCTATTCTCGGTGATCTACCGGACCGAGAACATGCATTGACTGCCCTGGGTGATTGGAGAGATGTGGAAGCTTTTGACTTCCTGACCAATGAGATAAAGGATCCTGGTCTACCTATCTCGATTCGACGCATAATCCTTACATCGATATTTCGGATTGATCCTGACAAAGCAATACCGTATCTCATCAATGGATTGGAAGAAACAGATTTTTCCTTGAAGGAAACGGTTGCAAACCTGTTTGGCCAGATAGGGCCATCTGCGCTAAACCCTGTTATCGAGGCGCTCCAGAATCCGAATCGGGAAGAAGGTGCATTGCTTGCCCTACAGAATCTGCCGCTGCCGCCCACCAGATCTATTGAAAACTTTTCGCGTGGTGCTGTAGCCCGCGCCGTGGAATATGATTCCCTGATGCGCGGGATCAAAGCTGAGGTTCGCGTTCCAGGTCACAATGGCAGCCTCCAAACTGAGGCAATGAATCTTCTCATTGAATCATTACATCATAAGTCTCATAAATATGGCATCCATGCCTTACAAGCAATTGGGCTTTTGGGTGACCGGGAGACCATACATCTCGCAATTGAGAATCTTCAAACGCGCGCTGCTTCGCAACGTGCCAATGTAATCGAAGCACTCGAATCGATTAACACGCGTTGGCGCGATATCATCCAGCCGCTGATGCATTTATGGGAAGAGGAAGATACGCCTAACGGTAAGGTTGACTGGCCTCGCCTGCTTTCTGACGATGATGCCTGGATTCGTGATTGTGCACTATTCGCCGCTCATAAACTGGGAGTTACCATTATGGAAAATATTGCCACCCTTTCTTTGATGGAACGAATATTATTCTTCAAGCGTGTACCACTCTTTGCCAACCTCTCACCTACAGATCTGAAACAGCTGGCAGCGATCGCACAGGAGGAACTTTTTAGTGATGGAGATACAATTGTGCAAGAGGGTGAAGCAGGAGACGTCATGTTCATTATTGTTGAAGGGGAAGTGCGTGTGATCACAATGAAAGACCAGCAGGAAGTTGAGCTGGCACGGCGTAAAGCAGGCGAATTTGTTGGGGAGATGGCATTGATTAGCAAAGAACCACGCATTGCCACATTGACCGCGGTTGGCAATGTGCGCGCACTCTGCATTGACCAGAAAAGCTTCGAAGTGTTGCTACGTGACCGGCCCGATGTGAGCCAGGCTGTGATTCAAGTACTAGCCAAGCGGCTAAAAGAGATATCGCGGCCTTATTCCTAAAGTCTATCCGAATAACGGAGTGCAGACTTTAGTCTGCGGACTAATGATCTTTGACGATTTAAATGGGTAATGCTCATGGAACCGCGAAGGCACAAAACACGCAAAGCAAGTGAAAAAGCTTCTTCGCGCTCTTCGCGGCTTCGCGGTTCATTACCCAATTGATGATTCAAAAACCATCAGCCAGCCTTACTTTGCGGACTCCACCTGCCCCCGGCGGGCTGTGACAGCCTGTTCTGGAGGGACAGTCCAGGGAGAAGTCCGCGCTCCGGAATTTTTTCGGATATTCTTAATATTAGGATACTCTGAACAATGAAAAAATTTATTGCAGATACTCAAGCTAGTTATGATCACGTTTCAGTCAAATACGCCGAGAAATACAAAGATGAAATGGACTACAAGCCATTCGATCGTGATTGCTTGGATCGTCTGGCACGCGAAGTTGGAGATCTGGGTCCGATCTGCGATATGGGATGCGGCCCTGGGCAAATCGCACGGTATTTACATCGTAAGGGTGTGACTACCCTCGGAGTTGACCTATCTCCTGCAATGGTTGCAGAAGCTCAAAGACTAAATCCGGAGATTCCGTTCCACCAGGGTGACATGCTCGCTTTGTCCGATCCAGATCATTCCTGGGGAGGCATCGCAGCATTTTATTGCATCATCCATATTCCACGCGAACAGATCGTGGACGCGCTATGCGAGATGAAGCGTGTACTTAAACCTAATGGAATCTTATTGGTCACGTTTCATATTGGTCAGGAGATCAAGCACATCGAGGAATGGTGGGAAAAACCGGTCAAATTAGATTTTGCTTTTTATCTCCCAGAAGAGATGGAGAAGTGGCTGAAAGAAGCTGGCTTTGAGCTGGAAGAAACTTTGGTGCGGGAGCCGAATCCTGAAGTGGAAGTTGCCACGCGCAGGGCTTATCTCTTTGCAAAGAAGCCAGGATAATCTCTATTGATTTAGTTTGGTTTTTTAAAAAATATGTTCGCGCTGAGCGGAGGGACTATGTTCTTCAGTCCCGAAGTCGAAGCGTGGGTGACTTGGAAATATAGAATTGGCATGTGATCTGCCCTTCGACTGCCCTCCTCGCTGCCGCTCGTCGTTCCGCTCAGGACGAATAGTTCGCGCTAAGCAGAGGGATTATGTTCGTCAGTCCCGTAGTCGAAGCGTCGGTGACCTGGAAAAATTGTTATGGCATGTTCACCGTCCTTCGACTGCGCTACGCTCCGCTCAGGACGAAAATGTTACTGTCTATCTGGAAGTAGAAATAACAAGAAACCGATCAATCTTAACCCTGCGCTCGCCCACAGCGCTCCGCCAAGGCCAATGTAATTTGCCAACCAGGTGCCAAGCAATGGAGCAATTACTATCGAAAGATATTGCATAGACTGCGCCAGCGAGACGAAAGTGGCGCTATATTCCGCAGGGACGGTTTTCATCAATTCGTCGAAAAATACCAAGTCAAGTCCGGCTTGGAACAAGCCTGCAATCCCAGCATAAAAGATAATCAAATATATGCTCGAAGTCGCGGCACTTAGGGCCGGGTAGGAAACCATGCCAAGCGTAGTCGCAAGCAGGACAAATCGTCCGCTGCGTTTGCGCGAAGCCCATGGCCAGAGAAAATATCCAACCAGCATGATTAGCGTCATAGCCATATTGACTGTGCCAATCTGGCTGTCTGTCGCGCCAATTTTGCGCACAAGATAAAGCGGCATGATTGGTGTGCTCAATGCCACAGCCGAAAGATAGACAAAGCGCTTATTGGCAAAAGACCGAAAAGCTGGAGCATCTCTTAAGAGGATTAGGTAGCCACGAATCTCTTCCAGCGGAGAATGATGACCAGAAAGCGGATGCAGGTTCTGGTCAGGAAGCGTGATGCGAGAAGAGAAGTAGAAACTGATGAGCCCACCAATCGAGAGAGTCAAGAACATCAACGCGTAATTTAACGGGAAGTAAACCAAGTCAATCAAACGTGTCACCATAAATGTCCCGATGACGCTTGTAAGGCCGAAGATTGCCCAGCGACGGCTCAGCAAAGCATAACGTCCTTCTGGTCCGGCGACCGCATTCATCACAACGGAAAATGCTACAGCCAGCGCAATCTGTGGAAGGGTGGCAACCGCCCAAATGATAAGCGCAAACCAACCTGGAAATTGGTTGCACCAAGGCGCGTCAGAAAAACGGGCAGAAATGGCGCAGCGATGTTTGAGATGCTTACACCGATAGCATCAATCTGCACGTACCTGAAATTGCGTTGTTGTGTGTCAAGGAAATCTTTAGAGGAGGGCGTTGTCATAATTTATAGAAGGAAGTAGCCGAAAGATTATAATGCGCCTTCACAGTTGCCGCGTAAAATATAGGTATGCTTACTATCCAACCCATTTATATTGATGAAATCCCTGCTGCAAAGCGCGTCATTTTAACGGTGGCTTACAATATCTATGGCTGGCATGGCAGCCTAGAAGATAGCATCCGCCACTTTGAAGAAATAGGCGAGTTTCGCGATATGGATGAAGTTCAATCCCAGTATTTTGAGAATGATGGATTGTTTCTTGTTATACTGGATGACGACAGGGTTATCGGATCAGGCGCAGTTCGCAAACTTGACACGCTTACGTGCGAACTCAAACGGATGTGGTTGTTAGAGGTCTATCATGGCAAGCGCATCGGATACGAGGTCTTTATACGATTGCTGGAATTTGCGCGCAGCAAAAATTATCAGGTCATGCGTTTGCAAACCAGCCCGGAGCAGGTCCGTGCGATTGCGTTTTACAGAAAATTGGGGTTTTACGAAATCAAATCCTACAACGAGAATCCTGACGAGATCTCGATGGAACTGAAAATTGGGGGAACAAAATAATTTAATTACCGTCCTCTTAGAAGGAGAAGATATGAAACTTACAAAATTACTTTCAGCCTTTGTGGCAATGAGCCTCTTTCTCACAGCATGCGGAGGAGCTGCGGAGGCAAGGGTCGCGCGCTCCAATGAACGCCGCGTGACGAATCCAACAGTCGCTGAAGATGATCTTCACACGCTGGTAGACGGCAACAACACTTTTGCCCTCGACCTGTACCAATCGCTCCCGCGGGACGGGAACCTGGTCTATTCGCCATTTAGCATTTCCCTTGCCCTGGCAATGACGCGCGCGGGCGCGCGTGGCGAAACCGAATCACAGATGGCTAACACGCTACATTTCGACCTACCGCAGGATCGGCTCCATCCTGCCTTCAATGCACTCGATCTCGCTCTAGAAAAATCAGCCAAACCTGAAGACAAAGATCAAGAACCGCTACAACTTAACATTGCCAACGCTGTCTGGGCCGAGCAGACCTTTTCTTTCAAGCAGGAATTTCTCGATACTATTGCACGCAATTATGGAGCGGGAATTAACCTGGCTGATTTCATTAACAATTACGAACTAACACGCAAGGATATCAACAATTGGGTCAGCAAGGAAACAAATGACAAAATAAAAGATTTGCTTTCTGAGGGTTCTTTGAATTCCGATACGCGCATGGTGTTGGTCAATGCCATATATTTCAAAGCGGACTGGCTCGATCAATTCGATAAGGATTCTACTTCCGATGTTCCTTTCCATTTGCTGGATGGCACCACCGTAGATGTACCACTGATGCACCAAGGAATGAATATTCCTTATCTTAAAGGTGATGGTTATCAAGCGGTCGAATTAGCTTATGCTGGTAACACTGCTGCAATGGATATTATCGTCCCGGATGAGGGCAATTTTGAGGTATTCGATTCGGCATTGAATATCGGAGCTTTGAATGAGATTTTCGGCAGCATGCAACCCTCCTCTGTACAGTTCGGCTTACCGAAATTCACCTTCACCAGCGATTTTGGGTTGTCAGGTCAACTGGAAAGCATGGGTATGAAAGATGCCTTTGACCCCAGCCTCGCTGATTTCTCCGGCATGACCGGTGACAAGGACCTGTTCATCAGCAATGTAGTTCACAAGGCATTCATCGCCGTGGATGAAGATGGCACAGAAGCCGCAGCGGCAACTGGCGTAATCATGGGTGTCACGAGCGCGCCGGCGTTCGAAATCAACTTAGTAGTAGATCGTCCCTTTATCTATGTGATCCGCGACTTGCAGAACGGTCAGATCCTGTTTATGGGACGTGTAATGAATCCAGCTCAGTGAGTAGTTACGCTTATAAAAAATAGGGCCCACGTAAATGTGGGCCTTTATATTTTTAAGGCAGTGGTACAAAACCTAGAATCGTTTCGGGGAATTTATCCGTCATCAACAGGAAACCACGCTGATCCAGAAGAACAAGTCCCTCCCAATTGCGGCCAGCAATCGAAGGCAGTTGCAATTGAATGGGAGCTGTACTAGTCAAAGTTATGCCAGACGGGCTATATTGCATTTCCACGAGGCGCTCAACTATCGGAAATTGTGTATGTGTCGGACCTTTACCAAAAGTATCTGCCAAGGGATCATGTGCTGACAACAGCTCTATATCATTAATAAAGAAGTCATTGATCACCCAGAAGCGATTACCATCCGATTCAAGAGCAGCGTCAGTCAGGCCATATTCGAGTGCGGGCATAGAGAGCGTTCCTTGTGGCTGCAAGTTAAGGTTGAAGACGTGTGTTACAGGTTGAGGATTAAGGTCGGCACCGTTTACCTCGTAAAAGGTCAATATTTGATCGTTCAATATAACCATCGCCTCGTATGCTTTGTTTTTCAATGTTGTTTGAGGCTGGATTGGTGCAATTTTGTCTGTATCAATTGAGAGCTTGCTCATATCAGGAGACATTTGGCCGGAAACAAGATAGCCCATCATTTCGTCTTTCCGCCCGGCTTCAATGAGCAGATAAGCGTTGTTTCCTGAAAAGGCGATAGCTTCATAGCCTTGATAGCGACGAATTCGGTCCTTCATGCGTGGCGCCTCGAATGGAATTGCTTTTGGCTCAAGAGGCTGATTTGACTGTCCATCTAAATAAGCAAGAATATCTGCTTTAGCGAGGGCATAGATAAAACCGCTGCCTGATTCTGAAAAACGTTCAGGATATTGCGGCAGGATAATAAGATAGTCGCCAAACCACGCTAGGCCCGAGACTTCTGCTGAGGGATCTGCCAGCGGGCCGGACAGCGCGATTTCAGTGACAGGTTGCTCGGCAGGTAATTGTGGCGTGGGTGATTGCGTGGGAAGCTGTTGTGTGCTTGTTGCCGATGGTATCACGGGTGCCGTGTGCGAAGGTTGTACATCTTTGGCAACGAATTGATTAGTAGGATTAGTACATCCTGCTACCAGAATGAACATCGTCGCGCCTATCCAAAGGAAATTTCGGTTTGTTTTTTTCATCTGAATTTCTTCTGCCCATATTTTGAATGGCACCGCACTTAACGATTGCTACTTGTGCCGCAACCTCTATTGAGTTTTGTGGAAGTTGCGGTACTTGCACCGGAATCCCGCCTGCTATTGGCGGGGCAGCCTCCTTGCAGTTTATGTAGAAGCTGCGGCGCCAATTGCATAAATCCCTATACTTTTTGCTATAAATTGCGGGCAGTGATTAGATTTCCAAGTTAGTTACTTTTGCGATACTCTGTAATTTGCAATGGATCGATTTGGACACTATCTAACCAATCGGGTAATTGCTCAAATAATTTTCGCATCAGATCTTTTGTCCGTTCGACAAAAAGCTGAATATTGCCGTAGGCTTCACCCTGTTGTTCGCTCACCAAGTCACTGACCGCGCGCAGAATCAACAATCGCGCGCCGTTTTTTTGAGCCACCCAGGCAAGCGCAGCGGATTCCCAATCTCCTGCGATCGCGCCCTGTTCTTTGAGAGACGAAATCTTTTCCGGTGGCAAGTCACTATCTGCAGAGGCCATGAGTCCGCGTCGAATGGGATAAGGATAGGGTTCTGGGAGCCAGCTCAAGTCCAAGGAAGAAGCGTAGTGCGATATCAGGTCGAGATCACCCATCAATCCAACAATATCGTAGACGGTGGTTTTATCTACTAATATCACTTCCCCTTGATTGACCAGACCCTCAAACCCGCCGCAGGTACCGAGATTGACAATAAGGTCAGGCGAATCGTGATCAATCACATATTGCATCATTCCGGCAGAGGCAATCTTTCCCCAACCGCTGTGATAAAGTATCAAGTCCCATGACCTAAGTGTCAGGTTGAAGAACTCGCCAAAAGGTGATGAACGAACCTCAGTCGGAGAAAATATTTCCTTTACAGTCATCCATTCTGAAACGGCGGAAATAAGCACATCAATTTTCATTATCTAAGTTTTTCCTGTAAATAATCTAACAGCATTTGTAGAGCAGCCTCTGCCGACTTAACTTTATTTTCCCTACGATCACCATCCCAGATAAAGTGACGCGTCCATTCGCCTTCGGGTGTGACTAGTCCAATCCATGTAGTTCCTACCGGCTTTTCAGGTGTTCCCCCACCAGGCCCGGCAATACCACTTACACTCACAGCAATGTTCGCACCGAGTGCAATGCATGCGCCGCGCGCCATCTCAAGGACAGTCTCAGGAGAAACCGCTCCCTTCGTATTGAGCGTTTCCCACGAAACACCAAGTGTAGCTACTTTTGCTTCGTAAGCATATGCCACAAAGCCACCAACGAAGTAATCTGACGAACCCGGTATATCTGTAATGCGATCTGAAATTAGACCGCCTGTACATGATTCAGCCGTAGCGAGCTTAAGATTGCGCTCACGCAGGATATGCCCTATATCAAGTTCAAGAGTTGATTTCATATGCTTATCTTGAGCAATATTACCGCAAATAATAACGGAACTGAAGCCAGAGATTTTAGACTATCTGCCAGTGACGGTGCTTGCGTCAAAATAGATTGAATCATTGATTCAAGCATCATAACCATCGGTGGGCTTTTAATAATGACAGGACTTATTTCTGCCAAAATTTGGTATTAACTTTCTGGAACACCAAAGCTTTCAATTTTGTAAGGTGATGCCAAAATTATTAATAAATGGATAGCAAAGAAGCAGTCACTGAGGTAGAATAAAACAGAAAACTTAATTCACACCCAAATTTTTTTGCAATGAAAAAATAATTATCGCCTAAGATTAAAACGGTATAATGAAGTCATCAAAACTTTCATTTTTGTAAAGTATACAGGGTTTATTTCCAGGTGAACAGCATATTGGGCGGTATGTTCATCCTGGTGGAAAAATATCATTTCGGGGGCAAGGAAAAAAAGCAACATCACAGGGGGAAAAGATTGGTAAATATGAGGGACGGCCAGAAGCTGTCCCTCATACATTATCAAAAAGAACAATAGAATGGTCATGGTTTGCAATGAATCTGAGACACATAATTTGGATTTTATGCATATAATTACTGAAACTTGCAAATATGCAAAGTCATTAAAATTTATTAATAATTGTATAGTGAAGTGCGATAGGAAACAACACAAACTCAAATTCTAGATTAGTTGAAAACATCCGAAAATAGCAAACCCTGTAAAAGCCGGGGACGCAAAGCCAACGGGTCTATGGTCACAAAAGTGACCAGGATCGCCAGGCTGCCGAAGATCATCAACCCTTTTTGGAACATCGAGCCTGGCAGTCTCCCAGGCTCCTTTGTTTTCTAAGAATTATTATCAAGCAGATTTTATTCTATGTTTCATTCATCTTGGCAAAACAATCGAAAATCATATGCCCAAGCAATGGTCGAGTTCGCTTTGGCCCTGCCGGTGTTGCTAGTCATCATCATCGGTCTGCTGGAAGCCGGACGCCTGATGTTCCTCTACGGCTCCGTCACCACCGCCGCCCGCGAAGCCGTCCGTTATGCCTCCGCCGTCGGAACCAACGACAGCGGCCTGCTGCGCTTCCAGGATTGCGACGGCATCCGTGCCGCGGCCAAGAAAGTTGGCTTTCTGCAAGCCTTTCAAGATAGCGATATTCACATCACCTATGATCGCGGTGTCAATGTGGCAAACGGCACAGTGCAAGCGATCCCGCTATCCGGCGGAGGGCAAATCGACCCGAACCCACCGGCAGATAGCTGTCCGCTGGCAAACCCGAACACTCTCCGTAATGGCGATCGGGTAGTGGTGCAGGTATCTCTGCCCTATACGCCCATGCTGCAATTTATCCCGCTCAAGCCCTTTGTGATCAAATCCAGCAGTGCTCGCATGGTAATCGTGAGTGTCGATATTGAAGTTACTGCTGCACCAGGAAATTGGGATCCCAATGCCACTAACACGCCGACGAATACACCCACCAATACACCGACCAACACACCGACCAATACGCCCACGAATACGCCAACCAATACCAGCACGCCGACCAATACACCCACAGTGACCCTGACTCCGCTCTTCACCTTCACGCCCTCGCGTACACCCACTTTTACGAACACCCCAACATTTACCCCTTCGCCTACTCTCACATTTACTCCAACCACTACTTTCACACCCACTCTGACATTTACGCCTACGCAAATAGTGACGGCTGTGAACTGCATGCAGGTCACTCATGGCCCTCTGAGCATCTCTGGAAATACCATGCTGATGAGCATCACGAACAATACCGGTGCTGCGCTCAATCCCTCCCAGGTATCTTTAACCTGGAACCATGACCATGGCCATCAAACCGGCAATGACAAAACTCTTCGGTTACAACAAGTGATCCTCAATTCAGCAGTTTGGTTGGGCGACGTGTATGCCCCCTCGTATACCGTTACGCCGTACTTTCCTACGATCCCAACCGGAACATCCACCATCCGGTTTGCCTTCCACCAGAGTTACGATACTTTGGATGGGACCGAAAGAGTGGTGATCTTGTTATCCACCTTTGGTTGTACCAACTACGCAATTGATTCGAATAATTAGGGATGAATATGAACATAATCAGAACTTTTCATTTGTCTTCTTCTTCAAGAGGCCAGAGCCTGGTCGAAGTAGCGCTCACCTTTATGATCATGCTGATGCTGTTAGGTGGTGCGATAGACTTTGGGATGGCTCTCTTCTCCTACGTGACCATCCGCGATGCAGCTAAAGAAGGAGCAGTGTATGGCTCCTTGAACCCAACCGACACCGCAGGCATCAGCGCCAATGTACGCGCTGCCGCACCGAGGGAACCAGGCCAGATTTCTTTTTATCCCGTCGACCTGAGCAACGCTTCGCAGGTCAGTGTGAGCGTTGATTGGACGGACCCAACAAAAAAATGTGAAGGTGTGTCTGGCGGTGTATCGAATGGTGTGATCGTCACGGTGGGATTTGATTATCCCATCAGCATGCCTCTGGTCAGCAAAATGATCGGGCACAATACTATCCCTCTGAGAGCCATTGTCACGGATACCATCTTGACGCCTGTATGTCCATAAGGAGCATGCCATGAATAAGATTCGAAAATCAGAGCGTGGACAAGCCTTGGTGCTGGTCGTTTTGGCTATTGTGGGTCTGATCGGCATCACAGCCGTCTCCGTAGATGGCGGGCTGGCCTATCTTGATCGCCGCAATGCACAAAATGCGGCCGATGCCGCTGCTTTGGCGACCGCCCTCACTAAGATCCGCGGCGGGGATTGGCACGCCTCAGGGTTGGCCCGCGCCGCCTCCAACGGCTACGATAACAATAACACAAGCAATATCGTCAATATCTATCAATGCACCAATAACCTGGCAAACTGTGGCATCTATCAGGGCAATGTGGAATATTATCAAGTCATCATCATTTCTCACCTCAAAACTTTGTTTGCCCCGGTGGTCGGCGTGAGAGAGGTCACCAATCAGGTCAATGCGATTGCACGCGCCCGGCCCGGGCATCCGATGCCAATGGGCGCAGGCAGTGCGGTGTTCACCCTCAATAAGACTGGATGCCAATCGGCTGTCTATCAAGCATCGGCAGAAGTCCATTTGTATGGATCCGGTATTTACGTTAATTCAACTTGCCCCGATAGTGCCTTCAAGAACCAGAGCGGCCCCGGCATGTTCGTAGATACTTGTCCCGCTTTGCAAGTAGTTGGAGGCATTCAGGGTGGCAGTGCCGTTCATGGAACCCCAGACACCGCCTCATGTAAACAAACCAATGTAGAACCTCAACCAGAACCGATCCTGCCGAATTTCGATTGTGATGCAATGCCAACTGCCACAATCCAAACTGACGGTCATACACTTAGTCGCGGGAATTGGACCGGTGCGTTTCCGCCGAACGGCGTGACAGACCTGCAATCCGGAGTATATTGCGTCCATAACGGAAACTTTAGCGTTAATGCCGGTCAAACACTTCTTGGGAATGAAGTTGTCCTCTATATAATAGATGGCGCAGTGACCTTGAACGGCCAAGCCAGGATTGATCTTCGAGGACCAACCAGCGGAGATTATAAAGGTCTCTTAATGTACCTTCCACCAACTAACGACAAGACCGTCAGTATTAGTGGTGGCGGACAAATCACGATGGTCGGATCGATCCTGGCACCTTCATCCCTCATTCGTGTTAACGGAGGCGGCGACGCGAGTGCTCCTTTGAACACACAACTGGTCGGCAAGGATGTATCATTTCTCGGTAACGCAACAATCAAAATTACATATATTGAAGAGCAGCAATACCAGCCTCCAATACCTCCGTCCTTACAATTGGCACGGTAACATACAGAGTAAATCTGGGGGAAAACTCTGTTGTAAAATCGGTTATGCTGACGATGTATAATTCACAGCATGGCCGATTTTCATTTCTATCATCCTATCGAAATCCGTTACGGCGACCTCGATCCACAAGGTCACGTCAATAATGCCAAGCACCTGACTTATTTTGAGCAGGCACGTGTTCAGTACATGATCGAGTTGGACTTATTCGTGAAGGACCAATCGTTCATGGAAATTGGCGTGATACTCGCAGATGTTCACATCACCTATCTTGAGCCGATTTATTTTGGGCAAGAGGTTAAGGTAGGAGTTCGCGTTGCTAAACTGGGAACCAAATCCATGACATGGGAACAGAACATTGTTGATATATCAACTGGAAAAGAATTGGCAACGGGGGAGATAGTCTTGGTGACGTATAACTACAAGGAAGAAAAGACCATTCCAATACCAGAGGAGTGGCGAGATAAAATAAATCAGTTTGAGTCAATAGAAGTCTAATCATTTTTTATAGAGAGAAGATGACTGTTCCAGATTTCCAAATCATCATGCTTCGTTAGCATTGATTCAGATTACTTTAATTCATGAAAGAAACTATGACACTCCCCAATATCAATACCACTTATCTTACAGACTTCCTCGTGGAGTTGCTTAACATACCTTCTCCCACAGGATTTGCCGAGCCTGCAATTACATTTGTGGAAAAGGAACTTTTGCAATTTCAGCAACTACAACTCACACGCACGCGCAAGGGCGCGCTGGTCGTGAAATGGGGAGTTGAGAATAATTTGAATCCTGTCGCGCTCACTGCACATGTGGATACGTTGGGTGCAGTTGTGAAGGAAATTAAACGCAATGGCAGATTGAGATTGAGCAAAATCGGCGGGATCCAGTGGCCGACTGTCGAGACTGAAGGCGTGTGGGTGTTCACGTCTAAAGGCGAGAAGATTCGCGGCTCGGTTTTGATTGAGACGGCGTCGGGTCACATTTACGGCGAGAAGGGAAGCCAAACGCCCCGCGATGACGCGCACATGGAAGTCC
>WNGA01008824.1_pt1 | contig 25631 bp, 26 predicted proteins | sample 5400061 | NCBI WGS metagenome assembly WNGA01 (sample SAMN13153366, study PRJNA577476) | soil metagenome | isolation source: 100 cm soil or saprolite under grassland replicate 2 | place: USA:California | collected 2016-06-15 | reverse complement strand
CTGCAAATCGAGGTCCGCGACAACGGCCAGGGCAACTCGACAAGCAATGGCAACGGCCTCGGCCACGGGCTCGTCGGCGTCCGCGAACGCGTCAAGATCTACGGCGGCGAGATGAGCGCAGGCACCGCAAACGGGAGCGGCTTCATCCTCAGCACCCGCCTCCCGCTCAGCACCGACCGACGATGACCATCCGCGTCCTCGTTGCCGACGACCAATCAATGGTCCGCGCCGGCTTCCGCATGTTGCTCTCCGGCGAGGAGGACATCGAGGTGATAGCCGAGGCGAGCAACGGACTGGAGGCGGTCGAGAAGGCTGCCCGCTTCCACCCCACGATCGTGCTGATGGACATCCGCATGCCCGAACTCGACGGGCTCCAGGCGACGCGGCGAATCTTCGACCTCGACGAATACGTCTACGAGGCGCTCCGCGCCGGCGCCAGCGGCTTCGTGCTCAAAGACGACCCTCCCGAACAACTCCTCGCCGCAGTCCGAACCGTCGCCGGCGGCGACGCGCTCCTCTCCCCCACCATCACCAAACGAGTGATCAAACAGTTCATGCGCATTCCACAGCCCACGCCGTCAAAGGAGCTCGACGATCTCACCGAGCGCGAGCTCGACGTCTTTCGCCTGATCGCCGGCGGCCTCTCGAACGTTGAGATCGGCCGAGAGCTCTACATCAGCGACACGACCGTCAAGACACACATCACGCACATCCTCCAAAAGCTCAACCTCCGCGACCGTGTCCAGGCGGTCGTACTCGCCTACGAGACTGGGCTTTTTGACAGCGGCACGCGACCGCCACGCGCCCGAAACGAGCGGCCGACGTGATATGCGCCTCGCGAAACTGACCTCGAAGTCCGACGCCAACGGCCAGGCGCACGCCGGCAAAGGGGCCAGCTGCGTCGGTAAGCGTCGGCTTGTGCGTCCCGCGGAGAGATCGGTCGAAGAAGGCGAGGAGATAGGCGCGTTCGGCTGCGAGTGTCGCTGGCCCGTCGAGGTTCCAACCGCGGCTGTGGCTGCTTGTCCCGCGCGTGGGTTCAGCCGGATCAGCTCTGGCGCAAAGAAGACGAGATCGCTGAAGGCGAAGTACCAAGACGAGGCGAGGTTCGCTGGATCCTCCCCGACGGCCCATTTCACCTACGGGCGCGGCGAGATCACCTCGCTCGAACTGCTGCACCCGCCAAACGGGAGCCAATGAATTTCCGCAGAGACGTGTGAACACATGAGCGCCTACCCGCCTTACGCTCGATCCTCGAGTGTCACCGACCACATCGCACGCCGAACCCGGCAGAAGAAGGGCAACGATCGGAACGAGGTTCCCCGAGTCGGACTCGTGTGCTGGGTGTCGTCTTGTCGAACGCGGACATTCACGTCTCTACGACGCGAATGAGGAGCGGGCACCTCGATTGCGTGGGACGTGAGCTGGCCAAAAGCGTTGTGCTGGTTCGCGCAACTCACTCACGAGACGCGGTCGCGGTGACCGGGTCCGCGCGCAACGACAAGCGCAACGGGAACACCGTCGCCGCGAGGCCAACGGTCGCATAAAAACCGAGCAGCGCGACGTAGATCTTGAGCGGCACCGACGGCAGCAGCGAACCGCTCAGGCTGCGATTGAGAAGCGCCAGGCCAGGCGCTGCGATCAACGAACCCATGGTCAGCCCGAAGCCGACCATGATCACTGTTTCGGTGCGGATCATCGCCCGCACCTGACGCTTGGTCGCACCGATCAGCCGAAGGAGCGCGAACTCGCGTGCTCGCTCGCCGATCGCCATCGTCAGCGCGTTGACGAGCGCGAGCGCGCAGAACAGGACGATCAGGCCGAGCAGCACGTAGAGCGCGAGTGATTGCTTCTCGGCCGCCGCATCGATGTCGGCCTCGTAGGCGGAGCGGCTCACGACCTGCACTGTTGGATCGGCAACTCGCAGCCGCTGCAGTGTTCGTGCAAGCTCGGTCGAGCTCACTCCGTGCTCGCCGGTGACGAAGACGGCATCGTCGAGTGGCTGGGTGACGTGATCTGTGACGAACTGCCGCGGAAGCACGACCTCGCCGAAGCCGAGCGGGCGCATGTACTGCGCGACGACGCGCACGGTCGCGGGCGTTCCGTCTCCGAGCCAGAGATGGACGCGGTCGCCGGTGTGCCAACCCCAGTCCGCTGCGCTCTGGGTGCTGACAGCGACTCCGTCGCCGCGGACGTTCGCAAGCGACCCGGAGACGATGTCCAGGCTGAGCACGCGCTCGAGCGTGCCGACGTCGACGCCTCTGGCGGGGAAGGCGTTCAGGTTGGTTCCGTCCGCGGCGACGAGGACCGAGGTCGCGATCGTCCCAGATGCGTTGGCGACGCCGGGCAGTCGACGTGTTGCGGCCGCGATGTCGCGGGACAGCCCGGATGTCTTTCGTGCGCGTAGGACGTAGGTGGCGGTCGTGCGCTTGGCGGTCTGCGCGTGTGTTTCCTTGTGGAGGATCGTCTTGGCGATGTACATCGTGCTGACGACCGAGATCGCGAGCATCAGCGGCGTTGCGACGGAGGCGGCGCGGCGAAGGTTTGCGCGTGTGTTCGCCCAGGCGAGCAGACCCGGCGCGCCTGCGAACGCGGCCAGCGGGCTACCCGCAAGCCAGGCGAACGGCCATGCCAGGAGCGGGCCGAGCAGGGCGGCCGCGACCATCAGCAACATCGCCGCGGCGGGCGCATCGCTCTGGCGAAGCCCACCAGAGCCGCGCGCCGCGAGAAGAACCACTGCTATCCCGCCGACGAGTGCGGCGAGACCGGCAACCGCCCTCAGCCAAGAAACAGGGCGGCGCTGGACCGTCGCCTCGCGCAGCGCGTCGGTTGGGCGAATCTTCGACGCCCGGCGCGCGCTCACGAAGGCCGCGACCTGAGTCGTGGCGATCGCCGCGACGAGACCGGCGATCAGAGGCAGCCATCCGACCACCACGTGCAGGCCCGAGGGAATCATCCCAGCTCTGACGAAGAGGCCCTTCTCGAGGAACGCGGCGACAACGCTCAGCGGCAACGCGAGCAGCACCGCGACGACGGAAATGACGAGCGCCTCGCCGGCGACCAGCTGCCGCACCTGCCGCGGCGTGCTGCCGATCGCGCGGAAGAGCGCGAGCTCGCGATGCCGTTGCTGCACCGAGAGCGCGAACGTGCTGGCAACGACGAAGATCGCCACGAACGCGGCCAGCACGGCGAAGACGGTCAGCCCGGCGACGATGTCCTCGCGGCTCAGAGCATCGTCGGGCGATTCCGCGTCGCCGCGCTTCGCGCCGGTGAGCACCTGCACGTGCGAGTCGCCGAACTGATCGCGGACCGTGTCGGCCACATGCTTCTTGTCGGCGCCTGGACGGGTGATGATCCCGAGCAGGTCGACGCGGTCGGGCGCGCCGGAGAGACGCGCTGCCTGATCGGTGCGGAAGAAGACCGCTGCTTGTTCGGGTAGATGCTGCGACGGCGGGGTGCGCGCGATCCCGGCGACCCTGAACGTTGCCGGCCCGCCGATCGTCAGGATGCGCAGCCGGTCTCCGACGTGTAAACCGCCAGTCGTGGCGAGGTGCGCGTCCACGACCACGTCAGCTGCACGCGTTGGCGCGTGACCGCTCTTCAGCAGATAGGGCGTCAGCGCGGCGCTTTCCCAGCCGTGACCGACCGAGGGCGAGCCGTTCTCGCCCTTCAGGATCCGGGCGTGGCGATCGAGCGCAGCCGCGAAGACTGAGCGGTCGGCAACGACTGCTGCGACGCCGGGCAGCCGGCGGATCCGGTCGGCTGTTGAGGCCTGCAGGCGTGGTCGTTCAGGAAGCGCGACACTGAAATTCGCCTGGCCGTCGGAGCCGTCCTGCGTGTTGGCTCTACGCTGGACGCGTGTAGCGATCCGGGCCTGACGCAGGCGTTCGAGCGCGGGTGCGCGATGCGCTACTTCACGTCGATGACCATCGAGTCCGGCCCGATCAGGTGCTCGGCACGCGTGGTGCCGAATCCGGCGTCGGTCATCCAGCCGATGCAGTCCTCGGCGGTGTAGTCGAAGCCGTGCTCGGTCTCGATGAGCATGTTGAGGCTCATCAGCAGCCCGAACGCGTTCTTCGACCGGTCGTCATCGATGATGGTCTCGTACACGATGAGCGCGCCCTCCTCCGGCAGCGCCTCGTGCGCCTTGCTGATGAGCTTTCGCTTCTCGTCGAGGCTCCAGTCGTGGAGGATGTGTCCCATCACGAGCACGTCGGCTTCCGGCAGGTCGTCCGCGAAGAAGTCGCCGGCGGCGAACCGGAGCCGTTCCTGCACGCCGCTGTGTTCGACGTAGTCCTCGAACACCGGCTCCACCTCGGGCAGGTCGAAGCCGACGCCCGTGAGGTGCTCGTTCGCGAGCGCGATCTGCACCGCGAGGTCTCCTTGGGCCGTCCCGACATCGACGAACGTCTCGTGCTCATGCCACGGGAATTGCCTTGCGATCGCCAGGTTGGCGCTGTGACTGATCCCCGTCATCGCGGCGAGGAACCCCTTCAAGCGGGCCGGATCCGCATACAGCGCCTGGAAGAACGGCAACTCGCCCGACTTCGCCTCGTTCTGGAGCTGCCCTGTCCGCAGCGCCTCGGTAAGGCCGCCCCAGAAGCGGTACAGGCGGTAATTGGCCATCTCCAAGATGCCGCCGATGTACGAGGGCTTGTGCTTGTCCAGGAACAGGTCCGTGCTCGCCGTGTTGCGATAGACCCCGTCGCTGCGCTCGAGAAAGCCAAGTGCCACCAGCGCGTCGAGGAAGTCCTGGGACGAGCGCGGGTGAAGGCCCAGCCTGTCCCGTAGTGCTTCGCCGCTCTCAGGATGCCGCGCGAGCTCCGTGAACAACTCCATCTCGACTGCGCTCAGGAGGGTCTTCGAGGCCCAGAAGCCGAGGCCGACCTCCATGATCTGATCTGGTGTCGGATCGTCACTCACGTCTCGCCCTCCTCGGTGGTCGAAGCAACCGGGCTCTCGATAATCGGGCACCATCATGTCAGACCGGTGTGCGAGTGATCACCGACTCGAAGGTCTGGCGGCGACTACACACGCGGCTGTGACCATTGGTGGCGCAGCAAGCACGCTGAACGCCGATTGCGCCCTGCCTTGCGAGCGCGCCACTACAGAGCGGGGAGTCTCGTCACCACGGAAGAACACCGGCGCCGCCCTGGCAGCGGATCCGCGTTCGCGGCCGTCGTGCGCCAATTCACGCGCCGCCAGGCGCCGAAGCTCTAGGCTGTGCGAGGGTCCTGTCACTTGGAAGCACCGACGACTGCAGCGAAGTCAGCTGGCCGCGCGAAGCATTCAAGCTCGCTGTCCGCGCCGAGCGCTAGCCTCGACTTCCCGATGCGCTACCAGCCTGAAGCGGACGACGGACGCGCCGCGAACGCCTCGCTTGCGCTCACCTGTTGTCTTTCACGACTACGCGCAGGCGCTCTCTTGGGGCTAGGTTTTGGGGACAGGTTCGAGGCTTTTCAGGGCGGCTCAGGGTTCCTCAAGGAAGGGGTGCTTCACCGGAAGAAACCAGCCTAATTGCAGGGAAAGCGCTCTATTCACGCCTTTCCCAGATCACATAGCCGGAGGCCGAAGCCTCCATGGTAAGGAGGGGGTCGACGGTTCGAGTCCGTCAGAGGGCTCTTAAAAGGCCAGCAAATGGCCTTTTTTGTGTAAGCGTTCAGGCCCTGCTGGCTATGCGAGGCTGGGTATTGGGTCGCCGCGGGCGTGGGCGGTGATGGCCCGGGTGAGGTAGTTGTAGAGCGACTGTTTCCGCAGTCGGCATGTGACGGAGGCGGAGAGGAGTCGTTCGATGCTGCGTTCGCCTTGCTCTGATTGGCTGCCGAGTGAGAGCTTGCGGTAGATGACCGCGCCGCGGAGGCCGCGTTCGGCGTGGTTGTTGGTCGGCTCGACGCAAGGGGTGTGGGTGAAGGTCCAGAGCGCGGGCCAGCGGTTGAGGAGGTTCTTGGCGAACTGCCGGTGGTATTTCGTTCTCGGGCTCTTGCGGGCCGCGTGCTCGAGCAGCGTCCGGAGCTTGTCTTGGAGCGGCGCGGTCTGGGCTTGGAGGCGATCGCGGTCGCCGTCTTGTTGGTAGCTGTCCCAGGCGGCGAAGAGGTCGTGCGCGATCACGAGGCCGCCGCACCCGAACTGCTCCTGGTCGGCCATGCCTTCGCTGTGGGCTGTGAAGTCTCGGAGCAGGTGGGCCCAGCAGAGCTGCCGCTGGCTGGGGTCGAGGTAGTCGTAGCCGCGCCAGCGGTCCGAGCAGACGATCCCGGCGAAGCGCTCGCCGAGTAGCGTCCTGGCCTCGAAGGCGTGGCGGCCGGCCGCGATCCGGAACACCGCCGTCGAACTGGTCAGGGCGGCCCAGAGCGTCCGGTTGCCGCCGCCGGTCTTCCAGCCGGTCTCGTCGATGTTGACGACCGACGCCGACTTGATGCGCTGCTCGAGCTGCGTGTATGGGCCGGCGAGCGCCGCCCCGGCCCGTTGGATGATCGCGTCGACCGACCCGGTCGAGAGCTCGACCCCGAACAGCTCCCGGACGAGCTCGGTCGTGTCGCGCCGCGAGACACGGTTCCTGACCGCGAGCGTCACGACCGCGGCTTGCAGCCTCGGCCCGAACGCCGAGCGCGGAACACCGGCCGGAAGCTGAGCGCGCGTCCGGGCCGCACACTCGGGGCAGCACACTCCGTGAAGCCGATGCTCAGTGACCTGAACCGCGATCGGCGGCAGCTCGGCGACTTGGTGACGCCACGGCTCCACGGCGTCGACCAACTCCTGCCCACCGAACACGTGCGCGCACGACTGGCACCGCTCGGGCCAATGATCGACGAGCTCGTCGACCCGCTCCGGAGGAAGCAGCCGCCGGTGCTTGCCCTCATGCCCGGGCTGGGCGCCCCGCCCCCGACCCGATCCCTTCCCGGCCGGCCGCGGCGGCACCGACGGCGGGTCCTGCGATGGCGGAAGCGACGAGTTCCGCGAACTCCGGTTCAGCCGCCGCTCAAGCTCGGCCACCCGAGCCTCGAGACGCTGGTTCGCCTCGACCAGCTCGCCGACCCGCAACAACAACGCGACAGCCGTCTCACGATCACCATCAAGGATCGCCTCAGCCTCAGCCCGCTCCACAGCTCAAGGTTCGCCGCCCGGACCGAGGTCCCTTCCCCAGGCTGAACGCTTACATGTTCTGTTGTCGGGTCGGACGCCAGATTCTGCGCGAGCACACAAACTTTCCTGGCAGCGGGCTGAAAGTGGCCAAAACCGGATCGCTGGTACTCGATTTCAAGCGGAGCTGAGACTGGGTTCAGGCGGCCACGGAGGCGACGCGCGACTACACGAAATGACCGGAGGTCAAGGCGCGTCGTGTTCGGTGGAGCGCGGCCGGCAGCCTCATCGGCAACTGCAAGCGCGCCGCGCGCCCCGAACTAGACGTGCCGCAGCGCGCGTCGCATGATCACGGGCACATGCGGCGCGATCTTCCTGCGGGCACCGTCACCTTCCTCTTCACCGACGTCGAGGGTTCGACCATTCTCCTGCACGAGCTCGGCGCCGAGACGTACGCGGAGAAGCTCGCCGAGCACCGAAGCGTCGTGCGGGCAGCGTGCACTGGTCGAGGCGGTGTTGAGATCGACACGCAGGGCGACGCCTTCTTCCTCGCCTTCACGACGGCGGCAGAGGCACTCGAGGCCGCTCATGAGATCACGGAGGGACTCGCGTCGGGACCGATCGCGCTGCGGATCGGCCTGCACACGGGAACGCCGCTCGTCACCGAGGAGGGCTACGTCGGCGAGGACGTCCACTTCGCGGCTCGCGTGGCCGCGTCTGCTCATGGCGGCCAAGTCGTCCTCTCGCAGGCGACCCGCACGCTTCTCGACGAGCGCTACTCACTCCTCGACCTCGGCGAGCACCGCCTCAAGGACATCGCCGAACCCGTCGCCATCTTCCAACTCGGCGACCGGCGGTTTCCGCCGCTCAAGACGATCTCGAACACGAACCTCCCCCGCCCGGCGAGCTCCTTCGTCGGCAGGGAGCGCGAGCTCCAACAGGTGCTGGCTCGGATCGAACAAGGGGCCCGTCTCCTCACCATGACCGGCCCCGGCGGCTCGGGAAAGACGCGGCTCGCGCTCGAGGCAGCGGCGACCATCGTTCCCGAGTACAAGGCAGGTGTCTTCTGGGTCGGGCTCGCCTCGCTTCGCGACCCGGCGCTCGTCAGCGAGACGATCGCGCAGACGATCGGCGCCAAGGACGGACTCGCGGACCACATCGGCGAGCGGGAGATGCTCCTCCTCCTCGACAACCTGGAACAGGTGATCGAGGCGGCGCCCGAGCTCTCCAGCCTTCTGGTGGCGTGTCCGAACCTGACGCTCATCGTCACGAGCCGCGAGCTCCTGCGTGTGCAGGGCGAGATCGAGTACCCGGTGCCGCCGCTCGTCGAAGTGGAAGCTATCGCGCTCTTCTGCGAGCGCGCGCAGGCAGAGGCCACGGAGGAGATCGCCGAGCTCTGCCGGCGCCTCGACTCGCTCCCCCTTGCCGTCGAGCTCGCCGCAGCCCGAGCGAAGGCGCTCTCGCCGGCCGAGATCCTCGCGCGCCTCTCGCAGAGCCTCGACCTGCTCAAAGGCGGCCGCGACGCCAACCCGCGCCAGCAGACGCTGCGGGCGACAATCGAGTGGAGCTACGACCTGCTGAGACAAGACGAACAGCAGCTCTTCCGCCGCCTCTCCGTCTTCGCCGGCGGCTGCACACTCCGAGCGGCAGAAGACGTCGCAGACGCGGATCTCGACACCTTGCAGTCGCTCGTCGAGAAGAGCCTCATGCGCTTTTCGAAGGAACGCTACTGGATGCTCGAGACGATCCGCGAGTACGCTCGTGAGCGACTCGAAGAAAGCGGAGAGGACGGGCTCAGACGCCGGCACGCCGAGTATTTCCTCGCACTCGCGGAGAAAGCGGAGCCGGAGCTCATCGGCTCAGGCCAGCTTGCGTCGATTGCACGGCTCGTCGCTGACCATGACAACCTGCGCGCCGCGCGAGCCCGTTTCCGCCAGGAACGCGACAGCAGGCGCGAGATTTGCCTGGCGACTGCCGTCTGGCCGTTTCTTATGGCACGTGGGTATCTGTCCGAGGGCCGGACCTGGCTCGAGGAAGCCTTGAGCAATCCCGTCCGGGTCCTTCCGGAACTACGGACAAAAGCATTCTTCGGCGCCGCGATCCTCGCGGTTTGGCAAGGCGAGTACGCACACGGTCGCGGCCTTGCGGAGGAAAGCCTTGCTCTTGCTCGCGGGCTCGGCGACCCTGGCTCCGTCGCACGGGCGCTCGACGCGCTCGCGCTCGCCGCGCAAGGGGAAGGCGACTACCTGCAGGCAGAATCGCTTTTCGAGGAGTGCCAAGAGCTGTCGCGCGAGATCGGAGACGAGTGGCTTTTGGGAATCGCCGTCAACAACCTCGGTGATCTCGCGCTGAACCGTGGCGAGTATGCCCGCGCAGCGGCACTCTTTGAGGAGAGCTTGGCGCTCGGCCGAAAAGGCGGCGACCCAGAACGTATCGCCCGATCCCTCATCAATCTCGCGTCGACGCAGCTCGAGCGGGGTCGCGACGAGACCGCCCTCGCCCTTCTCAAGGACAGCCTCGATCACTCAGCAAGGGCGGGACTCGTTGAGGTCGTGGGAATGGGGCTTGCGGGTGTGGCGGCCGTGGCGGCTACAAGAGGCGACGCTGAGCGGGCAGCGACGTTCTTGGCGAAGGCCGAGGCGTTGAGGAACGAGCTAGGCGCCGCTCAGTGGCGGTTCGAGGAGGCGAGAAACGAACTGATTCTCGCGAAGGCGAGCGAGCGGCTCGGTCTCAAAGCGCTCTCGGAGGCTTCTGCGGCCGGAACCAGGATGCCGCTGGAAGAGGCTCTGGAACTCGCACTTGGTTACGAATAACCCGGGATCACATGGAGATGGGCGACCAGTGCCATGGGCCGTCAACCACGCCCGGCGCAGGAGGTCATCCGAGAAGGCAGACGACACGCCTCGAAGTTCGTGCCACTCTGGATGCCGGGCGTCGCCGCGTTGGGCGCGGAGCAGCGGGATGGTGCCGCAGGACATCGCTGGCGAACCAAGCCACTCGCCCGCCAGCCGCCGTTCTCGCGCTGAATCGCGCCGCGTTCGATCAGCGTGCCGAGCAGCTCCTCGACTTTGGCCGAGCGCGGTCTACGCGATCGCTCCGAACGTCGAGCCGGACTTGCGCCAGCTCGAAGACCGCGACTTCGTTCGCCGTCGAGCGGACTCGTCCCTCGCCGGAGAGCGCGAGTACGAGTTCAAGCACGCGCTCACGCGCGAGGTTGCCTACGCGAGCGTGTCGAAGAAGAGGCGGGCCCCGGCTGCATGCCCGTGTGGCCGAGTGGCTCGAGCAGAACGGCGGCGCGCGCGACGAGAATGCTTCGCGTCTCGCGTACCACTACATCGAAGCGGTTCGGCTTGAGGACGCCGATCTGGCCTGGGCGGGCGACGACGACCACTACGAGGCTCTCAGGCAGCGAGCGCTCGAATGGTTACGCCGCGCAGCCGCCCTCTCCATCAGTCGCTATGCAGTCGACGACGCGCTCGCGATCCTGCACGAGGCGGTTGAGCTCGAACGCGACACGCATGCCCAGGTCGAGCTCTGGAAGCGCGTCGCCGAAGCGCACGAGCTGCGCTACGAGGGAGGACGGTCGCGCGAGGCGCTCGAGAGGGCGCTGAGCCTGCTCGAGGACGATCCCGCAGAACAGGCCGAGATCTCCAGCCTGCTCGCTATCCAGACAGCGAAAAAGGCCGGCATGTGGGCGCACTCACCGGTGACGCGCGAGCTCGTCGAAGGCTGGATCGAACGTGCCTTGGGGCTCTCACCACCGGCATCGCCGGCACGCGTTCGCGCCCTCGTCGCCCGCGTGACGCGAAACGCGGGCTCGATCGACGACGCGATCGCGGCCGCAGAGCAACTAGGTGATCCAGAGCTCGCCTCGTTCGCGCTGGGCGCGCGTGCAAGCGACGCGATCGAACGGATGCGATATATGCGGAGGCTGCGAACGCGACCGAACGACGACTCGCCCTGCTCAATCGGATCAGCGATCCCGATCATCGCGCCCGCATTTACGAACACGCGACCTATGCGGCGCTCGGCCAATCGAACCTAGCTCTAGCACAGCAGCTTTCCCATCTGCACGACACGATCGCCGCCGGCATCAGTGCGCACCACGACATTCACTGCATCGGGCTTCGTTTGATGATCGAAGCCGTTGCCGGCAACTGGCAGCAAATCCGCGAGCAGGAGCAGACTGTCGTCTCGGCAGTCGCGGCGAATCTCCAGACGCCGTGCACCTTCAACGTCTGGGTGCTCTTCGCGTGCGCCGCGGCAAGAGCGGTGCTCGGAGACGAGGCCCGCGCTGCCGAGCTCGAAGCCGAGGCGGAGACACTGTCGAAGCACCATCCGGCCTATGCCGACTACAGACTCCTCGTCCACCTCCGCCGACGTGACCTCGAGAAGGCGGAAGAGGTTCTTCCCGGTGTTCCGGCCGACCCGGGGGGCTGGTCGTTCGTCCGGCTGGCCCGGCCGGCTCGAAGCGCTGACCTTGCTCGGCGATCGCGCGCGCGTAGAGCAGGAGGCACCGCCGCTGGCGTCCACCGAAACGGTCTTCGCACCCTTCGCCCTGCGTGCGCTTGGACTCGTTCGCGGAGACGAAGAGCCGGTGCGCGAAGCCGCCGCTCGCTTCCGCGCCATGGGCCTGGACTGGCACGCCGACCAGAGTTGGGTCAAAGCAGTGTCCTAAGCGTCAATGTCGGATCTCGATCCGGGGTGTGTAAATCCACGGATCGACGCCCGTCGCTCCCGCTGAAAGCCCCGCAAGATGACCTTTTGCAGAAGTCTGTGACCTGTTCAGAAGCACGCCCCACCCCGGGCGGCGGTTGAACACGCCGACGGCATCACGAATCGCTCGATTTGCAGAGGAATCCATCACCTCGTCCCGTGCAGCGCCGACGTCCTCGCCAGCGCGACTACCCGAGGTCGTGGAGGCGAATCCACGGATCAGTCAACGAGTGCAGCCACGCTGCAACCATCGTTTCCCAATCTGACTACGGCACCTGCCGATTTGCAGTGATTTTAGAGCGGATGATGGGACTCGAACCCACGACCTTCTGCATGGCAAGCAGACGCTCTAGCCAACTGAGCTACATCCGCGTGGGCCGCAAGTATAGCCCCGGTTATTCGTAACTGAGGAGCTCGAGCAGGGTGCCGTCGGGGTCGCGGAAGTAGACGCTGCGGCCCGTTCCACGCGCTCCGGGGCGGTCCTCCGGGCCAAGCTCCACCTCGACTCCGTGGTCGCGAAGGTGCTCGACCGCCTCCTCCGCGCTGCCCGGCCAGACGAAGCAGAGGTCGCTGTTGCCGGGACGCACGGGATCGCGCGCGACGATCGACGGCTCCACGCCGGGGCCGTGCACGTTCAGCTGCTGGTCGCCGAAGCGATAGGCGTAGCCGCTGCCGCGCTCGACCACCTCGGCACCGAGGATGTCCCGGTAGAACGCGTTCGAGCGCTCCCACTCCGACACCGCGATCACCACGTGGTCGAGGCGGAGCACCCGCGGCTTCTTCGCGTCGAGCGCCTCGTTCACGAGCCTGTCCGCGAGCTCGTTGTGCTCACGGCGCACCGCGGTGTACGTCACCGTCCCGAGCGCGCGCGCCAGCCGCGTCGCGTCAAGCGAGAGCTTCCGGAGCGCCTCGTTCTTCACCTTGTACTCGCCGCGCATCTGCTTGACGAGCAACTCGGAGTCGGAGACGACCTCGAGCTCCGTCACGCCGTGCCGCTGAGCCGCCTCGAGGCCTGCGAGCAGCGCCCGATATTCGGCGACGTTGTTCGTCGCGACGCCGATCGTCTCGCCGCGAGCCTCGAGCACCGTCCCATCTTCGGCCTCGAGCACGTACGCGGCCGCGGCCGGCCCCGGGTTCCCGCGAGCGCCGCCGTCCGTCGAGAGCTTCGCCCTCACGTCAGCAGCGGATAGACGTCGAACGCCGGCTCCTCGTAGGGATGCGCGCTCCGCAGCGCGGCGATCACCTCGTCGTGGCGCCCCTCCGGGTACACGGTCTCCAGCCGCAGCTCGCGCACCCGTTCCTCTCGCCCGGGCTCGCCGACCGTCGGATCGGCCCCCTCACCGCCGAGGAACGTCCCCGTGCCCTCGGCGTACCAGGAGCAGCGCTCGTAGCGGCCGATCCGGCCGGCGCCGGCCGCAAACAGCGCCTCGCGCACGCCGTCGAGCGCCTCCGGCGGGACGAACACGATTAGCTTGCGGTTCACGCGGGAACCGCCCGACCATGCCAACGATCAACGTTCACCCGCGTCAGACGCCCGAGGAGCGGGCGGACACTCCGGTCGAGATCGAGATCGACGACGCGCTCAGCGTCCACGCGACGACGCTCGAGGATTGGGTCACGCCGCGCCAGAATTGGGAGCTCGAGCTGCGCGAAGCGCAGGACTTCGGGCGCGCGAACAACGTCGAGGCGCGCCTGCTGTTCTCCGCCGGCGAGCAGACGTCGTCGCTCGTCTTCCGCCTCGACCAGCTCGACACGGCTGATGACACCGGCCAGGAGCTCGTGCTGCGCTTCGAGGAGCGCGACGGGATCGCGAAGCTCGCGATCTGCCGTGCAAACGGCCTCGACGTCGAGCTGCACCACATCCTCACGTTCACCTGAGACGGGGTTCCAGCTCGACGGCGGCTTCCTCTTTGAACCGCCTGATCGCGCGCACGCGTTCGTGAAGCCCTCGCTGCTCATTCACCGCGAGTTGGATGTCGAGCGGCGAGAGCAGCACGGGTTGCCCGTTCCAGCGGACGCGCTCCAACGTCCGTGCGGACGACGAAGAGTGCTTCGGTCTCCGTCCTGCGAAGTTCCGTCTCCACGCGGAGCCTGTTGCCGTTGTAGCGGCCGACGATGCGCGGCGCGAACGGCTCGTCGAACCTCGCGAGCGCCTCGGCGAGATCGACCGGCTCGTCGCTCACTCCGCGGTGTCGATCTGCGCCTTCTGCAGCTTGCCCGAGTAGTCGACGTAGATCGACTTCCACTCGGTGAAGACGTCGAGCGCCGCCCGGATCCCGTTCGCGACGCGGATCGCCTCATCGACGTCGCTCACCGGGATCAGCGCCGTCGTCGGGCCGAAGATCTCCTCCTGCGCGATCCGCATCTCGGCCTCGACGTCGGCGAAGATCGTCGGCCGGTAGAAGAACCCCTTGGCGAGGTCGCCGTCCGACGCGATCTCGCCGCCCGTGAGCAGCCGCGCCCCTTCCTCCTGCCCGATCTGCGTATACGAATGGATCTTCTCGAGCGCGTTGCCGTTGATGACGGGCCCGACATCGGTGTCGTCCTCCCACCCCGGCCCCAGGCGTAGGGACTCGGCCGCCGCGACGAGCTTGGACTGCAGCTCACCGTACACCTGCTCGTGCGCGATCACGCGCGAGGCCGCCGTGCAGCGCTGGCCCGACGTCCCGAACGCCGACCAGAGAATGCCCTCGACCGCGAGGTCGACGTCGGCGTCCTCGAGGACGATGATCGCGTTCTTGCCGCCGAGCTCGAGGTGCACGTGCTTGAGCCGGTCGGCGGCGGTGTGCAGGACGGCCACGCCCGTCTCGCGCGAGCCCGTGAGCGTGATCACGGGCACGTCCGGGTGGCGCACGAGCGCGTCGCCGACCTCGCCGCCGCCGCCGTGGACGATGTTGATGACGCCTGCCGGCACGCCCGCCTCCACGAGCAGCTCGACGAATTTTTCGCCGAGGAGCGGGGTGTCGGTGGCGGGCTTGAAGACAACCGTGTTGCCGCAGACGAGCGCGGGCGCGATCTTCCACGACGGGATCGCGATCGGAAAGTTCCACGGCGTGATCACGCCGACGACCCCGATCGGCATGCGCACGCTCATGTTGAACTTGTCGCGGAGCTCCGACGGCGTCGTCTGGCCGTACAGCCGCCGCCCTTCCCCGCCCATGTAGAAGCTCATGTCGATCGCTTCCTGGACGTCGCCGCCGGCCTCGGCCTTCACCTTCCCCATCTCGCGCGCCATCAGGTCGGCGAGGTCGTCCTTCTCGGCCTGGAGGAGCTGTGCGAAACGGAAAAGGATCTCGCCGCGCTTCGGCGCCGGCACGAGCCGCCAGTCCCCGTAGGCGGACTTCGCGGCCGCGACCGCGCGGTCGACGTCGTCCGCGCCCGAGCGCGGGAAGACGCCGATCGTCTCGCCCGTGGCGGGGTTGCGGCTCTCGAAGGTCTCACCGGACTCGGCGTCGACCCATTCGCCGCCGATGAAGTTCTTGAACGTCTGCGTGCTCGTGGTCGCCATGAGGGCGATGCTACAAACAGCGCATGGACCGCCGCGACTTCGTCCTCGGGAGCGCGTGGGCGCTGGTCGGGCAGCGCGCCGGACGTCTCGATCCGCGGGTTCGTGAGCTCCGAGGCGTCGTGCGCGGCCCCGTGCTCACGCCGACGAGCTCGTCGCAGCTGGTGTTCAACGAGCGCTACGAGCACGTGCGGCCGTTCGCCGTCGTGCGGCCGCGCGACGCGCGCGACGTCCAGGCCGTGATTCGGTGGGGACGCCGCCGCCACATACGCGTGATCCCACGCTCCGGCGGCCACAGCTACGGGGGCTACTCCACGGGCGGCGGTGTCGTGCTCGACCTCTCTCGGCTCCGCGGCGTCCACGTCAGCGGCCGGACGGCGGTGATCGGGCCGGGGACGATCCTCTACGACGTCTACGCGAAGCTCGCGGCGCTCGGCGGCACCATCCCCGCCGGCTCGTGCCCGACGGTCGGCTTCGGCGGCCTCGCGCTCGGCGGCGGCGTTGGCCTCGCGTCACGGAAGCTGGGGACGACCTCCGACAACGTCGTCTCGATGAGAGTCGCGACCGGCGACGGACGACTGCTGACTGTCGACGCGCACCACCACAACGACCTGTTCTGGGCGCTCCGTGGCGGCGGCGGACGCAACTTCGGCGTCGTGACGTCGTTCCGCGTCCGGGTGACCCCGACGCGTAGCGGCGCCTGGTTCGTGGCCACGTACGACTGGTCGGAGGCGCCGGACGTCGTGCCGGCGTGGCAGCGGTGGTGTGCGGGCACGTCGCCCGCGTTCTTCACGATCTGCTCCCTCGGCAGCGCGCGCACCCTGCAGGTGTTCGGCCAGTACTGGGGGAGCGAGACCGCGATGCGGGCCGCGCTGCCGTCGTTCGTCAAGAACAACGCGCGGCTCCGAACCGGCAGCGCGAGCTACCTCGACCTGATGCTGCGCTGGGCGGGCTGCCTTGGCGACACGCCCGCGGCCTGCCGGACGCCGCGGCGCTCGACGTTCGCGGCGAAGTCGGATTACGTCACGCACCCGATGTCCGCGCAGGCCGTGCTGACGCTCCAGGACCGGCTCGAGCGTCCCGGCGGCAGCGGCGCCGTGCTGATGGACTCGTACGGCGGCGCGCTCCGGCGCACGAAGGGCGCGTTCCGGCACCACGACGCGATCTGCTCGATCCAGGAGCTCGTCTACTGGCAGGGCCGCGCGAGTGACTCGCTCCAATGGCTGCGCGGCGTCCACGCAGGGCTGCGCCCGCACGTCAACGGCCGCGCGTACGTGAACTACGCCGACCCGGAGCTTCCGAACCCGCGGCATGCGTACTACGGGTCGGCCCTACCGCGGCTCGTCGACGTGCGGAAGCGGTACGACCCCGACCGGGTCTTCCACTTCGCGCAGGGGATCTAGGAGTCCGGCGCGTCTGTTTCCGGAAACGTGCCCGGGATGCGCGCGCGGCGACGGTCGCGGGTCTCGCGCCGCTCCTTGTATTCGCCGGCCGGCTGACCGCTGCGTCGGTCGGGCCCTTCGCGCCGGTCGACGATGACCGTCACGTTCGGGTTGTCCTTGTAGTACTCCACCATCTTGTCGAAGAGCTCGGCCTCGAGCTCGCGCGGAATCACGCAGTAGATCACGTGTCTCAGTTTACGGACGCCTTACTCAGGCGCCAGCCCGGGCTCCTGCGCCGCCAGCGGCGCGGCTCAGCCGCCGCTCACCAACCACCACCAAAGCAGCGTTCGCTCGAGAACCAACCAACGGCGAGGGACAAAGGCGGCTAGACGCGAGCGATGTCCGGCACGAGCCGGCCTTCGGTCTCGACGCGCGCGTTCCAGCTTCGGTAACGCGCGTCGACCTCGTCCAGCTCGTGACCGCGCTCGGCGAGACGGACGGGCTGCGCGGAGTCTGGAGAGACGCGGTACTGGTACCACGAGATGTCCCAGGCGATCGTGATCACGAGCTCGGCGTGCACGCCTGAGAGCTGCACGACCGACGCATCGGGCGTCCCGAGGCTCTTCGCGACTCCGCCGATCGTGCGCCGGTGCTGGCTCGCGTTGAAGAGCTCCGCGGCCTCGACGACCGCGAGCTCGCGCTCCGAGAGGCGGCGAAGGATCGGCTCCGGTGCGACTGGCTCCTCGTACTCCGCGCGCCTGCCGAAGATCCCGCGCAGGTCGAGCGTCCGGCGCCGGTGCTCGGTGGCGACGAGCGGCGTGCTCGGCGATCCCTCCTTGACCCATCCGTGCTCGAGCGCCTCGTCCTGGCACAGGGGGCAAACGTCGACGTAGTCCGCCCCGGGGTACGGGGCGAAGCGCATGACACGCTCGCCCATCAGCAGCGTGCGCTCGCAGAGCGAGCAGCTTCGTGTGACGGCGTTGCGGGTGATCCGCGTCATCTGCGACGCAGGCTAGCGCAGCCTCAGTCGGTGGTGCTAACGTCGATCCACAGCTATATGCGTTTTACAGGTAGGTGTGGACCGCGCACGCGATGGCACTCCGGCGGCCGCTGGCACGTTCGCGGCCGGATCGAGCGCTTCGTCGAGCCGGCGCTGCTCCTGCTCCTCGCCGAGCGGCCGGCGCACGGGTACGAGCTCGTCGAGCCCGTGTCCGAGATCCTGCCGGGCGAGCGGATCGACATGGGCAACCTGTACCGGGTCCTGCGCGCGCTCGAGGAGGACGGTCTCGTCCGCTCGGAGTGGGACGCCGAGGAGCCGGGGCCTGCGAGGCGACGCTACGAGCTGACATCGCAGGGCCGCGAGCTCCTTCGCGCCTGGGTCAAAGCGCTCCAGGAGACGCAAAACGTCGTGACACGATTCCTTCGCCGGTACGAGAGGAGGTGACGATGCACGGACACCGCAGACACCGCCGGCCGCCCTTCGGGCGCCGCTGGTACAGCCGCGACAACGTCCTCGAGCGGCTCGAGAGCTATCAGCGCGACCTCGAGCAGGAGCTCGCCGACGTCAGCGACCTGATTCAGCGCCTGCGCAGCGGCGAGGCGCCGCAGGAGCAACAGCAGCCCGCGTCGGTCTAGGCGACTCGTCTCGTCCGGCCATGTCCAAGGGTCTGACCCTGGGACGTGGCCGGCTCGGACGGGACCGGCCGTGTCGCGAGCGTTGCCGGGACGTGGCCGGAGAGCGCGTGAGTCAGGACCAGAATTCGTCCGTCGCGCGCTGGTCGTCGACGGTCTCGTCGAACCGGGTGACCTTTCCCTCGCGGATCGTGATGTTCTCCGTCTCGACGACGTCGAGCTCGTTCCCGTTCCTCTTCGCCCACACGCGATGCGTGGCGAGGACCGTGTCGTCGCCCTGAGCCTCGATCGTTCTCGGCTCGAGCTTGAGGTTTCCACCCGTCAGCTCGCCGACGAGGGTGAACAGCTGGAAGACGCTGTCCTGACCGCGATGCTCACCCGAGATCCGACTGTTGCCGGCCACGTTCCAGATAACGTCCGGCGCGAACAGCTCCCGCATCGTGTCGAAATCGCCCGCGTTGAACGCGGCGTAGACACGGCGAACGAGGGCCTCGTTCGGGTGCTCTACCATTGGCGCACCTCCCGCAGTCGCTTGGCGGCGACAGGATAATCGCTGCCGCCCCTTCTGCAGGCTGTTGTCACACTGCCGCCTCGGCCGTTACGGGCACCTCAGACGGTGACGGCCTCAAGCCGACCGGTTCGTCCGGTCATGTCCTGGTGTCCGGCCACCAATACGTGGCCGGCTCGGACGAGTCAGCCGGATTCGTCGCGACCGTGCGTCGCAACTCCGACTTTTTGCTGTCCAAAACGGTTGGTCGAGTCAGACCAGCTCGACCAGCCTGACTAGATCAATTGTCCTCGTGAAACGAGTCCCGCGGAGCGCCCTGCCTCGCCGCGCCATGTTCAGGCCGTGACGGTCTCCTTCTCCTTCTTCGCGTCGTCGATCACGCGCTGCGCGATGTGCGACGGCACCTCCTCGTAGCGCACGAAGTGCATCGAATAGTCGCCGCGACCGCCCGTCAGCGACGTCAGCGACTGCGAGTACGTGAGGATCTCGGCGAGCGGGACCTCCGCCTTGATCGTCGTCATCCCGCTGGCGGGCTCCATTCCCTGAAGCCGGCCTCGTCGGGAGTTCAGGTCGCCGTTCACCGCGCCGACCGCCTCGTCCGGTGCGGTCACCTCGACCTCCATGATCGGCTCGAGGAGCACCGGATCCGCCTTTGCGTACGCATCCTTGAACGCCATTGAGCCCGCGATCTTGAACGCCATCTCGGAGGAATCGACATTGTGGTGCTGCCCGTCGACGAGCCGCACACGCACACCCTGCACGGGCGCGCCGGCGAGCTCACCGTGCTGCATCGCCTCTCGGATCCCCTTGTCCACCGCGGGCCGGAAGCTCTGCGGAATCACGCCGCCGACGATCTGGTCGACGAACTCGTATCCCTCCCGCTCGGGCAGCGGCTCGATCACGATGTCGCAATCGCCGAACTGTCCGCGGCCGCCCGTCTGCTTCTTGTACCGGTGGCGAGCGCGAGCTTCCTTGCGGATCGTCTCGAGGTACGGGACGCGCGGCTGGTGCAGGTCGACGTCGACGTTGAATCGCCGCTTCAGCCGGTCGACCGCAACCTCGACGTGCATCTGCGAGAGCCCTGCAAGCAGCTCTTCCCCCGTCTGCGGGTCGCGCCGGAGGTGAATCGTCGGATCCTCCTCCTCGAGCCGGCGCAGACCCGTTGCCATCTTCTCCTCGTCGCCCTTGGCCTTCGGCGTGACCGCAAAGCTCATCACCGGGTCGGGAAAGCCGATCTCCGGCAGCTCCGCCTCCCGCTCCGAGTCGAGCAGGAGGTCGCCCGTGCGCGTGTCCTTCAGCTTCGCCACTGCGCCGATGTCCCCCGCTCCGAGCTCGTTCGTCTGCGTGTGCTCCTTGCCCTGGAGCTCAAGCACGTGGCCGATCCGCTCCTTCGCGTGGCCGCGGACGTTCGCGAGCGTCGAATCCGCCTTCACGCTCCCCGCGAGGACGCGGAAGACGGAGATGCGGCCGGCGAACGGATCCGCGATCGTCTTGAAGACGAACGCCGCCGTGCCCGCCCCGTCCACCGTGATCGGCGCTCCCTTCTTCTGCGGCGACGGCACCCCCTCGACGAGCAGGTCGAGCAGCGCCGTGGTGCCGAGATTCTTCGTCGCGACCCCGCACGCGACCGGAAAGATCTCGCCGCGAGTGACCGCATCCTTCAGAGCGTGCGCGACGTCCTCGACCGGCAGCTCCTCGCCCTCGAGGTAGCGCTCCATCAGCGCCTCGTCGGTCTCGACGACGGCGTCGAGCAGCTTCGTTCGGTACTCATCAACCTGCGCCTGCAGTTCGGCTGGAATGTCGGTCGCCTTGCCTTCCTTCTCGCCCTCAGGAGACGTATAGGCGCACATGTGCAAGAGGTCGACGATGCCGGTGAGCTCGTGCTCGCTGCCGATCGGCAGATGGACGGCGACGCAGCGATCGCTGAGCTGCTCCCGCAGCGCGTTCAGCACGCGGACGAAATCGGCGCGCTCGCGGTCGAGCATGTTCACGAAGATGACGCGGGAGAGGTTGCCGGCCTCGGCGCGCTTCCAAAGCCGCGCCGTCTGCACCTCGACTCCCATCACGCCGCTGACGACGAACAGCGCCCCCTCGACCACGCGCAACGCCGCGATCGCGTCGCCGATGAATCCGGCGTCACCCGGCGCGTCGATCAGGTTGATCTTGCGACCCTGCCACTCGCAGTGCGCGATCGAGCCGGAGAGAGACATCTTCCGCCGGTGCTCGTCGTCGTCCCAGTCGGAAACGGTCGTTCCGGAGTCGATCGTTCCGAGACGATTGACGGCGCCGGCCTGGAACAGCATCGCCTCGACGAGCGAGCTCTTCCCCGTCCCGCGGTGTCCGACGACGGCGACGTTGCGAATCTTCCCTGGCTCGTGGGCCATGCGTCCTCCTGGGGCTGTCTCGTGACCGGGTCCGGCCGCGAGTGTACCCGGGTCAGACTTCGAGGCCCGAGCGAGAGACGGAGCCGCCCAGGCGCGACTTCAGCCGCAGAACCGCCTTCGTGTGCAGCTGCGACACACGAGATTCGGTGACGCCGAGCACCTCGCCGATCTCGCGAAGCGTCAGGTCCTCGTAGTAGTAGAGCGTGACGACGAGCTTCTCGCGCTCCGGCAGCCGCGCGATCGCGTCGGCGATCGCGTCGCGGATCTCGGTCTGCGAGAGGGCCGCCTGCGGGTCCGGCGTGGATTCGTCCTCCAGCGTGTCGATCAGCGCGACCTGGTCGCCGCCCGAGCCCGACACGGTCCACAGCTCGTCGAGCGCGGCGATCGAGGAGCGCGAGATGTTCGTCAGCGACTCCTCGAGCTCCTCTTCGGTGAGCGACAGCTTCGATGCGATCTCCTCGTCGCTCGGAGCGCGGCCGAGCTTGCGCTCGAGCTCCGCGATTGCCCGCTCGATCTCGCGCGCCCGCGAGCGCACGGACCGCGGCACCCAGTCGAGCGCGCGCAGCTCGTCGAGGATCGACCCCTTGATGCGCGCGATCGCGTACGTCTCGAACTTCACATCGCGGCCCGGGTCGTAGCGGTCGATCGCGGAGATCAGGCCGAGCAGGCCGTACGAGACGAGGTCGCCCTCGTCCACGTGCGCTGGCAGCCCGCTGCCGAGACGGCCGGCGACGTACTTGACGAGCGGCGCGTACGTGAGGATCAGCCGGTCGCGGATCTTTTTGTCGCCCGATGCGCGGTATTGCCGCCAGAGATCCCCCGTGCCCTCCGCCATAGAGACACAGGATACGGTGCCGCGGCGGGATTTCCCGCCTAGAGCTCGGTTCAGGATGATCTTCGTTGTCGGGGTGCGATGGGCGAGCGCGAGACAAGGAGGCAGGGAGCGCGAATAGGAACCTCTTGGCGCGACTGAGGACGCGGTCTCGCGCCGCCCAGCGCGGCCCGACGACACAAGCGTCATTCTGAATCGAGCTCTTAGCGGCGGAACGCCCGCAGCGACAAGCTCAGCAGCCAGACGCCGATCGCGATCGCGGCGGCGCCGACGACGAAACGGGCGACGCTGTCGCCGGTGCTCCGCGCAGCGCCCAGCGCGATGCCGAGAAGCGCGACGCCGAGGAAGAGGAACAGCAACCCCATCGCGTCGCGCTGCCGCACGGCGAGGGAGCCTACTCGTCGTCGAGCGAACCGCACGCGAGACCGCGCGGCAACGGGACGCGGCGAGAGCGCGGGCTACACTCCGCTTGCTGCAACCGAGGGGCGTAGCTCAATTGGTAGAGCACCGGTCTCCAAAACCGGGGGTTGCAGGTTCGAGTCCTGTCGCCCCTGTATAGGAAAGCCCCGCGTGAACCGGGCTTTCGTTTCCCACCAGGGCAACGTCGTGGCTAGTTTCTACCGGCTTTTTCTACCGAACCGCCGCCGAGACGCTGCTCGAGCAGCTCGGCCTCGTGCCGGAACGTCTCGCCCGCGACGTCGATGGAGAGCTGCGTCGTCGCGAAGTCGGCGTGTCCCGCACGCGCCATCAGCGCCGCCGGCGACACCTCGGCCGCGGCCGCGTTCGAGATCGACGAGTGCCGCCCGTCGTGAAACGGACGGGCGCGCAAGGACGCGAACGAGCGTTGGGAAGACCGTCATGGCCCGCGCAGCAGGACCGCGGCTCGGAAGCGCGTTCGGGCCGTACGGCTGCGGAAGCCCGAAGCCGTGCGGGTATGATAGGCGGGTTCATACGAGAGGTGCAAGATGGCGAGACGGACTGTGAATCTGCCGGATGTGGTTGAGGCGCGGGCGCGTGCGTTGGCGCGCGTGGGCGAGTCGTTCTCAGCAACCGTCGCGCGTCTGATCGAGGAGGGCGCGCGCGCGGTCGAGGGGCCGCGCCGGCCGAGCTACGTCGGCACCGGCGAGGGACCGGACGATCTCGGTCGTCGCGCGGAGGAGTATCTCCGCGAGCTCGTCGAGGCGCGCTGAGGGCGGTCGCCGACACCGGCCCGCTGGTCGCGGCGGCGAACAGGCGCGACCGGGCGCACCGGCTGGCGGCGGAGCTGGTGGCGCACCTAGGCCGCGAGCTCGCCGTGCCCGATCTCGTCCTGGTCGAAGTCGACCAGCTCCTGCGGGCGCGCGTCTCTGAGGCCGCCGGCCGCGCCTTTCTCGCAGCGATGGGGCTCGGCGAGCACACCGTCGCCTTCGGGTCGCCGCGGCGGCTTCGCCGCGCGGTCGAGATCGACGCCGGCTTCGCCGACCTCGGGCTCGGGCTCGTCGACGCGACGGTGCTGGCGCTCGCGGAGGAGCATGAGCTGCCCATCCTCACCTTCGACTTCGAGCACTTCCGGGCGACTCGTCCGCGTCGCGGTTATTGGCAGCTCGTCGTCGACGAGCACCGCTATCGCGCGGCGACCCAGACCTGACGCGCTCGCGAAGCGCATGGCGAGTGATTGGCGAGGTCCGGGCGAGTTATTGGCGAGGTGCGTCTGGCTCCCTAGCATCCACCCGAAAGGCGTGGTCAACCCTCGACCCCCGGGGGAACCACCCCCCACGGGCGTCCGTTGCCAGCGCGCCCGCCGAAGTAGAGGATCGGGGGGCTGGCGTGAGGGTCGGCGCCGGCCGCCCTCCATCTCCCCAAGGTCGAGGGTCACGCCGTGAGACCGCGCCTGGTGCACAGGGCGCGGCTTCGCGGTGTGGCGGCGGCGTCGCGGTGCCGGTGGTCCCGGTTCCGAGCCGGCGATGCGGAGTTGTTGCGCGGCGCGTGACTTGCCACGTCGACTCTGCTACAAGACCCGCTCATGCGGGGAAAGCGGTGACCGCCGTCGCGGCCGCGCACGGCGAGACCGGAAATGCACTCGTTCGGATCGACCACGTGCAGCTCGGCTACTGGGTCCGAGATCACTTTCACGTCGCCGTCCGCGACGCGTCGTTCGAGATCGCACCGCGCGAGAAGATCATCCTGATCGGCCCCTCGGGCTGCGGAAAGTCGACGCTCCTGAAGGCGATTGCCGGGTTCATCGCGCCCGCGGCCGGGACGATTGCGGTCGCCGGACGACGCACGCTCGAACCCGGCCCCGACCGCGCGATCGTGTTCCAGGAGTTCGACCAGCTCTTCCCGTGGCGGACGGTGCAGGAGAACGTGGCGTACCCGCTTCGCGTCAACGGCCGCTCGCGGCGCGAGGCCGCGGCCGCAACACAACGCTTCCTCGCCCTGACGCACCTGCGCCACGCGTCGGACCGCTACCCGCACCAGCTCTCGGGCGGCATGAAGCAGCGCGTCGCGATCGCGCGCGCACTCGCGCTCGAGCCGGCGCTCCTCCTGATGGACGAGCCCTTCGGCGCGCTCGACGCGATCACCAGGCAGCGCCTGCAAGCGGAGCTCAATCGGATCGTCGCCCAGCGGGAGGCGACGCTGCTCTTCGTGACGCACTCGATCGAGGAAGCACTCGTGCTCGCCGACCGGGTGATCGTCCTCGGCGACGCGCCCTCGCACGTGCTCGAGGTGGTGGACGTGCGTGACCTGGGCGGGCCGGAGACGGTTGCGTACTCGCAGATGCGCGGCAGGCTGCGTGATCTGCTGCGCGTGGAGCAGGACGTCAGAGAGACCGACCACCAGGAAATGCATGACGACCGCGGCTAGCACCGTCACGCCGGTTCGGCCGCGCGCGATCGGCTGGGCGCGGCTCCCTGTGATCCTGCGCCGCGCGATCCTCGCCGCCGCGCTCGTCGTCGTGTGGCATTTCTACGCGGTGCATCGCGGGCCGCTGCTGCTCGCGACGCCGTGGCAGACGGCGCAGGCCTTCTGGCACGACTGGGCGAACGGCCAGCTCCGCCAGCCGACGGGGACGACCTTGCGTCTCCTCGGAGAGGGAGTCGGCCTCGGCGCGATCGGTGCAGCGGCGTTCACCGTCTTCGCCACGCTGTCGAAGGTCGGCGAAGACCTGCTGACGCTCCTGACGGCGGTCCTGAATCCGCTGCCGGGCGTCGCCGTCCTCCCGCTCGCGATGCTCCTCTTCGGGATCAACGAGTCCGCGATTCGCTTCGTGATCGCGAACGCGACCGTCTGGCCGATCGCGATCGCCCTCAGCACCGGGTTCAAGACGACCAACGAGACGCTCGTCGCGGTCGGCCGCAACATCGGCCTCTCGCGTGTCCGGGTGATCTCGGACGTGCTCGCGCCGGCGGCCCTGCCGTACGCGATCTCGGGGCTGAAGACGGCGTGGGCGTTCGGCTGGCGCACGATCATCGCGTCCGAGCTCTTCTTCGGCGTCGCAGGTGAGAAGGGGGGCCTCGGGAACTACATCAACAACGCGCGCAACTACCTCCTCACGGACGAGTTGCTCGCGGGACTGCTGACGATCGCGCTGCTCGGGATCGTCTTCGAGACGCTGTTC
>WNGA01004232.1_pt1 | contig 25637 bp, 11 predicted proteins | sample 5400061 | NCBI WGS metagenome assembly WNGA01 (sample SAMN13153366, study PRJNA577476) | soil metagenome | isolation source: 100 cm soil or saprolite under grassland replicate 2 | place: USA:California | collected 2016-06-15 | reverse complement strand
ACGCGGGAACCGGCACCTTGCAAGGTGCTTTGAGCGCCACGGCGGTCAACGGCGTGGCCATGTTTGCCAACCTCTCCCACAACGTCGCCAACACCATTAACCTGACTTTCAGCAGCAGCGGCCTGACCAACGTCACCTCGGCCAACATCCTGATCAGCCCGGCAGCCTTCGCTCAGTTGCAGTTGCTGGTGCCGGGTGAAAGTGCCGCCCCAGGCACACCCTCCGGCAAAACCGGTTCCCCCAGCGCCCAGATCGTGGGCAGTTCCTTCTCCGTCACGGTCAACGCCGTGGATGCTATCTGGAACCGGGTCAGTACGGTGAGCGACACAGTGGGCCTGATCTCCAGTGACCTCACCGCGACTCTGGCGCCCGCGGCGGCGTTGGTCTCCGGCACCACCAACCTGACGGTTACTTTCAATGCTACGGGCAACTTCACCCTCACGGCCACCGATCTGACGGACGGCAGCAAGACGGCCAGCATCAGCCCGGCCATCACCGTCAGCCCGGCCCAGTACACTCCAGCCACCGGTGGCACAGCCATTTCGGCTGACGGGGCGAGCGGTACGTTCACCAGTTTGACCGGACCGAGTTACTCGGAGAACGCCAGCGGCAACGTCGGCACGGGCACCATCATTCTCAAGGCGCCCAGTGGTTTTGTTTTCGACACCGGCGGCACCGCGCCAACCGTTCTGATTACCCGACTGGCGGGCAGCGGCAAAAATACCGTCAACATCAACGACGTGGCCAGCGGCACCGCTGCGGCCATTACCTCGCGAACCACAACGCAAATCATCTTCACCGTGACCGGTTCCAGTGCCAGTGGGGTGACTTGCAAGCTGACCTGGCAAAATGTCCGGGTCCGTCCCGCTGCTGGCACGCCGTTGGCCAGCGGCAACCTGAGCCGCAGCGGCACGGCCAGCGTGGTCGGGCTGTCCACCAACGCCAACCTTGGCCTCCTGCGCGAAGTGGCTGGCGCGGCCAGCAACCTGGCCATTCAAACCCAGCCATCGGCCACCGCCATCGCCGGCGTGACCTTTGCCCAGCAGCCGGTCCTGCAGGTGTGCGATCAGTTCGGCAACCTGCGCAGCACCGCCAATGGCGTGTCGGACAGCACCGTGGTTACCGCCGCTCGCATCGCCGGCAGCGGCACCTTGCAAGGCACCCTCAACGCCACCGCCACCAATGGTGTGGCCACTTTCTCCAATCTCTGGCACAACGTGGCCACCAATATCACTCTGGCTTTCAGCGCTTCGGGCCTCAGCGGCACCACCTCCAGCATCATTGCTGTCAGCCCGGCGACCGCCCAGCCCGCCACTCTCACGGGCATCCAGGTTGTGCCGAACGGAATCAAGATCAGGTTCACGGGCAGCGCAGGTCAGACCTATCAGATCGTACGCGCTTCGGCCCTGCTCAACAGTGGGACGGTCTGGACAAACATTGGTTCCGCCACGACGGATGCCGCCGGCAAAGGTGAATTCATAGACACCTACGCGCCCCCGATGCACAGCTTTTACCGAGCGGTGTCACCTGAGTGGAACCCGCAGCCTGCGCCCGCACGTTAGCCGGCGGGACGTTGGTCGGAACGCAACGGACGCTCGTCTGCCGTTCGCAGAACCAGTTGATGCACACGCATCCAAGTCGAGAAACTGCGGACGCTCCCCCGTCCGCAACGCGCCGCCTGCGAAGGGAGATGCTAAACTCCGCCAACGCCCTTCCCCTTCACACCTGCTGCGGACTCGGGACCGTCTGCGCTCCGGAAAGGCCTGTGGAAACGGCATGAATTTGCCTTTCCTGGGAGGGTGACATTACGCTCGCCTCCGCCGCGGATGTGGTGTATAAGTAGCCCGTTCCATCGTTCTAGAACGGCGAAGCTTTTGTGTTGTAACCTCGTAGTGCCAAACCCATGTTCCCGACCCTGGCCCAATTCTCCCGTGGCGGCGCCCTGGCGTTCGTGGCGGTTTTCGCCACAATCGCGCTGCCGCCGAACCTTCACGCCGCCCTGCCCGCCAACGACACGTGTGGCGGGGCAATCCTCGTCCCCGGCGTCCCGTATCTCAGCCCGGTCATCGATGTCCTTGAGGCGACGACCAACGGGGACCCCGTTGCCCTTCCGTCCCCCCCGGGTCTGACGCGCAGCATCTGGTTTAAGTTCATCCCGGCTGCCAGCGACCGTTACACCCTCTCGGTCGGCGAAGACACGGAGACCAACTTCGGCGACCTGTATTCGACCGACACAGTCATTGGCCTTTACAGGTCCGCATCCGGTTGCGGCGGCCCGTTGACCCTCGTGGCAGAGAACGACGACTCGGGAGGCGTTCGCTCGGCCCTCTCCACGAACCTCAACGCTGGCGCCACCTACTTCCTCGTCGTTTGGGTCGGGATGGGCTCCCAAGACACCAACCACGCGCTCAACGTGCAATTGCGCGTCACCCGGCCCGTTGTTCCGGCGAATGATCTTTGCTCCGGCGCCATTCCCATTCCCACCGCGACCTTTCCGTACGTCAGCCCCAACATCGACACCCTCCTGGCGACCAGCGCCAATGATCCCGTATCCACTTGCAGCAGCTTCCGAGGCGTCTGGTTCACATTCGCGCCCACCGTGAGTGGAACGTACATCCTGGGCCTCGACCGGGAGCCGGCAACGTCGATGGTCGATCCCACGTTGGCGATTTTCACCAGCACCGGGGGTTGCAACGGACCTTTCTCCGAACTGACGTGTACTAACAACCAGGCCCACCAGCCGATCATCATTCCACTCAACGCCGGGACGACCCACTACATACTGATAGCGGACATCGAACTCCCGCCATGCGCCGGCGCCACGGCCGTTCAACTGCGCGTCAGCCGGCCCGGACCGCCCACGGTCACGACGCTGCCTGCCAGCAGCATCAACAGCACCAGTGCCGTGCTCAACACCGTGATCAATCCCAACGGCTTCCTGACCCGTTACTATTTCGAATGGGGCACGACCACCAGCTACGGCAACATGACCCCGAACCGGCAGTTGTCCTCCGGCGCGGCCGCCAGTCCGGTGAACACCGACGCTCTTCTGGACGGCATTACCCCCGGCGTCACCTACCATTATCGGGCCGTCGGCAGCAACGAGATGGGCAAAATCTTCGGGGCCGACCAGAGCTTCCGCTATTCGACAACCCGCCCGACGATTGTCGGGCATTCGGTCCAGCCGGGTGGGAACTTCCACTTCCGCTTTACGGCTAATTCCAACCAGGTGTACTTGATCCAAAGCACGACGAACTTGATGCAGTGGAGTGATTGGGGCTCGGCGACCGATCTCGGGGACGGCTCGTTCGACTTCAGCGTGTCAGGCACCCCGGGGCCCCGGCGCTTTTTCAAGGTCCGATCGCCTTAGGCCGATTCGGCGCCATACGATTGCCAGCCCTGCATGACTGACCCATCGTCGCTCCGGTTCGCAGGCCGCTGCTCTTTCTGGCTGGCGTCCGCGGCCACACTTGCGCTGACGGCGTTGGCTGGAACCGCCGCCCGCGCGCAATCCAATCCGCCCGCGATCACGGCGCAGCCCCAAAGCCTTACGGTCACCCAGGGGATGTCAGCCTCCTTCAGCGTGACGGTCACGGGGACGGGGACCCTCGTTTATCAGTGGTTCCGCAATAACACCAACTTGTTGGATGGCGCCACAAACTCCACGCTGCTGCTTTCCAACGTCATGCCAGCCGATGCCGGGGCTTTCAAAGTCATCGTCACCAATCAATTTGGCGCGGACACCAGCCTGGCCGCTACGCTGACGGTCTTCGGCCTGGACTTCGGCGACGCGCCGGATCCGCCATTTCCGACGTTGCTGGCGCAAAATGGCGCTCGCCACGTCATTGTCCCCGGCGTCCATCTCGGTCCCGGCGCGGATGCCGAACCCGACGGCCAGCCGACTCCGTCCGCGTCGGGCGACGGTGTCGCCGGGAGCGGTGACGACGGCGTGTTCTTTCCAGGGCCACTCCGCCTCGGGCAGCCGGCGAGTATCCAGGTCGTGGCCTCGACCAACGGACTCCTCAACGCCTGGATTGACTTCGATCACGCCAACGCCTGGACAGGTTCCGGCGAACAGGTTTTTACGAATCTTCCGCTGGTGGCAGGCACGAACGCCTTGCCCTTCATAGTTCCGTCCAGCGCCCTGGCGGGACAGGCCTTCGCCCGCTTTCGCTTCAGCACGCGGGCGAACGTGAGCTTTGCCGGGCTGGCGGCGGATGGCGAAGTGGAGGACTACGCAGTGACGCTCGAACCCACAGCCGATCTGGCGGTCACGGCGTCCGCCTCGACCGCCGTGGTTTTCGTCGGCGACAATCTGACATTCACGATGGGCGTGACGAACCGCGGGCCATCCGAGGCGACCAACGTGTTTCTTGTGAGCAAGCTTTCTCCAGAGGTGCAATTCGTTTCCGTGGTGAACACGCGCGGTGCTTGCACCAACGGCGGCGACACTGTCATCTGCCTGGTCAGTAATCTCAGCGCGGGCGGACGCTTCACCGTGGCCATCGGGGCCAGAGCCGGGCCGGGAACGAACCTTTGCTCGGCAACCATCACTGGGGCACAGTTCGACTCCGTCCCCACGAACAACTCTGCTGTCGCCCAGGCCCTGGGCACACTCTCACTTGCGCCCTTCCAAAACCCGGAGACCATCTTCCTGGATGAAATCCTGGGCGGTCCCGGCTCGATCTACCCCTCGACTATCAACGTTTCCGGCGTCACGACTCGCGTTCACAAAGTCACCGTCACGTTGCATAGCCTCTCGCACAGCTTTCCAGACGACCTCGACGTGCTGCTCGTCGGCCCGGGGGGAAAGACCGTGTTGCTGATGTCCGATTGCGGCCTCAACAACGCCATTTCGGACGTGACCCTCACCTTCGATGACGACGCGGCCGGTTTCCTGCCCGACAGCGATCCGCCCATCGTTTCCGGGGTGTACCGACCATCGAACTGCTTTTCAAGCGAGGACCTCGTGCCGCCCGCGCCGCCCCGGCCTTACGGCGCGCAGCTCGGCGTCTATAACGGCGGGAATCCGAACGGCACCTGGTCCCTGTTCGTGGTGGACGACCTCCCGGAACAAGGCGGATTCATCGCAGAAGGCTGGAGCTTGAATCTGGTCACCTCGGATCCCATCGCCGACCTGGGTGTGACGCAGACAGCCAACGCCGCCAACGTCCCGGTGGGCAGCAATCTCGTCTACACGGTCAGCGTCACCAATCAAGGTCCCGCCAATACCAGCGCCACGGTCGTGGACACCTTGCCGCTCTCCGCGAACTTTGTTTCCGCGTTCACGAGCCAGGGGAGTTGCTCGAATTCCGGCAACCTCGTGACCTGCCTGGTGAGCAATCTCAATAGCGGTGGCGGCGCCGGCATCACCATTGTCGTGATTCCCACCCTCGGCGGGCCGATCACCAACCGGGCGAGCGTCAGTGGCGGGTTCCTCGACGTCGTTGCTTCGAACAACACTGCTTCGCTCGTCACGACCGTGCTGCCTGTGAGCGATGTCGCTATTGTATCGGCAAGTGGTTCGGGCAGCGGATTGCTGCTCCAGCCGCTGACTTATTCAATCCAAATGACGAATTACGGCCCGAACGTCGCGGCCAACTCCACCATCACCGGCACGCTGCCCGCGGGGATGAACTTCGTTTCGGCCATCGCGAGCCAGGGCGGCTGCGCGTACGCCGCCGGAGTGGTGACCTGTTCCCTGGGAAGCGTGGCGCCCGGGGGCGGGGCAGCCGTCACGATCGTCGGGCAGCCGGGCGTGGCCGGACTGAACACTAATCACATCCAGATCGCCGCCAGTGTGCTCGACCACTTCCCGACGAACGACACCGCCGAGATTGTGACGGGAATCGATCCCGCGGCGGACTTCGGAGTGTTCGCCGTGCCGCCTTCCAGCAGCGTATTGTTCGGACAGAACTGGTCGCAAACCCTCCAGGTCTCCAACCTCGGCCCGAGCACCGCCGGGGCAACCCTCACCGCCACATTGGCGCCGCAGCTCCAGTTCATTTCGGCCGTACCGTCCCAAGGCGCCTGCTCCAACGCCACCAATATGGTTCTCTGTAACCTGGGCAGTCTCGCTGCGACGCAAAACGTATCCATTGCGCTCGTCACGCGACCGACCGCCTTGGGGTCCTTCACGAACCTGGTCGTTGTCGCCGGCACTTTCGCTGATACAGATTTGTCGAACAACACCGTCCGTCCGAGGGCCAGCGTTGTTGCGAACGGCGACGTGGAACTCAGTAGCCGGGGCACTCCTGACCCGGTCTGGCTTGGCGAGAACGTGAGCTTCGTTCTCTCTGTCACGAATCACGGGCCGAACAATGCGACGCTCGTCTCGCTCACCAACGCGCTTCCGCCGGCGTTCAGCTTCGTCTTGGCCAACGCGAGCCAGGGCGGTTGTTTCCTGGTTGGAAACACCGTCAACTGCTCCCTCGGCACCCTGGCGGCCGGCGCGGCGGCCTCGGTCACAATCGTTGGCCGGGCGGTCGCGACGGGCCTGGTTACCAACACGGCGCGCGTGACCGCGGTGGAAGTCGACGCGGTGCCATCCAACAATGACGCGGTCCTGCTCAGCCGAATCGTGTCGAGTTCCGGACGTTTTACCAACGTCATTTCCGTGATCATCAATGATGAGGCGATTGCGGCGCCCTATCCATCGACGATTCAGGTCTCGGGCCTCACCGCGGCGGTGTTTCGCGTTCGCGTCACGCTGACGAACCTCGCTCACACCTATCCGGACGATCTGGATATCCTGTTGGTTGGACCCGAAGGCCAGACGGCGGTGCTGATGTCGGATGCCGGCGGCGAGCTCGCGCCAGGCAGCATCACGCTGACGTTCGATGAAGACGCGTCCTCGCCGCTGGCCGATTCCGCGGTGCTGCAAAGCGGGATCTTTCGGCCGGCCAATTACGAGCTGACGCCGGACGTCTGGCCTCCCCCCGCTCCTGCCGGCCCTTACGGAACGAACCTCGCCGTGTTCCGCGGCACAAACCCAAACGGCGTCTGGTCGCTCTACGTCGTGGACGACTCCAGGAAGGACACCGGAATCATTGCGAGCGGGTGGGGCCTGACGTTCTCGACGCTCGAGCCGATTAACGATGTGCTCGTCGCCCAGACGCTTTCCGCCAATCCGGTTGGGGTGGCCAGCAACTTTGTCGTGACCTGTCGCGTCACGAATCTGGGGCCGGCCTTGGCCACGAACCTCTGGCTCACCAATGCCGTCAGTCCGGCGCTGAACATTGTCTCCGTCACTCCCTCGCAGGGCACCGCGGCAACCCAGGGCGGCGAGATCGTTTGCAACCTTGGCGTCCTGGCCAGTGGCGGGTCCGCGACGGTCGTCATCCAGAGCGTTCCGCTGGCGCCGGCGACCTTTACCAACCGCGTCACCGTCGGCGCGGCGCAATGCGACCTGCGGGCCGGCAACAATGCCAGCGAGGTTGTCGTTGAGATTGAAACTCCGCCAAGCATCACACTTCACCCCGTTGGCCTCACTGTCACCAACGGCGATACGGTGGTCTTCACTGGGGCTGCGACCGGCATGGAGCCGCTACGCTATCAATGGCAACGCAATGGCGTGAGCCTTGCCGACGCCACAAACACGACGCTCGTCCTGTCGAATGTCACTCCGAACAACTCCGGCCGATACCGGCTCCTCGCTGCCAACCGCGTCGGCGTGGCGAGTTCCGACGAGGCGCTTCTGCGCGTGCTGGGACCGCCCGCGGTTTCAGATATTCCGGATCAGGAGATTCTCGAGGACACGTCGACCGGCCTCCTCGAGTTAACGGTCGAGGACGCCGAATCGCCTCCGGAACTGATTCTCCTTCGCGGTGTTTCGTCGGACACGAACATTGTGGCTGCGTCCGGCATTATCTTCGATGGCACCGGCTCGAATCGCCACGTTCGCGTCACGCCGCTGCCCAATGCATTCGGCCTGGTCACCATCAGCGTCGTGGCGGTGGACCCCGACGGCAGCGTCACGACACAGCCGTTCCTGCTCAACATTCTCCCGGTCAACGATCCGCCCGCGATTTCCGGCGTGGGCAACTACATGGTCGGCGAGGACACGCCCGCGGTCGTGAACTTCCTCATCGATGACGTCGAGACGTTGCCGGACCACATGCTCTATTGGATCACCTCCTCGAATCCCGCGCTTGTCCCCACGAACAACGTCGTTTTCAGTGGCGTCGGCGCGGCGCGGGTCGCCACGATTACGCCCACGCTCAACAATTTCGGCTCATCGGTTGTCACCCTGTATGCGCAGGACGAAAGTGGAGATGCCGTCAGCGACAGTTTCCTCCTCACGGTGGTCGCTGTGAACGATCCGCCGACGCTGAACGCCATCGACGACCTGGTGATCGAGGAAGACTCTGGAGCGCACGAGTTGACGCTGACCGGCATCACGTCCGGCGCCACCAACGAACTGCAGCAACTCATCCTCTCCGCGAACTCCGGCAATCCCGCGCTCGTTCCCGCTCCGTCCATCACTTATACCAGCCCGAGCAACACCGCGCGAATCACGCTCACACCGCTCACGAACGCCCACGGCACGGCGCAGATCACGGTGACCGTTCGCGACGGCGACACGACGAACCAAACCTTCTCACGCTCATTTACGGTGACCGTCCATCCGGTCAACGATCCGCCCGTCCTTGCCCCGATCCCGCCCGTAAGCAGTCCCGAGGACCAGGTCCATTCCGTGGCCATCGCAGTTTCCGATCCGGATGACGACGCGGCGGCGATCACACTTATTGCCAGGTCGTCGAATCAAAGCGTGCTGCCCGACGCGGGTCTGGCGCTAGGCGGAAGCGGCTCAAACCGATCTCTGCTGCTGACGCCGGCGCCGGACGCCTTCGGCACGGCCACGGTTCAACTCATTGCGACGGATCCGCACGGAGCGGCGACCACCAACAGCTTCATCGTGACCATCACGCCCGTGAACGACCCGCCGAGGCTCGATGCGCTTTCGGGCATATCCATTCCCGAGGACGCGCCGGTGCAATCCATTCCGCTCACCGGGATTCGGGCGGGACCCACCAACGAATCCGGGCCGTTGACCGTATCGGCCGTTTCCTCCAACCCCGCGCTGATTCCGGACCCCGGCGTCCAATACACCAGCCCCGCCACAAACGGCACGCTGAGACTTCAACCCGCCACCAATGCGACTGGAGTGGCGAACATCACCGTCACGGTCACCGACAGCGAGGGCGCGCAAACCGCGCGCGCTTTCAGCGTCGCCGTGATCGCGACAAACGACCCGCCCACGATTGCCAACATTGCGGATCAGTCGACACCAGAGGACACGGCGATTGACGTTTCCATCACCGTCGGCGACCCGGAAACGCCGGCGCCGCTACTGACCCTGTCCGCCGTTTCGGGCAACACTTCATTGGTCGCCAGCGCGGGGATCGTGCTGGACGGCAGCGGCAGCAATCGGACTGCAAGGATAACCCCCGTGCCGAACCAATCGGGCAATGCGAACATCACGGTGTTCGTCTCCGACGGCGGGTCGACCAACAGCCGGACGTTCCAATTGACCGTCACCGCCTCGAACGACCCGCCGACCTTGAACGTGCTGACAAACTTGAACCTTACGACCTCGCCGGGCCCAGTCAGCCTCCCGCTGACGGGGATCACCGCTGGCCCCGGCGAAAACCAGGCGCTCAGCGTCACCGTAACCAATTCGAATCCCGGCTTTTTCCAGAACCAGCCCGGCGCCAACTACAACAGCCCGAATACTTCCGGCACGCTGACCTTCCGCGTTGGCAATAACCAGACTGGCAGCGTGGTCATCATGGTGACCGTGACGGACAACGGCACGCCCGCCGCCAGCTTCAGCCGAAGTTTCGTCCTCAACGTGCGCAGCCCCACCAACACGCTGCCGACGATCTCCATCATTACCAATCAAATCACCGCGGAGGACACACCCACGGCGGCCATTCCATTCACGATCCGCGACGCCGAGACTCCCGCCGCGAACCTCACGTTGAGCGCGACTTCCTCCAACCTCACCCTGCTGCCCAACGCGAACATCACCCTGGTGGATGCCGGCACCAACCGCACGATTACTCTCACGCCCGCGCCCAACCAGAGCGGCGACGCGGCCGTGACCCTCACGGTCACCGATGCGGCGTTTGGCTCCTCGAACCTGACGTTCACGCTGACCGTGAATGCCGTGAACGACCCTCCGGTCATTTCGAGCATCAACGATCGCTCGACCCCCGAAGAGGTCGCGATTGAAGTGCCCTTCACGGTCAGCGATGTGGAGACGGCGGCCGGGGATCTGGGTGTGACCGCGGTGTCGAGCAACCAGGGGGTTGTCCCGAATGCCGGCATACGCGTGGGCGGCAGCGGCGCCAATCGGGCGCTTGTCATCACGCCCGCACCAAACCAGACTGGCACCGCGACAATCACCGTCCAGGTGACCGACGGGAGCGCGACCAACGCGGCCACGTTCCAGCTCACGGTCGACGGCGTGAACGACCCGCCGGTCATTTCGGCCATTGGCGGGCAAACCACCAGCGAAAATACTCCCACGGGCCCGATTCCTTTTGTCGTCGGCGACATCGAATCCGTCCCGGCCGCGCTCACGTTGACGGGAAGCTCCTCAAACCCCGCGCTGGTCCTGGACACGGGGATTGTGTTCGGCGGCGGTGATTCGAATCGCACTGTCACCGTCACTCCGCAGCCGAATGCCTTCGGTTCGGCGGTGATTACCGTGACCGTCAGCGATCCCGGCGGCGCCTCGGCCACTGCCAGCTTCGCCCTTACGGTCGCTTTCGTGAACGACCCGCCGACGCTCGACCCGATCTCCAATCTCCTCGTCAACCAGGACTCCGGACCGCAAATCGTCGCCCTCACCGGCCTCAGCGCAGGCCCAGGCGAGTCGAATCAAACCCTGTCGGTGAGTGCCACAACGCAGGACACCAACGTCGTGCGAGTGCTGGCGGTCGACTACGCGGGCGGCTCCACAGCCACGTTGACGCTGGCGCCCGTCCCAAGTGCGCTTGGCGCCGCAACCATCACCGTCGTGGTCAATGACGGCCAAACCACGAACAATCTGGCTTCCCGGACGTTCACCGTGACGGTCAACGCCGCGCCGGTCATCTCCTACGTGCCGGATCAGACCACGCTTGAAAGCACGCCGACGGCGCTCATCCGATTCAGCATCAGCGACGCCGAATCTGCCGCCGACCAGCTAACGGTCACAGTCACGTCCGCCAGTCCGCTGGCGCCGCCGGGCAGCGTGACTCTCATCGGGGCCGGCGCGGACCGCGTGCTCCTCATCGCGCCAGCGGCCGGCCTTTCTGGCGCGGCTTTGATTTCGATTGCGGTTGCCGATCCTCAAGGGGCCAGCAATACATTCAGCTTCCACCTCATTGTTCTCCCGGACTCGCCGCCCACGCTCCTGCCGATTCCCGATCAGATGAGCCTCGAGGACATTCCGATTACCATCCCGCTCACCATCACGGACGCGGAGACCCCGAACGGCCCGTTCGCGCTGTCCGGCACGTCGTCCTCGTTCATTGTTCAGCCTGGCGGGATCAGTTTCGGCGGCTCTGGATCCAATCGCAATGTGACAATTATCGGTCTCGCCGATCTCAGCGGGCCGACGGTGATTACCATCCGGGTCGGTGACTTTTCCGGCCGGACTTCCACGAACTCCTTCAATCTGTTCATAATGCCGGTTCAGGATCATTTGCAAATCGTCGAGCAACCACAGAGCGTCATCGTCCCGCCCGGAGGCACGGCTCGGTTCAACGTCCGTGCCACAGGCGGCTCGACCCTGCTTTATCAATGGCGGAAAAACGGCGTGGACATCCCGGGCGCAACGAACTCGACCCTCCTCATACTCAACGCGCGACTGTCCAATGAGGGCGCCTACACCGTGTTCATCCGGAACGAGGACCTGGCCTCGCAAGAGAGCGAGCCCGCCCAGCTCACAGTCTTCGCTGTCGTGCAGATTCTGGACATCCGATGGATTGGATCCACGGCGACGATTTTGTATGCGGCCCCCGCGGGCAGCACCAATACGCTGGAGTTCAAGCGCCCCATTACCTCAACCGATTGGTTGCCGGTCGCCACCCAGGTTGCAACAGGCGCGGTCATGACCGTGGTCGATCCCGTGGCTACAAACACGTCCCGCTTTTATCGAATCCGTATGGACTGACCGATCCGCGGTTCAGCGTCTGGGCCGCAGGAGCATCGCCTTGAGGGGGGTGCCTTCCACTTCGACGCTGTGGGTTTCGACCGCAGGGTCGTCCTTCAGCGCGTGGTGAACGATGCGACGTTCGTAGGCATTCATCGGCTCGAGTTCGACGACATCCCCCCACCGGCGCACTTTTTCCGCGGCTTCCTGGGCCTTTTTGACAAGCGCCTCGCGCGCCTGGGCACGGTAACCTCCCACGTCCACGGTGACTTTTGGCGTGGCCGTCTCCTGCTGGAAGAGCAGACGGTTGAGGATATATTGCAAGTCGGCCAGCGTCTGGCCCTGTCGCCCGATCAACCGCCCGGACTCTTCGGTGTGGATATCCAGCAGCAGCCCGTCATCGAGCGGGTGTTCCTCGACCCGGGCGTCGAAGCCCAGATGGCGGAGCAGTTGTTCCAGGGTGGCTTTGGGCGAGGTGGACATAGGCGGATGGGTTTGGAAAAGAGGCGTTCACTTTCTCCTTCGCAGCGCCGGCGCGGGCGTCGCCGGCCTGGCGGGATTGGAGGGCCGGGCTGGGTTCTTGGCCGGCTCACCTTTTGCCTTCGTCAATTTCGTCTGCACAATCGTGAGCAGATTTTGCACGGTCCAGTAGAGAGTCAAGCCCGCCGAATAATTGTAAAGGATGACCAGGAAAAACAGCGGCATGTAGCGCATCATCTTTTGCGCCGTGGGATCCATGCCCGGGGCGGGCGGCGCCATGCGCGCCTGAAACAGCATGGTGACGCCCATGATCAGGGAGAGCGGGTTGATGGGGAAATTGTGCAGCCAGGTGAACGGCCAGAACGGAAGCATATTGAACCACGGGAGCACCGCGATGGTGTCGGGCTTCGACAGGTCGGTCGCCCAAAGGAAGGCCGCGCCGCGCAGTTCGATGGCGCTGCGCACCATCGTGAAAAAGCCAATGAAGACCGGCACCTGCACCAGCATCGGCAGGCAGCCGCTCATGGGGTTGACCTTGTGTTCGCGGTAGAACTCCCACATCTTTTTCTGAAGCTTCTGCGGATCGTCCTTGTATTTCTCCTGCATCGCCTTCATTTGGGGGCCCAGCGCCTGCATCCGCTTCATCGAACGGGTGCTGGCCTGGGTCAGCGGCCAGAACAGGAGCTTGAGCAGGACCGTAATCAAGACGATGGCCAGCGCGTAGCTCACCCCCAGCGAGTGCAGCCCGCTCATCGACAGGAGCAGGACGCGCGAGAAAACCTCGAACAGGCTCCAGACCCCCGGATAAAGCATGTAAGAGTCGAGATCGCCTCCGAACTTCGGGGCGATCCTCTCCACGACACGCATCTCCTTCGGCCCGGCATAGAAGATAAATCCCCGCTCCAGGGCCGCCCCGGCCGCCAGGTTCGTCGCCGGCTGCGTCAGGCTGACCCGGAACCCCGTCTGGTTGGTGAGCGTCAGACGGTCGGCCGCCAATTCCTCCCTGGCCGGTTGCGGAAGGTCGAATCGAGTTCCGAACACTTCGCTGCTCGGTTCCTCTGCCTTGAGCGCCATGAAGAAGAACTGGTTGAAGAGGGCGACCCACGTCACCGTCGCGTTCGTGGCCCGATATTCGGAATGCGGCGTTCCGGGCAAACAGCCCAGGCTCCGGTTTTCGAACCAGAGCTTTTCGACTTTGGTCATTCTATTGCCGTTGTGCCAGCCGAATCCCACGGCCGCGCCCTTGTCCTGCGGGTTCTCCGGCGTGGCGGAGCCGACGCTCCATTCCAGGGGCGGCAGCGCCAGCGCTTGCGTCGAGCGGTTCTCGATGCGCACCCAGGCGTGCAGAAGAAAATCGGGCGCCGGCTCGAACTCCTTCACGAGGTAAACCTGGTTCGCGAGCAGCTTCTCGGCGCGGACGACCTCCGCGGCGCGCGGTGGACTGGCGGGCGCGTTGGTCGGCGGTGGAATCATCCGCGTTGTCCGGCTCAGTTTGTAGGCGCCGTCGCCCTGGATGGCCTCGGCATTGAGCAGCGCCAGGACGGGCTGGGGTGAATGACGGTTCAAGGACGCCGGCCGCTGCGAGGCTGGCTTGCCCGCGAAGGACGCAACGGACTCCGGATACCGCGTGGGGTCCAACTCGACCAGCTTGAGCCCGCCGCCGTGCGAAGTGAAGTGGAAGCGCGCCAGGCCGTTGGTGACCGTGAGTGTCTCCTCGGGCGCGCCCGGCGGCGGCATCACCGAGACGATCTGGTTCGTGGCAGCCAGCGACGGGGCGGCCGCGTTGGTCAAGGGTTGCGCCAGATTTGTCGCGCTGGCCACGGCGTTCGTCCGGCTGGGGCGCTGAGGCGGCGGGACGACCTTGGGCGTGAGCAACACCCAGAGCGCGAAGAGCCCCGCACATGCAATGAGGACGACCGTGGACCTACGATCCATGTTGTGCGGGATTCAGAGGCAATTGGCCTTTCGGACGGGGCGGCGGCGGAGGATCGAACCCGCTGCCTCCCCAGGGCTGGCAGCGGCACAGCCGGCCCAACGCCAGGCCGCAGCCTTTGATGGCGCCGTGGGTCCTCACCGCATCGATGGCGTATTGCGAACAGGTCGGGGTGAAACGGCAGCCGAATCCGAGCGGGCCGAACAGCGCCGTCAGCGCCGGCGAAACCGTGGCGCGGTACGCCCGGGCCAGAAAAACCAGAACATGTTGGGCGGCATTCATGGCGGTTCGATCAGCGCGGGCCCTCCGGCGCGCGAAAGATTCCAGCGCGCTGTAGCGCCGCCAGGAAGTCCCGCTCCACCTCGGCAAACTTCCGTCCCGCAATCGAGTGCCGGGCGACGAGCACAATGTCCGCCGGCGCCCGAAGGCAATGCTGCCCGAGCCGAAAAGCCTCGCGCAGGAGCCGCCGGGCGCGGCTGCGCGCCGGGGCATGGCCCAATTTGCGCATCGTGATCACACCCACACGCGACACCGATCCGGGAGGCAGCACGATCCAGTTCATGATGAGGCAACCCTGCACCAGCCGCCGGCCTTCGGCGCGGGCGCGCGCGAAGTCCCGGCCCTGCTTGATGCGTCTCGCGCGGGGCAGGCCCAAGGAACCCTTCGGCGCGGTGGACATGGCGGCGCCGGTTCAGACGGGCGTCAGGCGCTTGCGGCCAACCCTACGGCGGTTCCGCAGCGTGGCCCGCCCGCCGCGGGTCGATTTGCGAGCCAGAAAACCGTGCTGCCGTTTGCGGCGAATCTTTGAAGGTTGATATTGTCGTTTCATGATCAGCCGATTCGTTCGGCGGCGGCACGTCGCGGGCGGCCAGGCCGCGCACGCGGCGCCACCCTGGAAGTCTCCGGACTTGCGAGAGCGGTGAGAGTATCAATGAAGGCCCGAGTGTCAAGCGCCTCGCCCGGCCCGGTCGTGCCCGGATCGGTCACCCGGCCAGAGCTTCCACGAAAATATTACAGGTCGGTCCGCACGGTTCTCTGTCAGCGGATCACCTGGCCTTGGTCTTCTTCTTCAGAATTCCCAGCCTTGAGACATGTTCGAGCATGCAAAGCACGAAGCTCTTGCCGCCCAGGTCCTGATCAGGAGACGCAGCAATAATCAGCGTGTCGGGGGCGAGGAAGGCGAAATCCGGGTGGGTGACTTTGTACGTCGTGCCGTCATCCATGCACACCATGAATGGCTGCTTGTCGGCGTTGCGGATCATCTGGCGGATTTCGCTCGGTTTCATCGCGAGCAATTTGCAGGAGGGGCTGGGAATCGTCAACCGCCGGCAGTGCGCCGCAGGATTCAGGGGTGCCTTGGGGCAGTACCGCCAAGGCGATCACAGGGACTGTGTGCCGGGAGCGCCGGCATTCTGCCGGCGTGTGGTCTCGGCGGGCGGGCGGGAACTCGCCGGCAGGATGCCGGCGCTCCCAGCCGAATCGCGTCCGCTCAGAGCGTGCTGATACCGTTCCAACGCGCCGCCGGGTTCAATTGGCTACGGCGGGGGATTCTTCGCGCCGGGCTGGCTCCACCCACTTGCCGTGCTCGCGGATGAGGTCGACCAACCGCTCGACGGCCTCGGCTTCGGGAATGTTGAAGCGCACCGCGCTTTTGCCGACGTAAAGGTTGATCTTGCCGGGCGCGCCGCCGACGTAGCCAAAGTCCGCGTCGGCCATTTCGCCGGGACCGTTGACGATGCAACCCATGATGGCGATTTTCACGCCTTTGAGGTGCTGCGTCCGTTCCTTGATGCTCGCGGTGATGGTCTGAAGGTTGAACAGCGTGCGTCCGCAACTCGGGCAGGCCACGTAATCGGTCTTGAACGAACGGCAGCCGGAGGCTTGAAGAATGTTGTAAGCCAGCCGCAGCGACTGGCCGGCGCCGGATTCGCCGCGCACGAGTATCGCGTCACCGATGCCGTCCGCCAGCAGCGAGCCGATGACGACCGAGGCGCGGAGCAAGGCGATGTTGGGCGGCAGCGGCCAGTCGTCGCCGGCGGCGTCGGGAGGCGGACTCTCCGGGCGCAGGGATGCGTCCGCCTCCTCACGTCGGCGGCTACCGTCGAACGTCAAACAGTCCTTGAGGAGAATCGGGTTTCGACGGCCGGCCTGCTTGAGTTGGAGGGCCAGCAGTCGGAACGCGGCGACCGGCGGCAGCTTCACCCCGTCCGTTACGGTCACGAGTTGCGTATCACAGTGGACGGAAAATTCGGTGGTCGGATCGATTTCCTGGACGTTCAGATCTTCGTAGACGGCCTCGGGTCTGACGTCGTCCTTGGGCCGGATTTTCGGAGCGACCTTTTCCCAGGTCGCGCGAGTGACAACGACGCGCACCGTTTGCTCGCCGCCGCACCGGACGCCATCGAGGCCGAGATCGATCTCGGGTGTGGGCCGACGCTCGAAGCTGAAGGGGTCGTACGGGAAACTCGTTGAATCGTTGAATCGTTCAATCGTTGAATCGGGCGCCGCTTCGTCCGCTTCAACGTTTGAACGATTTAACGATTCAACGATGGGATCTTTCAACGCTTCAACGGTGAGCACCGGCACTTGCGCCAGCAAATCGCGGCACACTTCAATTTCCCGCGGCGAATCTTCAGTGAGCGACACACGGATGGTGTCGCCCAGGCCATCGCACAGCAACGAGCCGATGCCGATGGCGCTCTTGATGCGGCCGTCTTCGCCTTCGCCCGCTTCAGTGACACCGAGGTGAATCGGGTAGTTCCAGTCCGGGCCTTCCTGTTCCAGCCGGGCGGCCAGGAGCCGGTAGCACTCGATCATCACCTTGGGGTTGCTGGACTTCATCGAGAACTTGAAATTGTGGAAGCCGCGCGCGCGGGCGATGCGGGCGAACTCCAGCGCGCTCTCGACCATGCCGAGGGGCGTGTCGCCGTAACGGTTCATGATGCGGTCGGAGAGTGAGCCGTGATTGGTGCCGATGCGCAGGGCGCGGCCGAGGCGCTGGCAGAGCTCGACCAGCGGAGCGAACTTTTCCTCGATGCGCTTGAGCTCCGCGGCGTACGCCGCGTCGGTGTACTCCTTCACCGCGAACTTTTTCGAGTCGGCGTAGTTGCCGGGGTTGATGCGGACCATCTCGACCCACTTGGCGGCTTCCATCGCGGCTTCGGGCTTGAAGTGGATGTCGGCGACGATGGGGACATGGCAGCCGCGGGCGCGGAGTTCGCGGACAATATGCTCCAGGTTCGCCGCGTCCTTCACGGTCGGCGCCGTGATGCGGACGATCTGGCAGCCGACGGCCACGAGGTCGAGCGTCTGTTGCACGCACGCGGCGGTGTCCATCGTGTCGCACGTGAGCATCGACTGCACGACGACTGGATGGGCGCCGCCGAGGATGACGCCGCCGCGGGCGGGATCGCCGACAATGACTTCGCGGGTGATGCGGCGGCGGTGGAAGAACGGCGATTGGCAGTAGCGCATGGTCACGGTTTGGCCGGCTCCGCGGGCGGCTTGAACCGAATTTCCGGCAGCTTGGGCTGCCGCTTCCAAGGCCGCCAATCCTGGGCATCGAAGAAGGTGACGAACAGCATGTAGCCAATGATGAGCAGCGCACACGAGGTCTGAATGAAATTAATCAGACGCACGTTGACGGGCCTGCGGCGCAACCCTTCGATGAGCGCCAGGGTGATGTGGCCGCCATCGAGGACCGGGATCGGCAGCAGATTGAGCAACGCCAGGTTCACGTTGAGCACGACGCTGAACCAAATCGCCAGACGCCAGCCCTGATCGCTCTCGAAGAGCCGATAATAGATCCGCACGATGCCTACCGGCCCGCTGAGGTGCTGCAGGCCGATGTCGGACTTCTTCGACAACACCGCGCCGAGCGTGCCGAGCATGGCGTCGACGCTGGCTTTGATCTGAGCGGCGGGCACCGGATGATCGATGGCCATTCTCCCGCCCAGCTCCCATGCGATGCCGAGTCTCGGAAACTTTTCATCAGCCGGGATCTTGGGATGGTTGAGAAGCCCATCCGGCATGACCGCCTTGAGGGAGACGTCGAACTCTTCGTTGCCCCGCTTGATCCGCAGGGTGACCGGCTGGTCCGGGTTCTTGCGGACTTCGTCGGTGACAGGACCCGGATTGAACAGCTTGATGCCATTGACGGCCAGAACGATGTCGTTCGCGCGCAGCTTCGCCAGAGCGGCCGGGCTGTTGGGGTCGACTCGGGCAATAATCGGGGTTTGCAGTGGGAGAATCTGAATCTGCCGCAACGAGCGCCGCTCCCAAAGTTCGGTTTTTTCCCGGGTCGGCTTTGTCTGGAAGGTCATTACCTTCCCGTCACGTTCGACCGTCACCGGCACAGTTTCGTTCTCGCTCCGAACAATGCGCCAGGTGACCGCGTCGCCAATCCCCATAAAGCGGCTGACGGGTTTGCCGTCCACTTCGATAATCTTGTCGCCGGCCAGCAATCCGGCCGCTTCGGCCGGGGAGCCTTTGACGACGTAGCCGATGACCTGGGTGGTCTCCGTCTCGCCCACAGGCCGGCCGATGAACCACACCAGCACGGCGAATAAGAGCGCAAGGCCGAAACTGAACAACGGCCCGGCGAAGGCCACAATAATCTTGTCGGCCACGCTGATCGGCGGGAGGAGTTCTTGTTTTCCTTCCGTTTTGCCTTCGATGGTGTCCATCGCCGCCATCTGCGGCAGGGCCACGTAGCCGCCGGCTGGGATCGATCCGAGGCAATACTCGACCCCGTTGATCGTCTTCTTCCAGATCGGTTTTCCGAACCAAATCGCAAAGCGATCGATCTTGAGGCCCCGCCAGCGCGCCGCCAGGAAGTGCCCCAGCTCGTGAACGAAGATGAGGATGTTAAAGAGCAGGAGCACTTCGAGCAGAATAAAAATAATCTTCAGGATTTGCATATCAACAGTTTATCGCCAGTGCGACGAGCAGCTTGAGTATAGCCGAGGACCGGGCAGTGGCAATCGTGGAGTCGTTACAATGTTGAAAGGTTGGAAATCTCTGGTTTAACGCGGCGATTGGTGCTACAGATTGCCATCTATGTTTCACCGGAAATCGCTTTGGGCGTGCGCTTTGTCCCTTGCGCTGGCGCTGTCGGCCACCGGCCAGATAACGATCAACGGCGTCGCGGACAAGCAGACCGCCGCGGACAGCATCACTTTCACCATCGTCGCCCAAGCGGGCTACACGTATGCGGCGTTTTTGAACACGAATCCGCTTCCGGTGGGGATCGCCGTGACGGTCAACCGGCCCGATTTCTACCAACTCTACGTCATTCGCACCAACGACACGACTAGCGCGGTGGAATACCTGCTGCGTCGGTTCATCGTTTTCACGACGGTGCGCGGCGCAACCGAGTTGGGCCTACCGCCCCACACGCCCTGGCCTGTCATTCAGTCGTCGGCCGCTGAATTTGAAGGGGCCGGTCTGCGGCTGCTCGTGCCGCAGGATTTTCCGGCGGGTTATGAGATTCCGGTCGTGGCCTGGGTGGTCGATGCGGGCGGACACGCTGTCCGGGCGAATGGCCTGCTCGCCTCCTCCGGACAACGATCGATCCAACTCCGGCGCGGCGTCGGGGCGGGCTTGCTGGCTTCCAATAATCCTCCGGGCCAATTCAACTACGCTCCAACCGTCGCCGGGCTGGCGACCAACAAGACCATCAACCTCGAGGCCGCGACGAGTTGGACGAGCGTCTCCGGCCCGCTCGCGGGCGCGACTGTGTGGCCGGTCAATGCCCGTATCCGCGTCACCGGCCACCTGGCCATCCCGGCGGGCGCCACGCTCATCATCGGGGCCGGCGCCATCGTATTGCTCAACTTCGGAGTCAACATCACCAACGACGGCTCGGTCCTTATCAATGGCACCGTGGAGCAACCCGTGGTCTTCATGCCCAACTCCACCAACCAGCCCTGGGGCGGCTTTTTCATGCGAACCAGTACAGGACTCGTGGATGGGACGGGGGTGATTTTCACGGGCAGCGGCGCCGATCCGAACGGCGGCGCGGGTCACCGGCCCGAACAGTGCCTGTTCTTTGTGAACAATTCGCCGCAGGTCAGGCTGACGGATTCGGCCGCCTTCGATCTCAAAGGCCAGCTGGCCCACGCGGCCAATGGGGGCACTTTCAACTTCAACCGATTTCTCCTCCAGCGTTGCACCACCGGCGGCGAATACACCGGCGCATGGTTTCGCGCCAACGACAGCGCCTTCATCGAGTGCCCCGATGCCTCCGCCAACTTCGTGGACGGCGACAACGACGCGCTTTACTTTGTGGACGCGCCCGCCGCGGGCCACGGCTTCACCAACACGCTCATCGGCTGGACCAAGGATGACGGCATCGACAGCGGCGGCAGCGGCTACGGCCCACTTAGCTACCAGTCCTGCTGGTTCGAAGCGACGTTCCACGAGGGCAACTCGCTCTCCGGCTTCAAGAACACTCGGGCCTGGGACACCGTCTACATTGACTGCGGACAGGGCATCGAGAACGGTTACGACGGACCGACGGGCCGCGTCGAACGCTGCCTGTTCACCGCCTGCAAATCGGGCATTCGGCACGGGGACAATTACTGCCTCTCGATTTTCAATCACCGCGACCTCTTTGGCTACAACTGGGACAACCAGGGCGGCTGGACCAACAATTTGGGAAGGATGATCGCCAGCGGCAATCTCATCACGCTCCCGGACACCAATTTCCCGAACAACACGGTCTGGGATCCGGCTACGGACGCCTGGCGGCTAGCCGCCTTCGGCGCAAAGGGCCGCGCCGGCGTTGCCCTGGCCGTACGACCCGGGCAGAGCACGCTGGGCAGCTTTCCCGACGGTGTGCCAGTCGGCCTGAGCATGCCCTGCACGAACGAAGTCGTCGTGGACTACGCCATCGACGGCACCGACGGCACGCACTTGACGGGCACGGTGCACTTCGCGCCCGGGGAGATTCACAAATACATCGCCCTGCCAGGAGCTTTCAGCGGCGTGCTTCAACTCGTGCTTTCGAATCCGATCAACGCCGAGTTCACCGGCGCCACCACGCTCCTTCTACAGAGCATCGCGACGCAGCCGCCCTTGTCGCCGCTGGGCGCGAATTGGAAGTACCTCGACAACGGCACCGAGCAAGGCACGGCCTGGCGCGCGCCGGACTTCAACGACAATTTGTGGAGCAATGGCGTCGCCCGCCTCGGCTTCGGCCCGGACGCAGCGGCCAACACGACCATCCGCAAGTTCGTGCCCGGCAGCGCCACGGTTCAAATCACGAATTTTTACTTCCGCCGCGCTTTTTCGGTGGCCGACCTGTCCGGTTTTCAGGACGTCCAGTTCCGGTACCAGCGTGACGATGGCTGCATCGTTTACCTGAACGGCGTCCAACTGTTCACCAACAACATGCCGCCGCCGCCTATCACCGCGAATACTTTCGCTTCCACAACCATTTCGCCCGCGACCGCGACGCAGCGATTTTGGACAAATACGTTTCCCGCGTCCGTACTGCAAGCCGGCCCGAACCTCCTGGCTGTGGAAGTCCACCAGGCCACCGCCACGTCCAGCGACATCGCCTGGGAAATGGAAGTGGTTGGCATCCCGCCCGCCCCTCCGCCGCGCGTCAACATCTCACGCCTTGGCCCCAATGCGGTTCTCTATTGGACCGACCCCAGCTTCACGCTCGAACAATCTCCCGCCGCCGCGCCCACTTCGTGGAGTCCCGCAGGTCCCGCCAGCCCCATCGCCGTGCCTCCGACCAACTCGATGCGCGTGTTCCGCCTGAGAAAGTGACGGTCGCGCCGCGGCGCACTCGCTCCCTTCAACGTAGGGCAGGCGTCTCGCCTGCCCGGCCGAGCGAAGCGAGGCCTTGGTGGTGCGAAAGCCGCGCCTTTCGGCGCGGCCGGGCAGTCGAGACGCCTGCCCTACGTTGAGCGAAATGGGCTAGACGCCGGCGTTGGCTTGCGGTTCCCTCTCCGCATGTTTACCCGGCCGCTTCGATCCTTGCTCGTTCTCTCCTCGTGGCTTCTCACGGTTTCTGCGAATTCGGCCGACGCTCCCAAGCCCATCGACTTGTGGCCGGGCACTGCGCCCGGGGAGTCGAAAGAACTCGGTGAAGAGCAGGACACGACCAAGCCCACGGACGGCCTCGTTGCTGGCAAACGCGTCGTCCGCCTTGGCAACGTCTCCAAACCCACCCTCACCCTTTACAAGCCTTCCAGGCGCAAGGACACCGGCGCCGCCGTGCTCGTTTGCCCCGGCGGCGCTTACAATATCCTCGCACTCGATCTTGAGGGCACGGAAGTCTGCGAATGGCTCAACTCGATCGGCATCACCGCCGCGCTGCTCAAGTATCGCGTGCCGCGCCGGGCGGGACTCGAGAAGCACGCCGCCCCGTTGCAGGACGCCCAGCGCGCGATGAGCCTCCTGCGCCACCGCGCCCCGCAGCTTGGCCTCGACCCGCGGCGCCTCGGCGTGCTTGGCTTCTCCGCCGGCGCGCACCTTTCCGCCGCGCTCAGCACCACGGCCGAACGCACTTATCCTATGGTGGACGCCGCCGACCAGACGGAACTCCGCCCGAACTTCACCGTGCTGATTTACCCCGGCTACCTCACCGTCAAGGAGGACGGCGACAAGGTCGCGCCTGAACTCAAGATCACCACCAACACGCCGCCAACCTTCATCACGATGACACTGGACGATCCTGTGCGCGTCGAGAACGCCCTGCACTACACCCTGGCGCTCAAGCAGGCGAAGGTGCCGGCGGAACTTCATATTTATCCCACCGGCGGGCACGGCTACGGCCTGCGCCGGACGAAGGAAGTCGTGACCACCTGGCCCGACCGCGTCGAGGATTGGATGAAGGCCCGCGCGTGGCTGGAACGGAAGTGAGGATCGCGCAAGAACTTGGAAATTTTGTAATTTGCAATTGCTGGATTCGACGCTTGACGGAGACGTGTTGAGTAACGATATTTCCCGGCTCTTTTTAACTTATTGAACTGAACGAGTTGACCGCGCATCCAATAGCAAATATGGCCAAAGCAAAGGCGAAGTCTTCCCCCCACAAGACCGCCCGCAAAACGGAGAAACCCGTGCCCCGCAAGGCGCACGCCGCAGACTCAGGAAACGGCCCTCCTCCCGGCAGTGCGAACCACGCCAAAGGCGCCCACCCCGCAGCCTCCGCTCACGGCAATGGCCAGCCCGCCGCCGCGGGACTTTCCTCGGAAGCCCAACTGGCGCAAGTCCAACAGTCGATTGGCTCGTTCAAGAGTTCTTCGGGCGTCGACCTCACCGAAAAGGTCAAGGAACTCCTTCGCCTCGCGCAGGAACAGGGCTACCTGACCTACAACGACATCAACGACGCCCTGCCCGACACCATTGTTTCGGCTGACGAATTGGATGAGATCTACATCAAGCTGCGCAACCTCGAGGTCGACATCGTTGACCAGGCCGAGGTTGACCGCGTCAAGCAGCCTGAGCCGGAGGAGGAGGAGGACAAGAGCCGATTGGACATCCTCGACGACCCGGTGCGCATGTACCTCAAGCAGATGGGCCAGGTGCCCCTGCTGACCCGCGAGCAGGAAGTCGAGTTTTCCAAACGCATCGAAACCGCCGAGAACGAGTTGAAGCGGATCATTTACAGCTTCGGCTTCGCGGGCAAGGAGCACATCGCGCTGGCGGACAAGCTGATTTCCGAGCCGCCGAAGGAGCGGTTCGACCGGGTCATCGTCGACAAGAAGATCGAAAATCGCGAACAGCATCTCAAGGACCTCCGCAAGCTGGTGAAGACCGTCCGTTCGCTCGATCAGCAGGTGGACGACAAGTACGCCGTCTGGCAGGGCGCGCCCCAAAAGGGCAAGCGCGACAAAGTCCACAACGACTTCCGGAAACTGGACAAGAAGTTGCAGGACATGTTCCCGAAGTTTTTCTTCAAACAGAAGGTCATCGAAGAGATGGCCCTCGTCGCCGAGAACATCCACGACAAAATCCAGACCAGCCTGCGCACCATCAATGAGTGGAACGCCCACCGCAAATCCACCGCCCAGCAGCAGGTTGTCCAGGGCGAGGAGCGCAAAATCAAGGCACTCGATGAGTTCGTGCGCATGCCCGCCGAGGAGTACCTCAAGTGCTACGAACAGTTGAAGCACTTCGCCGCCAAGGCGCTCCAGGCCAAGACCGAAATGGTCGAGGCGAACCTGCGCCTGGTCATTTCCATCGCCAAGAAATACACCAACCGCGGCCTCTCCTTCCTCGACCTCATCCAGGAGGGCAACATGGGCCTGATGAAGGCGGTCGAGAAGTTCGAATACCGCCGCGGCTACAAGTTTTCCACCTACGCCACGTGGTGGATTCGCCAGGCCATCACCCGCTCCATCGCCGATCAGGCCCGCACCATCCGCATCCCGGTCCACATGATCGAGACCATCAACAAGCTCATGCGTGTGCAGAAGCAGTTGGTGCAGGACTTCGGCCGCGAAGCCACGCCCGAGGAAATCGCCGACGAGATGCAGATGCCCGTCGACCGCGTCCGCGCCGTGCTCAAGATGGCCCAGCAGCCCATCTCTCTCCAGTCACCCGTGGGCGACAGCGAGGACACCAATTTCGGCGACTTCATCGAGGACAAGTCGGCGGAAAACCCGTCCGACATGACCAGCTACAGCCTGCTCAAGGACAAGCTGGCCGACGTGCTGGACAGCCTCACTGAACGGGAGCGCAAGGTGCTCGAGTTGCGCTTCGGCCTGGGCGACGGCTACAGCCGCACGCTCGAAGAAGTCGGCAAACAATTCAAGGTCACACGCGAGCGCATCCGCCAGATCGAAGCCAAGGCGCTGCGCAAGATGCGCCACCCGACACGAATCCGCCAATTGCAAGGCTTCCTGGAAACGGACGAAGTGGTCTGAGCGGGAACGCCGAACGCCGAGCCGGAAGAAGCGATCGTGGCCGCCGACGTGAGGAGAAACGACGGCCTGTGGCCGGGCATCTTCATCTTGACCCGGTAGGGCGAGGCTCCTGCCGAGCCGAAACTTCCGGTTTGATCACGGCTCGGCAGGAGCCTCGCCCTACCGGCGTCATGGAAAGTTCCCTGCTCCTTTC
>WNGA01005219.1_pt1 | contig 25651 bp, 25 predicted proteins | sample 5400061 | NCBI WGS metagenome assembly WNGA01 (sample SAMN13153366, study PRJNA577476) | soil metagenome | isolation source: 100 cm soil or saprolite under grassland replicate 2 | place: USA:California | collected 2016-06-15 | reverse complement strand
AATCCACAAACCCGCGACATCCCGGTCATCGTTCTGTCCGCGCACGCGCTGGCGGGCGAGCGCGAAAAGGCGATTGCCGCTGGGTGTGACGAGTTCGACAGCACGCCGATCGAATTCGATCGGCTGGTCGCGACCATGCGGCGTGTTCTCGCGCACCGCAAGTGAGGCGTTCCATGTAGGGACTGCGCCAGCGAAATCGCAATCGTGCCTCCGCTGGTAGGGCTCGCACCGATCTGAATCGAGGTGGGGCGACCAGCAAGGACCATAGTTCGAGCGTAAAGCAGAGCACATCCCGGTAGGCTGCCGCTTAGGGGGCGCTTGTCCTTGGCGGCCACGTCTACATACGTCCTCTCGAGGTACTGATGGCAACGGATCTCCCCGGTATCCTTATCGTCGATGACAATGAGGACAATCGATACACGCTGCAATTACTGCTCGAATCCGATGGTCACGAGCGGATCGTCTGCGCGGCCAGCGGAAACGAGGCGCTCGCGCTGATCGAGAAAGAAAAATTCAGTCTCATCCTGCTCGACCTCATGATGCCGGATTTGAACGGGGACGAGGTTCTCAAAGTGATCAGGAGCGATCCGGACAAGCGAGATATCCCGGTCATCATGATCAGCGCCGACACGGACGTCGACAAGGTTTCGCAATGCATCGAGCTCGGCGCCGACGACTATCTGCCGAAGCCATTCAATTCGACGATCTTGCGCGCGCGGATCGGGGCGGCGCTGCGCAGACAGTCGCTACGAGCGCTGGAAAATGAGTATGTGGGCAAGATTGAGAACGAGAAGCGGAATTCCGAGAACCTCTTGCGCAACATTCTGCCGGCTGAGATCGCGACACGCCTGCGCAACGGGGAAAACAACATTGCGGACCATTTCGATGACGCCACCGTCATTTTTGCCGACATCGTCGGCTTCGGCAAGATCACGGCGCGCATGAAGGCCTATGAAATCGTCGCCTGCCTGAATCAATTGTTCAGCGAATTCGACAAGCTCGCTGAAGATGTCGGGGTCGAAAAGATAAAGACGATCGGCGACAACTACATGGCGGTCTCCGGCGTACCGACGCCGCGCGCCAATCACGCCCGAATGGCGGCGAAATTCGCTCTCGACACGATTGCTGCCACTGGGCGACTGCGATCGCGGTTGCCGGTCCCGTTTATGATCCGGGTGGGCCTGCATTCGGGCTCCGTGATGGCAGGGGTCATCGGCACGCGCAGGTTCGCCTACGACGTCTGGGGCGATACCGTCAACATCGCTGCGCGCATGGAGGCGGCGAGTCAGCCGAATCGCGTGCTCGCGTCCGCGGCCACGGTGAAGGGATTAGGAAGCGATTACAACTTCGATGGCCCGCACAAGATCGACAATAAGGAAGACCGCGTGCTCGAGGCGTTTTTCGTAAGTCGTCACCCTTGAGGGTCCCGCATTCTGGTCACTGGTCAATGACGATGCGAGGCCGGCTCCGCGCCGCTGCCGGCCCCCAAGAGATCGCCAGGCTCGGCAGGGCCGCCAGCTCTTCTGGCCTGCCTAAGCGAGATTCAGAACAATTAAGGTTTGCCTCAAGGACTTGGCTCCCAATCGGCGGCACAGTCCACCTGTAAGGGCATAGTCCTCAACAATCATGCTGTTTCGAGCCGAAGGGAGAGAGAACATGGTCGCTGATCGTGCCTACTCGCCGGGCTTGCTTGCATCCACGGACCATCGGGAGAGCCTATGTTACTTCGTCGCGGAAGTGCCTGCCGTTGGGTTCGTGCACAGCCCCGCTGGTCTGAACCCGCTAAATGCGGCAACGCTCGACAGCTACGAAGACGGCGGCTTGATGAAACACCGGCGCAGAATCGATTCGGTCGCCTGCTGGAAAGGCTCGACTACGGTCGCTGGCTGATTCTGCCCAAGGATCTGCCGTCTCCCTCTGTGATACGCTAAGTGCGCGGCAATCGACCGCACAGCGCCATCGCCTTTTGGTGTTGGCATAAGGCGGGGGGAGCAAGCCCCATTTCCGACATGAGACGCCGCGAGTTCATCACACTGCTCGGCAGCGCGGCCGCGTCGTGGCCGCTCGCGGCACGGGCGCAGCAGGCGGCGATGCCGGTAATCGGGTTCGTCAACGGACGGACGCCCGAGACCTCTGTGCGCATTGCTGGTGCATTTCGTAAGGGCCTCAACGAAGCCGGCTATGTCGAAGGCCAAAACGTGACGGTGGAGTACCACTGGCTGGACGGCCAATACGACCGCCTGCCGTCGCTCATGGCGGACCTCGTCCGGCGTCGGGTGGCAGTCATCGCTACACCGGGCAGTACACCCGGGGCACTTGCGGCGAAAGCTGCGACCGCAACGATCCCGATCGTCTTCGGCATCGGCGAAGACCCGGCCAAACTTGGTCTGGTTGCTAGCTTGAACCGGCCGGGCGGCAACGCGACCGGCATCAATTTTTTCGTCCAAGAGCTTGTGGCCAAACGTCTGGGGCTCCTGCATGAGCTGGTGCCCAAGGCTGCTCGCGTTGCCGTGCTGGTCAATCCGGCTAATGCTCCCACCGCCGAGACCACGTTACGAGCCATGCCGGAAGCTGCCCGCGCCCTCGGACTGCAAATTCAGGTCCTCAATGCCAGCACCAGCCGCGAGATTGAGACGGCTTTCATAACCCTCGTACGCGACCGGGCCGATGCCCTCTTCGTTGCCCCCGACGGATTCTTCACCAGCCGGCGCGTCCAATTTGCCACTCTCGCTATGCGCCACGGGATCCCCGCGGCCCATTCCAATCGCGATGCTGTCGAAGCCGGCGGGCTGATGAGTTATGGGACCGATACTGTGAGCATGTTTCATCAGGCCGGCGTCTACACGGGTCAAATCCTCAAGGGCGCGAAGCCCGCCGACCTGCCGGTCTTGCAGTCGACCAAATTTGAGTTCGTCATCAACCTGCAAACGGCTAGGGCGCTTGACCTCGAGGTATCCAACTCGATCCAACTGCTCGCCGACGAGGTGATCGAGTGAAAAGGCGCGAGTTCATCACGCTGCTCGGCGGCGCGGCGGCAGCTTGGCCGCTTGGAGGGCGCGCGCAGCAGGCCGAGCGCATGAAGCGCATCGGCGTGCTGATGAACGTGGCCGCGGGCGATCCGGAAGGACAAGCCCGCCTCGCGGCGTTCCAGCAGGGGCTGCAGCAATTGGGCTGGATCGATGGGCGCAACTTGCGCACCGACACCCGCTGGGGCGCTGGCGATGCCGACCGCTTTCGCAGATACGCGGTGGACTTGGTTGCGCTCGCGCCGGACGTCATCCTGGCTGCGGGCAGTCCGGTCGTGGCGGCTTTGCAACAGGCGACCCGCACCGTGCCGATCGTTTTCGCGTTGGTCGCCGACCCGGTCGGCAGCGGCTACGTCGCAAGCCTGGGGCGGCCGGGCGGCAACACCACCGGTTTTGCATCGACCGAATTCGGCATCAGCGGAAAATGGCTGGAGCTGCTCAAAGAAGTCGCGCCGCGCACGACGCGAGTGGCGGTGCTTCGGGATCCCACAGTAGCCCTTGGGATCGGCCAGTTTGCCGCCATCCAATCCGTGGCACCGTCGTTCGGGGTAGAATTGAGCCCAATCGACGTACGCGACGCCGGCGAGATCGAACGCGAGATTACGGCATTCGCGCGCTCCTCGAATGGCGGTCTGATCGTGCCGGCGGGGCCGCTGGCGACACTGCATCGCGAGCTGATCATTACGCTCGCGGCCCGGCATCGGTTGCTCGCCGTCTACCCCAGCCGCTACTTCGCCACAGGCGGCGGCCTGATCTCCTACGGGCCGAATTCGCTCGATCCGTTCCGGCACGCAGCCGGCTATGTCGATCGTATTTTCAAGGGCGAAAAGCCAGCCGACTTGCCGGTGCAAGCGCCGACCAAAATCGAGCTGGTCATCAACCTCAAGACAGCAAAGACGCTCGGCCTCGAAGTGCCACCGACGCTGCTCGCCCGCGCCGACGAGGTGATCGAATGAGGCGGCGCGAGTTCGTCACGCTGCTCGGCGGCGCAGCGGTTGCGTGGCCGCTCACGGCGCGCGCACAGCAGGCTGGCAAGCTGCCGACCATCGGGTTCTTGGGAGCGACCACGCGTTTGGGAGCGAGCCAATGGGTAGCTGCTTTTGTCCAGCGGCTGCGAGAGCTTGGTTGGATCGAAGGTCGCACCATCGCCATCGAGTATCGATGGACCGACGGACATGACGAGCGCCTAGCTGAGATTGCTGCGGAGTTGGTCCGCCTCAAGGTCGATGTCATTGTCACCCACTCAGCCGCACCGGTCTTCGCAGCAAAGCACGCCACATCGAGCATCCCGATTGTCGTCGGCGTGGCGGCGGACCCGGTCGGCACCGGCCTTGTGGCGAGTTTGGCGCGGCCGGGCGGCAACGTCACTGGGCTGTCGACTCAATATACTGATCTCGCTCCAAAGAAAGTTGAACTCTTGCGCGAAGCTCTTCCCAGTCTCCGCCGGTTAGCGGTCATGGCCAACATCGATGCTCCCGGAGCGGTGCTGGAGATGGGCGCGGCTCAGGCCGCCGGCCGCAAGCTTGGCCTTGAGGTCACCGCAGTCGAAATCACGCGAACGGAGGATATCGCGCCCGCAATCGAGTCGCTCAAGGGTCGCGCAGACGCACTTTATGTCTGTTCCGACCCTCTCTTCGTCGCTAATCGGCTTCGCATCAACGTCATGGCGCTGGGCGGCCGTTTGCCGACGATGCACGGCTTTCGGGAGCATGTCGAAGCGGGCGGTCTGATGTCCTATGGAGCAAACTTCCCGGACCTGTTCCGGCGCGCCGCGGATTTTGTCGACAAGATTCTTCGCGGGGCCAAGCCGGCCGACCTTCCAGTCGAGCAGCCGACCAAGTTCGACCTTATAGTTAACCTGATCACCGCGAGGGCGCTGGGCCTCAACTTGCCGGCGGCGGTCCTCGCCCGCGCCGACGAGGTGATTGAATGAAACGCCGCGAGTTCATCAGGCTGCTCGGCGGCGCGGTGGCCGCGTGGCCGCGGGTGGCGCGCGCGCAGCAGCCAGCAATGCCGGTGGTTGGGTTCGTTGCCAGCACTTCGCTCGGATCGCTTCGTGACGCAGTCGCCGCGTTCCACCGAGGCCTGACGGAAACCGGCTATGTCGAGGGCCGGAATGTCGCGATCGAATATCGATGGGCAGAGGGTCAATACGATCGACTGCCGGCACTCGTGGCCGATCTGGTTCATCGTCAGGTGGCTGTGATTGCCGCCATCGACGGATTTCCTTCCGCACTGGCGGCTAAGAAGGCGACCGCCACGATTCCGATCATCTTTTTTACCGGCGGCGACCCGGTGCAGCTTGGACTTGTCGGAAGCCTGCGCCAGCCGGATGGCAACCTCACGGGTGTGACCTCGTTGAATGTGGAGGTAGGACCGAAGCGGCTGGAACTCCTCCACGAGCTAGTCCCGACGGCGAGCGTCATTGTGCTGCTCGTCAACCCGACCAATGCTCTTACCGAGGCAAATACAAGAAGCCTGCAGGCGGCGGCCCATGCCCTCGGCCTGCAGCTCCACGTCCTGAATGCCAGCACCGAGCGCGACTTCGATGCGGTCTTCGCAAGGCTGATCCAATTGCGGGCAGGGGGCCTCGTGATCGCCCCCGACGCATTCTTCATTAGCCGGAGCGAACAGCTCGCCAAACTGGCGCTCCGTCACGCAGTGCCGGCGATCTTCCAGTATCGCGAGTTCGCCGCAGCTGGCGGTCTGATAAGCTACGGAGGCAGTCGTACCGACGCATATCGTCAGGTCGGCGTTTATACCGGCCGGGTTCTCCAAGGCGCTAAGCCTAGCGAGCTGCCGGTCCAGCAGGTCACGAAAGTTGAACTGTTCCTGAACCTCAAGACCGCCAAGGCGCTCGGCATCGCTGTCCCGCTTCCGCTGTCGGGGCGCGCCGACGATGTGATCGAGTGAAACGTCGCAAGTTCATGACCCTTGTCGGCGGCGCGGCGGCGTGGCCGCTCGCGGCACGCTCACAGCAGCCGGCGATGCCGGTGGTTGTTCTCGCCTCACTCGGCTCCCATCAGGCAAACGTGCCGGTCATGCCGAGCCGCTGGTTGGTGGCTTCCTCTACACAGGCCTGCCATCCGACGCCGCCGCGTCTCGTGTGCCGTGGTCTGTCGAGGTCTGAACCACACAGGCTTTGTCGAGGGCCAGAACGTCGCGCTTTGGAGGAGGAACGGCAGTGTGCAAAGCTTCAATCGCAGCTGCACTGGTAGCATTCGGAATAATTGCCCTCGTCCAGGAGGGCACGAACGCAATGGTTACGCCGCCGGCCGGTGTGCTGCCAGCCTTAACAATACCGGCTATCGAAACCGCCGCACTCCGTAGAGATGTCAGGGTGACCCGTCACGTCGCGGTTCGGCATCGAGGCGTCATCAGAACTCGTCACGTCGCGGTTCGGCATCGAGGCGTCACCAGAACTCGTCACGTCGCGACCGGACATCGACGCGTCGCGGTCAGAACCCGGCACGTCGCAATTCGACATCGAGGCGTCGCAACCCGTAGGACCCATGTTGCGGTGGGCGGGCGAGGCGCTGTGGCCGTGAAATCCACCACAGTCGTGAGGCCTGTGAGGCCGTGGGTCCAGCAACCCTACTACGGGGCCGTCTTTGACGGTGTCACACTGGGCGCCGTCATCGCCGCCAATGCTGTGCCGACGTCGCGGTCTATCGACGTGTGCTGGTATTGGTCCAATTCGTCCAAGACTCGCGGCTATTGGGACTTTTGCCAATAGTTCGACGACCATGCTCGCCCGCGCCGACGAGGTGATCGAATGAGACTTCCCCGCCGAACTTTTCTGCATTTGGCAGCAGGTGCTGCCGTGTTCCCGTCTGTGTCACGCTTTGCGGGGGCACAGACCTATCCCGACCGCGCGGTCAAGATCGTCGTGCCGGTCGGGCCGACCGGCAGCTATGACATCGTCGGGCGGGCGCTGGCAGACCAGCTGGCGAAGCGGCTCGGCCAGACCGTCGTCGTGGAAAATCGCCCCGGCGCCGGAACGGTCGTCGGGACGCAGGCGGTCATCCAATCACCTGCGGACGGATACACGCTGCTCGTCGGCGGCTTGAGCAATATCGTGTTTAATGTCGGCCTCTACAACAAGCCCCCCTATGATCCGCTCAAGGACTTAGTTCCGGTCGCGCTTGTCTTCAACATCTCCTACACCCTGATCGGCAGCAAGACCTTCCCGCACGCTTCGCCGAAAGACATTGTCGCGGCGGCGAAAAAAGATCCGGGCAAGCTGACGGTCGCGAATGTCGGCGTCGGGACTGGGCAGCACATCGTCGCTGCGGCCTTCATGAAGATCACGGGAACGCACTTGTTGGACGTTCCGTACCGCGGGCCGGCCTTGGCCTATCCTGATATTCTTTCGGGCCGCGTCGATCTCTTCTTCGATTCCACGCCATCGGCGCTGCCCTACATCAAATCGGGCCAGGTCAAGGGCATCGGAATCCTCACCGCGAAACGAAACACGGAGGCGCCCGATGTGCCGACCATGACCGAGTCTGGTGTTCCAGGGCTTGAGATCGAATCCTGGATCGGACTGTTCGCGCCGGCCAAGATGCCACCGGCCATCATCACGCGCCTCCAGGCCGCGATTGCGCAGTCTCTGCCCGAGCTCAAGCAACGTTTCGAAACCGTCGGTGGCGAATTGATGGAAGTTGCGCCGGACCAGCTCAATGGGATCATTAAGGCCGACTACGACCGCTGGATCACGATCATCCGTGAAGCGGGTATCCGGCTCGAATGACTGGCGTCGACGACGAGGATGTAGCCTGGGTACCGCCCCCAGACCGGGTCAATTCGAGCAGTTGCGGCAAGACACTCCAGAGCATCTGTACGTGAAATCGCGGGTGCCTAGCTGATCGCCGCCCTGATGTCCGCGATTGGCACTTCTCGGTCGTAGGGAAATGTCCGACTTGAGTCCGCAAAGCGATCCAAAGCGGACATCGAGTAGACATCGCGGAATGACCGAGTGGACCCTGAGCGGTCATTCGTAGGCTATCGGCTTAGTCACTGACCGCGCGATGGAAGCGTGGTATCATTCCTCATTGCATGAATGACCCCCAACCGGAGGGTCGCATGGCAAGCCACTTCGAACGACGAAAGTTCTTAGCCACGCTCGGTGGCGTGGCAGCGTGGCCGCTTGCGGCGCGCGCGCAGCAGCCGGCGATGCCCGTCGTCGGATTCGTCAATGCTGGATCATCCGATGCGCCCCTTGCCGCCGCGTTCCGAAAGGGCCTCAACGAAGCCGGCTACTTCGAGGGCCAGAACGTAACGGTGGAGTACCACTGGCTAGAGGGCCAATTCGATCGCCTTCCGGCGCTCATGGCTGACCTCGTGCGCCGGCGCGTGGCCGTTATTGCCACGCCAGCCGGCAACTATGCTGCCCAGGTGGCCAAAGCTGCGACCACAACGACCCCGATCGTCTTTGGCGTCGGCGAAGACCCGGTCAAGCTCAGTCTTGTCGCCAGCCTCGCCCGGCCTGGCGGAAACCTGACGGGGATCAATTTTTTTGCGAATGAGTTGGCGGCGAAGCGGCTGGCACTTCTGCACGAGTTGGTGCCCAAGGCCGTTCGCATTGCCATGCTGGTCAATCCGGCCAATGCCCCAGCTACCGAGAGCGCGCTACGAGACCTACCGGACGCCGCCCGTGCGATGGGACTGCAAATTCAGGTCCTCAAGGCTAGCACCAGGAACGAGATCGAGGCGGCCTTCGCCACCCTCGTGCGTGACCGCTCCGACGCCCTGTACGTCATGGGCGACGTGTTCTTCACGAGCCGGCGCGTCCAATTTGTCACGCTTGCGGCGCATCACAGGATTCCTACGAGCTATGCCAGTCGCGAGGCCGTCGAAGTCGGCGGACTGATGGGTTACACAGCCGATCGCGTGGACATGTATCATCAGGTCGGTGCCTACACCGGTCAAATCCTCAAGGGCGCCAAGCCCGCCGACTTGCCGGTCTTGCAGTCAACCAAATTCGAGTTTGTCATTAACCTGCAAACGGCCAGGGCGCTCGGCATCGAAGTTCCGCCGACGCTGCTCGTCCGCGCCGACGAGGTGATTGAATGAAGCGGCGCAAGTTCATCACGCTGCTCGGCGGCGCGGCGGTCGCGTGGCCGCTGACGGTGCGGGCGCAACAGCGCGAGCGGGTGCGCCGCGTCGGCGTGCTCATGAGTGTGGCCGCGGATGGTCCGGACGGACAGCCGCGTCTGGCAGCATTTCTCAAAGGCCTGCAGGCATTGGGCTGGACCGACGGCCGCAACGTGCGGATCGACACCCGCTGGGGCGCCGGCGATGCCGAGCGTGCTCGCAAATACGCGGCGGAGCTGGTCGCACTCGGTCCGGACGTCATTCTGGCCAGCGGCGACCACTCCGTGGTGGCGTCGCAGCAGGCCACCCGCACCGTGCCGATCGTTTTCACTTTGGTCTCCGACCCCGTCGGCACCGGCTATGTCGAGAGTCTAGCTCGGCCGGGCGGCAACATGACCGGATTTACCTTGTTCGAATACAGCACGAGCGCGAAATACCTGGAACTGCTCAAGGAGATCGCGCCCGGCGTGAAACGAGCGGCGGTCGTTCGGGAAGCCGGCACCGCCACAGGGACCGGCCAGTTCGCAGCGATTCAAGCCGCGGCGCCGGCGCTGGGCGTCGAGCTAAGCGCCATCGGCGTGCGCGACGCAGGCGAGATCGAGGGCGGCATCGCGGCCTTTGCTCGCTCCCCCAATGGCGGCCTCGTCGTGACCGGGAGCGCACCGGCGGCCGTTCATAGCCACCTGATCGTCGCTCTGGCCGCCCACCACAAGCTGCCTGCGGCCTACTTCGCACGCTTCGTCGTCGCCGCCGGCGGCTTGATCGCCTACGGGCCGGATTTCCTCGACGTGCACCGGCGCCCCGCCGCTTACGTCGATCGCATCCTCAAAGGCGAGAAGCCGGCCGACCTGCCGGTGCAGGCGCCGACCAAGTACGAGCTAGTGATCAACCTCAAGACTGCCAAGACACTCGGCTTGGAAGTGCCGTCGTCGCTTCTTGCCCGCGCCGACGGGGTGATCGAGTGAAACGCCGCGAGTTCATATTCACACTAGGCGGCGCGGCAGCGGCGTGGCCGCTCGCGGCGCGCGGGCAGCAGCCGGCGATGCCGGTGATCGGTTGCTGGAATCGCAGATTGTGTCGACTTTATTGAAAAGCCGCATTGACAGGGCCTTTAGGCGTGATAGTCCTTGTATATCCTGTTGTATATAAGGGAGCGATCACGTGGCAAAGGAAAAATATCTGTGGCAGCGCGGCCCGCAGTGGTACCTGCGGCTCGCCATCCCGGCCCCGCTCCGGCCGAACTTCTTGTCCAGCAAAGGCAAGCCGCTCGCCCACGTCGTCGAGCCCCTCGGCAGCGATTACGAAGCAGCCAAACTCGCGGCACGTCATCGCGTAGCCGCGTGCACCACTCTCTTCGCCCGGCTGCGCGCCGGCGAGAAGATGACGCCCGAGCAGGTCAAGCGCGCGCTGGAGCCTGACCCCGACCCGGAGAGGTTCGACATCGGCGAGTACTTTCGCTGGCGCGCCTCGCCCGAGTTCGCCAGGGTCATGAACGAGCGGATCGCGCGCCGGTTCGAAGCATTCGGCGCGTCTCAAGACGAACAGCCCCCGCGCCCCAGTGCGCCGGCCGCCGTCGGCGAGACGATCAGCCGAGCGGCCGAGGCATGGTTCGCGGAATTGACGCGGGACAAGAGCGCGGCGCCGCGAGAGCAGACGCTGGGCGGGCACCGCCTGCGCGTGCGCGCGTTCGTCGATCGTTGCGGCGACGTCGTGTTGTCGGCCGTCACGCGCGCCATAGCCTCGGACTTCCTCGCTAGCTTGGACGTCAGCAACCGCACCCGGAACAACTACGCCGCGACGCTGAAATGCGTCTTCGACTGCGCCCGCCGGCGCGGCCGCTTCACCGGCGACAACCCGTTCGGCGGCATGAAGGCGAAGGTCGCGAGGGGCTCTGACCGCGCGCCGTTCACGGTCGAGGAATTGCAGAAGCTGTTCGACGCCATGCCGCGCGACACCGCGCCGAGGAAGCACTCGCCCGAGACGGCGCTGCCGTGGGCCGCGCTGATCGCGCTCTACACCGGCATGCGGTTGGAGGAGGTCGCGCAATTGAGCACCGCCGACGTCCGCGAGGAGAAGGCCAACGGCGCGACCGTGTGGATCATCGACGTCCACAACGGCGGCGATAACCACCTCAAGAACGAGAGCGCGGCGCGGTTGATCCCGGTGCACTCGGCATTAGTAAGAGCCGGGCTGCTCGACTACGTCGCGGGACTGAAAGCCAGTCGAGGCACCATTGGTGCCTCCACTGGACCGCTGTTCCCCGGCTTGACGCGCCGCGCCTCGAAGGGCGGCAAGGTCGGTGCGCGCATCGGCGAGCTCTTCCGCAAGCAACTCGTGGCGATCGGCATCAAGCGCAAGGGACTCTGCTTCCACTCGTTCCGGCACACGGTCGCTGGGCGGCTCGATGCCGCGGTGGTGCGGCAGTCCGACGCCGCGCGCGTCCTGGGCCACGCCGTGGCCGGCATGAGCTACGGCACCTACTCGCAAGCCGGACCTGGCTTGATCCAGGTCAAGGTCACAGTCGAGCAGATCACCTACGAGGGCTTGCGCCTGTAAGAATTTTGCGGCGGCAGTCGTTGACGCCCGCGAAAACTACACTACATGCAGTCTGACCCCAGTGCGGATTGACCGCACCGGAGAACCCCTTAACCGGAAACCTGTTGACCCTCAGCGTGCGCCGAAAGTCCGGCGCTGCAGGGACTCTTTGTGCGTCCAACCTGCAGCGCCCCCAACACCGGAAAGGGTACTGCAATGGACATCATAAGGATCCACCCGCTCGCGAACCGATTCCCGTTGATGAAAGATAAGGACGTCGAGGCGCTCGCTGTCGATATCAAGGCGAACGGCCTGCGCGAGCCGATCACGCTCTATCAGGGCGCGATCCTCGAGGGCCGTCACCGTTACCAGGCGTGCGCCATGGCCGGCGTCGAGCCCCGCTTCGAGGATTTCACCGGCGACGACGCGGCCGCGCTCGCGTTCGTCATCAGCAAGAACCTGCACCGGCGCCACCTCACCGCCAAGCAGAAGCGCAAAGCGATCGCCGACCTGATCACGGCGCAGCCAGAGAAGAGCAACCGCGCGATCGCCGATCAGGCGAAGGTGGACAAGAACACCGTGACGGCTGTTCGCCAGGAGATGGAGGAGCGTGGTGAGATTCACCACGTCGAAGAGCGGATCGACACCAAGGGCCGCAAGCAGCCGGCGAAGAAAAAAAAGGCGAAGAAGGCGAATAAACCGCCGACCGAGAAGCCGCCGCCCAAGTTCGACATTGATCCATCGGCAATCGACGACAAGCAGCGCGTCCGCTTTGAGATCGCGGTGTCGGTCGACTCTGTCCGGGAGATCGACATGTACACGGGCCGTCCAGGCTCCGGTCGGGAAACGGTGATGGAGGAGGCGATCGAAAAGTTCTGTTCGGATCTGCGCGCGAAGCGGCTAGAGCAGGAGGCGCAGGCAGCCGAGGTCGCCGCGTGAGCCAGGCAGACCCCTTTTTTCTAATTCTGCCGAGCCGGACTGATTCGAGTTTTCATTTTCGCGCGACAGCACCGAATTGACATGGTGTCACGAAACCGACTGCTGTCTGCGTCGTTAACGTCATGGTGCCGGTGCCCGGCCCAAAAGAAGATGCCGGGCCGCGTTGGTCGCGCGAACCCGGCAAGAAGGAACATGCACGGTGACAACGCTACTCCCCCAGTTTGGTTCCCCCGACAACGACCGAAATAATCCGGCCGACATTAACGCGCCAAATGGCGCAAAAAGAAAGCGCGCGAGCGCGGAGGAGGTCGCGGCGTGACCGACTATTTTGAAACATGTTCCAAAAGTCGCGGCAGGGGGCGGCGGTCCCTCGACTTGATCGAGGCGATGTACGCCGCAGCGGAGCCCGCGCAGCCGATCACCGGCCGCGGCGTCGGCTACAAGCTGTTCACTGCCGGCCACATCCCTTCGATGGCCAAGAACGAGATGCAGCGCGTGTATCGCGAGCTCAAGAAAGCGCGCGAGCAAAGCATCATTCCGTGGGAGTGGATCGTCGACGAGAACCGCACCGTCGAGCGGGTGTCCACCTGGGACGATCCGGCTCAATACGCACGCTGCGTCGCGCGATCGTACCGCCGCGACTTCTGGAATCAGCAGCCCGTCCGCTGCGAGGTGTGGTCCGAGAAGGGCACCGTCCGCGGCGTGATCCAGCCCGTGCTCGACCAGTACGCGGTGGGCTTCCGCGTCATGCACGGGTTCGGCTCAGCAACCACGGTCTACGAAGTCTCCCAAGACGACGACGGCCGAGACTTCATCGTGCTCTACGTCGGCGACTTCGATCCGTCCGGCATGTTCATGTCGGAGGTGGACCTGCCCAAACGGTTCGACAAATACGATGGCTATCACGTGACACTCGAGCGGATCGCGCTGAAGCGAGAGCACGTGAACGGACTGCCGTCGTTTCCGGCAGCAGATAAGCACAAGGACTCGCGCTACAAGTGGTTCCGCGCCAACCACGGGGACCGCTGCTGGGAGCTCGACGCGATGGACCCAAACGACCTCCGCGACTGCGTTGAAGCGGCGATCGAGGAACTGATCGAGCCCGAGGCATGGACGCGCTGCGAACTCGTCAACCGAGCGGAGCAGGAGTCGCTGAAGACAGTCCTTGGAAACTGGGGCAAGCCGTGAACCGCCACCAAAATGAAAGAGGCCCCACGATGCTGGTCATGGGGCCTCGAAGAAGTAGGTGAGATCGAGAAAGTCGTGATCAGTCGTGGGGACGACGGAACCTTCTGACGCCGCACGGCGAGAAGCTCGTCCAGAGCATCATCGCCGCGCGCACCCCCGCCGGGGCGAAGGCCGAAATTGACGGCAGGGAATGATGACGAGGCTGCCAGCCACGTTCGCCGAGGCCGACATGGTCGACACCGTCGGCCACTGGGTCGAGCTAGTCGGCGAGGCGATGACGGCCGAGGCGGCGCGCACGACGCTGCGGAACTACATCCGCGGCATGCTCCGGCGGGGGACGATCCCCACCATGCGGGTCATCGCGGCGGCAGAGGCGGGGCACCAGGACGCCGACATGGCGCTGCGCGAGGTCGCGGCTGAGTACATCGATCGCCGGGAGGAGATGCCGACCGCTCTGGCGAACTACGTGCAGCGAGCGCTGGTGATGCCGCCCGTGAGCTACCCGCCGGGCCGGAACCTGGCCGACACCTGGCTGCGCGACGTCTGCGTCGCTGTCTTGGTGCACCTCGTCGTCGAGCGCTGGCACCTGCGCGCGACACGCAACCGCGCCTCGGAGAGGCACTCGGCCTGCTCCGTGGTCGCCCTCGCCCTCGTGGGCCGGATCAACGTCGGCGAGCAGCAGGTGGAGAGGATCTACCGGGAGCACGGCCTGATCGCTCGGAAGTTGTACGCATCTATTCCCCCGAATTGATGCGTACGACAAGCCGCGCGGGGTGCATTAAGTACGAGGCTGGGGGGCGAGGAAGGTGCCGGGACCGCGTTGGTAGCGCGGCCCGGCGAAACAGAGAGAAGGTAGTGGGTACATGGACTATATACGTTCGCCGGCGGACGCCGGCAATACCGAAGCTGAAACTTTTTCTCCGTGGACCACGCGCGTCGACCCGGTCCGCACGCGCCCATTCGGCGTGGAGGAGCTCCACAACGTCTATTTCGAGCCGGACGGCTGGCCAGGCAAGGGCGACGTCGTCGCGCTGCTGATCCCTGAGTGCGAGCTGCACGTCACCTGGGTCGCAGCCGACGGCGTGCCGGTCCCCATAGTGTTCAGGCCGGGGAAGGACAGGTCCGTCGGCTACTGGATTCGCCAAGTCTGCAAGAACGCTACGGCCGACAGAGCGTTCGTCATCTTCAGCTGCGACACAGCCGAGCAGGCGCAACGCGCCGCGAAGCGAGCGGCGAAGCTCCTGCCGAACCACAGGCGGATGAGCCTCGAGCGGATGTTCGGCGCGGCGAGCCGGAGCCGGGGGAAGCTGTCATGAGCAATATCGAGCCTGACCGCGACGCCGCCGAGCGCTTCCTAGCGGCGATCGACCCGAGCGCGCAGTCGTTCACGTTCCAGACGTTCGACGACAACAAGGATCGAAAGGATAAGGACCTCGCAAGCGTCTTGCCGGGGTCGCTCCAATCACGTTGGGGCAAGCTTACCCGTTCGAACGACGATGGAGCTGGCATCTTCGTCACCATCAACGAGACGGACGGATTCGGGCGCGAGACCAAGAACGTCGAGCGCGTCCGCGCTCTGTTCATCGACCTCGACGGAGCGCCGCTGCCGACAGAATTTCACGCTAAGCCCCACATCGTCGTCGAGTCGTCGCACGGCAAGTGGCACGTCTACTGGCTAGTGAAGAATTGTAAGCTCGACGACTTCACCCCGCTGCAGAGGAGGATAGCGAAGTTCTACAACGGCGACCCAGCGGTCCAGGATTTGCCACGCGTCCTGCGCGTGCCAGGGTTCCTCCACCGCAAGGGTGAGCCGTTCATGACGCGCCTGGTAGAAGCGCACGACTTCGAGCCGTACGACGTCGAGCAGGTCATGGCCGGAATCCCGGAGCTGAAGGCACCAGAGCTTCCGCCGAAGGATTCAACGCACGATGAGGGTTCCGCTGAAGAAGCAAAACTCCGATCAGCGCTCGATGCCATACCTACCGACGAGAAGCTCCTCGACGAGAAGCTAGGCAGCCACAAAGTCTTCGTGAACATCGGCCGAGCGCTCGAGCGGTGGGACCACGATCGAGGCCTCGCGCTCTGGGATGAATGGTGCAGGCGAAATCCAGACAAGTACAACAAGGATGGGCTCGACAGTCAGTGGGCGTCGTTCCACAAGAACCGCGACAACGGCGCCAAGCAGGTCACGATCAAGTCGATCTACTATTTCGCGCGGGAGTTCGGGTGGACGTACGAAGAGCCGGATCAGACTGAGACCGACCCACCCAAGCCAGTACCGGAGCCGCGCTCGCTCGACGAGGTGCACGCGGTATTTCGAAAGTGGCTCGGCGAGGACTACGACCTCGACGTGCTCGACGCCACGCTCGTAGCCGGCGCAGCGGAGCGGCTCGACGGCGACCCGCTCTGGCTGCTCGTCGTCGCAGGGCCGGGCGCGGCCAAGACCGAGACCGTGCAGGCCCTCGCCGGCATCGGCGCGCGCGTCACGTCGACGATCACCTCGGAGGGCGCCCTGCTGTCAGCCTCGCCGAAGAAGAGCCGCGTCAAGACCGCGACCGGGGGCCTGCTGCGCGCGATCGGGGACCGCGGGATCCTCGTGATCAAGGACGTGACCTCGATACTGTCGGCCGACCGCAACGTCCGCTCGACGGTACTGGCCGCGATCCGCGAGGTCTACGACGGGCGATGGGAGCGCAACGTCGGGTCAGACGGCGGGCAGACCCTCACGTGGGCCGGCCGCGTCGTCGTCGTGGGCGCGGTGACCACGGCCTGGGACACGCACCACGCCGTCGTCTCCCAGTTGGGTGACCGGTTCGTCCTGGTCCGCATCGACTCCTACAACGGGCGCGTCGAGTCCGGCAGACAGGCGATACGCAACACCGGCAGCGAGAAGCAGATGCGGGAGGAGCTGGCCGGCGCGGTGTCGGGGCTCATCGCCCACGCGTCGACAGACGGGGTACAAGTCACAGACGACGAGGCCACGCTGCTGCTCAAGTTGGCCGACATCGTGACCATGGCCCGCACCGCCGTCGAGCGCGACTACCGCGGCGACGTCACGATGGCGCACGACCCGGAGATGCCCACCAGGTTCGCCAAGCAGCTGACCCAGGTGGTGCGCGGCGCCGTCGCGATCGGCATGTCGCGAGAGGAGGCCATGCAGCTGGCGGTCCGCTGCGCCCGGGACTCGATCCCGCCCCTGCGGCTGGAGATCATGCTCATGATGCAAGAGCTCGGCAGGGACGTCGAGGTGGGGGCAATGCGCAAGGCCATCGGCAAGCCGTGGACGACCGTCAAGCGCGAGATGGAGGCGCTCCACATGCTGCGCATCTTGAGCTGCGAGGAGACCGAGAAGGAGTGGAAGATCGAGGAGGTCGACTACGAGCCGAATAATAAGCAGGAGCTGGAGGCCAAGACGCACCGGGCCAAGCGCAAGGCCACGTGGCGCTACAGCCTCAGCTCGGAATTCGACCACGCGACGCTGCGCGTGATGAGCGGCTGATGGCAGTAGCGAGGCGCGTAGGGGTTGTGAGCGCCGGCCAAAAAACAACCTTCCGAGAACAGCAAAAAAAAGTGACTAAATGATTTTTGGTTTTTTTAGAAAGAGGAGGTTCACCCCGCCGCGGCCCCCCCGCGCCGCCGCGCCTCGGCACCGCTCACATCGACCGTGGTCACATTTTTTTGCTGGTTCGCGGCGCGCCTCGGGCCCCCCGACCATGACCGCCCCCCGCCGATCCTCGACCCCCCGCGTCCGGGCATTTCGGCGGCGCAGGCGAGACGGCGTGCTCCTCCTGGGCGACGGAGTTGAGGTGCCGCGGCTGCACGACCTCGCCGACAAGCTGGTGGAAGCTCATCTCGGGAGTCACGCGCCCCCCGTCGCGCGCGGTGAGGTTGACCTAATAACCAATTAATCTAGTTTCCAAAACCTGGCCGACGCTGATTGTTTCTAAATCTGCATCGCCGCCGCGGTCGCGTTGGGGGGCAGCCTTAGAAAAATTTCATGCCCCCCGGCCCCTCGAATATACGGGATGCCTGGGATCGACTGGCCAGCCGTCGGCGCCAGAATCGAGTAGCCGCGAGCTTCCTCGCGTTTCTGGCGCTCTCGTGGTGCAGCTTACAAAGCGACTGAAGCTCGCCGAAGAAGAATTTGCTGATAACCTTTATGTGGCTCGATATGGTCTGCGATGGTTGCAGCATTGATGCGCCCATCTTTCAAGCACATCTCGCACAGTGGCTGCGAACGCAGCTGATTCTTTGCGCGCTTCCGCCACATCGTCGTGCAATAAGATGATGCCAACGACTCTGAGCCTTAGGCATTGTTGAAGTCCCCTTTTACTGTAGCGACCGACGAAGCACCTCAATTCCGCTTTCACGAGGTCCTGCGCGAAGTGGACTAGCGCAACAGGCAACTGAGGGACCGCCAATGGCGCATCAATTTCCTGATAGTGACCACTGGTTAGGTGCGACCAGCGCTGCGGAACATCATTGGAACATCCCGCCGCAAATGCCGCAAATCGAGGTGCAGGGACATTGAATGTCCGTAGCTTCTACCTCGCGCGCTTTTTATCCCTGTCGCGTCCACCATCGTTTCCCGACTTGTCGTAGCCGTTCTCTCGCGCAAGCCCGGTTTTGGCGACCGCCTTCATCACGATTGCTTTGATATGTTGGCTCCGGGAAGGACCGAATCTGACACCGACCCGGCATCGGCAGCACGCCGCATCGGCCGATATTTCGGCGAGTTGCACATCCACCCGAACACGCCGGGGCCGGAAGGGCATCCCGAGATCCTGCCCATCCATGCCGATGCGAACTCCAAGCGTGTCAGCGGCGAGTACTGGCACTCCGATGTCTCCTGTGACGAGGAGCCACCGTTGGGCAGCATTCTACGGCGGAGATACGCTGTTTGCGAGCCAATATGCAGCCTACGATGCGTTGTCTCCGCGCATGAAGGCCTATCTCGAAGGGCTCACGGCTACGCATTCGGGCGAGCACCTCTATCGTGCGACCAATGTGCTGGTGGGGCGCGACGACCGTGGCAAGGTTTTTCCGAAGGCGTCGCACCCATCCCGTGACCAAGCGCAAGGCGCTGTTCGTCAATCAGGGATTTACCACCCATATAGACGGGCTTCCCCAAGAGGAGAGCCGTGCCGTCCTGAATTATTTATTCGAACACTGCACCCGGCCGGAATTCCAGGTGCGGTTTCGCTGGCGGCCTCACTCGGTCGCGTTCTGGGACAATCGCAGCGTTCAGCACATGGCGTTGTGGGATTATTACCCCCAGGTCCGTTCCGGCCGGCGTGTGACGATCAAGGGCGACCGGCCGGTCTGAGCCGCCGTTCGGTGTCCAGCTGTTTGCCCGCTGACGTACCGCTAAGACGCTCGGCCTCACCCTCCCGCTCACGCTGCTCGCGCGCCGACGAGGTGATCGAGTGAGCCGAGGCTGCCAACCGAGGCGCTAAAAAATGGCAGAGGCTATCGACTACAGGGGATATCGCCTTTTGGTTAGCCCAGTCGGAAAAGGCTGGAGAGCAATGATCTATGCTCCGGGCTCGCCATCCGCTCTGCCTGAAAGTCCCGCGACGCTTGAGAAAAGTCTCAAAGAAGCGATTGTTGTCGAAGCAAAGAAGATTGTCGATGCTCGACTCAATGGTTAAAATTGACGGACCATGGACGCGATCGGTCGTCACGCCGACGAGGTGCCGGTCGCTACGGGAGTGCGGTCATGACCCGGCCCCCGTCACCGCTCACAATGCTCTTTTCTCGTCATACAAAACGGCGCGAGTTCATCTCGCTTCTCGGCGGCGCGGCAGTTGCATGGCCGCTCGCGGCGCGCGCGCAGCAGGCGGCGGTGCCGGTGATCGGGTTTCTCCACCAAGGATCACCCGACGCGTCTGTGTCGCAGCTGGATGCGTTCCGCCAAGGTTGCTCGCCTGTGCGGGGTATCGATGATCGTCGTTGCATTGGTCGCACCTGCGCGGCGCTAAGAAGGAGGCCGTCGAGATGGAATACATCGACGCGATTCTCGGGCATGTGGTGCCCATCATCAGCGAGGCGTCAAAAAGTCAGTTCGGCTTCATTTCGCTAATTGCCCTCATTGTCCTCGCGATCGTGCTTCTCTTTCTATACCTCACCGCACGAACCCGTCCCGTCCTGAGTTTCGCCCTCGCACTGGTGGTGACACTGCTGATGTTCGGCGGTGTAATCGGTCTTGTTCTCTCCGTCGACGTGCGCAAGCCCCCGATCGTATATGACGTTGACATGCTGCAGCGGCTGCAGACAGTTGGCTTCAAGATTCCCCATTTGGAAGACAAGGAGACCACAGACTATGAGCTGCTTGACGGCATGCTACAGCGCCAGCCCAACGGGACGTGGCATGAGCGGCAGCAACAGCCGAGAGGCACGGAGGTGGTGTACGAATACAAGCTGACCAACGCCATACCGGGAAAAATCGACTATCGCAGGCTGGACGACACCGTCGACCTCTTTATCGACTTTCCACAACGGAAGATTTGCTGGCGCGAGACCGCTCCGCCCAGTGGCGCTGGCGAATACCACTGCCCCTACGCTGTGGTGAGCTTCGACTGAACACCGCCCCTTAAACGCCGCTCGACTGCTGATAGATAGGGGCTTTGGCATTCCGACGATGCAAGGACGGCAAGACCATCTATATCGACCGTCACATCATTATAGTGCCACTACCGTTCCTCGGCCGAGCCGATGAGTTGATCGAATTCCGCTTCTCTAATCGGCCGTCTGGGTCAAGCGCTTTCAGGCTATCCACCACTCCAGTGTCGATGTCGCTCACGGGCTCGCGCTTCTCTTCGGACTCGGCACCAAGGGCCCTTCCATCATGGGATTCGAAGACGAGGTGGAACAATCTTTCGGGCGGCCTTGCCGTCAGTGTGACAGCAGGTCCAAGCGGACGTACGAACTCACCTCATCCATCGTCCCGCGAGGGACATCATTCCACCGTTAGGTGGATCTCAGGTTTTTCTCCTATCTGATTTGATCCTGTACGGTTCTCACGCTGCGGCGACCTCCCAGGTCCATCGGAATTCGGTGCCGTCAACCCAGATGCGATGCATGATCACGGCCAGCCGACGCGCTAGCGCCACGATTGCCTTCTTCATCCCGCGATGCCTACACTTGCTCGTTCTGAGCATTACTGGTTTTGACCCCGAGCCGACATAGGCTGGATCGAAATCCCGCAGCGCAGCAGTCTCTACTGAGGTGCGCGTTGCCTCATATCCGTGCGTCGGCGTTCGGTCCTCGTGATCCCCGTAAGCCAGCGTCCACATCCAAGGTGTCTCCGCAGGCGATGTGGTGGCCCTTAAAAATGCGCCCGATGACGAGTCCGCGACTACCGATGACGTCGTAATCGTCATCGCCTTGAGCGCCCGCGGAGATGGTGCGGATTCTCTTCGAGCTGTTCCGTTATCAGATTTCGATCGACGGCGAGTTGACCGGGCCCAACGGCACCGACGGATTTCGCAACATCCGTTACATCTTCGACCACAGCATCGACGCCTTTCAGTTCCTGCTGCTAATCTATTCATTGCTCGCGGCGGCGATGTTGGGATTCATGCTGCTGGAACGCTCGCGGCTCGGCGTCATCTTCCGGATGATCGGCCAGGATGAAACGCTCGCTGAATTGCAGGGAATTCCCGTCGCGCGCCGCAAGGTGCTCGCCGCCGGGATCGCCGGGACGCTCGCCGGAATTGGCGGCGGGCTCTATGCCCACCTGACGACCTATGTGGAGCCGCGCATTTTCGATATCATGCTCGGCGTTCACAGCCTCGCCTACGGCTTGATCGGCGGGCTGGGGACCGCATTTGGTCCGCTCCTCGGCGTCCTGATCGACATCGGCCTGCTGGAATCCATCAGAGCATTGGCCGGGTATCGCATGATCATCTTCGGCGGGCTGGTTGCCGTGCTGTTGATCGTACGCCCGCGCGGTCTGCTCGACGAGATGGTGGTGCACAAAATCGGCCGCGGGTGGCGACGAGTTTCCCTGAGGGCACGGCGGTCGGGCCTGAAACCGAGGGCAAAGAACGCCCGAGCGACTGAAGGACCGCCGTGAGGTCAGTAACTTACGCCATGACGACGCTCGCGATGCTTGCGCTTTGCGGTCTCGAAAACGCGCATGCGCAGGTCCGCGCCAAGGCCGACGTCAGCTGCCAGCCCGCCGAGAAGTTGCAATACGACTGCATCATCAAGCTCGCCAATTCCCGCACCAGCGAGCCTTTGTCCGGCCTCACACTAACGGTGGGAGCGGACATGCCTTCGATGCCGGCGGCGCATAATGTGCGGCCGGTGAAGGCCATCGAGGAGCAGGACAAGGGCACGTATCGGGCGCGCATCGTGCTCGAAATGTACGGCGACTGGGCGCTGCGGCTGGAACTTTCCGGCGCGGTACGCGATCGCGTGGTCAAGCTGCTGCGATTCGAGAGCGATCGCGTGGGCGAGGCGACATCAACGCAGGCGCCCGGGCGTCATCGGCACTAGCTCTACGCCGTGACCGTCTCCTCGTCGGCATCGATCCCCAGTTGAACCATCGCCCAAGTTGAACCAATGATTTTTTTTAGTCCCCCCGGGGGTGTTACAGTAGTAAGCTCGGATCACTACACGCTAACTTGAATATTTGATTTTAAATCAAATCCTGCTCCTTCTTCCTAGCGGCTGGAATACGGGCGACATCTCGTGGATTTCTCTCGCCCGGACGCGTATACAATGGGCACATGACTCGCATTATCGGCGCTGACGCGCCGCCGCTGAACCGGGGCGTTAGACGAATGCTCTGATATTGACGCGTTAGACCTGTGTCAGGAATTATGACGGTCAGTGGAAAAAAACCGAAGCCAAGGAACAAAGATTTCACGCTGGGGCGTAGCTGCTTTGCCGTTGAGCGTATTCGTTGGTGTTGTACTTGGTGCAGGTGTCGGTGCAGCGGTGGCTAACATTGGCATTGGCGTTGCTATCGGAGCAGGTTTTGGTGTTGGCGTCGGGGTTGCCGTGACGGTTGCGGTTTTTGTATTTCGCTCTTCCGAATAGCTGAACTCCTGGCGGCACCTCGATACCGAGTGCTCGCGCCGTTTGCAGGTTGATGACAAACTCGAATTTGGTCGATTGCAACACCGGCAGGTCTGCGTGCTGCCGGTATAGACGCCGACTTGATGAAACGTGTCCGCGAGGTCGGTTCCGTGCCGAAAGCTTGAGTCTCAGCCGCGGCGCATGTCATGTTCCGATGGCGTAGCTAGACCTCTTCCTTCGACCGGCGTGGCCCAGCCAGATTACTATCGAGAAGAAGCCTTATCGGGAGTCATGGCAGTGCCCCCGACGACTTTACAGCAACGACGATGGCGATGACGAACACGAGGATAGGAGCGACGAAAACGACGGCCAGTGCGTCCCACACTCCGGCCGATAAGAACATTCCGACTACAGCCATGATCGTTCCCGTGGCGACGCCAGCGAGAATGAGCTCTGGGCGGCCCGTTCGTGAAGCTCGCCACCGACCGGTTGCCGGGTCGAACACCGGTTTAAGCGGTGGTGGCCTTGGCGGCTCCTCGCCCCCGAAGAGGGAGGCTGGAAATTGTGCGGCATAGTGCCGGTGCTGACTTTTGGGCGAATGAGGGTGTTCATGGCGAGCGTTCGGGTCCGCCTCCACGACTTTGCGATACAAGTGCCAAGTCGAGTGACCGAGCACCGGCACCACCACGGCGAGGCCGACGAAGAACGGCAAGGAGCCGACCACTAGGAGGCCGGCCACGATCAATCCCCAAACCGCCATGGGCGCGGGATTGGCGGCGACGGCTCGCACCGAAGTCAGCACCGCTTCAACGGCGCCGACATCGCGGTCGAGCAGCAACGGAAATGAAACCACGCTGATGATCAAGACCGCGAGCGCGAACAGGAAGCCGATGCCGTTGCCAACAATGATAAGCGTCCAGCCGGCGCGCGTGGTGAAGACTTCGCCAACGAAATTCCGAATCGAGGCCGCCGACTCGTGGCCGAAGGTTTCAATATAGATAGCCTCTGCAACGCCAAGCCAGAACACGAAGATCGCCAGCAGCAGAAAGCCGAGCGCGGCGATGGCGTCGCGAGACGGCGAGTGCAGCACGTCGAAAGCGTCCTGCCACGAAGGCTCGAGACCTTGCTCACGCTGCCGGCTCAATTCGTAGAATCCGATGGCGACGAATGGGCCAAGGAGCGCGAAGCCGGCCGCAAGGGGAAACAGCAGGGACAAGACGTCATATCCGAAGCTCACCCGCGCCAGAATCAGACCGACGATCGGATAGATCAGGCAGAGAAAGAACACGTGGGTGGGCATGGCCGAGAAATCGGACATTCCGCGTGCCAGCGCGTCCTTGAGGTCCATCACGCCGATGGTGCGGATCACCGGCGGACCGGTGGTCGACTCTGCCCCCATGAGAGCATGGTGGACATACATCATGTTGGTGCCTCCCGGGAAAGAGGGGCATCGCGCTGCGTCTTATGGATCACGCTGTGATCACGTCGCGCCGCGACCCGAGCCCATATTAACGCAAGAGGTACAATGGGATCAAGAAATGTTCTGGACCTGTCCCTTCCAAAAATCATATCCGGAGGTAATGATGGTGCAACCCGCGTCGCCGCGACTTGAACACGTAGTACACACATCAGTCGGCTGACGCGTTTCGATCCATGAAACTGAGCGCGCAGGTGCTTCAACTAGAGTCCGACGTTTCGGATCAGAGGAGCAGATTCCCACATTCCAAGAATAAACAAGAGGAAAGACATGATTGAAGCAACGGGCGTAGCAACTCTCACTAGGTCACCCTCTCCTCCTTCACCGTAGTAATGTCGGGTGAAATGATAAAAAATTACGGCCGCGCCCGAACCAGCCGATTGAACCAACAAATGCTTGGTGAACGTGGGGAGATTTACCTGACAGCACATCTGAAGAGGCAAGCAACGCAACCAACACAGCGGCGTTTAGCGCCGCCGACAGATACACAGCCCCGATTCGCCCGAAGACGGCCGCGTGCGGCATTTGCCTCACCCCGTAATGGTCTAGCAGCGGCGCCCTGTAGCGTGAATTCGGGAGCCACAATCGCCTTGTGAACGCTTGGCATACTATTCCCGATGATCGGTAGTGGGCTACTTTGATTGTGGCGGCGACTTTGCCAGTTCGTCGGCTCTCTCCGCGAGGCGATCAGGTAGTGCCTCAATTCGCGAAATACGACCGACTATTGCGGCCATAGGCCAGCCCACGCCAGCAAGAGAATGCCACCGAGTATGATAAGTACGAGGCCAGGCCAATTCGCTTTCAGTCCAAACCCGGCACCCGGCCTACGGGGCTCCAGAGTCATTGGCTCGACCGGCTTCATTGCTGCATCACGCGGTACTGCCAAAGATTTTCGTCGTCTCGCTTCACTGAGCCGCCCTCGCCAGATAGGCTGAGTCGCTATGAATAGCAGCCCGCTTAGAACACATAGCGCACCGAGCCAGATGACTAGCATCCTCGCCTCCGCTAGGTTGTATTCTCCCAAGCTTCCAGCACGTCCACGATATCACCAATCTCCCAAAGCCGCTTGGTCACCTTGGCAGCGATCGCTGGCGTAGTGCGCAGCGTCTTATGGATGCGAACAAAATTGTAGTACATCGCGAAGAGCGCCACCGAATGCGCGTGGTTCTCGACCTTCTTTGAGAACGCATTGGTCAGCCGCGTGAAACGGCGCGTGTGCCTCCGAACATTAAGGTTTTGCCGCTCAGCGTAGGACGTGCTGACATGCTTGGGATCGGGATTGCCCTCGATCCGCGTCTTGTGAGCACCGATGCACACCGCCGGGCTGTAACGTTTCTCTGCTTCGGGGCTCTCGCCGTAGAGC
>WNGA01006402.1_pt1 | contig 25657 bp, 26 predicted proteins | sample 5400061 | NCBI WGS metagenome assembly WNGA01 (sample SAMN13153366, study PRJNA577476) | soil metagenome | isolation source: 100 cm soil or saprolite under grassland replicate 2 | place: USA:California | collected 2016-06-15 | reverse complement strand
GCGGTTTGCACCCCCGCCATAATAGGGAATTCCTTTCTCTTTATACAGTTCAAGCGTGTTAAGCATGGCGTTTACGCCGCGATTATTAAAGTGATCACCAGTCAATTCGACGATATCTGTGCCGATATCAGTAAACAAGTCCATATAAGCTGGCTGGCTGCAAAGAATTGCCAAGCTGGTCTCACCCGGATTAGGGTATGGACATCCCGTGTCAAAAGGCACTTCGTTACTAATATGAGTGATATCAGCTTCTCGTAATATATCTCTAATGGATGAGCCGGGATAAGTAATGCCTTTAACTTCCATGATGTAAGATGTAGCAGCCCACAGGGCAGTCACACCGGTAAGGATCACAGTCGTTAATTTTGACGGGTCATAATTCGAGGCAGGAAGGCCCGAGATCGGCTCTAAACCAGGTGAGGATGTAAGCGCAAAATCTACTTTAAGTGGATAGGACGTACTATCAAAGTTTTTACGGATGGGAGATTGGCCGTTTATAGTCAATACTTTCCATTTCGGCTGGATCTGTTCAAACGGGATAATTGCCCACGAAGGCAACGCTGCCCAAGCTGAATCGAGTAAGCCATCTTCGGACACGATCTTTACGGACCCCTGCGCTGGTTCGCCCCAAATCGCGGTGAACGCCGCCAGAGTGGATTCAGCCATCAATAACGGATGTCCAGCAAACGGTCCAGAAGAAGAATCGCTCCAGAAGGCATGTAAATCATCTTCAGTTATGTTATCTGCCAAAGTTGGAAATGGTGCGACAAGCGCATAGATCCACGTCGATTTTATGTCTGGGACATGAGCTGGGTCAGCAACATCGAGATGGATTGTCGCCAATTTTGAATCTGTTGTTTGAGGAATATTTAACCCGGCTGCCTGCTTATTTAGTGCGGTAGGAACAGATGGGCTGACCCATAATAAAGCTGGTGCAGGAGTGTTAGTGATTGCTGAAGTTGGAATTGGAGAAGAAGTTGGAGTCTCGGTTAAAACAGAAGGAGGAGTTTGGGGCAGGCACGCTCCCAGAAGCGAAACAAGGAGAATCAAAATGAGATATTTTTTCATGGTGTTCCACATTGAACCCGAAATACGGGCTTTTATGCAATGCCATGATTATAGTGTACTTAACCCACAACAAGCCTTCAGGGTGCCTGAGCGGCCAGCCAGCCACTCCCCTCAAAATATTGATTCAAAAAGCGCTCGCGTTCATCCGGAGTCATCAAGCGAGGGCGTGAATAGTCTTCAAGATAGGCAGTAATCAATTCCACGCCGAGATAACGGCCGTTATAAAAGACATGCCGATCAATGAATTCATTTCGTGTTACATCCGATCCACCAGTCTGGTCAAAGAAGAGATTGCCCAATCCATAATGGATGAATGAACCGTTATAGAATTCCATATATTGTGGCACATGTGCCTGGCTGCCGTCTACAACCAAAGCGCCAGCATCGGCCATCTTGCGAAAAGTTTCCACCTGGGCAGGATACGGCACCGGATCAGGGCTTTCACTCCATTGAAATGTAGTGAAAACGAAATATCCTCGGGAAGATAATTCTTTAATCTTATTTGCCATGGCATCGAAATCGCAAGGAGCTGCACCGGGACGAGATTCGGTGGCAGTTGGGAAACTCCCAACATCCGGCTGGTTGCAGCCGATGAATGCAAATTTATTGCCGTTATTTTCTAGTATTACTGGTTTATAAGAGTCAGCTAAATCTGAACCACCACCATAATGTGGGATTCCGTGTTCGTTATAAATTGCAAGTGATTCCAACATTGCTTGAGGGCCGTAATCACCGAAATGATTGCCGGTCAGTTCCACCACATCCATTCCAACATACGTGAGCAGCTCCATGTAGCGGGGTGAACTACAAAATACTTCCTTTGCTTGATTTGGATCAGGATAAGGGCAATCACTATAAAATGGGACTTCATTACTAATATGCGTAATATCGGCTTGGATCAAAATATCACGGATATCCTGGCCGGGATAGGTGATTCCCTTGGTTTCCATCCTTTGGGCTGTTGCGCGCGTGAGAGCCGTCACTCCGGTCATAATCACGGTGGTTAATTTGGATGCATCGTAATTCGAAGCGGGCAGATCAAACGTCGAAGATTGATCATTCGTAATCAAACGAAAATTTACTTTAAGTGGATATGTATCCAGTACAAGGTCTTTGCGAATGGGTGATTGGCCATCTATGGTCAATACTTTCCAATGTGGTTGAATCGCTTCAAAAGGGACGATTGCCCAGGATGGCATAGACTCCCAAGTAGTATCAAGCAGTTTACCTTCCGGCACAATCTTTACGGACTTCTGTGCTGGTTCCCCCCAAATCGCGGTAAATGCATTGAGAGTAGATTCAGCCATCAGTAAAGGGCTATCCCGAAATACATCGTGGGAGAACCCTCTCCATGCGGCTTGCAATTCGTCGAGCGTAATGCCATCGGTCACTGTTGGAAAAGGCGTAACCAATGCATAAACCCAGAGAGATTGAGTGCGAATAGGGGTAGTTCCAGAAGTTTCAGGGATAAGCGATGGGTAAACATCCAAACGAACAGTAGCATTCTGAGGAACATCTGTATGAGGAAATTGCCAGCTATTTGCAACCGTGAGCAACTCAGATGGGACAGCCGGGGAGACCCAAATGGTAGAGGCGTATGGCGGTGGTGTGCTGGTTGACTCGACAGGGACGGATGGTGCAGGAGGGGTTGAGCAGGCCGCCAGCCAACACATAAAAATCGTCAGAATATGGAATTTTTTCATAGCATGCACTCACACAGGCAAACCGTAAATACGCAATTTTAGTTATAGCGATAAGGGATTAAGGGGCTGGTGTCCAACCGCTTTGTTCGAAATAATTGGTCAAAAATTCCCGGCGTTCCTCGGGTGTCATATAACGGGGACGGGAAAAATCTTCCAGGTAGGTAGTGATTAGTTCTATATTAATATAACGACCATTGTAGAAAATATGACGGTCAATAAATTCGCGACGTGTCGCTTTGGGGCCGCCAACTGCCTTCATTTGATCGAAGAATAAATTCCCAAGCCCGTAGTGGATAAATGCACCGTTATAGAATTCCATCACCTGTGGAATATGAGCCTGACTGCCACTTACGATCACTGCGCCGGAATCTACCATCCTGCGGAAATCAATTTGCTGTTCAGGACGCGCTACCGGAGAATCATATTCATTGTATTGAAACGTAGCGATCGGTAAATAACCCCGAGCACGATTAATCTTAATTTGTTCAGTCATGTACGGGAAATCACAGCGTACCGAACCGGGCTTAGTATCTGTTGCTGTGGCATAGACTGGTTTTATGTTGCAGCCAATAAACATTAACTTGTTGCCATTCACTTCCATGAACAAAGGCTTTTTACCTTCCTCAGTATTTGCACCGCCACCATAATAAGGAATACTATTTTCCTTATAAATCTCCAGTGTTTCTGTCATGGCCCGTTGGCCGTAATCAGCGAAATGATCTCCTGTAAGTTCGACCACGTCAGTGCCTATATCTGTCAGAAGTTGGATGTAACGAGTAGCACTGCAAAAGACCATGTTAGGTTGATTAGGATCAGGCTTCGGACAACCCCCGTAAAATGGGACCTCGTTATTGATGTGTGTGATATCCGCTTCTAATAACATGTCACGGATATCCTTCCCAGGAAAGGTGATGCCTTTTACATCCATCGTAGCAGCAGTTGCTCGCACTAAAGCAGTGACACCTGTCAGAATCAGCGTGGTCAATTTAGAAGGATCGCGGTTTGTGGCAGGTAAATCTACTTCATGAATTTGAACCTTTGAAGTTAGTCCAAAATTTGCCATAAGTGGATATGCGTCTATGTTGAAGTTTTTCCGGATTGGCGATTGCTCGTCTATCGCCAGTACTTTCCAGCGGGGTTCAATATCTTCAAAAGGAATAATGCCCCAAGATGGCATCTCATTCCAGGCGGTATCCAGCAATTTGTCGGCCGGTACAGTCTTCACAATATTTGGAGCTGGTTCACCCCACAAAGCTGTGAAAGCCGCGAGCGTGGACTCATCCATCAATAACGGTAGCCCGCTAAACGTTCCGGAATAAGAGCCTTCCCACACAGCACGCAAATCATTTCTGCTTATGCCATCCGTTACAGTCGGAAAAGGTGCAACCAGCGCGTAAATCCAGCTAGTTTGTGACTCTTCTGGTTTTGCAACATCGAGAAATATCGTTGCATCTTGTTTATTCTCAGTCACGGACCATCCCCAACTCGTTGTCAGCTCGCGTAATGAAGCGGGAATTGCAGGACTAACCCACAGGAGTTGAGCCGATGGAGTAGATGTAGGTATTGTTGTGGGAGATGTAATACTAGTTAGCGGTGCGGTTGGAGAGATGAAGGTCGGTGGTGGAAGCTCTGTACCCCATAAAGATGGCTGGCATGCGCTGACCCAAAACAGAATCAAGCTAACAATTGCAAAAAAGCGGGGGGATTTCATCACCCAAATTATACTATTCGGGTTTAAGGGGTAAAGTGGCTAATGAATACTGTTCCATTGCAGATTTGTTAATCGTCACACCGAGACCTGCGCCGTGCGGCACGTCTATGGTTGAATCGGCGTTGAGCGTGAAATTCTCGTTCGTGATATCACGCGTGTAATACCGGTCTGAGGCAGAAATATCACCGGGCAGTTTGAAATTAGACAATGAAGCAAGCGCAAGATTCGAGGCGCGTCCCACATTTGTTTCCAACATTCCCCCGCACCAGACCGGAATATCATTTTCCGCGCATAGATCATGCACCATCACACATTGGCTCAAACCGCCAAGCCGCCCGGCTTTGATATTGATCACACGGCAGGCATCCATTTCAATCGCATAACGCGCATGCCGCGGCGAGGTGATGCTTTCATCCAGACAGATCGGGGTCTTGAATTGTTTCTGCAATTTGTGGTGATCCCAAATGTCATCTTCAAATAACGGCTGCTCGATCAACAATAGGTTCAATTCATCGATTGGCTTGAGAGCCTGTACAGTTTCGAGAGTGTACGCAGAGTTCGCATCTACTTGCAGGCGGATATTTGGAAACGCTTTTCGAACGGCAGATGCATCCCCGACATCGCGGCCCGGTTTGATTTTGATCTTGATCCGGGCATATCCTCGCTCAACAAAATCGGTCACGCTTCTTACCAGCGCCTGTGGTGACTCCTGCAAACCGACAGATACCCCTACCTCGACCTTTTCGCGCTGGCCTCCCAGCATTTCGCGCAGCGACTTGCCTGTGCACTTCCCCAGCAGGTCCCATAATGCCATCTCCACCCCTGCCTTGGCAAGCAGGTGACCGCGGATACCTGCAACACGATTTTGGAAATCGAGTGCATCTTTAATGTCCTTACCCAAGATTAGTGGAGCGACAAACTCCTTTAGAATGTGCCATGCTGTACCGGTAGTCTCATAGTTATAGCCCGGGTCACGCGTGGCAACGCATTCACCATAACCAGTTACACCTTCTGAGTGAAGCTCAATAATGATACATTCACGCTCAATTTCGCGGCCAAAGGACGTTTCAAACGGCGCGACAAGAGGCATGCGCAGGTGATCAAGGGTGAGAGATTCGATTTTCATTTTTATTATCAGGAGTGCAGACTTCAGTCTGCCATACGTTGCGGACTAAAGTCCGCGTTCCGGTTATTCTATCTTGACTTCCCCTTGATCTTCGCCTACTTTCAAGCTGCGCAGGGCCTCATCGAGGCTCGAGCTTTCAAGGCGCATACCGGGCGCGGGCGTGCCACAAAACGGACAGATATTCCACGATAGTTCCATCAACTTATCGCAGTTGTGGCAAGTCTTCTTAAGCTTGGTATGGCAGTTCGGGCAAATCTGCCAGTCATTTTTCACACGCCGTTCGCAGCCTGGGCAAAGAGGTAAATCCTCCAGGGCTTGGAGCAGAGCTTCCTCTTCGAGTGTGCGCTGATATTCCTCCTCCAGAGTCCGCGGCGGACGCAAAATGAGATACACCAGTACGCCGGGCAAATTCAATACAGCCACAAGCAATGCAGCCAGGATTTGCACCAACGGGTCACGGGCACGTGCGCGGATATCTCGATAGGTCCACACGACAAGGCTTATCCATAATGCCGCAAGGAATGCACCGCCGAAGGCAGTTAGTACTAGAAGTAAATTACTGAGGAAAGTGGGGTCAAATGTCATACCAGCTCCGAATCAACCCGGGATAGTTATAGGCTTTATTCTAATCTGCTTTCTATATGCTCTGAGAATCAAATCGCAATTGGAATGGCCTCCCTCGAAATGTTTCGATATAACCCTGCTTGAACTTCAGACATATATTGCCAACGTGCCTGTCCAATCACGCGTACATCAAGCAACACATCATATATCAAAGAGATATCGGAGATGATTTTACAAATTTCATCTTTGAATTGCCATGTTTCATTTGTAACAATTAGCAAAATGTCTATATCCGAATCGGCGGTCGCTTCACCACGAGCTTTCGAGCCAAACAACATCGCCTTGCGAGGTTGTCCGCTATAGTTGGAGCGAACCCATGCTAGAAAATTTGACACAGCTTCGTTCTCAACCGCCGAGAGGCTTAGAGCAGATTTTGCCACGGTGAAAGTATAACCGAAAACTAGCTAAACCCAACTCACTTGCCAGTCCATGAAAATTTGTAAATTTGGTTTTACTCCGTTTGTTTTCAAGATTGTAGGATTTTCATTTTTTGGTGAGGAAGGAGAGAGTAAAATTGGGAAGAGGAGGTAATGAATAATCATACTAGCGTGGATTCTCCATTGGACCGGCCGCGGTAGCATTATTCAGCTTATCAGAGACATATACAATCTATCAGGAACTTCACTAATGGGATAACGTAATTGTTGTGAGTGAAAGAGTATTGTAAGATTATCACATGAGGACAGGAACAATGAATTTACTACAAAGAATAAAGTCGATGAAAAAGCATCACGTTATACTGTTGGTTGCAACGGCGTGGGTATTAATGTCTGTTCTAATATTGTTAATAAACCCTGCGGCTCGAAAAGGGCCACTTAGTTTTGGACCACCAGCACCGATGAAATCATTTCAAGCGAAGAACGGAAGTTACTCTATTTCATATCCAGCAAATTGGGTAGTAGGTGAGACACCTCAAGGGAGTCATGGCGACGATGAAGTTGTTGCCGTTATATTGGTGTCCGGACGTCAATCAGCAAACATAGCCATAGCTCGAAGAACTTTCCCTAATGCCAATACAAATGATGTTGTAACATGGGGACAAGCACGAGCCACACGAAATACTGGGTATGCTCCAGTATCGTCAGAACCATGGAGTAACGGTAAACTTAAAGGTCTAATCCATGAATATACTTGGTCTAGTTCTTCATCGTATGAGATCATAACTCGCTACTGCCAAGATGTTTACGTGTTATCAAATAACATAGGTTACACATTATCCTTTTGCTCACAAGAGCAGGATTGGTTATCACTAAAGGGTTATTTCTTTGAAATGCGAGACAGTTTTTCTGTAGGAGGAACAAACTGATGATTTGGGAAGCGCTAAATCAATTACTCTTAGCTAGTGTTCTCTTGATCGTTTTGAGTTTATTTATCTTAAAATCGATTCTAAACATCAGAAATGCCCGGAAAGAGCTTAATAAAAAAGAGTTATCGAAATGGTCAAGATACTATGCGATATTTACTGTGGTCTCAAATAGCATAATTATTTTGGTAATGGCTGCAATTATTTTATATTTCTAAAAACCATACTTATATAGAAACTAGGTCACTGTAATTATGGGACCAGATCAGTATATATGATATAGGTGCTCCGAGAATCTTTATGACCCATTTCTTCTATTGTGATTATATAAAAGCTGACCGATAGAAATATTAACAACATCATAAGGATGAAAACTATGTTTGTCCACAACAGGATTTCTCTTAAGCTCAACTTATGTGTATGTGTTATTGTGCTAACAGCATGCACAGTTACGCTGTCAGAAAAAATAAAAGATGGGGGCGTAATCTCTGCCGAGCCGTGCTCAGCGCCCTGCTTTTGGGGAATTACTCCAGGCGAAACTGCAAAAAATGAAGTAATTACTATTCTTAGTCAGCAAAACGCAATCGCTGATTGTGATATTAACAATTACGATATTAGGTGTGAGCATAAAATCCTCATAGAATTTAATTCCGATTATGTTGTAGACACTGTCAATTTCTCCCCGGTACATAAAATCACTATGCAGGATGTCATTGAAAGATACGGTTTGCCCAATGCTGTAGAAGTGCTCGATCTTACTCTGCTTCCTGAGTCGCCTGAAACCAATATGATAATCTTTTTTGATGGTATCAAAGCCGCTTTCATACTTTCATCTCAAAAGTCGCTGATGTATTCCCTCAAGCCGAGTACAAAAGTCGTCGATGTTGTGTATTTGGATGCTTACGCCTATGATGAATTCATAGCTTCAACAAAATATAAGGCAAATTGGACTGGGTATGGAACATACGATATTGAAAGCACCGAAAATCAATGAAGGGTATCTTAAAGGAAATGTATAGTATTAGCTCTCGATAGCTTAGTTATAAAGGGCAGTCTTGTTTAAGGAAACTTCATCTATAGTTGTCTTCAAGGCAGAACTTTTACGGCGTGGCAAAATAAAAGCGCCAGTCAGTATCTTTTTGCTCGTACGTGGAAGAATCACCTAACACTTCATAAAACGTCCGGCCGGGCCGCAGGAAGATTGGGTTTCCGTTCAAGGTGGTGATCAGCAGCGGTTGGTCAATATCCGTACGGTACCAACGCGCGGGAAAGGCAAAACCATCGCGAAAAACGAAAGCTTCGCCGGAATTGATCAGGTCAATGTGATAGACCTCATCCTCCTGCTCAAACTGGTTGGCAAAAGTGTACGGCACGAAAAGCATAATCACATTATCCGCAGTGACCGGCAAGCCGGTCTGCTCATCGGTCAATGGTGCGTAGGCTTCCTGGTTGCCTTTTACCATATCCTGTGATTCCTGATAACGGAAGTACTTACGCGTAGCCTGATCGTATTCCCAGTAGTTGTAACTGAATACGGAAAAGCGGGTGTAGATACGATTTACTGTCAATGCGCCAGAGACTGGGGCATCGCTAAAAAATCCACTGCGCAGATGTTGGAAGGAATTGTCCACACCCATTTTCGCGGTGCAGGCGCCAAACTTCGCTGTATTGAAAAAGATATTATTGTACGTATCTCGCGCCTGTTTGCCGATCACAAAAGGAGGGCATGCTCCACCTCCCGGAACAACGAGGAAATCGAGCAAGTCACCTGCCTTAAAATATGTGTATTCGCGCGGGTCAGCATACTTGAAGACGAAAAAAGCATGGTACATGCGGGTGATGTGCTCATCAAAATAACGTCCTGAGCGCACCGGGCCCACCTGCTCCGAATCATTCCCATACATCACAGCAATAAAACGCGTATCGCCCCACTCGATGTAGTATTCATAAACAACATCAGCCAGGCTCAAACCAGATTGAGGGCGCACAGTATCTGGTGCATTTGCAACTTTGATTGCCATGGGCCTGCGATTAAGCAATGCTGGGTCAGAAAGCGGCAAACCGGTCAGCGGATTGGTGATGGCCGCAGAGAAATAAACTGGCAGACCGCCAGGTGTGGGCATAATCTGTATCGGTGTGGGTAAGTCAACGATGGGCCGTCGGTTTAGCGGGTAGGGTGTATAAGTCGGCTCTGCTTGTGGAAGGACCGGAGCAGAATAAGGTCCATCTGTTAAGCCAGGTTGAGGTTGAAAAGGCGTTGGGGAAGGAGCAGCAGCCGTAGAAACGGAGGCAAGAATGAGGTCCGATTTGGATGTGCAGGAAACAGTAAAACTAAGGACCAAGAAGAGTAATAGAATGGTCAATTGGAATGATCTGCGATGGTTCAAAGCCATGAATCTTATTTTACCAAACGGCTAGGTGAACTCACATAACTTTTTCCTTTCAGTCCAGAAAAGACTTCCATATTGCTCAGGTCGCCGTCCAAGGCGGCGTTGGTAGCAAGTGTCTAGTTCCGAAGTCTGCACACCAAAAACTGATACAATTGCGGCGCTTCATGTTAATATTAATTCCTACGCTTATCCTTTTTATAACCGCATTGGCGTTGATCATCCTAAGTGCAATACGCCCAGCTTTTCGATTTGCCTGGCTGGTGGCAATGATCGGCTCCCTACTGGCGTTTTTGATAACATTATTCTGGCAATTTCAAACACCGCTTAATATTTCTCTACCGCCCTGGCAGATTTCCGCAATATTCAATGAAGCTCCCTCTTTCCGCGGTGACGGGTTATCGTGGCCTTATGCTATTAGCCTTACTGCTCTTACACTCAGTATCCTTTTAACATCCGTTGTACGCCCCGCCTTAGCAAATTCATTCGCATGGGCAGGCACGCTCGCGTTAAGTGGACTGGGTGTTCTGGCAGTAACCGCCGAGAACCCTCTTACTCTTTTACTGGTGTGGGCAGCTCTAGATTTAACCGAACTAGTGACGCAATTGAGGTCAGTAGATAGCCCTGCCTTTAGTGAGCGTGTCGTAATTGGCTTTGCCACGCGCGCTGCAGGTCTTGGGTTGCTATTATGGGCCAATATTGTGAGTGCATCCACAGGAAATAGATTAAATTTTGATGCGCTCTCACCACAAGCAAGTTTATTATTAATTGCCGCAGCAGGATTAAGACTGGGAGTCCTCCCATTGAATTTATCTTATCCTACATTGTCAAACCTCAGGCGTGGTTTTGGAACAGCATTAAGGTTGGTCGCTGCTGCATCTAGCCTGGCTTTGCTGTCTAAAATTCCTAAGGAAGGTGCTGTTTCTTCACTTACACCTTTCCTGTTTGTCCTCACTGTGATCGCCGCTATTTATGGTGGCTGGATGTGGTTGCGCGCACCCGATGAACTCACCGGACGTCGATTCTGGATTATTGGCCTTGCGGCACTTGCTGTTTCCTGTGCACTGGGCTTAAATCCAACTGGCGCGGCTGCATGGGGTTGCGCGCTGGTCATCGCAGGAGGCGCGCTCTTCCTGACAACTGTCCAACAGGTTTGGTTAAATCGCGCGCTTCTTATTGGCGCATGGAGCATATCTTCGCTGCCGTTTTCGATCACAGCGAATGTATGGTCAAAGGGAAATTATGGTTTTTTCTTACCCTTCCTGCTCATTGCACAGGTCTTTCTGACAGCAGGGTTTGTCCGACATTCCTTGCGTTCTGGAGGGAGGGAGGCTTTTGATATAAAACCCGATTTACCGCGCAATGTATATCCAGCAGGGATTGTGCTCTTGCTCTTGATGCAAATCCTGCTAGGTTTCTATGGTTGGGACGGCGCGCTGCAAATCGGTTTCTGGCCTGCCGGTTTAGCTGTAACTCTCCTGACCTTCGGCCTGATCTGGCTTACACCGCGTTTACGTCTTCTCAACCCGGTCCGTGCACACTGGGTGAAACCTGCTTCTACCCGGCTGGATAGAATATACAGTGGATTATGGGGATTCTATCAACTCCTTGGACAAATAACCCAGGCAGTGACCGCCACACTAGAGGGTGCAGGTGGCATCATGTGGACCCTGCTCTTTATGGTCCTGTTTATCTCCCTAATGACCCAGACAAAACCTTAACATTATGACAATCGAAATCGTTTCATGGATCGCGGTGGGCGTCATCCTTATCGCTTCCACCGGTTTGCTCATCAGCCGCGATTGGCGTTGGAGCCTAAGCTTGCTTGCAATACAATATCTTGCCGCTTTCGGACTTGTGATACGGCACTGGCCAATCGGCATGGCATCGGTCAAACTAGTCTCTGGCTGGATGGCTATTGCAACGCTGGGCGTAACACATTTGGGGATTTCAAACAGCGAGAGTGACCTTGAGACATTCTGGCCACACGGACGCTGGTTTCGCATTTTTCTGGCTGGTATTGTGATACTCTTTACTCTGGCTGCCGCGCCGCGTGTGCAAGTGGTTATCCCCGGTTTAGGGTTGCAAGTGATTGTAGGAGGTTTGCTCCTGATGGGCATGGGGTTAATTCACCTCGGTATCACTACACAACTCTTACGCGTGATCCTTGGCCTGCTCACTTTATTGATTGGCTTCGAGATTATCTATGCAGCTTTGGAAAGTTCTATTCTGGTCGCTGGCTTGATCGCTGTAGTTAATCTTGGTTTGGCACTGGCGGGATCCTATCTGCTTGTGGCAAGTTCATCCGCGGAGGGAACCGAATGAATGCGCCGTATCTCTGGATTATCATACCCTTTATTACCGGCCTCATTATTTTCTTTATTCCCAAGATACGAGTCGCTGCGCTGGTGGGAGGCACCGTCTCTGCATTTCTGGCTGTGGTAGCTTTAATTATCCCTATTGATACAGCGTTGCTGTTAGGGACTTTCTCCTTCAAGATCTCGTCTACTGTTCAAATTCTCGGACGCAGTCTTGTGCTAAATCATGCGGATGGCCCCATACTGGCGTTGATTTTTGGCGTTGCTGCGGTATGGTTTTTCGGCACAGAAGCAGCAGGCGTTCCCAGCCGGTTCGTGGCACTTGGTTTTGTCATTGCTGCATTACTGGTGGCCTCTATTGCCGTGGAACCATTTCTCTTCGCTGCGCCGATGCTTGAAACAGCATCGCTGCTGGTTATACCTTTATTAGTCCTCCCATTTCAAAAACCTGGACGTGGCACCCTGCGATTCCTGATCTATCAAACACTAGCCATGCCATTCATCTTATTTTCTGGTTGGATGTTGGCAGGCGTAGAGGCTAGTCCAGGTGATATTGGCCTTACAACGCTGGCAGGAGTTATGCTCGGATTCGGTTTTGCTTTTCTTCTCGCGATCTTTCCGCTTTATAGCTGGATCCCCATGCTTACAGAAGAAGCTTCTCCCTACGCAGTTGGTTTTTTACTCTGGATACTTCCTGTATTCACTGTCATTTTCGCACTCGGTTTTTTGGACAGATATATATGGATCCGCACCTCGCCACAGTTATCCAGCGCTATTCAGTTTGCAGGCCTTTTTATGGTAGCCAGTGGAGGATTATTCGCCGCGTTCCAAAAACATCTAGGAAGAATGATGGGATATGCGTCTATTGTGGGAACTGGGATGATGATCCTTGCAATGAGCCTGAAATCGTCCGACGCATTGGAATTAACCTTTCTTCTGATTATCCCGCGTGGATTGGAATTAGCCGTCTGGTCTTTAAGTATTGCAACGATCAAGGAAAAAGCCGAGTCTCTCGGGTTTAGCGCCATACAGGGATTGGCACGCACTTATCCGGTTGCAGTCACTGCCCTTGTGCTGGCACATCTCTCAACAGTTGGATTCCCCTTATTGGCAGGCTTTCCCCCACGGCTGGCACTATGGGAGGAACTGGCAAAGCAATCTCTCGGAAATGCCTTCTGGATTTTAATAGGTGTGCTTGGCCTGCTGACAGGCGCGATCCGCACTCTGGCCGTCTTCGTGATGGCGCCCGAAAAAACTGCCTGGAATTGGAACGAATCCTGGGCTCAATCGATCATGCTCGGGGTCGGGGTGATCGGATTATTCGTCATCGGTCTATTCCCAGAAGTGATGCAACCCTTCCTAACCAGCTTGCCTGCGATGTTTCAGCACATCGGGCAATAGGCTTGTTTGCCGTCATTCAGGAAGCAGTATAATCTTATCGAACCCTCTCCGGGAGGAATCCATGGAATTTGAACAGATCATCAAACGGCTGGACTGGATGGAAAAAGAGCGCGCTAAAGATAAGGAAGTCATTGCTTCCTTGAAAGAACAGGTTGCGTCTCTCGAAACCAGTATTAGTGTTGCAAACAAACAAATTAAGGGTTTGGGCATACAGATATCGGAAATAAATGTCGGTACCTCACGCTTCGAACAATTCGACACCATGCTTACCAAACAGCGCGCAGATGTGAACCAGGTCATCGAAAACTTCGAGAAGCAAAGCCGGCGGCGGGAGCGTGATGCTGTAAAACGTCACCAAGCACAACTTGAGGAAATATACAAATCGGTAGGCGAACTCAGAAAAATGTTTACGCCTGGTGATTATGACAAAAAGTTCAAGGAACGTGCCATCGAAACCCAACGTCTTGTCGTTAGCATTGATGAATTAAAGCAACTTATCAATGAAGCTGTACAGGCTACTGAAGCCGTAGAATTAAGTGTGAAAGCATTAGATGAAGCCCGTAAGAATGATCTCAAGCGTATTGTTGATATTCAAGGGGATGTCATGGCCGTCCGGAAGCGATCCGAAGAAAGCCGTGAAAAATACACACTCACAGCAGATAGCATTCGAAATATTGACAGTCGCATCAATGAACTCCTTGCCTCGGAAGTTGAACGCAAACAGGCGCAGACGGTTTTTATCGAACAACAAACTATTGCAAAATTAGAATATGACCGCGCCGTGAAGGATTGGCGTGAGAGCATCGAAGCCTTTAAAAGGGACGCATCAGGTATTGATTCACATGTGCAAGGATTAGATGATGCCTTACGCGGCGCCAAAAAAGCCCAGGAAACCTACATCGAACTCAATACGAAACTCGAACGCCGCATCAATGAAATTACCGAGATGCAGCGGCTTACCGAAGAACGTTTACGCCAAGAATGGGTTTCATTCAAAGCCGACGATCAAAAACGCTGGACTGGTATTAGCCTTTCGTCCGAAGATTCGTTTCGCGATATACGCAAAGATGTGCAAAAATTCGACCAGCGCATTAAAGCGCTCGACGATATAACTCAGGTTCTTCAGGATCAAATCCATCAGATCACCGATGCGACTGAACAACAACTGCAGGAACTAATGAACGTCACACACGAATGGATGACCTCCTTCGAGCGCATTATGGGTCATAATAAGAAGGTCAAGAAGTAAAATCGCCCTCACCGTGCCCTCTCCCAGAAGGGAGAGGAGGAAAATGGAACATGCGAGTCATTGGCACAGCCGGTCATGTTGACCATGGGAAATCCACGCTCATAGCCGCACTCACCGGCATACATCCCGACCGCTTGAAAGAAGAACAAGCCCGCGAGATGACGATCGAACTCGGCTTCGGCTGGCTTACCCTTCCTAATGGTGAAGAAATAGGTATTGTTGACGTACCCGGCCATCGAGACTTCATCGAAAACATGCTCTCCGGTATAGGGGGCATAGACGCCGCACTCCTCGTCATTGCAGCCGATGAAGGCGTAATGCCACAGACAAAAGAACATCTTGCCATCCTTGACTTATTACAGATTCCCGCGGGTCTCATCGTTTTGACGAAGATAGACCTCGCTTCTGATATCACCCCCGATGGGAGCTCAGAATGGCTGGATCTCATTGAAACTGACATTCGCGCCGCTGTCAAAGATACTGTTATGCAAGATGCTCCTATCTTGCGCGTCTCCGCCAAAACCAAAACCGGACTGGATAAACTTATTGAAGCTCTGGCAAGACTCCTAGAGGAAAAGCCTGCTCGCATGGACTTAGGTCGTCCGCGCCTGCCTATTGACCGTGTCTTTACCATGAGTGGGTTTGGCACCGTTGTCACCGGTACATTAAGCGATGGCCATCTCGCTATCGGAGAGGAAGTGGAAATTTTACCGTCGCGTCAAAACGGCCGTATACGTGGATTGCAAACCCATAAAAAGAAGGAAGATATTGCTATTCCCGGCTCGCGCACCGCAGTAAATATTTCTGGAGTGACCACCGAGCAAATTCAGCGCGGTGAAGTCCTTACACATCCTGGGCAATACCAGCCTACGCGTAGGCTTGACGCACACTTGCGTTTATTGAAAGATACATCTTCATCGCTTAAACATTCAAGCGAAGTGAAACTCTTCGTCGGTGCGAGTGAGACAGTTGCAAATCTGCGCTTGCTGGGTGCAGAAGAACTCAAACCTGGTGAAGAGGGCTGGATCCAACTCGAGTTGCGCAACGAAGTCGTTGCTGTGCGCGGCGATCGATATATCCTGCGGCGCCCATCACCTGGAGAAACCTTGGGCGGTGGTGTAATTGTGGATCACCAGCCCAAAGGCCGTCACAAACGCTCTGACTCGAATGTTCTAAAATCCCTGGCCTCTCTTTCGCAAGGTTCACCATCGGATGTATTGCTCGAAGCTGCGCTTGCACTCAATGCTGCGTCAATAAAGGAAATTGTCTCACGCTCTCGTCTGGATTCTTCAAACGCAGAAATTGCACTCAAGGAATTACTCGATGCAGGTTCGCTGGTTCCTCTTGAGACTGGGACTCTCACAATTACAAGCGACACACTGGTCATTGCCTTTCCTAATTGGAGCGTATTGAGTAGTAAGGCTATACAAACCGTTGAGTCCTATCATAAAAATTATCCGCTTCGACGCGGTATCCCGCGCGAAGAATTGAAGAGTCGTCTCAAACTTCAGCCGCGCGTCTTTAATGCCATTATTACGTCACTTGGCATTCGTCACTCGTTAATCGAATCGGGTAGTTTCGTCTCCCTCCCTACCCACGAGATCAAATTCGATAGTGGCCAGCAGGCTAAAGTCCAAGGGCTGATGCGAAAATTCGATCAGAATCCATTCGGGCCGCCGAGCGTGAAGGAATGTCAGGCCGAAGTCGGTGAAGAAGTTTTCAATGCGTTGGTTGAGTCGAGAGAGCTTATCCTAGTTTCACAAGATGTCGTTTTTAGAAAAAGGGATTATGATGTAATCGTCGAAAAAATCCGCGACGCGGGATTCAATAGGCATCACCATTCGAGATGGTGATTATAGAAAATTACGTATCTAATGGAGTCCAAAATATGTGTGGAAGATTTACTTTAACCGTTGACCCTGCTGATTTGAAAGAAGAGTTTCAAGATTATACGTTCCCATCTCAGTTTGCACCGCGCTTCAATATTGCACCTTCTCAGCCTATTCTAGCAATTCCAAACGACGGCAAGAACACAGCCGATTTCTTTGTATGGGGACTCATCCCTTCATGGGCTAAGGAACCTGATGTTGGCAACCGCTTGATTAATGCACGCGGTGAAACACTAGCAGAAAAACCGTCCTTTCGCGGTAGCTACAAATACAAACGTTGCTTGATTTTGGCAGACGGCTTCTATGAATGGAAGGCTGAGCCTGGCACAAAAACCAAAACGCCGTATTTCATTCATATGAAAGATCGTAAGCCCTTTGCCTTTGCAGGTCTGTGGGATGAATGGAATGACTCTGATGGCTCGCAGGTCAAGTCATGCACCATCGTTACAACCGATCCAAACGAACTAATGACGTCCATCCACAACCGCATGCCTTTGATTTTAAAGCCGGAAGATTATACCCAGTGGTTGGATACCTCGCCTCGCACGCCTGAAAGCCTGCAACCATTGATCAAGCCCTTCCCCGCTGATAAAATGTCCGCTTATCCCGTTTCGACGTTGGTCAATAAACCTGAAGTGGACCGTGCCGAGTTGGTTGTGCCTGTGTAAAAATATTTCTAAAGCCTATCTATGGACACGAAGTAAAGCCATTAATGCCCTTCGTGTCCTTTGTGTTTAAATAAGGACAAATGAAGCCGCTACGCCTCACTCTTTCCAACCGGTTTCCCGCGCTTGCTTCGCGCGATTTTGCCATCTTTTGGGTAGGACATTTACTATCGCTTATCGGCACGGCCATGCAAAATACTGCCCTGCCTTTACTGGCCTATCGAATCAGTGGCCGTCCTTTTGACTTGGGCTTGATTGGCTTTGCCACAACCCTGCCGACTTTCTTCCTGGCACTGCCTGGAGGCGTGATAGTGGAGCACTTAGATAAACGCAAGGCTGTGATTTTTATGCAAACAATCATGATGGTCGATGCTATAGTACTTGCGCTGCTCACATTGTATGGATTGATTAAGATCTGGCATATCGTGCTACTAACGCTGATTCTAGGAATTGCAACCGCTTTCGAGATTACGTCACGACAATCTATGCTCATAGAGTTGACGGGCCGCGAAGCCCTTCCTAATGCAATTGCACTGCAATCCACTGCTTTTAACTTAGCGCGGGTATTGGGACCAGCGCTCGTCGCGCCAATCCTCTTGCTCATTCCGAATAAGGGCGAAGGCTGGATATTCCTGCTAAACGGTATCAGTTTTGTCACCATCATTATTGGCTTACTTTTTGTGCACGCGCGTTACAAAATGCCACCTGAGCCGCGTACTCGTTCAATGATAGATGAATTGCGGGAAGGTCGACAATTCATTATAGGGAACACATCGGTGGCATCGATCATCTTTATCGCGGCCATTCTCGGGATATTTGCCTTCCCCATCATTCAACAATTTCCGGTTGTTTCAAAGGATTTACTAAGCCACATAGGAGATACTAAATCTGCTGTGGATGCACGTAACAGTATGTTATACGCAGCACAGGGAGTGGGTGCATTGATTGCGGCTTTCTCCATTGCAATCAATAGCGCTGCTACCACCCGAGGGTCGCGTTTGATATTGGGCGAAGCTGCATTTATTCTAGGAATGCTTGCTCTAGCATTCTCAAGATCGCTGCTCATCACGCTGGCCCTAATTGTTATGATGGGCTGGGGCGCGGTCACCCAACTAGCAACCATGAATACACTAATTCAACTACAAATTCCGAACGGACTCCGCGGACGTGTTTTCAGTATCTATCTCTGGGCACTACAGGGTATCGCGCCGTTCGGTTCCCTGTTGATTGGTTGGATGACTCAGGTATTTAACCTTTCCATCACGGCGTTTACCTGTGGAATGATCTGTTTGGTTTGCATTGGTGAAATTCAGCTATTTCGCCCAGTAGTGTTAAAACCGGAGGGGTAACAGAGGTTAAACGTTTAAAAGCCAGCTTGACGAGGCATTTTTGCCCATGTTATGATGAACTCCATGCAAAAAGACTTCCGGGAAGATGTTCCAAAGCCTGCTTCCTCTTCAGGTGGAAATTCCGAGCCACAGGAACCAGCTTCCACACCCAAAAACGAACGCGGCTTATTCAGCCGTGGATTGAACAGCCTGCTCGAGATGGGACTTGGTGAGTCACTGCTTAAAATTGGCACCAACGTATTTTCCTTGATCGCGATCGCCATTGTGATCTGGTTAGTGCAGATGTTCTACCGTCAGATGCCGGGTTCGCTCGGGATAACCACTGCGCAAGCCCAAGGTCCGACCCCGACCGCTATATTTGATCTTGCAGAGATTCCTCCACTAGTAAATCCAGCTACGGTCGGAATCTTGCGGGAAGCGAAAATTCACACGAATGTCCCGACGCGTCCGCGCAAAGAGATTGAGAAATATACTGTGCAGGAAGGCGATACGGTTTTTGCAATTGCCGAGAAGTTTGGCCTCGAGCCAGAGACGATCCTGTGGTCAAATTACAACACCCTGCTTGATGATCCGCACTCGCTCCAGCCTGGTCAAGAGTTGATCATCCTACCAGTAAATGGTGTTTATTGGCAATGGCTCGGAGGCATACCGTTCGGCCAGTGGGCTGAGTTCTATGGAGTTAAACCCGAAGATATTATTAACTTGCCAGCGAATCACCTTGATCCAACCGCGGTCGGCGATTTTGCCAATGCGAATATCGAGAGTGGCACCTGGCTCATCATCCCTGGCGGCAAACGAGAATTTGTGAATTGGAGTGCTCCGTTAGGTGTTACAAGGGAAAATCCTGCGTCTGCACGAGTCCTTGGTCCAGGGGCATGTGATCCGGTCTCTGGTGGAGCTATTGGATATGGCACTTACGTCTGGCCGGCGAACAAGCATTACCTTTCGGGTTTTGATTACACACCTAAAGCGAACCATTGGGGAATTGATATTGCAGGTAGTGAGGGGGAGGGCGTCTATGCCGCGGATGCAGGTGTGATTGTTTACGCGGGTATGAATAATTATGGCTACGGTAATATGATCATGATAGATCATGGTGATGGTTTTCAAACGTTATATGCACATTTGAGTGCAATTTACCGCTTTTGTGGGCAGAGCGTGGGTCAGGGCGAGGGGATTGGAGCAATTGGCAGTACGGGGCACTCCTCGGGCCCGCACTTGCACTTTGAAATAAGGACGCTTACATATTTTGTCAACCCTTGGGATTATTTGCCACCACCATAATAAGGTAAACAGGAAACCAAGTAGACAGATACACCTGGTTTCGAATTCAAATCACTTGTCAAACCAGATAGCCTATACTATAATCTGCGTCGCTTCCCCACACCCCTCTATATTATTAGAATGAAGGATGCGGGGCTTCCCCCGGGCGCGTAGCTCAGTTGGTTAGAGCGCACGGTTCACATCCGTGAGGTTCGTGGGTTCGAGCCCCTCCGCGCCCACAAAACCACCTCTTATGAGGTGGTTTTTTATTTTGTCATGCTGTTATAATCTCTCACTATGCCTACCCGCAACAATGAAGCCTGGCTTAACGATTTGCGATCGAACGGCCTTTCTCGAGAAAGTGCACTAAACGATTTGCGTACTATCGTTCAAAAGGGGCTTCCTTATGCACTCTCCCGATGGTTGTCTCCAACTGATCCCCTCTTTCAGCCTTTGGTAGAAGAAGTAACTCAAGAAACTCTTCTGCGTGTGCTTGACCAGCTCGATAGTTTCGAAGGCCGCAGCCTCTTTACGACTTGGGTCCATAAGATCGCTGTCCGCATCGCGTTGACCGAACTACGTCGTAAACGCTGGCGCGATGCATCTCTAGACGAATTGACGGATAACGAAGATGCACCGCCTCCTCCCGGACTGCTAGCTGACCCACAAGCTTCGCCTGAAACCTCCGCCGAGCGCGCCGACATGCTGGTCCGCGTCCGCCGCATTTTGGACGAGGAATTGACAGCTAAGCAACGACAAGCTCTCATCCTGCTAGGAGTGCAGGATATACCTATGGAAGAAGCTGCTCGCCGTATGAGAACAAACCGCAATGCTCTATACAAGCTTCTACACGATGCACGCCTAAGGCTGCGACGGAGACTTGCACGCGAAAACCTGAGTCCTCAGGATGTGCTTACAGCTTTTGAGCATAGGTAAGATTAACATTATATTAACCGTCCAACAAATAATTGCAAGAGGATCCGTATGAAGGTTCAAGATCTTATCCAACAAATCCGCGATTTTTTCCGCCGTAAGCCAGGAGGACTGTCCGATACCATGATCGAACAGTTGATCCGTTCACTGGCGAACTCCAATGAGGAGGAATTATCTTGTAGTGAAGTTTATGATTTGTTGGATCAATATGCGGAATCACACCTGAGGGGAGAAGATGCAGAGCGGCTGATGCCCTTGCTCAAAGAACATTTGGATGTATGCCACGAATGTTGTGATGAATACGAGGCTTTGATCAGCGCCGTTGAAGGTTCAAAAGAGTAATCATACGAAAATAATTGGGGCTTCCTGTTGCTTGGAAGCCCCAATTTGTATTTTAAGTGGGTATTGCAACTAGCTTTCTGTATGGAAGATCTTCTCGCCAGCACGGATGGGGACTTTGAGTCGATTCTCGGCTGGCGTAATTGGGCAGGACCACATCTCATTGTAGGCACAGGTTGGGTTGTACGCCAAATTGAAGTCCACAAGGAAGCGGTCATCAGCCAAAGGGGTAGGCTCGAGATATCGGCCAGCAGGATACGTTTCCTTTCCAGCTAATGAATCCACAAACGGCAGAAAAAATCCATACTCATTTAGATAGATAGTCAATCCCGCTTCCTGGCCTTCCTTCCTGGCCTTCCACCGTAAAACGGAATTTGCCATATCTTTCATAAGATTGTACATCGCCTGTAGTGGTCTGCATCTCAAAGCTTTCTTTCTCGGGGAATTCTTCCACTTTCACTTCTAATCGTAAGTCTGGATTTTCAGGAAAATAACTTAAGCCTCGAAAAACCATTTTTTGCTCGTTTGTTAATGGGCTTTGCGGGTGCTTGCCAAAGAATTCGTCCTTCTCCGCGCGAAACTCATCCAAGTCATTCATTGTTCCTCCATGAAATAATCTACCGCTTGTGCCGCAACCTCCATTGAGGTTTGTGGAAGTTGCGGTACTTGTACCATAGCCTCCATGTAGTTTATGTGGAAACTGCGGCACTCTGTAACGCATAGACTTTGATTTCCCTAAGTTTCTTACACAGTCACATCCAGCTTAACCTCTTGCAAATTCTTATGTAATATGCTATTTTTGGTTATAAGATTTTAGAATGATGCCTGTCCTGAAAACCGTTATGATTATCGAAGATGAACCGGATGCCGCGGAAATGTTTGCTGAGATGATGCGCGTCAATGGCTTCCGCGTCATCAAAATGTTCTCTAGTGCTCCGGCCATTCCCATGCTCAACGAGGAAAAACCAGATGTGGTAATCCTTGATGTAATGATGCCAGATATCTCTGGCCTGGAAGTATTACACTATATTTGCCGCGAGCCGGAGCTATCATCTATACCAGTCATCGTGGTCTCGGCTACGAGCATGCCTGGCGATATCAAAACCGTATTAGAAGCAGGCGCAGACTTGTACCTTACTAAACCTGTCAGCTTCCTTGATCTTAAACAGGCCGTCGATCAAGTAATACAGGGGACATAAGTCCGGACGGTTATGAGTCTCCTGCGCGTCTTTATTGCGATTGAGATTCCAGTTTCCATCCAGAACGCAATTCAACAACAAACCGCGAGTTTACAACACGCACTTGATTCATCTCTTGTGCGCTGGGTACCTTCACACAACATTCATCTAACTTTGAAATTCCTAGGCGACGTCTCCCCTACCAACATAGAATTGCTGACTCAAATGCTTCAGTACGAAGCTGATCAACAAACTGCGTTCGATCTCAAAGTAAGTGGAATCGGTTCTTTCCCAACCCCACGCCGGCCGCGCATCATTTGGATCGGCCTCCATGCCCCAGCAGTTTTAGATTCCCTGCAAAGAAGCATCGATTCAGCAGTAGCGCGTTTGGGATACGCCACCGAAGAACGTCCCTTCTCCCCACATCTCACCATTGGGCGTGTGAGACAAAACCTGTCATCTGCTGGTTTGCAAAAAATCCGCAATACCCTTGATGCGACAAAAATCGGTGATCTCGGTTCCGCGAAGGTTGATTCGGTACATTTATTTAAAAGCGATTTACAACCTGGCGGTTCAGTTTATACCAGATTATTCTCTGCGCCGTTAAGAAAAACTGCTTAATCATGTCATTCTGTGCAAAGCGAAGAATCTCTACCACCGTGAGGAGATTGCTTCGTCGCAAAGTACGCTCCTCGCAACCCCGCCCGATAGCAGGCGGGGCAATGACAATACACATAGAGGTGAATTCTGAATACACTCGAACTTGCTCGTGAAATTGTTAATGCCCTTGAAGATAAAAAGGGTGAAGATATTGTCCTGATTGACTTAAAAGAAATTGTCTCATTTACCGATTATTTCGTCCTTTGCACTGGCACCAGCGACCGCATGTTGGATGCGCTGGCCGATTCCGTCCTTGAAGAGATGCGCAAAAAGCACCGCAAAAAGGGAAAGAAAGAAGGACTCGCCCGCGACGGCTGGCTCGTTATCGATTTTGGTGACGTGGTCGTCCACCTGTTTTCGCCGGACCAGCGTGATTTTTATCAATTGGAAGAATTATGGAATGAGGGGAAGGTGTTGTTGAGGTTGCAATAAATGGAGACCTATTTTGAATGATGGCGAGTTAATCGAAAAAGTTCATGCCTTGTTGGATGCTCATTCGGCCGCCGATCGCTTCTCTGGCGCAGTGTTGGTTGCCCATGGCAATCAACCACTTGTAACGACAGCTCGCGGCTATGCGATTCATCCCAACGTGCTGCCTAATCAACCGGACACAAAATTTAACATCGCTTCTATCACTAAGATGTTGACGGCAGTCGCAGTTATGCAGCTTGTGGCTGGCGGGAAACTTGATCTCCATACGCCGATCGCGACCTATACATCTGATCTACCCTACGCCGACCAAATCACTATTCACCAGCTTTTGACACACACCGCAGGTTTTGGCCGCTATTGGAACGACGCCTACCGCGCTGCGCGCTCTGATTTGCGCACGGTGACCGACTATCTCAAGTTATTCGCCACTACCCCTCTCGAATTTCCGCCCAGCACACGCCATCGCTATGGTAATACCGGCTATGTCGTGCTCGGCGCCGTGATCGAGCATGTGACAGGCAAGTCATATTATGATCACATGCGCCAATCGATTTATCAGCCGGCAGCCATGTATGATACCGATCATTATGAATTAGACCTGCCAATTGCCAATTGTGCGGTCGGATATACCAACAATAATTGGTTCGGGCCAACCGATGGGCAGCGGCGAGCCAATCAATTTATTTATGCTGTCAAAGGCAGTCCTGCCGAACATTGCTTTTCGACGGTGTATGATCTCTTCCACTTCTTCCAAGCACTCCAGACCCAACGTCTGTTAGATGCACAGTATACTGATCTGTGTCTTACCCCTAATACTGCTGCCGAACAGCCGGGAGTCAGTTTTGGATACGGCTTTCAGATTATCGATGACGGCCAGCACGGACGGGTCATCGGCCACGGCGGTGATGCTTTTGCGCTCATGTATCGCGATCTGGGCTATATAGTCATTGTCTTGTCGAATTATGACCGCCCTGCCGCACGCCGGATTATTGATGATATCGCTGATATGCTCATACAATAACATCAGCGTGTTAAAAAATGTGAAAGAATGGAGATCCTAATGAATGAAGAAACCTTCAACATCAGCATACGTAAATTCTTGAAAATAGTCGGTATCAATTCTCAGCGCGAAATCGAGCGGGCTGTGACAAAGGCCCTGGAGGATGGACTCATCGATGGCACCGAGTCCTTTCCGGCAACCATGACATTGGAAGTCCAAGGATTACAGGTGAATGTAAAGTTCGACGGCGAAATCAGATTGCAATAACCCAGACACTTGGTTGCAGTCCCTAAAGTAAAAGAGTATGGCAAAGCTAACCGAAGACATGAAACGAGTTATTCGCGAACAGCGGCTTGGTTATGTAGCCACGGTCTGTTCCGATGGTACTCCCAACTTATCTCCAAAAGGGACAACAACGGTGTGGGACGATGACAATATCGTTTTTGCTGACATTCGCTCTCCAAATACAATTAAGAATCTGAGACAGAATCCCTCCATCGAGATCAATGTGGTTGATTGGTTCACACGCAAGGGATACCGCTTTAAGGGAATCGCTAGTGTAGTCGAAACCGGCCCACTCTTTAACGAACTTGTTTCTTTCTTCGAGCAACAAGGTATATTTGATGCTCCACGTCGTATCCAAACTATCGTAATGGTCAAAGTTCAACGGGCTTTACCGCTGATTTCGCCTGCTTATGATCGTACAGTTACAGAAGATCAGGTGCGAACTCATTGGGAAGACTACTATCAACAAATACGAAAGAAGGGATAAACATAAACGTCCCACAGACATCATTTCTGGGGACGTTTTCCGTATTACGATTTACAAATTACTCTTTTACTTCTCAAACACCCATCGGTCAACTTCGCGCTTCCAATCAACCAGCTCTTCATTTTTGAACCAAAGTTCAACTTCTTTTTCACCATTCTCAACCGTGTCAGAGGCATGCGCAAGATTACGACCAACCTCGAGCGCAAAGTCATGACGGACTGAACCCGGCGCGGCCTCGGTGGGTCGCGTAGCACCCATAGTCTGTCGAACGGCAGCGATCGCGTTCG
>WNGA01002969.1_pt1 | contig 25665 bp, 23 predicted proteins | sample 5400061 | NCBI WGS metagenome assembly WNGA01 (sample SAMN13153366, study PRJNA577476) | soil metagenome | isolation source: 100 cm soil or saprolite under grassland replicate 2 | place: USA:California | collected 2016-06-15 | reverse complement strand
CCGAGCTGCACCAGAAGCGGGCCTGGTTCTACCCGAAGGACCGGCCGGACATGCTGCATCGGTTCGTCCTCGACGCGCTGAAGGTCGGATTGCACCGGGTGGAGGAGGGGCACCGCGCGGTGAACAGCTACCACATCGAGGATCGCCTCCCGAACATCAAGGGCCCCGTGCTGCTGGTGTGCGGGACCGAGGACTGGGCAGCGCAGCCCGACCAGAAAAAACTGATGTCGTACCTCCCGCAGGCCGAGCTGATCGAGGTGGAGGGCGGCATGATCCCCCTCGACGAGCAGATGCCCGAGCGCTTCGCTGAGATCGTCCTGGAGTTCCTGGGGCGCTGAGCACGTGTTCCAGCGGCTGAAGGTCTTCCCTAGCGGCGGGTCACGCTGCCTCCTCCACAAGATGTCTGAGGCAAGCGATCGCCCTGCGAAGGCTGTCGGCTGACGCGGCTGCCACGTCGGGTCGCCAATCGTCGCGGCTGAAAACGATTAGTCGAGACTCGTATCCAGGCCCAGTTACCCGCCCGGAACCAACCCGTGGCACCAGATCCTCTCGGATGTCCCGCCTCCGAGATTGACGAGCTAGACGCACGATCTCGTCCTTCGGCTGCGCCAGATCTTCCGGACTCTCTGGAAGGCGCGAAGCTGCGACGCTGAGAAAGTCCGCCATCCGCTCCCGATCCGCCAAGAGCCACGCCTCGACCTCGCGTACGGCGAGCCGGAAGCACAGACCAGGCCTACGATCGGCCAAGAGACCGTTCACCACAGGCGGTGCGCACTCGTCGGCGTCAAGATCCATCAACACCAGCCAAAGGCTATGGCGAGCGGCATTGTTGTAGCCATTTATGCCGCGTTCTATGGCGCGTCTGCCTTTCCGGCCGTAGATCGTGGCGGGAACTCCGCCAATATGAGCAATCAGGTGGCGAGCTACGGCCTCGTCAATCACACCCTCGACTGCACCCGAGATGAAAACGCCTCCTGTCACTGCGAGGGGAACAAGGCTAGCTGGTCCGCGTGCTGCGGACGCGTTCGAGGGAGAACGGACTCTGGCAAGCTGAGGCCTCCTCGGAGCAACTCCCGCGTCTCTTCGATCGACGATGCCAACTGAAGTCGGGTTCCTTCCCGTTCCGGAATCAGAAGGAGTACCTCGTCGAGGCCGATCCCGGAGTCACTTAGCAGCTCCGGCGAGTGTGTGCTGATGAGAATCTGACGTCCGGACTTCCTCGTCACTCGCCAAAAGAGCTGTGGGAGAAAGCGCACGACCTCGGGGTGCAGCGAAAGCTCCGGCTCCTCCAGAAGCAAAGGACCCCCTTCATCGAGCGCCGCCCACAGCAGACCGAGGAGTCTCAGGGTGCCGTCCGAGAATCGCTCTTCTGTTTGCCAGGCGCCCTGAGCGCGCCAGTGCTCGTACTTCCCGCGAAGGTGCGGAGTTCCAGTCTTCTCATCCCGGGATAGCAGGAGCTCCTGGAGTTGAGGAACGGCGACTTTCAACGCCTGTTGGATCCGTCGGAGCCGAGCCTGGCGCGTCCGTTCGTTGGTCTTGGCAACCCGCTCAAGAAAGTCGCCGCCGTAAGGGTCGTTGACCTTTCCCACCGACCGGGCGGGCTCCCTTACAAGCTGTGGAACGATGTGGAGGTAACGGATGGACGTGAAGAACTCGGCCACCTCCCGGAAGTCTCGGTTAACGTTCACCTGCTCCAGATGAGTCTGGGTCAGTCGGGCAGGGTCCCGCTCGTCGTCCTTGTCGGGACGAAGTAACAGTTCATGCCCGCCTCGAGAGGCCCGTTCTCGCTTGACGATTGGAGCCATTGACTTCGGCGGCTGAGAGAAGCGCAGCTCATACGTCCACTGCACTTCGTCATCTGTTCCAAGATCGACTTCGATCGCGATGTCTGGCTTCTGCCGCGCTGCAAGTGCGCGAAGCGAGGACACGCCACCCCTGCGACCGACTGCATCCTGAAAGCCTCCTCCGACCTCGGCAAGGTCATGGAGGAATCGAAGGGCGTCGAGGAAATTCGATTTTCCCGAAGCATTCGGCCCGACAAGGAAGACGCGCTGCTGCAACTCCACTTCGGCCTTGGTGAAGTTGCGCCAATTCTCGAGTCGGATCCGGGTGACCCTCACTCCGGCGTTGCTGTCTCGGTTCATCCTCCTCCGTCCCACTTGGGGGCTAGCCCAGTCGATGTCCGCCCACTCAAGAGCCTAGCGGACGGCGGTCCCCAGGCGAGGCTCCAGCAATCTTGCGGCCGTGAGGGCCTCGATCCTGTCCGCCTCGCCTCCCCTAGGAAGGCCGGGTCAGTGTCGTCCCGATGCTGCCTCCCGTGCTGGTCGATGGACTCGGTGGGTGATCGCTTCCTTTAAAGGAGCAGGTCCAAGCATGTGAGGCGAGCTCCGCAATCACTGGGTCTACAGACTTGTCGCCACCTCTCCGATCGCCACCTCTGAGGGTGACGATCCAGAATCCGGTGGCATAGAGGGCATGACGGCCACTCGCAGCGCGGCGGTAGCTTCCTCGTCAACTGAGCAATCCTCGGTGATCGCAACCCCGTAACGCTCTGCGGCCTGCTCGCGTGAGACATACCCGAGGCGAACGTCCCTGGCCACCCGGTCGGGGTCGCGTTCGAAGGGGTCGCCGTATCCGCCCGCGCCGGACAGCTGGAAGCTGACCACGTCGCCGTACTCGAGGTCGATGGACGCCTTGCTGCCGACGACGCGCTCGCGGTCGGTCCCCGGGTTGATGACGGTTCGTCCGAGCTCGCCGGGCTCCCCGCCGAACAGCCCGTACGGCCGGAACCGCTGCCGTTCCGACAGGTTGTTGAACTTCACCTTCTCACCCAGGACCCGGACGTCGCGGCGGACGCCGCAGCCACCGCGGAACTTCCCCGGGCCGCCGGTGTCGGGCACGATCTCGAAGCGCTCCACCACCGCGGGCTGCGTGATCTCGAGGGCCTCGGCCGGGATGTTCGAGGCGTTGAACGGCGACGACATCGCCTCCACGCCGTCCTTCCCGGCGCGTGCCCCGGTGCCCCCGAACACCAGCTCGTAGGTGACGAAGCGCTTTCGCCGCGCGGGGTCATAGCCGCCCCACGTCGGGTTGGAGAAGTGCGAGCACGCCGCCACGACGTCGTCCGGCACGGCCTGCGCCAGGGCGCCGATCACGACCTCGAACACGCGGTGGCAGACGATGGCCCGGGGGCCGCCACCGGCCGGACGGCGGGGGTTCACGAACGACCCCTCCGGGGCAGTGATGGTGATGGGACGGAGCGCGCCGCTGTTCATCGGGCCGGTCGGGTCGGTCAGGCACTTCACGGCCATGTACGTGTACGACCGCGTGTAGTTGAAGTAGCTGTTCAGGCCGGACTCGGTCTGGGGGTCGGTTCCCTCGAAGTCGATGTGCATGCCGTCGCCGTCGACCGTCACCGCGACCGCCACCCTGATGGGGTCGGTGCCGGGCCCGCAGTCGTCCATGAAGTCCTCGAACGAGTACACGCCGTCGGGGATCTCCGCGATGCGGCGGCGGACCCGGGCCTCGGCCTGGTCCAGGATGATCTCGACGCAGGCCTCGTACGTCTCCAGGCCGTGGCGCTCCACCAGCTCGGCCATCCGCCGCTCCCCCACCCGCATCGAGTTGCGCTGCGCGCGGAGGTCGCCCACCAGGTTGTCTGGCGTCCGCGAGTTCGCCGCCAGCAGGCGGGTGACCTGCTCCACCTCGACGCCCGCCTCAACGATCCTGATCGGCGGGATGAAGATCCCCTCCTGGTGGTAGTCGAAGATCCCCTCGACGGCCTGGCTGCCCGGTCGCGCCCCGCCGACGTCGGTGTGGTGGACGATGTTCGTGGAGAACCCGATGAGGTGCCCGTTCCAGAACGCCGGCTGCGACACGAAGAAGTCGGGGAAGTGGCCGGAGCCGAGCGCCGGGTCGTTCAGCAGTATGACGTCGCCGGGCCGGAGCGTCTCCGGCGGGTAGGCCGCGATCGCGTTCAGCACGGCGAAGTTCATGGCGCCGAGATGCCCCGGGCTGTACGGGCCCTGGACCAGGAGCCGCCCCTGCTTGTCGAACAGCGCCACCGAGAAGTCCTGGCCCTCCCGGGCCTGCTCGGAGTACGCCGTCTTGTGGATGGTCGTGCCGATCTCCACGGCGATCGACATGAGGGCACCCCACACCACCCCAAGCGTGATGGGGTCCACGTCCGAGGCGGCGCGCGTGCTCACGTCATCCTCACCACGAGATTGCCGAACTCGTCGCAGACGGCAGCCAGCTCCGGCGGGATCACCGTGGTGGACTCCCGCTCCTCGACGATCGCGGGGCCATGGATCTCCGCACCGGCGAACAGCCGGTACCGGTCGTAGACGGGCGTGTCGGCGAACCCGCCGAGCTCCGGGAAGTACGCGGGACGGACCTCCCGGACGGCATCGGCCACGTCGTGGACCCCGCCCTCCATCCGCGGCAGCTCCAGGACCGACTGCGGGCCGTACGCGGTCACCTTCCACGTGGTCGCCTCCACGACCTGGTCCGGCGAGGTGAACCCGTATCGCAGCTCGTACTCCCGCTCGAAGGCCACGCGGACGGACTTCAGGTCGGCGGGATCGAGCTCGCCGGATGGCACCGGAACCGTGACCTCGTACCCCTGCCCGACGTAGCGGAGGTCGACGCCACGCTCCAGGCGCGACGGCGGGGCGCCGCTCGACTCCTCGATCACCGCCGCGGCCTCCGCCTCCATCTCGGCGAACATGCGGTTCAGCGCGGTGACCTCCGCGCCCTCCAGGTGGCTCACCATCGTCCGGGCCTGGTCGAACTTCACGTCGGCCGACAGCAGGCCGATGGCGGAGGCCACGCCGGCCGCCGCCGGCATGATCACCGTCCCGATGCCGAGGACCTTCGCCAGCCGGCACGCGTGGGCCGGACCGGACCCGCCCGTCGCGACGAGGGCCAGGCCCCGCGGGTCGTGGCCGCGCTCGATCGACACGACGCGGGTGGCCAGCTCCATGTTCAGGTTCACGATGCGGTGGATGCCCCATGCGGCCTCCGCCGGCGAGATCCCCAGCGGCCCGGCGACATCCCGCTCGATGGCCGCGGCCGCGGCGTCCGCGTCCAGCGCCATGGTGCCGCCCGCGAACGTCGAGGGGCCGAGGTACCCGAGGACGAGGTTCGCGTCGGTGACCGTGGGGTCCGTCCCGCCGCGCCCGTAGCACACCGGGCCGGGGACCGACCCCGCGCTGCGCGGCCCCACCCGGATCGTCCCCATCTCCACGGTCGCGATGCTGCCCCCGCCCGCGCCGATCTCGACCAGGTCGAGCGACGGAACGGTCATGGGGATGCCGCTCCCCGGCGCCAGGTTGATCTTGTGCAGCTCGAACTGCCCCACGGTCTGGGGGGCGCCGTCGACGATGAGCGACAGCTTCGCCGTGGTCCCGCCCATGTCGAACGCCACCACGTCGCGGTGGCCGGTCATCTCGCCGTACCGCGCGGCCATGAGCGCGCCGGCGGCCGGGCCCGACTCGATCATGCGGACCGGGTGCTCGGCCATGGCCTCCGCCGTGGCGATGCCGCCGCTCGACTGCATGATGAAGAGCTTCGGCCGGTAGCCCCGCCGCCCCAGCTCGGCCGCCATCCGGCCCAGGTACTCGCGCACCGAGGGGACGAGGTAGGCGTTCACCACGGTGGTGCTGGCGCGCTCGTATTCGCGGAACCGCGGCGAGACCTCCGAGGACAGCGACACCGCGATCCCCGGAGCCTCCTCGCGCACCAGCGACGCGAACCGGCGCTCGTGCTCGGGGTTCACGTAGCTGTGCAGGAAGCACACCGCCACGCTCACGACGCCCCGGGCGGCCAGCCCGCGGATCACGGCGCGGGCGGCGGCCTCGTCGAGAGGGCGCTCGATGCTGCCGTTCGCCAGCACACGCTCGGGCACCTCGAACACCATCGAGCGGTCGACGAGCGGCTCGGGCTTCTCGATCTGGAGGTCGTACAGCTCGTAGCGCTTCTCCCGGCCGATCACCAGGATGTCCCGGAACCCTTCCGTCGTGACGAGCGCGATCCCCCTGCCCTTGCGCTCGATGACCACGTTCGAGCCGAGCGTGGTCCCGTGCACGGCCTGGGCCAGGTCCGGCCACGCCTCGCCCGCGGCGGCCATGAGCTCGTCGAGCCCGAACAGGCACGCATCCGACGGGTCGGGATAGGTGGTCAGGCGTTTCGCGGTATGCAGCCGGCCGTCGTCGGCCTGGAGGACGAAGTCGGTGAACGTGCCGCCGACGTCGAACCCGACCCGCGTCACGCGGCCCTCCCCACCGGGCGGGTCAGTCGTCCACCCGGACGACCAGGGCCGCCCCCGTGTCGCCCGCCGCGCACCCGGTGAACAGCCCCACCCCACCCCCGCGGAGGCGGAGCGTCTCGATGAGCTCGGCGACGAGCCGGGCCCCCGTCGGCGCCTGCGGATGTCCGAAGACGAGGCTCGATCCGAACAGGTTCATGTCCTCCACCGGCACCCCGGTGCGCCGGGAGAACCACAGGTCGTTCACGGTGAACGGGTTGTGCGTGGTGACGGCGTCGAGCCGGTCGAAGGACAGCCCGGCGTCGGCCATGGCCGTCTCCGCCGCGGGAACCGGCGCCTTCGGCATCTGGGCCTTCCCCACCCGGGCCACCCCCGAGCCCAGGATCCGGACCACGCCCTCGCCCCGCCCCATCTCGCGGGCCCGGGCCTCCGTCGTCACGAGGACCCCGGCGGCGCCGTCGGCGGGGTGGGTCTGGCTGCCGAACGTGATCACTCCGTCCGGCTCGACGGCCCGTAGGGCTTCCAGGCCCTCCTTCGTCGTGGGGAACACGCCGGTGTCCTCGTCGACGACGACGGAACCCTTCTTCGCCGGGACCTCCACCGGGACCATGTACCGGCGCTGGAACCCCCGGTCGTCCTCCAGCGATCGCCCGTACTGCTCGTAGCGCAGCAGGGTCACGGCGTCGATCTCCTCGCGGCTGAACCCGCCCTCCGCCGCCACGAGCTCGGCGGTCTGGACCATGGCCTTGTTCGCCCAGGGGTCCCGCCGGAAGTTCTCCATGACCCAGTCCTCCGTGCGGACCGTCCCGCCGGGCGAGGAGGGCGACGGGTACACGATGTGTGGGCCGTTGCTGATGCGGTCGGTCAGCAACGCGAGCGTCAGGCCGTCGTCGCCCGCTTCGACGCCGAGCGCGGCCACCGCGATCGCTGCCACCGACGTCGCGCACGCCTGCGCCACCATGGGCCCGGTGACTCCGGGGGCGCCGATGCGGGCCGCGACCGTGGGCGCACCGTAGAACGCGCCCTCCTGGGGAACCGTCCATCCCAGCACGAGCTGGGTGAGCGCCTCGGCCGGCACGCCGCGGTCGTCGAGGGCCCGGCGGGCCGCCGCCACGGCGAGGTCGAGACTGGAGATCTCGCTGAGCACGCCCTGCCACCGGGCGAACGGCGTCGACCACGCCCCGCCCAGGGGAATGCATGCCCGCTCGTATCTCACCTGACGTCGTCCTCCGCGCTCGGGGTCGCCGTCAACCTATCCGATCCTCACGAGGTGGCGCGACGGCGGGACAGCTCCACGGCCACGTCGAGGATCATGTCCTCCTGCCCTCCCACCACGCGACGGCGGCCCAGCTCGATGAGGATGTCCTTCGTGTCGACGCCGAACCGTTCGGACGCCCGCTCCGCGTGCAGCAGGAACGAGGAGTACACGCCGGCGTACCCGAGCAGCAGGGCCGAGCGGTCGATGGTCTGCTGGCGCGGCATGATCGGCCGCACCACGTCCTCCGCCACGTCCATCATGGCCAGGGGGTCGATGCCGGTCTCGATCCCCAGCCGGTCGCAAACGGCGACGAGGATCTCGGTGGGGCAGTTCCCCGCACCAGCCCCGAGACCGCACGTACATCCGTCCACCTGGGTGGCCCCTTCCTCCACCGCCGCCAGCGAGTTCGCCACGGCCAGCGACAGGTTGTTGTGCGCGTGGAACCCGACCTGGCACCCCAGCGCGTCGCGCAGGGCGGCCACACGGGCCCGGGCGTCCGGCACGGTCATGGCGCCGGCCGAGTCCACGACGTACACGCACCGCGCGCCGTAGGACTCCATCAGCTGGGCCTGCTCCACGAGCGCGGCCGGCTCGATCATGTGGGCCATCATCAGGAAGCCGACGGCCTCCATCCCCAGCTCCCGGGCCAGCCCGATGTGCTGCTCCGAGATGTCGGCCTCGGTGCAGTGCGTGGCCACCCGGGCCACGGACACGCCGATGTCGCGGACCTCCCGGAGGTCCTCGGCCACGCCGATGCCGGGCAGCAGCAGGACGGCCAGCCGGGCCCCCGTGACGGCACCGGCCGCCGCCCGCAGCAGGTCCCGTTCGTCCCGGGCGGAGAACCCGTAGTTGAACGACGACCCGCCCAGGCCGTCGCCGTGCGAGATCTCGATGACCGGGACGCCGGCCCGATCCAGGGCCGAGGCCACGGCCCGAACGTGGTCCTCGGTGAACCGGTGCGAGAGGGCGTGCGAGCCGTCGCGAAGGGTGGTGTCGGTGAGCCGGAAGGCCGGCGACGGGCTCTCGCTCACGCCCGGGCCCATTCCAGGATGCGCGACGCCAGGGCCTCTCCCACCCGCACCGCCGCGGCGGTCATGATGTCGAGGTTGCCGGCGTACGCCGGCAGGAAGTCACCCGCGCCTTCCACCTCCAGCAGGGTCGCCACCCGCGCCGGGGCCTCGCCGCCGGGCGTCGAGAACGGGCCCTCGTCGAAGACCGGCGGGCTCTTCAGGCGGTAGCCGGGGACATACCCGGCCACGTCGGCCACCATCCGCTCGATCGACGCTGCGACCGCCTCGCGATCGGCGCCCTCCGGCAGCGCGCAGTACACCGTGTTGCGCATGATGATCGGCGGGTCGGCCGGGTTCAGCACGATGATGGCCTTCCCCCGCTTCGCCCCGCCGATCTCGACCAACCCCTGCGCGGTGCGCCGGGTGAACTCGTCGATGTTCTGGCGCGTCCCCGGGCCGGCGGACCGCGACGCCACCGTCGACACGATCTCCGCGTAGGGAACATCCACCACGCGGGTCACGGCCGCCACGATCGGCACGGTGGCCTGGCCCCCGCAGGTGATGAGGTTGAGGTTCGGCGCGTCGGCGTGCTCGCCGAGGTTCACCGGCGGCACGACGGCGGGGCCGACGCCGGCGGGGGTGAGGTCGATCGCACGGAGGCCCGCGTCCCGCAGCAGCGGCGCGTGCCCGGCATGGATCCGCGCGGACGTCGCTTCGAACACGACCGCGACGTCGTCGGCCCGGGCCAGCAGCCAGTCCACGCCCTCGTGGGTGGCCTCGACGCCGAGGGCGCGGGCCCGGGCCAGCCCCTCGCTCCCCTGATCGATTCCCACCATCGCGCGCAGCTCCAGGTGCTCCGAGCGCAGCAGCTTGTACATGAGGTCGGTGCCGATGTTCCCGGTGCCGATCACCGCGCACGGGACACGCGCTCGCGTCCCACTCACGCGAACGAAACCTCCACCGGGCCGAGCTCCTCGAACACGGCCCGGAACCGATTCCCGGCCTCCGCGGGCACGGCGGCGTGCATGGCTCCCGGCATGACGATGTGGCCGGCCTCGAGGCCGACTCCCTTCTCCCCCAGCGTGTTGATCAGCCACGCGACCGCCCGTGCCGGGTGGCCCAGCACCGCGGACCCCACGCCGCTCGACACCTCGTCGCCGTCCCGTTCCATCCGCACCCCGATCTCGTCGAGGGCCAGCCCGTGGGGAGGCACCGGCCGGCCCGACGTGACGACCATGGCCGAGGATGCCAGGTCGGCGATCGTGTCCGCCAGCTTGATGCGCCACCCCTCGACGCGGGAGTCGATGACCTCGATCGCCGCCATGACCCCCGAGGTGGCGGCCAGCACGTCCTCCGCTTCCACCCCCGGGCCGCGCAGCGGCCGTGCCAGCACGAAGGCGATCTCGGCCTCCACCCGGGGCTGGATCAGCCGGGCCCGATCGACCACGGCGCCGCTCTCCACCACCATCGCGGACAGGATGGGGCCGAAGTCGGGCGAGTCGATCCCCAGCAGCTCCTGCATGGCCTTGCTGGTGAGCCCGACCTTGTAGCCGACGATGGGCCCGTCGTGGGGCAGGCGCGCCGCCACGACGAGCTGCTGGACCCGGTAAGCGTCGTCCGCGGAGAGGGCGGGCTCGGCTTCCGTGAGCGGGGGAATCGGGGAGGCCTCGCCATGGGCGCGCAGCAAGGCCTCGGCCATCCGCTCGTCCGCCCCCACCGCGCTCCTCTCGTTGACATTGGTGAGGGGCCACCCCTCCCCAACCCCCACCCCGGCGCGACGTTGACACCGGGACCCTCGGATTCTACATTCGCGCTGGATATTGGATACGACCAGCGCCTCCACGGCGGCCCTGTCCTACGAGGACGTCTCGGGCAGATTCGCCCAGGCCGGCGACCTGCGCATCCACTACGGCGAGGCCGGCCAGGGCCACCCGGTCATCTGCCTGCATGGGACCGGTCCGGGGGCCAGCGCCTGGTCGAACTTCCGGCACAACGCGACGGCCCTGGCCGGGCGCTTCCGCGCCCTCCTGGTCGACCTTCCCGGGTTCGGAGGGTCCCAGAAGGTCCAGGTCGACGCGCCCCGGCTGACCTTCCTGTCGGGGGCGATCCGGGACTTCATGGAGGCGGTCGGGATCGACCGGGCCCATTTCGTGGGGAACTCGATGGGCGCGCAGGTGGCGCTGAAGCTGGCCATCGACTCGCCCGAGCGCGTCGGCCGGATGGTCCTGGTGGGACCGGCCGTCACGGGACGCAGCCTGTTCACGCCCATGCCGACCGAGGCGGTTCGCATGATCTCGGAGTACTACGGCGGCGACGGGCCGTCCCTCGACAAGATGCGCCGCATCATGCGGGCCCTCGTGTACGACCCCGCGACCGTGACCGAGGACGACGTCCGGGAACGCTACGAGGCCAGCATCGACCCGGAGGTCCTGCAGACCAGGAAGGGGCCGCACTGGGCCCGGCAGTCCCTCGACCACGAGCTGGACCGGGTGCAGTCGCCGACCCTCGTGGTGTGGGGGCAGGACGACCGGGCCAGCCCGCTCGATCACGGGCTGCTCCTACTGCGGAGGATGCCCGATGCCCGCCTGGTCGTGTTCCCGCGGTGCGGCCACTCGGCCCAGGCCGAGCGGGCCGAGGAGTTCAACGCGCTGGCCCTCGCCTTCCTGGGGCAGGAATGAGGGCGTACTGTGGGGTTCCGCCGGCGGGCGCCGGGCCGCGCGCGAAGCGTGAGAAGGGGGTCGCCTGATGGAGATCGTCGACGCGTACGCGTGCTCTCACGCGGGGCTGATCTACACGCGGGTGGAGGAGCCGCCCGCCGCGCAGCGCGACGCCGTGTACGGCGCCTTCGCGCAGATGAAGGAAGCGATCGAGCGGGCCCGCCCCGACGCCATCGTCATCGTCGCCACCGACCACCAGCGCGCCTTCCCCCTGAGCGGGGTGCCGATGTTCGCGATCGGTGTCGGCCCCCAGGCGGCCGGACTGGGCGACGCCGGGGTCCCGCCGTGCACGGTACCCGTCCACCAGCCGCTGGCCCAGGCCATCCTGGGAGGGTGCGTCAGCCGTGAGATCGACCTCGTGTTCTGCGAAGAGGTCAAGATCGACCACTCGTTCGCGTGCCCGCTCACGTTCATCACGCCGGAGTTCGACATCCCCATCGTGCCGATCACGCAGAACTGCAACGTCCCGCCGCGACCCGGGTTCCGGCGCGCATACGGGGTCGGCCGGGCCGTCCGCGAGTCCATCCTGGAGGGGCCGGCGGGGCGGGCCGTCGTCATCGGGACCGGCGGCCTGTCGCACTGGGTGGGGTCGGAGGAGCGCATCGAGTTCATGAACCGGCCGGCCGGCACGCGGTGGGCCGAGATCGCCGAGCACCCGGTGGAGATCGCGGACACCGGGCCCGTCAACGACGTGTTCGACCGCAAGTTCCTGGACGCGCTGGCGCAGGGCGACGCGGCGTCGTTCATCGAGGAGTGGACGCCCGAGCGGGTGGAGGAGGAAGCCGGGAACGGCGCCCACGAGGTCCGCAACTGGATCCTGGCCGCGGGGATGGCCGGCGGCGCGCCCCTCGAGACGATGGCCTACGAGCCGGTCCAGGAATGGCTGACCGGGACGGCCGTGGCCCGGTTCAAGCCGGCCTGATGGCGGAAGCCGAGCCCGCCCCCACGCCCGCACCGGAGCCCGGATCCGGATCCACGCCCGAGCCCCGGCCTCGGCGCCTCTCGCCCGGGCGCACGGACTGGTCCACGTGGCCCGTGTACGAGCGGGCCGCGCTGGGCCTGCGGAACTTCTGGTACCCGGTGGCGTGGTCGGAGGACCTCCGGGAGGCGAAGCCGATCCCGGTCACGCTGCTGGGGGAACGCGTCGCGCTGGTCCGGGACGCCGGGAAGGCCTACGCGCTGCACGACCGGTGCCCCCACCGCGGCGTGCCGCTCTCGCTCGGCTCGCAGCAGTTCCCCGGGACGATCTCGTGCCCGTACCACGGATGGACGTACCGCCTGCCCGACGGCGTGATGTGCGCCGCCATCACGGACGGGCCCGAGTCCCCCATCACCGGGAAGGTGCGGGTGCGGACCTATCCGGTCGAGGAGCGGCTGGGCCTGGTGTGGGTGTTCGCCGGAGACCTCGACGCGAAGCCCCCGCCCGTGGAGGAGGACATCCCCGAGGAGCTGCTCGGCCGGCCCCTGTCGATCGGCGGCCGGATCCAGCCGGGCCGCGCCGGGAACTGGCGCTACGCCGCCGAGAACGGCTTCGACGAGGGACACGCGAAGTACCTGCACCGCGACTCGCTGTGGGCGATGTTCCGGCAGCTCCCGGTGTGGAACGACACGAAGGTGACCCGGAGCCCCGACAACCGGTGGGTCATCCGCAAGCAGCAGTCGGTGCACTGGGAGGACACGTTCCCGGGGCTGGGGCCCTGGAGCCAGGCCCGGTGGTGGAAGGTGGTGAGGACGGCGCCCACGCCGCGGGCCGCGAGGAGCGTCGACCCGGTCATCGCCTCGCTGGACCTCCCGGCCAAGGCCTCGGTCCGCCTGCCCTACATCCTGCGCATCGCCTACCCCCGGTTCATCCACTACGAGTGGGCGGTCCCCGAGGACGCCGACCACCACCGGTACGTGCAGGTGCTGGTGAGCTTCACGGAAGGGCTGTCCGCGCAGCTGTTCCGGATGGCGTATCTCGGCTACATCCGATGGGCCTTCCACGGCCAGTTCACCGGGCAGGATGCGTGGATGGTCGACGTCATGAACATCCCGCCGGAGCGCCTGTACCGCCCCGACGCCTCGGTCATCGAGTGGCGCAAGCTGGTGGAGGAGCAGCACCGGGAGACCGGCCCCGCGCCGCCGCGCCGAAGGGCCCGGGCCACCGGCGGACCGGCCTCGCCGGCCGGCTGACGTGGGCGGGGACGGCCCCACCGGGCTGGCCCGCGAGCTGCACGCGGGCCTGCGAGCGGGCGGCGTCACCTTCGCCGTGTACCTCCCGGACAGCGTGCTGTCGGGCGTCGAGGGGCTGCTGGAGGACGACCCCGACGTGGTGTCCGTGGTGTGCGCGCGCGAGGACGAGGGCGTCGCCGTGGCGGCCGGCGCGGCCCTGGCCGGCAGGCTGCCGGCGGCACTGATGGAGGGATCCGGCGTCGGGTACTCCGGGCTGATCCTGGCCCGGGCGATGTCGCAGGGCACGCCGCTCGTGCTGGTGTTCTCGCACACACGCGCCCGGGGATCGGGACACGACTACCACGTGACCTCGCAGATGGCCGGGGAAGGCGTCTGCGAGGGGCTGGGGATCCCCGTCGCGGTGGTGGACGGGGAGGCGACCGCTCGGCGGGTGGCACAGGAAGCGGCGGGGGCGGCGGCGTCGCGGAGGACCGTGATGGCCGTCGCCGTTCCCGGGGACCTCCGGAGCTGACGGCGGTGCTGCGCAGCGAGTTCATGGATGCGTTCGCGGAGGTCCGGGGCGACGCGGCCGTGGTGACCGGGCCCGGCGGGACGTCGGGCGCGCTGTGGGCCGCGGGGCACCGTGCACCGACCGTCTACAACATGGAGATGGGGTATACGGCGGCCGTGTGCCTGGGCGTGGCCCTGGCCCGTCCGTCCCGGCGGGCCGTGGCCATGGAGGGCGAGGGTTCGGCCCTGGCCGGGATGCCCGTCCTTTCCACGATCGGCCGGTACCGGCCCTCGAACCTCGTGGTCGTGGTGTTCGACAACGGCGTGTACGGGACGGGCTCCGGGACGGTGGAATCGGCCACGCGGCACGGGACCGACCTGGCCGCGGCGGCCCGGGCCTGCGGGATCGAGCGGGTGGCCGAGGTCCGCGACGTCGAGGCTGCCCGCGAGGCGCTCCGGCGGGCCATGGCCGAGGACGGCCCGTGGTTCCTGGTGGCGACGGTCGAGCCCTCCGATGTGGCGAGCGGCCGGCGCCCCACGCCCGGGATCGGCCACGTCGAGTCGGCGCGCGAGTTCCGCCTGGCCCTCGCCGGGGAGGCCTAGCGCGTGCCCGGGGCGAGGGTCGGGGACCTCGAGGTGGCCTACGAGCTCGGGGGCTCGGGCCCCCCGGTGCTGCTGGTCGCGGGCACCGGCTATCCGGGCGCGACGTGGCCGCCCGGATTCGTGGAATCGCTGCGCCCCCATTTCACCGTCGTGACGTTCGACCACCGCGGGACCGGGCGTACCCGCGGCACGCCGGACCGGTACACGACCCGGCTGCTCGCGGGGGACGCCGCGGGGCTCCTGGGCGCGCTCGACGTCGGGCCGACCCACGTCGTGGGGCACTCCATGGGAGGGCGCGTGGCGCAGTGGCTGGCGCTCGACGCCCCGGACGCCGTGCGATCGCTCGTGCTCGTGGGGACCGGCGCGGGCCCCACCGACCGGGCCGTCCACCAGTCGCGGGGCCTCCCGGTGCAGACGGCGGTCCGCCTGGCCGAGCTGGGCTACGAGGACTACGTCCGCGACCTCCAGCGCCGGACGTTCTTCACCGACGACTTCGCCGGCTCGAATCCGGAGGCGGTGGCCTGGCTGTTCGAGGCGTTCTGGGAGCACCGCCCCCCGCTGGAGGACTACGTGAAGCACGTGGTGGCCCGCCAGGAGCACGACACGGTCGATCGCCTGGCCGAGATCGCGGTGCCCGCCCTCGTGGTGGTCGGTGGGCTGGACACCCACGCCGGCGCGACGGGATCCCACGTCGAGCAGTCTCGGTTCCTGGCCGAGCACCTCCCCCACGCCGAGCTGTGCGTGGTGCCCGGGGTGAAGCACGGGCTGTTCTGGGAACACCCCGCCGAGACGGCCGAGCTGATCGGCGCGTGGCTGCGCAGGCAGACCTGAAAGGAGCATCGATGTCGAAGGCCGTGACGGAGCCCTACACCCGGCCCCTGCCGGAGGTGCAGGAGATCCTGCTCCAGCGCATCCAGCAGAAGCGGGTGCCGCTCGAGTTCACCGACCCCGGGGTGTCGGAACGGATCGTGCGGGGGCTGTCCTCGCTGGACCACGGGGAGTGGGCCGACGCGTTCGGCGCCGCCGCCGTCCCCCACCGTGAGCGGGCGGAGCAGGCCGAAGCGGATGGTGACGAAGTGGCCGCCCGCCGCGAGTGGCAGCTCGCCTGGGCGTATGAGGCCGTGGCGCACTATCCGGCGCCGCGGACGGACCCGAAGCGCCGGGCGTACGAGCGGGCCCGCGACGCCTTCCGGCGGCTGGCGCCGCTCCTCGAACCGCCGGCCGAGCCGGTGGCGATCCCATATCCGGGCCGCCCCGGCGAGGGCTCGTCGATCCCGGCGTACCTCCGCCGTCCGGCCCCGACGCCTACGCCCGCGCCGGTGCCGATCCTGCTCATCTGGGGCGGCATCGACACGTACAAGGAACGCGTGACGCTCGGCGTGGAGCCGTACCTGGACGCCGGGCTCGCCGTGCTGTCCTTCGACATGCCCGGCGTCGGCGAGGCCCCTGTCGCCGGATCGGAGAGCGCCGAGCGGATGTGGGACGCCGTCTTCGCGTGGACCGACGAGCACCCCGAGTTCGACCGGAACAGGGTGGGGTTCCTGGGACGGAGCGCCGGCGGCTACTGGTCCACGAAGCTCGTGCACACGCACCCCGACCTGGTCCGGGCGGCCGTGAACCACGGCGGGATGATCCACCACTACTTCACGCCGGAAGGCATCGACCGGGCCCAGCGTAGCGAGTATCCCTACGAGCACGGCGAGACGATGGCCCACGCGTTCGGCATCGAGTCCTACGCCGAGTGGGTCGACTTCGCGCCGCGCCTGTCGCTGCTGGAGCAGGGCGTGCTCGACGGGCCGTGCGCACCGTTGCTGCTCGTGCACGGGACGAAGGACTCGTTCATCCCCATCGAGGACCACTACCTGCTACTCGAGCACGGCAGCCCGAAGCACGCCCGGTTCTTCCCCACCGGGCACATGGGGTGGACACCCCAGACCGAGCCGACCATCAGGGACTGGCTGGTGGGGATGCTCACGTCGTGACCGCAAGAGCCGGGGCCGGGCGCCGGGGCCGGGCGCCCGGCCGGACTAGTCTGCCTCAGACTACCTGTGGTTCCTCGAACACCAGCTCGCCGTTGTGGTGCAGACGGCGGTGGATGGGAATGGCCCGGCCCACCAGGGTCGACAGCGGGCACCGCGCGTGCGCCTCCTCGGCCAGCGCGATCACCGTCCGGCGAGGCGACGGGCTGATCACCCATGCCTCGACCAGCAGGCGCTCGTCGACGGCCTCGTCACGGGACAGCCGGTACTCGACGCGCATGTCGAACGTGGCTTCCAGGTCGAGCCGGATGTCCTCGACCTCGCACCCCACGAGCGCGGCGCCTTTCGCGTACCAGACCTGGAGGCAGAACGCGATCCCCGACAGGAAGTACCGGATCGCCGTCGGGGCGTCGCCGCCGCCGGCTCGCCCCGAGGCCTCGTCGTTTCGCAGCGAGAACTCCCGCCCGAACTGCGTCCACGTGGCCTCGGCGGACACGTCCCGGATCAGGCGCGTGCTCACTCGGGGCTTGATGAGGCCGCCGGCCGGGTTCGCCCGGAGCTGCGCCGTGATCTGCTCGACGTTGGCGCGGAGCCGTTCCGTATCGATGAGGGCGTCGGTCACGTGCGCCTCCTATCCACAGACGGGGAACGCGAACGGGTATCGGTGCAGCGACTCTCCACCGTCCGAGCCGACCCGCACCGCCGCGCCGAGCTGGAGGCCGGCCCGGCCGTCGGGGGCCACCGGGTTCGGCTGGATCACCATGACCTGCCCCTCCTCGAACGTCCACGGGTCGACCGCGTGGACGGAGCCCGGCGTTCCCAGCTCGGGGTTCTTCCCGCCCTCGCCGTGCACCACGCTGTCGCAGACGGTGAAGCCCCGCTCCTCGATGACACCGGCCGTCCGCACGACGTCATCGCTCGTCGCGCCGGGGCGAAGCGCGGACCGGACCCGCTCGTAGCATTCGTACGCGACGTCGAACAGCTCGCGGTAGAGAGGCGCTGGTTCCTCGCCTACCGCGAACGGCCGGTGGACCTGCGCGCCGTAGCCCCACCAGGCCACGGTGATCTCGGTGATCACGACGTCGCCCGGTCGAAGGCGCCTCGCGGTGGGGTACTGCCACGGCACGAACCGGTCGGGGTTCGCCATCGATGTGCTCGTGACGAACGCGATGGCGAGCTGGCCCCCGTGCGGGAGGAACGCCTCGTGCACGACGGCCTGGAGGTCGTGCTCGGACAGGCCGGGGCGGATGCGCTCCTCGAGGAGCCGGCAGGCCCCGTCGGTGAGCTCGGCGCTCCGCGCGAACCACGCCATCTCCTCGTCGCTCCGGCGCCACCGGATCCGGTGATAGGCGCGGGAGACGTCGCGGAACCGCGCGTCCGGCAGGCGCTCCCGGAGATCGGCGAACTGCGCGTACGGGACGGTCACCGCGAGGCCCACCACCCCGAGCGACGCGCCGGCCAGCCCCCGCCGCCCCAGCTCGTCGGCCAGCGTCCGCGACGCGGACTGCCCGGACCACCGGACGTCCTCGACGACGCTCATGGCGCGGGCGGTGGGGAGGTGGTTGGCGAAGTGCAGGAACAGCGCCGGCTCGCCCCGGGACGGATACAGCAACCACGTGGGCCGCCCGGCGAGGTAGTTCGTGAGGTAGTGGACGGTGCCCGGCGATGCGGCGGCGCCGTGCACGAGCAGCGCGTCGAGGCCCTCCGCTTCCATGAGCTCGGCGACCGCACGCCGCCTGCGCTCGAACTCCGCGTCCGAGAAGCGCGGGTACTCCGGGTCCGGCGTCACACCGGCGTCCCGGCCGGCTCGGCGTCCAGGCCGACCCCGGGCTCGGCGTGGGCGACCGCGCCGTCCACCACGGTGACGAGCGCGCGGATGTCCCTGATCTCGTCCTCGGGGGCCGCGAGCGGTCACCGGAGACCACGGCGAAGTCGGCGAGCTTCCCGGGCTCGATCGACCCCTTCACGTCCTCGTCGAACGTGCTGAAGGCGGCGTCGTTCGTGTACAGGCGGAGCGCCTCCTGCCGGGTGATCGCTTGCTCCGGCCCGAGTACCTCGCCCAGGAAGTTCTTCCTCGTGACGTACATCGCCAACCCCAGGAACACGGACGACCCGTCGTCGGTGCTCCCGTTCACGCGAACGCCGCCATCGATCCATGTCCGGTTGGCGAACAGGTTCGCCGCGCGCCGCTCGCCCCACCATTTCCGGTAGTAGTGCGACTGCGTCCACAGGACCGGTTGCTGGGTCGAGACGATCACGCCGAGCCGGTGCGCCCGCTCCACGTCTCTCCGGGACGGGAACACCCCGCCGTGGGTGACGATCCACCGCCGGTCGGCGATGGGCACTTCGCGGTCCACCCCCTCGTACACGTCGAGGAGCGTGGCCAGGGCCGCGTCGCCGGACGCGTGCACCTCCATCTGGAACCCGGCCCGCGCCGCGCTCCGGCACAACGCGTCGAGCTGCTGAGGCTCGTGGCGGAACAGGCCCCGCCAGCCCGGCCCGAAGACGTCCTGCGCGTACGGCTCCGACATCCGCGCCCCCTCCACGAGGCCGTCGGAGTGGATCTCCCCGATCGCGCCCACGCGGAGCCAGTCGTCGCCGGCCCCCGTCGTCGGCCCGAGGTCCCGGACCGCATCGGGGATCTCGGCGGCCGGCCGGTGGAAGTAGGCGGTCCCGCCCTGCACGTTCGCCCGCCACCGCACGCGCAGCCTCCGTTCGTCCCGAAGCCCCTGGAGTACGTGGGTGACCCCGCCCGACTGGTTCACCACGCTGGTGACCCCGACCCGGAGGAAGCGCTCCTCCATCACGGCGACCGCCCGCCGCCACTGCTCGAGCGACGCACGCGGCAGCTTCGGCAGCGCGAGCTCGTACGCCGCGTTGTCGAGCAGCCACCCGTTCGGCTCCCCACTCTCTCGGTCCCGGAAGATGTGGCCGCCCGCCGGGGACCGGGTCGCCGCCGTGACGCCCAGCACCTCCAGCGCCTTCGAGTTCCCGACGAACAGGTGGCCCCGGACCCGCATGGCCAGGGGCCGATCAGGGACGGCGCGGTCGAGCTCCCATCTCGTCGGGAACCGGCCGTCGCGGACGAGGTCGAAGTCGTAGTGGCCAGAGGCCACGACCCATCCGCCGTGGTCGCTGTGCGGGGCCCCGTCTCGGAGCGCCTGGAGCATGTCGTCGATGGACCGGCATCCCTCGAACCGCACGACGCCGGGGAGGAGGGCCAGCCCGGCGTGCGTGGCGTGGACGTGGGCGTCGACGAGGCCGGGCAGGACCGTCCGGCCGCCGGCGTCCCACACCCGCGTGGACGGCCCGGCGAGCGTCAGGACCTCGTCGTCGGTGCCGACGGCGAGGAAGCGATTGCCGGCGATGGCGAACGCAGTGGCCCGTGGCGACCGTCCGTCCATGGTGTGGACGTTCGCCCGGCGCACGATGAGGTCCGCGGGCGGGGCCACTGGCATCATCCCCCCGAGTCGAAGTGGATATCGTATCCAACCCGCCATGAGCAGGGAATTCGCCTTCGTGCGCGCGGCATCCGCTCGCTGGCGCGGGACCCGCTGCCTACGGCCCGGCCTGTGACGCGATCTCGTTCAGCACGGCCTTGAACGTGGCCCACCGCCGCGGTCCCACCCGCTGCTCCCACCCCGCTTCGAGCTCGGCGATGCGCCGCCGGCCCGCCTCGTAGCCCGCCTCCGCCCGGGGCGTCGGCCGGACGATCACCGCGCGCCCGTCCGACGGATCGGGCGACCGATTCACCAGCCCCATTCGCTCGAGCTGCTCCACCATCTGGGTGACCGCCCCGGGCGTGATCTGGAGCCGCTCCGCGAGCTCGCTCATCCGCATCCCCTCGTCCCGGGGGACGAGCGCGAACACGCTGAGGTGCTGGATGCGAACATCCGGGTACCCCGCGTCCGCCACCGCGAAGAGGATGTCCGTGTTCGCGCCGGCCAGAACCCGGCGCATGGGGTCGAGCACCAGGCGCCGCCTCCACAGGACCGGGTCGCGCTGGACCTGCTCACGCGGGACATGCTCACCCTGCGTCGATCCACGCCACGTCCGCGCCGGCCGGCGCTTCCCGCCTCCTCCCGCATCCCTCTTGACAGGTCGCATCCGGTCACACAATACTTTAGCTCCTAAACCATTAGGCGCAGGCGGCGAGAAATCATCGCCGCCGGGAGCGAGAGGAGGTCGGGATGCCCACCAGTCGGGACGTCACGGAGCGGTTCTTCGCCGCATGGGCCGACCGCCGCGTCGAGGGCTTCGACGAGGTGGTGGCCGAGGACGCCGTCATCCACTACGGCGACACGCCGATCGAGGGCCGGGAGGGGATCAAGCAGCTCGCGGCCTCGTTCTTCGCCGCGTTCCCCGATGGCGAGCTGACGCTGAACGAGTGGGCGGAGGACGGCGACCGGTGCGCCGTGGTGTGGACCTACTCGGGGACGCACGAGGGGGAACTGTTCGGCATCCCCCCGACCGGCAAGCGGTTCAGCGCCAGCGGCATGAACCTGGAGCGGGTCAACGAAGGCAAGATCGTCGAGCACTGGTCCGTGTTCGACCAGATGAGCGCGTTCCGCCAGCTCGGCCTGGCCTGACCTTCGCCCGGCCATCGCCCCGGAGCGGGGCGGGACCATTCGGGAGTGCTCGGGGATGTACGCTCCCGGCACCTGTGGACGCGGACCAGCCTGCGGTGGATTGGGTCCTCCATCGGTCGAACACGGCCGAGCGGATCCGCGACGGCATCGCGGCCGGGTTCGACCGTCTGGAGATCGACGTGTGGTACAAGCGCGGCGAGCTGCGCCTGTCGCACGACCCGAGCGTGGGCCGGCTCGTCGTGGGGCCGAACGGGGTCGCGCTCGGCGCGCCGCCCGGCCCCCGGCGGTGGCTGAGCGTCGTCCGGGTGGTGGGATCACATCTCACCTTGCCGGACGTGGCCGGGTCGCCGTCGGCGCTCCCGTCACTGGTCCTGGACCTGAAGGGCCGGTGGCCGGCGGCCGGCCTCGAGCGGCTGGCCGCGCTGCGACAGGAGAGCCCCGACGCCGTGGTGTGCTGGGACGTGGCGACGATCGAACGGTACGCGGGCCTCCGGCCCGGCGTCCTTCCGATGTACGCCGAGCGCCAGGCCACCGGGCCCCTGCTGGAGCGGTTCCGCCGGGCCGCTGCGGAGGGGAAGCCAGTGGCCGTGTCGGCGAGGGCGCAGACGCTCCTGGGCGGCGAGGGCGGGCCGCTGCTGGCGACGTGGCGTGACGCCGGTTTGCGGATCTACGTCTGGGACGTGCCGGACCTCGACGCGCTCCGACGCGTGCTCCGGTTGGGGATCGACGGAGCCATCGTCCACGAGCCGGCCTGGATCGGCGCCGTGGCCGCCTGACGCGGTTCTGCCGGTCGGGGCCGCCACGGGGGCGGCCCCTCCGGGTTCCCTGTGGGTCAGTTCGTGGAGTGCTCGGCCAGGCCGTTCAGCGTCTTCGTCAGGTACGACTTCAGGATGGCCGGTCCGGCGAGCTTCATGAACACCACGATCATGCGGCCCTTGGGGTTGCTCCCCCTGCGGTTCCACTCCAGGTCCACGTGGCTGCCGCCGCCGCCGTCGCCGGGCCGGACCCGGGCCTCGACGTAGCTGCCGGGTACGCAGAAGTTGCTCTCCTCCACGGTCCACCGCACGACGCCGGGGGTGGACCAGTCGTAGCGCTCGCGGGCCCACACCCTCGACGGCTTGGAGCTTCCCTCCTTGATCTCCGCCGACGTCTCGCCGACGGAGTAGACCTCGTAGAGGTCCCGGGACAGCCCCGGCCAGACGTCCGGCCGGCGCTCGCTGAAGTCGAGCAGCGCATCGAGGACCTGCTTCGGCTCCGCCGTGCTGTCCACCGCGATCGTGATCTTCGCCATCGTCCTCGTCCTTCCTGGTTGGAGGCGGTGCCGCCCCGGGCGCAGCGCTCGGAGCGGCACCGCCGAGCTTCACCTCACGCCGTCGCCGGCGCCATCTCCGGGATCACGCCGAGCTGCTGGAGCAGGCCCAGCATGTCCGGCAGGACGCGGTGCTCGATGGCCAGCCCGTCCTTCGCCCGGCCGAAGTTGTACGCCTCGAACGACACCGACCTTCCGGTCGGGGGGATGCCCATCAGCTCACCGTCGTGGGTGCCGGTGGTGGTGGATCGCCAGGCCACGCGATCGCCCTCCACGACCGCGTCGTCGACCGTGACGTGCAGGTCGGGGAACGCCGTCCGGAACATCCCGATGATCCCTCGGAACCCCTCGGGCCCCCGGAACACCTCGCCGAACGGGCTGTAGTCGGCGTACTCCGGGTGGATGAGCTCCTCCACACTGCCGAGGTCGCCAGTGTTGATGACCTCGAAGATCCGGTCCACGAGCTGTCGCAGCTCGTCTGCCATGTCCGTCCCTCCTTCCTCGCGTCTGGACATGGGCGAGCCTGATCGATCGCGTCCGGGGAGCCATCGGGAGACCTCCCGATCTTTGCCCGGGCCGGACCGGGCGGGCGGGGCGGGCCGGGCCGGGCCGGGCCCTGAGACCGTCAGTCGACGAGGGGGCCGACCAGGTCGTGCTGCATCGCGTACACGGTCGCCGCGGCCCGCGTGGTGACCCCGGCCTTCGTGTAGATGTGCTGGATGTGCGCGTCCGCCGTCTTCGGCGCGATGTGCAGCGTCCGGGCGATCTCCTTGATGGAGAGCCCCCGCGCGACGAGCCGCAGCACCTCCACCTCGCGCGCGGTGAGGGCCCCCACGTGGTCCCGCCGCTTCCGCACCGGCTCGCCGGCTGCGAGGAGGACCGCATCGACCGCGTTCCCGTCCAGGCGGCCGGCCTGGACCTCCGCCCGCAACTCCTCGGCCGCTCGCTCCCGGGGGAGCGCATCGCGGTGCGGCCGCTCCTCCAGCATGGCGTGATACGCGTCCGCCGCCGCCAGGACCCGTGCCCCAGGCGGTTGCTGCGCGGGGCCGGCCCGCCGGAAGTACCCGGACGAGTCCATGCGCTCGTGGTGCATGGACGCCAGCCCCGTCACGCGTTCCAGCGCCTCGGCCCGGGCCAGGACGCGGTCCGTGAAATACGGGTGCATGCGGACCCTCTCCCACTGGTCGAGGGAGAGGGGTCCCGGCCGGTCCCACACGGTCGTGGAGACGCCCGCCCGCCCGACGTCGTGCACCAGCCCGGCCCGGTGGACGGCGGCGACGTCGGCCGGGAGGAGGCCTGCCTGCCCAGCCGCCGCGCGCGCCAGCGCGGCCACGCCCTCGGAGTGCCCCACGAGATAGGGCGACTTCAGGTCCGAGAACTCCGCCATGGCGTGCAGCGCGCCGTCGAGCCGGTCGTCGGACAGCACGATCCGCGGCTGGGGCTCGGCGTCCATCACGGCGTCCCACGCCGACGGCGCCTCCGAGGCCGACAGGACGGCTCCGGGATCCGCGAGGAACGCCTCCACGGCGTCGGGCCCGTACATCTTCCGGCTTCGGGCCTTGACCTCGTCCGCCACGCCCGCCGCGCCCCCCGCATGGCGCAGGATCGCCGCCCCCTCCGCCACCTGGACGGCGCGGACGGGTGGCGGGACGCCATCGCCCTTCACGCGCGCGGGCCCCTTGCCGTCCCACCGCTCGTTGAACAGGCGGACGTCCTGCTGGACGACCCGGTCGAACCCCATGCGCTCGGCCAGCATCTCGGCCACCTCGCACCGGGCGACGTCGTGCTGTCGCATCTTCGGCGCCATGGCCACCATGCGCAGGACCGCCGGAGGGAACTTGACCCCCGGGAACTCCCGGGCCAGGTGGCGGAGCAGCCGGGGCATGGTCTGGCGCGGGTCGGCGATGTCGAGGGGGGCCATCGCCATGTTCATGGCGTACTCGTCGCCCCCCATGGCCGCCATCTGCGACGAGTCCGCGGTGCACCCGATGTGGCGCAGGAGCGCGAGGACGTAGGTCCGGGTCAGGTCCTCGTCCGACAGGCCCATGGCCTGGCCCAGCCGCACGGCCATCAGGCACACGGACAGACCGGTCTCGAGCGGAGCGCCCAGCCCGATGTCGGTGGCGAGGGACATCGCCCCCATGATCTCGGCCAGTCGGACCCGGGTCATCGTGGGGCCAACGGTACCGTCGCCCGGCGGGCGGCAGGAAGCGGTCAGGCGGCGGCCGCCTGCTGCTCCGCGCCCCGCTGGTCCGGATGGAAGTCCCTGTCCCGAACCAGGACCACCGACAGGATCGCTCCGGTGAATGCCAGCACCGAGGCGACCACCAGGATGTCGTTCAGGCCGCCCACGAAGGCCGACCGGGCCACGTGGACGACCCGCTCCCTCTCCGGCGGCGGGAGCGTGCGGGCCACCCGGGCGATGGCGCCGGATGACACCGCCTGGCCGATCGCGCCGGCGCGGCCTGCGAGGGCCGTTCCCGCCAGGCCGGCCCTGATAGCCGACTGCACGTGGCTCGTGAAGATGGCCCCCAAGCCGGCGATGCCCGTGGCGATGCCGACCTGCCGGAACGTGTTGTTCACCCCGGACGCCATCCCGGCCTGCCGGCCGGGAGCCACCGCGATGGCGGTCGACGCCAATGGCGCGTTCGTCATGCCGACGCCCGCGCCCGACACCAGGAACCCCGCCAGCAAGGCCGTCCAGGTCGACCGTGGCGTGAGCCCGCTCATCAGCAACAGGCCCACGCCGATGAGCGCGAGCCCACCGGCCATCAGCAGGCGCACGGGGACGACGGTCGTCAGCCGGCCGGCGATCGGCGCCAGCACGAAGATGAGCATGGAGATGGGAAGGAGCCGCACCCCGGCCCCCAGGGCCGAGAGCCCCAGGACGTTCTGGAGGTACAGGGTGAGGTACAGGAACATCGAGAACATCGACGCCGAGAGCGTGAAGGCGACCAGCTGGGCGCCCGTGAACGCGGGGATCCGGAACAGCTGCAAGTCGATCATCGAGTGGGGGCTCGTCGCCTCGATCCACACGAAGACGCCGAGGAGAACCGCCGCGCCGGCGAGGAACCCCACGATGAGTGGGCTGCCCCACCCCTCGCTGTTCCCTCGGAGCAGCGCGTAGACCAGCAGAGCCAGCCCTCCGGAGAGGGTGAACAGCCCCGGCCAGTCGATCCTGCGGTCGCGAGGATCCCTCGACTCGGCGAGATGCGGGATGGACAGCATCACGGCGGCCGCGCCGATCGGGACGTTCACGAAGAAGATCCAC